>Ga0070733_10000341_pt1 | contig 39269 bp, 53 predicted proteins | sample Coa_R1_9_FD_66450 | JGI IMG/M metagenome (GOLD analysis project Ga0070733, IMG submission 66450) | Surface soil microbial communities from Centralia Pennsylvania, which are recovering from an underground coalmine fire - Coalmine... | ecosystem: Environmental > Terrestrial > Soil > Unclassified ... | reverse complement strand
GGCTGGTCGCCGACCAGATCGTCGATCCGGCCATAGATGCGCTGCATCGAGCGGGAAAACTCCTTGCGCGCGGTCATGATGGCATCGGCGACATCGGGTGCCAGATCGCCGGCCGCCTTGCGTTCCTTCACCAGCACCTTGATCTGAGCGAGTTGGCGCTCAAGCGTGTTCTCGGCGGAGTCTCTAGCGGCATCGGCGGCGGTCTGCAAGCCCTTGGTGTAAAGCTGAACGTTGGTCCCGAGTTCCTTGCCGAGATCGGCCGTCGAGAGTGCCGCGGACGGGTTCAGGATTTCCGCCATCGCCGCCGGGATTTCATGATCCTCGAACCCGGCGCTTTTCAGCAACGCGTGCATCTCCTGCTCGATGTAGCTGAGATTCTTGGTCTCGATCATCGAACCAGCGAGCTTTTCGCCGAGCGCCTGATGGAACTGGGTCACCCGCATGTCGGGCAATGCCGAGCGGATCGGCGGCGCGGCGCCTCCCTCGGTCGTGATGGCGGAAAGACGGCGAGTTTCGGGCGTGGTGCCGGAAGCCTTGGCCGGCACGGCACCCGCCGTCATTCGCCCGACCGCGCGGGAGATTGCCTGCCCGCCGAGTTCGGACCCGCCCATCTCCAAGCCGGCACGGCCGACCGCCGCCGCCTCCTCGCCGGGCGTCTTGCTCGAGACGCCGCGCAGGCGCTTCGATGTTTCGATCGTTTCCTTGCCCAGCGCGCCGCCGATCGCGGCCCCGCCCGCGGCGCCCGGAGGCCCGCCGAGGCCACCGCCGAGCACGGCGCCGCCCGTTGCGCCAGCAAACACCGGCCCTTCGGCGACGACATCGGCGCTGAACCGCGCCATGAAGCCGCCGCCGCCCGGCGCCACCTTCTTGCCGCCCTTGATGACGTAGAAGATGCCGTTGGGATCCTGCTGGACGTTGGCCTTGCCGTAGCGCTGATCGAGATAAAGCCGCTTCTCCTTCTCGTTGTCGGCTTGATCGAGCGCCACCTTGTCGACCCAATCGGTGCCGCTGTCGTAATCGACATCGGGCAGCGGGCCATGCTCGGGGCCGAGCAGTTTGCGGACGGACTCGCCGAACTTGAGTTCCGGCTTGGTCATCGTCACGCTTTCGCCGGTCTTGGTGTCGGTGATGATGACGCGGTTCGGATTGCGCGGATCGGGCGCGATCTCCTTGCCGTCGTCGGTCTTCTGCTTCACCAGCCCGCGGCGTTGCGCCTCTTCGTAGGCGGCTTTTTTCTCTGGCGACAAAATGCCGCGGCGGTAAGCCTCAGCCAGCAATTCATCTTTGCCGAATTGGGGCTGCACCCCGGAGTCGCCGGCCTTTCCGCCCTCATCGCCTTTCTTCGTATCCTTGGTGCCTCGCCTCGCCGCGATCTCGCGCAAGTCGGTGGCTTGCGCCTGCGCTTCGGCGGGCGAGATCATGAATGAGCCGGGATTGGCCTCGACAACGGAGCGGCGCGCGCTCAGCAGATCCTCAGCCGTGGAGAGATCGGCCATTCACAGCCCCAATTGTTTTCGGAGTTCGTCGTCCGTCAGATTTTGCACGCCCTCGCCTTCGGTCGGCAGATCGTTTTTTGCGCCTTGGATCAGGCTTTTGACGGCCGAGATCGCCGCCTTCGCGTCTTGAGCGCTGGTGAAGCTCTCCAATCCCGGCAATGCCTTTTGGATTTGTAGGGCGCGCTCCCGGCTGAGATATTTGCTGGTCGAGATCGCGAGATTGGCCTCGGTGCGGAAATTGATCATATCCGTCTCAAATTTTTGAAAAGCCGGATCGGTTTTGGCCCATGGGTTGGCCACACCCTTTAGTGTTTCCCAGGTGCCAAGCACTTTGCCTCTTGTCCCCGCCACTTCGGGATTGGCTTCGATCTGAGCGAGAAGATCGTCGGCCTGCTTGGTCAGCGTATCGATCTGCTTCGTCGCCTGCGCGGCCTTGGCTTCCGAACTCGTCTGCGGATGAATGATCGCCTGCACTTCCTTGAGCGCCTGCTGATCGGCTTTGTCCTTGGGCACGCCCTGCTGTTGCAACGAGGCGGAGCGATTTTGAACGATGCCCGCCTCCATCTGCGCCAAGGTCTCGGGATGCTGCTGGAAGACGCCCTGCAACTGCTGCATTTTGCCTTGCGGCGTCGCGTTCTGAAATTCCGGCGAGCCGCGCAACTGATCGATGGCGTCCTTGAGCGCCTTTTGCTTCTCGATATCGCCCATGCTCTTTTGCAGATCGTTCGTCAGCCGCTTCTGCTCATTGATGATCTTCTCGGCATCGGCGACGGTGCTGACATTCGCCATGAGCTGGTTTTCGAAGGCGTGCCCCTGCGCCTGGAGGTTCGCGATGATGGCGCGATCGTCGCCCTGATACTTCTCGATCGCGGCGCGATAGGCGTTCTGCTCGAACTCGGCGAGTTTGATCGCGTTCGAGGTGTTCGCCTTCCAGACATCGAATTGTTGCTGCGCCGCGGCCATGTCCTGTGCCCGGTAGGCGGTCATGACGCCGGTCGCGGCATTGAGCGAGTTCTTGAGCGGCTGCCGGGTGATCAGCCCGCCGAGCACGGCGAGCAGACCGGCCGACGAGCCGAAGGCTTGCAGCGGGCTACGCGCCTGCGTCGTGGGCGGCGGCGGGATGTCGAGTTTCGGCGGCACAAGGGCGTCTTCCTTGGCGCGGTTTGCCGCCAATTGTTGCTCGCTCTCGGTGACCAGATTGTCGATCTTGCCCGACGTGGCCTTGCCGGCGGACATGATCGATGACGCCGCGGAGCCGGCATCGAGCGGAGAGGACGTGTCGGGCGTCAGGGCGTCGGGCATGTCATGCCACCTTCAGGTTGGGGATACCACCCGCGGCGGCAATCGCGAAGCCGGAGATCGCGGAGCCCAGCGCATTGTCCTGCTGGATCGCGAAATTCATCAACTCTCCATAGAGCTGTGACGAGAGGTTCGTTTCCTGCACGCCGGTCTGCAACAGATTGGTGGCGATCGTGGCCCCCTGCGAGGCGATACGGGCATCGACATTGGCCAAATCCTGCTGTTCCGCCGACGATCCGCTCATGCCGCGGGCGGCGTATTCGCTGCGGATCGTCGCCTTGGCGTCATTGCCGGCCGTCGTGAGCGATTGCTGTACCCCCGCCGGTAGCGTCCCCGAGGTCAGGAACGACTGAAGCTGGTTGCCCTGGAAAGCAAGTTGGTTGGCCTGCGCCTGAATTTGCGGCTGGTTCGGTGCCGGCTTGTTGGCATTAAGAGCTTCGAAACCGAGTCCGGCGGCACCGATCAGCGCGCCGGGGCTGGTCAGCTTGCTGAGGAAGCCGCCGCCGCCTGCTGCCGGTGCCGCAGTTGCACCTCCGCCGCCGCCCGCACCAGCCCCGCCGCCGGTATCGCCGCCGAGCGCGTTGCTGACGAGCGCTCCGGTTGCGGGCGCATAGGGAGTAGCGCCGGGAGTCCCGCCCGCAGTTTCCCCGGCCACCTGAGCACTGAACGAAGGCGTCAACGAAACGCTGCCGAGGCCACTGGACGTAGCCCCAGGCGCTCCCGTGGTGCCCAGCGGCACCGATCCCGTAGGTGGCGAGGCACCCGGCGCGGTCACTACCGGCGCACCGCCGCCACCCGACAGCACGCTCGCGGTATCGCCGGAGAGGATGTCGGGCGACGTGATCGGCACCGAGGCCGGTGCTGGGGCCGTGCCACCACCGGGACCGCCCCCACCGCCCGCTGCGGCTGCGCCTGGCGTGCTGCCCGATGGCGTCGTGCCCGATGACAGGGCGGAGCTGAGGGCGCCACCGGCAGCACCTTCCAGCGCGCCAGTAAGCGGCTTGCCGCCCGTGACGGCGCTCCCCAATGCGCCGCCGGCAGCGCCGCCGAGCACCGTCCCAGCCGTCGAGCCGATGCCGGCTTCGGTGCCCAAAATTCCACCGGCGCCACCCAGGCCGCCCGAGATCGCGCCAAAAATCGTGCCTTTGAGAGGATCGCCACCCGTCAACCCTGATAACGTCGCGCCGCCGGCAGCGCCGAGCAGAGCCGGCGCAGCAATTTCCGCAGCGGTTTCTCCGACAACGCTCACGAGCGCGGCGGTTATCGTTTCGGTGATGCCGAAGGAGCAGAACCGGCGAGCCTCGAAGTCCTTGAACAGGCGTTCGTTCAACATGGCAGGCTCACCTCGATGTCGCCGTTGATCAGTTTCATCAGCCCGATATCGAAGGCGAAGGTCGGCGGCTCGAGCGCGACCAGCGAAATCGGCTTGTGCCGGGACACGATAGCCCAGCGGTTATACCATTGCAGCGCCTTCATCGGGTGGCCGTTCGCCGCCATCTCGTAGGCGACGCCGAGATAGCGATTGTGGTTCTCGTCGTTGGCATGCGGCGTCGCGGTGATCCCGAGACGCTTTGCTTCCTCGTGCATACGCTGGTGCAACATCTCGCCGATCTCGACGAGGTAGGGCGCGGTTCTCGCCCAGTCCTGAATGCGGAACGAGTAGATGTGCGCGTCAACGATCTCGCCCAGCCATTTGCATTCCGCCGGCCGGGTAAACTCGTGAGTCATGCCTTGCTGGATCGCCGCCGCTTTGGCCGCGATATGGCCATCCGGCACGCGGGTGATGATGTCGAAGCAATCGGTGCGGGTGAACATGTGATGGACGCACGCCGCCGTCATCGCCTTCGTCCATTTTCCGCGGCCCTCGGGCAAGACCTGCGTATGGACTTCATACATGCCGGGCTGCACCCAAAAGAACATGCAACCCCCGAACTCGCCCATCAGCAGCACGTTCAGCTTGTTCTCGACGGCCGGAGTGATGTCGATGACGCCCTCATTGGCCGACGCCACGTAAGGCCGCACCTTCGGATGGTTCAACACCTGATTGATGAATGCCGCGTCGGTCTGCCGCTGGATCATCACCCGTCCTAAATCCGGAGCTTCGCTCCCGCCGCTTGGTGCTCGAGATAGTTCGACCATATCCACGCCTGCAATTGCCGCTCGTCTTTGAGATCGACGCCCTGCAAGTCTACGCTCTGCAACCCCAACGCGCCATCCATGTCGAGATGAGTCTGCTGGTGCCGCAATAGCCAGCCGCCGACATCCTCTTCCGGCAGCGGGTAGAGCACGTAAATCGTGAGATTGACGCCCTGCTTGGCGATGGCCTGTTGGATCTCCTGATGATGCTCGGCGTGATGCCAGCCCCATCTGAGCCATTCCTCGGGCGTCTTCGGGATGTTGAGCAGCGCCGCGATCATTCCCCGCTCCGGTTCCCCCTCGCCCACGGCCCCCGCTTCTGTGCCTCGGGCATCGTGTATTTGCTTTCCTGATTGTAGCCGGGATGATCGCCGGCCCGCGCCGTGCCGTTGGCCGTCTGCGCCTCAAATCCGGTGACGTTCTCACCGGCGCCGATCATGCCCTCGAAATCGAGCTTTCGTGCCCGCGCGGGCCCGCTGACGGGCACGCCGGGATTTCCCTTCGTGTTCCCGTCCGGTCGCGGCTCGAACCCCGGCATCGGCATCAGCGATACCGTCTCCTCTTTGCGTGTCTTCTTGGCCATGACTGCTACCTCACTGGTAAGCCGAGATATCCGAATAGGACAATATCAGATTTGCGAGCGCGAAGTCGGGCGATGTGGTGGTGAGCGTCGCACCGATATTGAGGAAGGGCACGCCTCCAGTTCCCGTGCCGAACACTGGCCAATACGGCGGCGGTGCTTGGAACGACGGAGAGACGAACAGCGGCGACAACGTGGTCGATGGCACCGAGGGCAACGACGGATTGACCGGTTGCACCGCCATGCCGGAAACATCGAAGCTCACCGAGCAATTGATGCCCGACAGACCCACCGATTTGTCCTGCCCCTGCATATAGAAGCCGAGCAAGTCCTTGAACAGGAAGTCGGTAGCGAGCCCATAGGATTTGGTCTGCAACGTCTTCTTCAGCGTTGCGCTCGGCTGCGCGAAAAGCTGATAGATGTGCGTGCCGTCGGTGCCCCACGCCATCAGGTTCGATGCGATTTCCTGCGTCGCGATATAGGTCAGGCTGGTCGATTGCGAGAGAATGCTCCACGTCTGCTCGTTCCAGCCCAGCATGACGTTCCGCGGCGAGCCGGTCTGCGGGTCGGTGATCGTCATCAGAAGCAGATAGTGCTTGATGTTGAAGATCGAGGCGGTTGCCGATGAAGGCGTCAGCGCGCCGGGCGACGGCGGCAGGATGGCATGAAGGAAAATATCATCCATGTCTTTCGACACTTTGACCGCACGGCCGCCGTAAACGCCGAAGACGCCCAGCGTGTTGGCGAACAGGATCGTGGTGCTGAAGTCCTGCACGCTATCTCGCCAAGTGGCGCCGATCTGCGGGTCGACGTTCTGAAAGTTGAAGGTCGTCGTGACCGGAGATCCCGAGGTGTTGACATTCGAAATGACATCGATCGACGAGTCGCCCATCGGATAGAGATAGCCGTTGGACTGCCGGATATTGACGAAATTGGCGCGCAGGAAGCGATCGGTCGATGTGAACAGCAGGCCACCATCGGAGGTCGCGAAGTCGGTCAAACTTTCCGGTGCACTCACTAGAAAGACGCCGCCATTCTGTTGCGGACCCTGATGATTGGGGAAGGGCAGCCACACCCGTTGCAGGAACGTCTCGATCGACGTGCCGCTGACGCCGAACGGCATCAATTCCGCCATTGCCGTCGCGGCGTTGTTAACGCCGGACTGCACTTCGACCGCCGGTGCGGAGGTATATCCGCTGCCGCCGTTGGTCACGCTCACCGTAGTGATGACGCCTGCCGCGACGTTGCAAACCGCAGTGGCACCGCTGCCGCCGCCGCCCACGAACGTAATGGTCGGCGTCGTGTTATAGCCGGTTCCGCCATTGACGACGGTCACCGACGCGACCGTGCCGGGATTGAGGATGGCTTGCGCGGTTGCGCCGCTGCCTCCTCCGGACGGGAAGCTGATCGTCGGCGCCGAGGTATAGCCGCTGCCGCCTGAGGTCAGATTGATGCTGACGACGGAAAGGCTCGAATCGACGGTATAGGTGCCCGCTGCACCGCTACCGCCGCCACCCGTGATGCCGAGCGCGTAAGTGCCGGCGGTGAAGCCGCTGCCGCCGCCGAGCAACGTGATGTGCCCGATGGTGCCGGTCGCCAGAACCGCCGTCAGGATTGCGCCGGTGTCGCTGCCGCCGCCGGTGAAGTGGAATTGAACGGTGTCGCCGGGCAAATAGTTAGAGCCGGGATTGGTGATGTTGACCGCGACCACCGCACCGTCGGCGACGATCGCGGTTGCAGTGATGCCGCTGCCGCTGCCGCCAAACGCAGTTACAGTCGGCGCCGATGAGTAGCCGTTGCCGCCGCTGGTGATGTCGACGGTCGGCCCGATCGAGCCGGCGCTGTAAAGAATGGTGCCGTCCCAAATCCAGTAGGAATTGGGCGTGATGTTGTTGGCGATGATGACGTATTGCGACCCCCATTGGACACAGGCCGGGATCGGACTGCCGACGGTGTAGAACGTGCTCGCCGTCGATGAGATCGTCGTCGTCGCGTTGATCTCGATGTCGTACTGGACCGCCGTGCCATCGGTGTAAAAAACCACGATCCGGTCGACATCGGAGCCGATATTGAAGAAGAACATCGAGAGGATGGTTTTGCTGTCGGCCGCCGTGAACACCGCCGGGCCGATATCCCAGGCCGTCCTGAGATTGCCGTCGCCGACGCGGATGAAGTTTTCGATAAGCGAGAATTGCTTGTCGTCGATCGCCGGTCGTGACGCCGACGTGTTCATCCCGGCGAACGGAAACGGGCTATAGAATTTCGTGCCGGCGACGAAGCCTAGCTGTTCCTGCGCCTTGGCGCTGAGTTGGGCGATCTGCTGCGGCTGGTCGACCATTAGGACCGTGCCTTGTCACGCTGCTCCATCGCCTGCGCCACTTGTCCGATGCGGCCGGTGACGGCACGGGCATGCGCCTCGCCATGCTTCAGAGAATTGTCGTCGCCGAGTCCGAGCTGCACCAGCGTCCGCAATATCCGTTCCATCGTCGCCGTCTCGACGGTGGTCGTGACGCGGCCACGGTCCAAGTCCATGAGCATCTGCTTCGCGAGCAGGACGGTGCTGGCGGTCTGATTGATCATCGCCGGAAGACCTGCGGGTAGTAGTTCCCGGTCTTACCGCTATCGCGCGCATAGCTGCCGACGCCCAGCGCGTTGAGGAACATGTCGAAATGCACCCGAGCATCCATCGGCCGCTGCTTTGTCATGAAGCCCATGCCGGCGGCGAAGAATTTGACCGCGTTCTGAAAGCCGGTCGGGATGGCGTCGAAATCGCTGTCGGTGTTCAAGTCCGCTGGCACGCAAAACGTCAGCCACTCCATCTCAAGGCCCTGCATCGGCACCGGGAACATCCAGACTTCGCCGGCCTCGCCGTCATTGAACGTCGACCACGCCGCCGGAAACGACTCCGTGAGCACGGAATACGCCCGGCAATAGGCTTGAAACGTGTCCCACGGCATCCATACCAGCGACGGCCGCGGCGTCCCGCCATAGCTCACGGACACGCTGATGGTGTCGCTGATGCCGCGCAAACCGGCGTACTGCGCCGTGAGATAGCTGTTCGCGAAGCCGATATAGGGGTAGCGCTCGACCCCGACGATCGTCGTGAAGCTGTTCTGTGTCGCGTTGGCGTTGAGATTGGCGTTGGGCTGCGCCCCTGGCAGTGCGCCGGGCTGCGACGCGCCGGGGATGAACGAGCCCGGCTGCGCGCTGGCGCCGAATGCCGACTGCCCCATGATGACGCGCTGGATGCAGCCGGTGAGCCGCGCCGTCTCGCGGCGGCCCAAATTTATCCATCGAGTAAGGGTCGAGACGCTGGTGAACAGTGCCGACTGATCGTGCAGTAGTGCCTGCGCGTCTTGGATATAGAACTGGAGACCCATCAAGGCCCTCTCGGATCAGAGGGCTCGCGGGACGCGTATCTCCGCGCGCCCCGCGTCTATCAGGTGGTCAGGACGATCGACACGTCGTTCTGTCCGCCGACCGTCATCGTCAAGCTCGCGGCGGTCGCGGGCGGCGTGTTGTAGTAGCTGATCCACGACGGGACACCCGGATAGGAGCCGCCATCGTTGACGGTCAGGCCCGAGGTCGTCAGCGCCGAACCCGTCAGTAGCGAGACGATCTGACCGGCGCGGCCATGGACGAGGTTCTGCTCGATCGTCGGGTTCAAGTACGCCGCCGTCGAGGTCGTGAAGCCGCCGAAGGCCGAGATCAGCACCGAGCCGGCATAGCCCGCACCCGACGAGTTCGAGACGAAGCTGAAGCCAGTCAGCGCGAAGTTCGGGATGAGGACCGCGGTTCCCTGCGAGGACGAGCCGCCGCCGCTCATGGTGACGGTCGGCAGCGAGGTCACGGGGTTGCCGTGGTCGACGCAGAGCAGCGCCGCCAGCGTGCCGGCGCCGGTCAGGGTCGTGAACGCCGCGGCGCCGGAGCCGATGCCGACACCGTTCAACCCTTCGCGCGGGTCGTTGATGAAGGTCACGGTCGGCGCGGTCACATAGCCGGCGCCCTGGTCGCCCACGGTGACGCTCGACACCACACCCGAGGTCAGTGTCGCATACCCGGTCGCCTGGACACCCGGCGACGGCGGCGCCGAGAAGATGACCATCGGCGGGTAGGTGTAGTTCGTGCCGCCGTTGGTGACCGTCACGGTGGTATTGACGAGTCCACCGATGATCGGCTTGAAGATCGCGCCGCCGGCGCTGACGGTCGCGATCGGCGTCGAGGTATAGCCCGAGCCTGCAGTGACGACGCGCGCACCGACCACGCAACCGCTCTGGTTGGCGAGGCGATAGTTGTTGGAATCGGAGTAGAAGAAGTCGATGCCACCCGAACTCGGCCCGCCGCCGACGGTGCGCCACGTCGTCGTGATCGGGTCGTATTCCTGAATGACGGTATACTTGCCGGTGCGGCAGTTGTACCAGCCCGAAGGCGTAAGCGGCCAAACCTGCCCGGCCTGAAGCTCGACGACGTTGGAGGCAAGCCCCTTGAGGGAGGGATTGACGCCTGGACCGCTGAAAAGCATCGCTTCTTCTCCTTAGATCACGGCCGGCACGGTGCCAGGCACGTTCGGCCAAGCCACGCCGGTAATTCCGGTGATGTGCGCGCCCGATGACGGCTTCGCGCAGACGAGATCGGCGCACGAGATCAGCACACCGATGTCGGAAATCTGGCCGACCGGGATCTGCGACTCGAAGCCGCTGAACGTCATCGGCGCGTATTCCGACATGTAGAGCGCGAGGTAGCGTGAATTGATGATGTACATCTCGCCGACCGGGCAGAATGGGTCGGGGAAGATCGGCGTGTCGACGACGCGGATCGCGCGGAAGCCGGCGTTGACGACATCATCCTTGTCGTAGATCGAGCGCGGGCGCGTCGTGAACATCTCGAGGTTCATGAAGTCGCCCATCAGCACGGCCCAGTTCGCGGGGTTCATCACCGCGAAGTCGCCGGCCTCGCCGCCGGCACCGGACATGACACGCGTCATGAGCTGCGCCATGCCGACACGGCTTGTCGGCCCGTTGCCGGCGGACTGGATCAGTTGCCCGTTCCACCACGTATTGCCGGCGCGTGCGATGCCGCCATAGGTCGGCGAGTTGGTGCCGTCGTCATAGGCGTTCGCCAGCGAATCCCACGCCGACGGATTGCCGGTGTTGTTGGTGTAAAGCGCCTGCGCGTAAGCCTGCTTGATGACCACGGCGGCGTCCGACATCACGGCCCGCAGCTTCGGGATCACCACCTCGCTCGACTGCAAGATCGCTTCCATCCCGAAGAAGCCGATCGGCACCATGCCGAGTTTGAGGTTGAACTGCGCGTTCTGGATCGCCGCGGCGTCCGTCGGCATCGGGAAGTCGCCCGCGAAGCTGCCCCAATTGAACTGGACGAACGACTGGCCCTGCGCCGGGATGGTCACCTGGCTGATGCCGCCGCGCGCCGTCTGCGCGTTGGACATCACCAAGCTCAGCAATGGGTGTGCTTGGTAGATTTGGACGAAAACGGACGGTATAAACGCCCTTCTAGTTAGGGCCGCCAACTGTGCGCCCAGCGCGCCGCCGGGGACGAGGCCGGAGCCGGTGATGGGCGGGACGACTGTCGTTGGGAACGCCATTGCCTAAGTCTCCTCTGCCGCGGGCTCAGGCCGCGTTGCCGAAGGTTTCCTTCACGTAACCATCGGGGTCGGCGACGAAAGCGCGGAGCTCGTCGTCCATGTAGCCGAGCGGATTGCGGTGAAGCTTCTCGAATTTCTCGTCGTGCTCCTGCGAGCCGAACAGGTTCATGCTCTGCGGCAACCATGACGGGCCGGTGGTCGGCTTCGGCGCCGGCATCTGCGAGACGATGAGCGCGGCCGTCGATTCGACATCGGTGAAGTTGCCGGTCTCCTTCATCCGGGCGAGCACCTTGGCCACGCCTTCGTCGGTGAGGTTGAACTTGGCGCGGGCGTCGGCGAGCTTCTTTTCGAAGCTGCTGGCTGCGGCTTTGTCGGCCTCGTCCTTGGCGCGCTTCTCGGCGTCCTCGACGAGCTTCTTGTTCGCGGCCCGGAGTTCGTCGAGCTCGGCGCGGATCGGCGCGATGACCGGCGCCACTTGCTCGTCGGGCAGCGTGATGTCGGGGAAGGTGGCCTTCGCGGCGGCGCGGACCTTGGCGCCGATGTCGGGATCGCCCCAAATCTTGTCGAGCAGTTCCTTGGCGCGGATCTGGGCCTGTGTCGCGGGCTGCGGAGTGTCGGCCATGATCAGCCCTTATTCCCCTGAGAGCCGCCGACGTGATCGAGGCCCATGCCCTTGCTGCCGGCCTGCTTCGGCTTGCCGGACGGACGGCCGCCGATCTCGAGTTCGGCGAAGTCGCCTTCGTTGACGTACTTCATCGTGTTGTTGTCCTGCATGACATCGTTCACGTAGGCTTTCGGCGTGCGGCCTGTGCTCATGACGGTCTCCTGTTACGCGGCGAGTTGAGGCGGCGGCGCGGCGCCCGCAGGGGGAGGAGCGGCGGCGCCACCGCCCATGGCCTTCAACAGCGCGGCTTGAGGCGCGGCCTGCGATTGGGCCTTCGCCTGTTGCAGCAATGTCTGGATGTCAATGCCCTTGTTGGCTTCTTTGTCGGCGGGGTCGAGATGCTTGCCGATGTCGCCGACGGCCTTGAGGACGGCCTTGTGCAGATCGCTGCCCATCGGGATCATCGGGAGCGCTTTTTGCAGCGCCACCAGCGCGTTTCGTACCTCTGACATGGCGCTGGCGCCTTGCCCCAACATCGGCGACGGAGCCGTCACGGGTCCGGTAGGTCCGGGCGGACCTGCGAGTTGCGGGGGAATCGGCGGCGAGCCAGGCGCCTGCATCGAAAATTCTCTCCAAGACCGAGGCGGGCACCGGGGCCGATGAGGCAGCCAGTGCCCGCGTCTCGGCTTACTTGCGCTTGTGCTTCCGACGACGGAAGCGCTTTCCGGCGACTTCGTTCATGTCGATCTCCTTGGTTGCGCCCGAGAGACTGAAACCGGGCTGTCCCGAAACAGGACTACCACCAGCGGTATAGACAAAACCGAAAAACGTCAATACAAATTGAAGTACCTACTATAACCTCTCATGTAATGGGATGGTATTCAGATGCGCATCCCGCGCTCTCGTCTCGCCAAATTCGCATCGGAATTGATCGAGGACTGTCTGATATCGCGGCGGGAGCGCATCGACCGCGGCATCTCCTATCGCAATGTATTTCTCAGCGGCGATGAGGGCGGCGACGCGGCGATTTACAACAAGACTTTTGCCTATCTCGACGATCTCAACTCGCTGCTCTATTCGCCGGTAGGCTTGCGCTTTAACGTCGAGTTTTATGGAGCGCCGAATCCGGTTGATCGTGCGAAGGGCACGGCGGCGGCGTCCGATCTGCACAGCAAGATCCGCCAGTCCGACAGCGATACCCTGATCTCCGACGGCGTGCTGTGGTCGCTGGTCAAGGGCAAGGCGTTCGCGAAGCTGCTCGTCGACCGCGGCGAATTGCATCCCTATCTGGTGCAGCCCGAGGCGATGGGTGTCCTGCAGGAAAATCTCGGTCATCTTGACGAGAACATGGAGGCGTTCGTCCATTCGACGTACATCACGCCGTACCAACTCGAGCGCCGCGTCTGGAACAACTCGAACCGCGCCGAGATCATGCGCAAGGCGAAGATGTACATGCGTCCGGGGAAGGGCGACGACCCCAAGGACGAGGCCGCGATGAAGCAGATCATCATCGGCGGCCTCTATCCGTTTCAGCCGCAGGGCAGCGGGACGCCGAACAATACCCGCGGCATCGTGGACTGGATGGGCGGCCCGTCGCCGAAGCTGTCGCCGCGTGTCATGCAGACCTTGCTGCGGCTCGACGAGCTTTGGGTGTGGGATACCGAGAGGGAGGACTGGGCGACGTTCCAGATGATCGGCGACAAGCTGATGATCCTGGGCGAGGACTTCATCTGCAACGCGTTCGCTTACAATCCGTCAACTGGCAGGAGCAACGAGCATCTGAAGGGGCATCATCCCTTCGTCGAGTTCTGCGCCAATCCGATCGATAATTACTACTGGGGTCGCTCCGAGATCGATAACGTCGCGCTGCTTCAGATCGCGATCAACTCCCGCATCAACGGCATCAATGGTCTGTTGCGGATGCAGGAAGACCCGCCGAAGAAATTCACCGGCACCACGGGCGTCAACCAGCTCGCACTGTCACGGCTTAGCCGGCCGGGCGGGTATTTCGCCGACAGCAATCCGAACGCCAAGATCGAGAACATGACGCCGCCGCTCGACCAAGACCTGTTCCAAGCGCTGCACGAATACGAACGGATGTTCGACGAGATGGGTGGTCTGCCGCCGATCGCGAAGGGCCGCGGCGAGGCCGGTGTCCGGTCGCAGGCGCATGCCGAGACGCTGGTGCGGATGTTCTCGCCGCGCTTCAAGGATCGTGCGGTGCTGATCGAGCGCAACGTCGAGAAGTTCGGCGGGCTCGCGCTCGACATCCAGAAGGCGCACAACGCCGACAAGCTCACGGCCTGGGTGCCGCAGAAGTTCGCCGGCATCGAAGCCGAGCAGCCGAGCGAAATCTATATGGCCCCAGCGCCGGGACTCGTGCCGGTGCATTTCCTCTATGGCAATCTGCCTTCGAATGTCCGCGTCACCGTGGACTCGCATTCATCGTCGCCGGCCTTTGCGCAGGAAGCGCGCGGCCTCGCGTTCGACCTGTTCAAGATCGGTGCCATGTCGAAGGAAGAGGTGGTGCGCCACGTCGATGCGCCCGATCCCGAAGCGCTCATCGCCGACATCGAGCGCCGCGAAGCCGAGCAGGCCGCATTCTTGGCCGCGCATCCCGAGATCGCGGCGAGGGGCGCTGGGAAGACCAAGCCGCATTGACTAAATGGCCCGGTCGTAGCGCCGGGCCAAGTTCAGGGAGGAAAAGTGCGTTGGTGAGACGCATCCCCACCATGGACCCTATTCCGCGGCATAGCAACGGAAAGTTGCGCCGATCACGATTTCGTGATCTCGGCGGGCTTGCAAGTGCGACAATCCGCTAGTACGGATGTTATGATCTCGCTCATCCTGTTGATGAACCATGGGGGATAACAATTGACCGCCGAGGCTCCTCGCACAACGCTTGTGGAAGGGACTGAGATTTATCCCGAGCACACCAATCTCAAGCCGAACGGCCAACAGCAGGACTATGTTGTTCTCGCCGAAGAGGAGCGCGCCAAGGGCTTTGTGCGGCCAGTTCGGCGCAGCTACGTCCACGTTGGTACTGTCGGGCCTGCGAATCCGCTGCGTGACATCACCGCCGAGGAGCACGAGCGCTACGACCAATACGGCTACGTGAAATTCGAGGAATACCCGCCCGGCGGCGCGCTCGGCCGGTTCTGGACGCAGGCCGAGATCGACAAGATAGGCAAGGGCTGCCGCACGCTCACGACCATGAGCCGGGCGATCGCCGAGACCTACGCACGCGACCCCAAATTCTACGGCGGCACCTTCTGCTGCGGCTGCGGCGCGCATTTCCCCGTCGGCGCCGGCGGCGAGTTCGTCTGGGCCGACAGCGAGGAGAGGGTGGGGACGTGAAGGAGAGGGCTATCGTGCCCTCCGCCGAGCACCACGCGTTTCGTACGGACGCCATTGCGCTGTTGGACAAGCACGCCGGCCATCTCGACAAGAAGGAGATGCTCGCGCTCGCCGCTCATCTCGTCGGCCAGATCATCGCCATGCAGGACCAGCGCACCATGAGGCCGGACATGGCGATGGAAATCGTCGCGAGAAACATCGAGGTCGGCAACGCCGAGGTCTTGGCCAATCTCAGCAAGTCACAAGGCAATGGATAAAACCGCCGTTCAGCCCCCGCCCCGTCGGCCACCGATGGGCGCTAAACGTGGTCACTGGCGCTGGGAAATTCACGCGCGCCGCGATGGCTTCGCCGGCCTTGTACATACCTCGATCTATTCTCACTCTCAGGCCGAGTATTTGGTTCGCGCCATTGTCGCCGAGCATGGCGGCGAGGCGTGGGCCTACGGTCCCGTGTGGGAGCACACACCGTGAGAGCCATCGTCATTCGCTACGCCAGCATCGGCGACGCGCTTCAGGCGTCATCGCCGATCGCCGAGCTTCACGACGCCGGATACGAGGTTGACCTGCTGACATCGCCCATCGGCGAAGAGGTGCTGCGGCACGACCCACATATCGCTCGGATCGATACCGGCCCGCCGAAGATCAGGGACAACGATTATGGTCAATATCTCGCCGAGACGACGGCGGGATACGATCTCGTCGCGAATCTCAATTACTCGGTCGAAGGCGAGATCGCGCTCGAACCCATCAACCGGAACTATTACCTGCCGCATCCGGTACGGAAGTCCATCTACGGCACGATGAACTACGTCGAGCGCCAGCATCTGCTCTCGCAAGTGCCCTTCCGGCGCAATCGGCAGTGGTTCTACGAGACCGACGATGAGAAATTCGATGTCGCCGCGGCGATCCAAGGCTGTTTGAGCGTCGGGATTGCGCTTTCCGGATCGCACGAGTTCAAAAAGTGGCGTTTTTTGCCCGATTTCTGCGCAGAATTGCTGAAAAAGTACCGGATCAGGCTGGTTCTTTTAGGCGCTCTAGAAGCGCAGGATATGCTGATCGAACGCGACATTTTGGCCGAAATCGAGGCAAAAATCGGCGATTTGGACTGTCCCGGCTTCGAAATCATGTCGATGATCTCGGCGCCGGTGCGGATGAGCCTGACAATGGCGTGCCAAGTCGATGTTTTGATCGGCCCTGACACCAGCTTGCTCAACGCCGCGGCGATGCGGCCGAACCGCAAGATCATCATGCTGACCCACAACACGCCGACGAACATCTCGCGGGATTGGAAGAACACGGTTTCGATCAGTGCCGAGCTGCCGTGCGCGCCGTGCCTGCGGTTACGGCATCGGAAAGGTGACTGTCCTCAGATCGACGACAAGGCGGCCTGCACGTCGGCGATCTCGGTAGCCCGCGTGATGGCCGAGACCGAGCGCGCTATTGCCCTTGTTTCAGCTTCTCAGTCCGCGCGACCCGAAGTCCAACGCGATTATCTGGCAATACGCCCTTGACATCGAGCGCGATGTCTCGGAACGCCCCGGCGAGCGCGCGCCGGCCGAGATGATCGAGCTGCCGTTTCCTGAGACCGCTGAGCCGCGGGTTCGCCGCCGGATTGAATAGCGAATCCGCCATCTGCTGCTGTGCCGCCGGTAGCTTCGGCGCCATGATGTCGCCCTCGCGCACATTATCGCGCAAGTCGCTCAGCTTGTGGTCCTCCATGACGATCTGCGCGGTCTTGTCGATCGCGCGCGTCATGATCGAGCCGCCGATGGCCGGAGCAGTGCCAGTCGGGTCGAAGCCGATCTCGCGGTTTATCTTTCCACACTCCGCGTTTGGACAACGTGACCGCTTCGGGTGCTGCGTCTTGCTGCGCTGCTTCCACTTCAGCCCGCACTTCGTGCAGCGCATGGTCAGGACGTAGATCATGTCTGTGCCGCCATCATTTCTATTAGCGGATTAGAGCGATAAATTTGGACGAAAATCCGCGGGATGAACGCCTTCCTGGTCAGGGCCGACAGTTCGTCCATATCGACCAATTGACCAAGCGGTATACGACTTTCAAACCCAGAGAACTCGAGGCTTTCGAACGACGATATCGGCATCAGCGATGCGGCTTTGACGATCACCGGCGCAGCGAGCACGATGCCGGCACCGCGCAAGAATGACCGACGCGACAGGTCAACCTTGTCGGCAGGCTTCCACAGGCCGTCGATCCACTTCCACTTGCTCAAGCGATCTTCCTCCACCCCGTCGGCTCGAACGGAAGCCGCTCGCCGGTCATGACCATCTTCCAGAAGCCGTCCTCGACCCACATGGATTTGCGGACATCGTAGCGCCGGGTGCGGTGCCAGCGCGCTTCGACCTCAGCGCCCTTGCCGTTGGTCACGACAAGTTGCAAGCCATCCTTTCGCGCGGTCTCCATCGGCTCGTACTTCGGCTGCGTCGGCTCCGGCGGCGGCTTGGAGGCGACATCATCCTGCAGCTTCACCTTCGGGCCGGTTGCGTGCTTGGGTTCGTTCATGGTGCATTTTCCTTCTCGGGCGGTTCCGGCAGCGGCATCCAGTGCGTAGGCTGCGGGTCGCAACCCGGCATGGACATGACGTCACACTTCCAGTGCTCCTTGGAATATTTAAGTTTTCCGTTCACAAATTCTTCTCTCTTTTCATAATTTCCGATGCGAACGTGAAGCTTATAGGTGGGGTAAAATAACAGGACGTAAGTACCGTCCTTTGGACCCGTCTCGATCGGCTTCCATTCGTTCATGCCAGCCCCCTGTCCGTTTTCCAACGCGGACGAAGATCGGGAAAATCATCAACCTCCTCCTCCGCGCGCCGGAAGAAATTATAGACCACACGGTTGAGCCGCTGCGTCTGCAGCGACGCCTTGCCGCTCTCCTCCTCCATGACGGCCTTGTACATCTTGCCTTCGGCCATCAACTCGGCGCGGCGCCAGTCGATCCACGATCGGTTCGCCAGCGCCGCAGCATAGACCCGATCGTCCTTGCTGTCCTCGTTGCGCGATTCCGGCGCTCCGATGTGCTCGCCTTCCTGCACCACGATCCGCATCTCGTGCAGCAGCTTGACCGACTTCAGCACGAGCTCGCCGGTCGAATAGGCGCCGCGGAACTGGTGGAACACCATTTGGATCGTGCGCCAGCCGCCTTCGAAATTGTACGCGAAGCCGGGACCGGGCGAGTCGGGCCGGTGATAGAGATACCAGCGCGCATTGTTGAGCGCATCGTCCCAGCTCCAATTCTTCACCTTCGCGGCGTAGTGCTCGGAGACCAGCATGCCGCGGATATGATCCCACTCCGGCATGATCATGCGACCAGGGCCGGCGAGTTCAATGTTGACCATGCAGTCGGAATACGCACCGGCCAGAAACGCGAGGATCCAGGCAAAATGTTTGACCTCGATATCGGCAGCGGCAAACTCAGCGACTTGGACGAGATGATCGGCGAAGCATCGCCAAATCGAGCATGCGTGACGATCCTTATGTGCGTTACGACCGTAGGCCGGATCAGCCCCGATGACATACTTCCCGCCAGGCACGGGCGTGTCCCATACGCGAAGTTGGACACGATCGACATCCTCGGTCTCCTGCAACATCTTCATCGCGAAAAAATCGTTCTCGCATTCGAACCGATAGCCGAGAAACTGCGATTCCTCTGGGCCGCCGGCCGACAACCGCTGCAAGTCCTCGCTGATCTTGCGGATTTGGAAGAACGAGAAGCCGGTCGCGATGAACGCCTGCTGCTCGACCCATGGCTGGTTTTGATCGAGCAGATCGGCGCCGGACTTAGCGGCCTGCGCCTCGCGCCAGCGATACCAGCAGAGTTGTTCCGGCGTCACCCGATGCTCGTACTGATCCAGCACCGCCTTGATCAACTCGCGTTCCTCACCGCTGGCATACTTGGTGCCGAACTGATCGAACCGCGGATCGTCACGGCTGATGCTGTTCATCGGATTCGCCCACCAGCCGATGAAGAAAGCGTGCTGAACGAAGGGATCGGACTTGGCTTCGAGCCAACGGTCGCGGAAGAAGTTGAAGCCATTCGCTGTCGACTCGTATATCACGAGCCGGTCAGGGTTTTTCTGCGCCAGTGCTTCCTCGAAGTTCTTCAAACCTTCGACGCTGCCGTATTTGGAAACCTCGCTAAGATGCGCGAAAGAGAAGCCCTTGCCCTCGCCCCAGTTCACGCGCGTCTTCGATTTGCCGGCGACAAGAAACACGAGCTTGCTGCCGTTCGAAAACGTCATGCCGTCTTTGTTGTCGCCGCCTTTGATGATGCGGAAGTCTTCGCCGAAATAGCCTTGCGGGAAGCTGTTGATGTAGCGGCGCAGCGTGCGACGGAAGTCTTCTCGGTTGGCCTCGGTATCGACGACGAGCGCGCCCTTGGTGCCGGGGTACATGGCCATCCAGAAAACATCGATGGCGAGCGAAATCGTCGTACAGCCCAATTGGCGGCTCTTAAGACAAATGAATGTCCTGATGTCTTTTTCGAGCCCAATAGCGAGATTTTCCAAGAACCGCCGCTGCGATCCCCACAGGTTCAGCGGCGTGCCCTTGTCGTCCTCGGCGGTCTCCTCCTTGCTGTCGATTCGGAGATCGCGGACGAACTCGAGGAAGACATCGAGCCATTTCGTTTTGCTGCGTGAGCGGCGACCGGCCATGTTACCAGCGTGAGATAGCTGCCATCATCGGCGAAGCATAGCTCGTTTCCGCCGCGGACCAATCGAACTCGTGATCCTTCAGGATCTCGATGGCGCGCTTCATGCTGGCGATCGAGCGATTGTTGTTCGCGATGATCTGGTCGCCCTGCGCGAATTGCTGCTCGAACAGCGGCGTAATCAGGTTCGGCTTTTTCTTCTTGCCCTTGAAGCGCTTGACGAACTTGCGGCCCTTGTCCATCTCGTGCTTGGTCTTGGCGTTGGCCTGCTCGCCCTCGGCGATCTTGTCGCGGAGATAGCGGGTCGCATCGGCGATGACATCGACCGTTTCCGGCTCCATGCGGCGCTGCAAGCAGACCGTGATGACGTGATCGAGAGCGATCTTGACCTGTTGCAGCGCCTCGCCGAGCGCGTTGTCGACGGGCTTCAACTCGATATTGCCGGTCTCGTCGTACTTCTGGCGCCGCGCCGGATCGGTCAGCACATCATGGGCGAGCCGGATCAGCGCGAATTGCTTGTCGCTGCCGCCGGCGTCGGGGTGCGCCTTCTTGGCCATGCGTCGGTACGCCTTTCGGACATCGGCGGTGGTCGCCGTTCGCTCGATCCCGAGGACGGCATAGAGATCGGTCACGTCAGCCTCGCGACATCATCATTGTGGGCCGAGCGAGCGGCGAGTTGATGGTCGCATCGTTTTGCGCGTCGCGGTTGGCCTTGGCTTGCGCGCGGGCTTGGGCGAGAGAGACCAACACGTTGCCTTCGAGCTCCTGCGCGACGTGGCTGAGGAACGCGCCTTGGACATCGGCGTAGCGGACGGTGAGCTCGCAGCCGTATTGGTCGGCGACATCAATGAACGCTCCGATGGCCTGGCCGCCAGAGACGGGAATGCTGCCGGGATCGGTCAGATCCTTCTTGGCCTTCCGCGCAATGTTCTCGCCGTTGAAGGTGAGCGCGATCGGGTTCTCGTGCCCGCTGATGAAGACCATCACGCGCCAGATGTCCGGTGAACTCATCTCAGCCCCCTTTTCGTTTTCCAGTCCGGCGCTTCCTTGCCGGCACTCTCAGGCTTGGCCGCTGCTTGATCGACGGCCATCTCGTCGGCGGTGGTGTCGCGGAGGTAGCCGGTTTCCAGGATGTCCCTGGCCATCATTTCGAGGAACCGGCCCGCCAGAATAACCGAATTGCGCGGCGTGTCACCGCCCTGCTGAAGCTTCAGAGCCGCGATGGCGTCGAGCGCGGTCCAATTGTCGTGGATGCGATAGTCACCGATATCCTGCGCCAGCCGCTTGATCGTCTCGTCCTTCACGACGCCTTCGCTTTCGCCGCCGCCGGCACCGCTCGCAGCAGCATCCAGCGGACATAGGTGGAATCGGTCATTCCCGAGCGCGTAGCCGCAACATGGACGCTCTCGTATTCCGACTTGGTGAGCATCACGGAGATCGAGCGATCCCGCTTGTTCTCCCCCTTGGTCGCGTAGACTCTCGGCATCACTCCCTCACGATGCGGTGGCAGCACTTACCACGACATAGCATAGGTTGGGAGCGACGTCTACTTGATGACGATGAGAGTCATCCGGATCTCGCGGCAGACGTTGAAGCCGTGGGCGAACTGATAGTCGAGCGCGGCGTTGCGTTCGTGGGCGGAGAAGCGCTCGTCCAAGATGTATTCGACGTGTTGGAGCTCGAAATCGACATCATGGCGGAGTGCCAGCGGCGTGTTCGCGAAGCCGCCGGCCTGCCATGCGAGGTTCGCCTTCTTGGAGAACAGTTCGAGCATCTGCGGCGTGACCGGACGAACATGGGTCGGGTCGCCGAGGAAGTCATCGTGCCGGGGATGCGGGACATGGATGCGGATGATCGCGCCGGGTGCCGACACGCGATAGAGTTCGATCATGAACGAGATGAACCGGGCCGACGCTTGGCCGATGTGTTCAAGGGTGTGGATCAAGGCGACCTCATCGACTTCGCCATCGCCGAGCGGCAGGATTTTGCACTTGCCGAGATTGGCGCCTTCGCCGGCCAGCCGCCACGGCACGACCTCCAAGTCCCAGATGACATCGACGGCGGGACCGTCGTAGGCGTCGACGTTGATCCAGCCGTCGCCGTCGATGGCGTTCAAGCCGCAGCCGAGATTCAGCTTGGTCACGGAAGCTTCAGGCCATGATTGCGCATAGCGGCGCGCGGGAAAACATCACGTGGTTTCGGCAATGCTAGTGGTGGCGGCTTCACGATCTTGATCGATCCGTCTTCCATATGGAGCACGGAAACGACGGGCCTGATAGTGAACCACTCTAATGGCAGGGCGTGGTCAGACCAGCCCCAAATCCAGAAATCGGCCATGTTCACGACAGCTTCCACCCTCTCCGAGACATGCAGCGGTCCAAAAACGCCTGCGCGCCGCCGACTTGCTGGACGAGCATGAAGTCGTCGTCGGCGAGCTGCGACGGACTGTACAGCGGCAGGATATGTGGGTGCGACCACGCGATCTCGTGCAGGCGGTCACGACAGACGGCCAGATCGTCGTGATACGCGGCCTCGCGGCCCGGCGGCATCTCGACGCGCGGCTGGTAGGTTGTCGCGCAGCCGGCGAGCGCGAGCGTGGCAGCGATGACCGCAACCCGGATCACGACCGCTTCTTCCGCTTCCGCGACTGGCCGGACTCGCTCATGGCGATGGCGACCGCTTGCCGGCGCGATGTCACCTTGCCGCCAGAGCCCGAGCGCAGCTTGCCCTGCTTGTACTCCCGCATGACCTTGTGTGCCTTGGCTTGCTTGCCGGCCTTCGTCGTCGGTTTGCGTCTCATGCAGCCCTCTCCTTGATCATCCGGTGAACCTGCGTCGGGTCGAACGGACGACCGGCGCGGCTGACGATGCCAGCCTCGGTCAGCCTACGCGCGATCTCGCGCACCGTCGAGCCGCTTGAGCGGGCGTCGCGGGCCAAGCCGATGACGCGCTGTTCGTCGGTGTTCGGTAGCAACACGGCGGCGCGCCCGACGCCCTCGGCCCGGAAGCCGTAGGGCACCGCGCCGCCGGTAAAGCCGCCCTGCCGCTTCTTGCCGCGCCGGCCGTCCGCCATGCGTTCCGCGATGCGTCCCCGCTCGAACTCGGCGAACGCGGCCAGCATCGAGAAGAACAGCTTGGCGGCGCCGTTCTCGGTCACGGGGTCCGTGCCGATGTCGGCGAGGATCACCCCGATGCCGCGCTTCTGTAGGGCTTCCACGGTGGTCAGCGCGTCGGATGCCGACCGGAACAGCCGGTCGAGCTTCGCCGCGATCACGATGTCGCCGGGCCGGAGCTCGGCCAGCAATGCGGTTCCGCCGGGACGCTTGGCCAGCGGCACGGAGCCCGAGACGCCGGGGTCCGAGAACACCCGCGCGATCTCGCCGCCGCGCGCCATCGCTGAGCCACGCACACGCCGCTCCTGATCCTCGAGCGTCGTCTTGCCATCGGCGACCTGATCCTGCGTCGATGCCCTGAGATAACCGAAATACCGTGCCATTGCCGAACCTGCCGAGTTCGAGGGGATCGATGCGCCTCTATATCATCACATGCGAACTCATGCTCATCACGTTTTCGTGAAGTGCGGCGGTCGGCGTCCTTGGTGGGATGGTGAGCCACCCCGCTCGGTCCCCACCGTTCAGGACGCCTCTTTACCAACGGCCGGACCTGGACCGCGCCTGACGCCGCCGCTCGCCTGGTGGTTTTCCGACCGAGCGGTGTTTGATGGTTGTCTGTACGCGCGATTGAGACGGTTTGCAGCGCAGAGAACGAGCGCCAATCCCTGGCCTTCACGTCATCGATGGTCATCCCTCACCCCTCAGCAGCGCGTCGATTAGAACGGCTTGTCAACATCTCGGTCTTCGTCTCGATCATCATCATCGCCGTCGTAGCCAATTCGCAATGGCCGATAATCGCGCGACATCTCAACGGCCGCTTTGCGCGCCGCTTCTTCCGTCAGCGGCGTAATGCTGAAGATGCTCCCGCCGCCGTAAAAGAACGTGCGGAATATCTCATCGGGTTCGCCGAGAAGCGGGGCCGGCGGCTTCTCGGGCACATCGACACGCATCATCTTAGTGCCGAAGCGCTCAACCTCGCTGACGCGGCCATAGTGCCGACGATGCCCGAAAATCTCCACGAGCGCCCACATCGTTTGAGCTGGCGCGTCTTTCTGCGGGATAGGATCGGCAAGCGGCAGATCAGCGAGCATGTCGGTATCTCCTCAAAACGGTTGATCCCATCCCTGCGCAATCTGTACCGCGCAGGCGCATATCGCTAGCGGCGCCGTCGCCATGTCGGCGACCTGCACGAAGCCTTCGCATGCCTCGCCGCGGTTACGTCGCCGCTCGAATGCCGCGGCCCATCGTCCCGTCGTCGGCGACTCCATCAGCCGGGACAGCGCCCACTCCGGCGGAATGTACGCGAAGGCATCATCCTTGCTGAACGACGGCCAGCCGGATTTGTCGTTGCTCGGCACCATCGTGATCATGCGGCGGTCGATATCGACGCTGCCGCCGTTCGAATTGGTGATCAGCGCGTAGAGATCGGCCAGCGTCATCTCACGTCCCGTGGCGGAGATGGTAGCCGATCCACGCGAAGACATCGGGATTGTCGCGCCATACTGTCGACAGGCCGAGGCTCAGCGATGTCACCGCGATCTCTTCCTTCACGTCGACGGGGATGTGCCAGATGCACCAGACCGCGTGCATGATCTCGTGGTGCAAGGTCTCGGCGGCCTCGCGCGTGCCGGGGCCGAGATTGATCTTGATCTTGCCGAGCAAGTGCATCGTCTGGCCGGCGGCGCGGTGCTGATCGGATTCGAGATCGGTCATCTCGACAATCTCGTAATCCTTGTAGCCGATCTTCACGAGCTTCGGCATCTCGGGCCGCTTCGCCATCAGCCCTGCTCCTGCTTGGCGGCATTTTTGGCGATAAAACGCACGAATGCGACCAACTCGTCGGGATTGAGATATGGGTTCTCCTCGATCATCTGTTCCATGCCCCGAGCAACAATCTCAAGCGTGGCCTCGCACATTTCCAATAGCAGAGCCTCGGTCTCTTTGCTCATCTCGCCCTCAATCGAACAGCTCGCTCACGACGCGGCCTGCTATTCCTTCTTCTTCGACTCGGGATGCGCCGCCGCCCAGTCGGCCCGGCTCTTCTTCACCTGGCCCTCGAACTCGGCAAAGCAGCCGCCGAGCTGGAAGATGTTCACCGGCGCGAGTTGTAGCACCGCCTCCATCAGGCCGGTGCATGCCGGCGAGAGCGTCACCGTGAACTCGGTCTGCGGCGGTGGCTGCCACGGCGCCGGCGGGTTCACCGCTGCCGCTGGCGCCGCCGCGGCAACTGCATCGTCCGCCCGCGCGATCATCACCGATGCCGCCATCCCGGCCACTACCAGCGCCCACGTCACTAAGCCACGCTGAAATCTCGTCATGTGCGTCGATCTCCTGTTGTCCAGATCAATCACTACCACGCCCCGGCGGCGAGCGCGTTCACGTTTCCGTGATCGGTCGATTTTGTGGTCAGGCGTGAAGGTCGGCGTTCCAGTAGAGCCAGCTACCGAAATCTTCCCTGACATCGTTGGGCAGGAATTCCAAGCCGGCGCGCAACAGCTCCGCCGAGGTTGGCCGGCGCGGCATCTTCAGCGGGCGCAACCGGCCATCCGCGACGAGCACGCCCTTTCGGCCACTATGATTAGCCGCCTGGTTCTTCTTCGTCGCGTTGCAGTTGACGCAGGCGGACAGAATATTTTCCCAGACTGTCGTGCCGCCATGGGCCCGCGGGATGACGTGATCGAAGGTCAAGTCCTTCGATTCGAACTGCTCGCCGCAATACTGGCATCGGTAACGGTCGCGCAACAGGATCGAGCGCCGGCAAAATTTCGGCTCGGCATTGACCGGCGCGTACTGGCGCAGCGCGACAACCTTCGGGACGCCGATCTCGGTGCTCGGCGAGTGGAAATATTCGTCAGGCCAATTCTCGACGATATCGACGCGCTCGCGATACCAGGCGTGAACGGCATCGAGCGCCGGGATGAGCGACAGCGGCCATGTCGAAAGTGGCCGATAGTCGGCATTCAGGATCAGCGTTTGCAGCGGTCTTCGCTTGTGTCGGTGCGCAACGGTCATCTGGTGCTCCTGCGGGGAATCGAACCCGCGATCTAAGCTTTACGAGGGCCTTATTCTACCATTGAACTACAGGAGCGAAATGGTGCCGGTGCCCGGAGTTTCGCCGAGACCTGACCGCTTAAAAGGCGGTAATGCTGAATTACACCACACCGGCCGAGATGGTGCGCGGTCCCGGTAATGCTCCGGGCGAATCCGCTTTTGAGACGGACGTGTCTGCTGTTGCACCAACCGCGCGAATGGAGCGCCCGAGTGGAATCGAACCACCGCGTCCCGGCTTCGGAGGCCAGGTGCCAGATCCACTGGCGAGCGCAATTGGCGACCCATGCAGGAATCGAACCCGCTGTTTCGGTTTAGAAGACCAAACTCCGGTTCCACCGGATGGGCCGTGAAGATGGAGCCCCGTGAGAGAGTCGAACTCACACTAGCCCGGTTCGTAGCCGAGCCGCCGGGTCCGCCGGACGGGGCAATTGGTCGAGCGGACGGGATTTGAACCCGCGTTTCCCTGCTTGAAAGGCAAGTGTCCTTCCTTAGACGACCGCTCGCGAAATGGTAGGCGATGAAGGAATCGAACCCTCTTCTCCTGGGTGTAGGCCAGGTGTTCTACCAGTCTACTAATCGCCCAAATGGTCGGGATGGCGAGACTTGCACTCGCGATTTCCTGTGTCCGAGACAGGCGGTCTAGCTGCTGACCCACGCCCCGCTGGAGCCCATGCCGGGAGTCAAACCCGGCTTCCCAACGTTAGGACCGTCGGCGCCGTCTCGGCGGCACATGGGCAATTGGTCGGCGTGGAGGGACTTGCACCCCCGTCTGAATGCTCCCAAAGCATTCCGTCTGCTGCTGACTTACACGCCGGAAACTGGCGCACCGTACGGGGATCTAACCCGTCTAACCGCCGTGACAGGGCGGGGCCTCCAACAGTTGGCTTACGGTGCATGGTAGGGGCACGGGGAATCGAACCCGCGGTCTGCCGCTTAAGAGGCGGTAGCTCTGCCATTGAGCTATGCCCCCCGCATTGGTAGTCCTTCACGGGGTCGAACCGTGATCGCGCGGTTATCGGCCGCGTGCTCTCAGCCGTTGAGCTAAAGGACCGTGGTGAGCCGGTGCAGAATCGAACTGCTCCCCCGCAGGGCGCGATTTTACAGACCGCTCGCTGAAACCATCAGCTTTCCCGACTCGAATGGAGCCCCGGCACGGTACTGACCCGTGATCCTCGCCTTACCAAAGCGATGCACTACCATTGTGCTACAGGGGCGAATGGCGGAGCGGCGGGTATTCGAAACCCATGCGACTTAACGCCGCACGCACGGTTTAGCAAACCAGCGCCGTCGCCTGACGGCTTGCGCGCTCCGGAAATGGCGGAGGGTGAAGGAATCGAACCCTATGCCCGAAAGCATCCACGGTTTTCGGGACCGTTTGGCGCCCATGCACCGGCACCCTCCTTGAATTGGTACGCCCGGTCGGATTCGAACCGACACTGCTGACGGTCTGAACGTCATGACTCCTACCGATTGGTCTACGGGCGCATGGTGCGCGCGGTGCGATTCGAACGCACACTCGCGACGTTCTCAACGTCGTTCCTCTGCCGGTTGGGATACGCGCGCAAATTGGTGCGGGTGTAGGGAGTCGAACCCTAAACCGCTGGGGTTTAAGCCCGCGTGCGTCGCCGTGCGCCACACCCGCAAAATGGCCGCCCGTGTGGGTGCTGACCCCGACACCTTCCGCTTGAGAGGCGGATGTCCAGAACCGCTAGACGAACGGGCGTGGAAGCGCGCCGTGGATTTGCACCACGATAGCAAGCTTCAAAGGCTTGCGTCCTGCTATTGAACGAGCGCGCCAAATGGAAGCGGTCGACAGGATCGAACTGTCTTCTACGCGGGTCAGAGCCGCGCGGAGGGCCCACCCTCTAAACCGCCGAATGGTGCCGCCAGGATGGGATCGAACCTCCGTTAGCCGCTTACAAGGCGGCTGTCCTGCCACTGAACGATGACGGCGTAACTGGGGCGATGCACGAGGATTGCACTCGTCGGTGCCCGGTTCACAGCCGGGCCTCTTCACTAGCTGAGTCGCATCGCCATGGACGACCGCCGCGGTATCGCACCGCGCTATTCGGTTTTGCAGACCGACGCCTGCACTTGCTGGCTCGCGGTCGAATTGGCACACCCGGTAGGTAACGCTCCCACGAACGGCGGTTTTGGAGACCGCGTTGCTGGCTTCAGCTCGGGTGCAATTGGTTCCCTACCGAGGAATCGAACCTCGCTACCCTGATTAACAGTCAGGTACGTCCGCCATGTTCGTCTGTAGGGATCAACGTGGAGCGTCCTGCCGGAATCGAACCGAGCATCATTGGGTTGGAAGCCCAAGGCAGTTCCCAAACTACTAAGGACGCGAGTGGTGCCGACGCTCCGGATCGAACGGAGATCCTGCGCTCTTCAGGCGCGTGCATGAACCATCATTGCTACGTCGGCCGATTGGTGGCGGGAGAGGGAGTCGCACCCTCTATGGCGAGTTTATGAGACTCGCTGGCCTCTGAGGCTTCCCGCTTTGGTAGTCGCCGTGGGGGTCGAACCCACCCGTCGCAGGCCGTCCGCCCGCTCTCGCGCGCTTATAAGGCGCACCCGCTCACCAGAGCCAGCGACCGTGTTGGAGCGGATAGGGGGAATCGAACCCCTCATCGGCGCGTTGGCAACGCGCTGCTCGACCACTGAGCTATATCCGCATGGTGGACCGTCAGGGAGTTGAACCCTATGCCATCGATCTTGCAGGGATCGACCGCGACCCGTCGCCCGGCCCATACCGAAAAACAAATAGCTGTTGCGCAGGCCGCACACGTCTCGGCGCTCGAGCTGGGGCTTCCACCAACCTGCCGGGTCTAAAAGAAAAACCCTCCGACTTTCTGCGGAGGGTTCCGATCTTCCAACCAGGCGATGATTTCACCCGATCATCGGAACCCCGCGCGCCGGCAACCGATACCCGCAATTATGTTCGGGCGCGGCTGATATCGGCGATGTCGTCGGTTTCTCGATCATGTCAACGCCGACGATAACCCAATCTAACCTCCCCGTCCATGACCATTCTGAACTCCAGCATCACGTTCCCGTGATCGAGGGCGCCGCCCCTACGGTATTACCCGGACCCGATTCGCGCATCGAGCACCGAAGGGGAGTGCTCTCGGGTCCGTCGCCCACCCGCCAAGCCCGCAATACAGGTCTATCGCTAACGGCATCAAAACCCCCACGTAGACCCGCAAACCCATCCAGGTACACCTACCAAATCACACGCCAAAACGCATCCCAGATCACCCATTCCTACCATCATATCCCAACGTATGCGAAAACTTTTTTACGGGGAAGGCGTTGTGACGAAACATTTTCGATGGGGCCGCGTCCCATCGGCGGTCGGGCGCCGGCGACTCGGCCGGGGCTGCCAGGCGTGACGCCGCTCGAGCCGCGGCACCGTCACGATCCTGTGTCGGTCTTTTAACACCGTCACGCGCAACACATTGATTCGCCAGCGGTTTCATCACGACTCGGCCCTAGCTCGCAATCGTTGCTAGGGCCGTCGTCTTATCTCGGCCGGCGTCTCCGGGGTTATGTGGCATCACCCCCTTTCAAAGCGGGCGGCGAAAGCGTTGATTGTCGCAGTCTCTCTTGCTGGCGTGGCGTGTTGATTTAAAAGTCAACTGGCTTGCAAGTTGTTGGGATTGTTGGGCTAGTTGTCGGTAAGCCGTTTGGTTGTCGGCTCGGCTTGCTGGTCGGCTTGTTGTTCCCATGGCCGGCGGGTTCGTTCGTCGCCTGCGTAGGGCGCGATTTGGCGAGGGGGCACGTATGTGGTGGCCGGTGCAACCGTGACGAGAGGGTACGTGGACTGCGGGTACACGTTGTTGAACAGGTTCCGAAGCAATCGGCTCGGGGTGGTTCCTTCGCGGGCGGCGATTTGCTTGATTCGCCTTGTATCAGAGGCGCCTAGCCTGGTGGTGACGGTGCATTGTGCTCGCATGGTGTGGACGGTAAATGCGATTTGGGCGATGTGCAAGCTCAGACAGTCGCTCCGCCCTTCGGGCTCGTACTCCGGCGGCCAAGGAAGAGTTGAAAAGAGGGGCGGACCCAGCTTCCGGGGCGGCGCTGGGTATGCCGGGGCAGAGTTTGGGGTAAGTCTGTCGCTTGGTAGGCTTTGGGGTTAATCCGTCTGCGGCGTTGGCGCGTTGCACCCTTTCCGATGTGACGGTCTTTTCTTGGGTGGCGGTGCGGTGCGCGGTCCGTTGTCCCGCGGGTTCCGCGAGATCAGGGCCTGGTGAGTTGCTGCCGGCGCCAGTCGGTTTGATCCCGGTGTCGCCTACTCATGGGCGACTTGCGGGTTTGGTTGATTTTGTGCTAATGGACATCCAGATCACGCCGTCGCCGCGGTTGTGCATCAGAGACCGCGAAGGCTGATGACCTTCGCCCGTTCTCGGCAAGGGGGCTCTTCGGAGCCTCTAAGCTTTTGCGAGCATGCTCTGCCTTTAATCCGCCCGTCCAGAAAAATCGACAATCTCGCATGATATGATCACATTTCCGTGATCGTGCGGAATTGCGTCGTTATGCGCTTGCGTAATTCAGGCGACGCGCCTACATTCCCGTTATCGAGACGCCGCGCAAATGGAGGGTTACATGAAGACCGCATTACCGACTTGGCAAGTGTACGGCAACTATCAGTCCGGTAACTACGGCGCGCACGCGCTTGTGTTCACGGACGCCGCTGGCAACGATTTCTACTTCTCCTATCGCACGCTGGTTGCCTTTCGCAAGTGCGGCGATCGCGTTGTCGTTCGGCAAAACGATTGGAGCACAACGACGGGAAAGCACTTGAACGCGATCGACGGCGGCAACAAGAAGGCGCGGCTTTCGAGTGCGGCTTTCGAGGCTGCTTATCAAGCTGCATTCGGCCAGTCGATTGGTTGCGCCGCCTGACCCTTACTCCGGCGCCTGCTGCGGCGGGCGCCTTGGTGAGTGCCAGACCCCGGCGCCTCGCGGGTTCTCAGGGGCACGGAGACTTAAGATGGGTCAATATCACAAGCCAGTTTCGATCGAGGCCGAAGAGGGTTTAGAGCCGCATCAACTCGGTTGTGGTCTCAAGACCGGCGAACAGCTTTACACGACGCCGGGGACGCCTCAAGCGATGCTTGCGCTCGTCACTGAGCGCGGCGGCAACATGCCGGCCGATTGCGGCGGCTCGCCTTTCGTCGGGCGCTGGGCGGCAACGCGCGTACTCGTGCAAGGCGACTATGCCGACGATGGCGACATTCCCGGCTGGTCCGGTCCGCGCTTGTCGGAGCTTTACGGCGCCGTGGGCCTTGACCGCGAAGCCGACAAGCCGACGCTCGCCGATTATATCGAGCGCAATGCTGGCATGGCGTTGAGCGAAAGTTCGGCGATGAGTCTCAGCTTTGGGCGCATCCCTTCGGATATGGCGCGACCTGGCACCAAGCGGCACACTCAATTGGTCCGCGCTCAATTCGAGCAAGCGCTGGCGCGCTGGGAGGAGTTCAACCGCGAGCATCCCGATCATCCGAGCTATGCCGACATTGGTGACATGGCCGCAGCGTTTCTTGAGGGCGCGTGCTCCGTCCGCTATTTCGGCGACGGCTGGCGCAGCAAGATCCGCGTTAAGGCAAAAGCGCAGAAGATCGCCGTGGGCGATTGGGCGCCGCCGATCGCGAGCTACATTCCAGCCGAAGGCTACACGTCGCAGGACTGGGATTACCTCAACGGCTGCGGCATCAGCGAACGCGATTGGTCGCGGGCGCCGGCATCGGGCGAATGGCACGGCTTGCTGGATAGCGAGGTCGATCAAGGACAAGAGCGCGTCGTGGTCAATCTCGACACGATGGAATACCTTGATCCCGTGACCTTCGGCGAAGTGCCGACCTTGGGCGGCATGGTGCGCGGCGAGTTCGGCGGCGTTGCGACTGCGCTGTTCGCGGCGCTCGTTCACCCTCAACGCCGTGGTGGTGGCGACATTCCCGCGATCCTTGAGGAAATGCGCGAATGCCAGAAAAACAAAAGCGGCGGCAAGCTGCGCTTGCTCGAAGCGGCGGATGGATATGTCGGCCGCTGGCGCGGCGGGCACATTCTCGGTACGTCGGCCTATGGCGGGAAGAGCGAATTTCCTTCCACGTCGGAAGTTCGCGCCAAGGGCCGCGACGTGTCCAAGCACGCCATCGCTTATCTCACTGCCATCAAGGAGTGGTGAAATGGTCACGAGCGTCGATTTCGTGGACATGCTGGCGCGTGACGGCTTGATTTCCGAAGCGCTCGCCTCGCGCGTCACTTTGTGAGGGAGTCCACCCAATGAAAAACGACAGTTTCTTCGCGAAAGTACAGACGGCCCTCACGAAGCGCGACGAAGAGCCGACCCTGAGCACGGAAGAGCAATCACGCCTCGCGCACCTGTTGGCGTCGGGCTTTTCACCCATAGCGGCGGCGAACGTCCTTATCGCCACGCGCAGCATCGGGAGGCTCGCATGATCCACAAAGAGGGGTACAGCTTTAGAGAATTGCGCGGCGACGATGGGATGGGCTGGGTTGGCCGCGATGGAATCGATGTCGCCGCCACTGGCGCAAGAGAACTGTCCCGCGAAGACAACCTCGCCGTTGCAGCGGCCGTTTGCAATGGCCTCAACAGCGAGGCGGAAAGCACTTGGATGCTCGATCAAGCGTGGCACGAGATCAACTCGCTGGGCGGCACGTTCTTGGAACAAGACCTTGTTGCGAAAGGATATTGCGAGGCGATTGGTGCCTGTCTCGCCGTCATTGAAAAACTTGGAGGCATGGACCCGCTGCAACGCAACCTCGTCGGGAAAGAGCCGCTGGAACTCGGGCAGCGAGCGCAACCATGACCCTCATCCCTTCCGGCCTCTTGGCCGATCACAAGCCGCGCGAGTTGGTTTATCTCACGCCAGCGAACGGCGGCTATCAGGTGCGGCCGTCAAGCAAAGGCGCCGGCGATTACGGCTGGGCGAGCGATCATGCGGGCGCCGTGGCGATGGCGCGCGCGATTGCTGGCGCCGATTGTGTGATCTTTGAGCGGAGACATTGAAGTGGCAGAGCGGGCGCAACGGATGGCGGCGGAATAGGAGCGGATGAGAAGACATGAGCGACGATTTAGAGACACTTTGCAAACTCTATCTGGAACTTGCACAGGTTGTGCCGAGCGATTGCATCTCGCATCGGGAAATTAGGCTCGGCAAGGTCGCCGATACCTACGGGCTCGCGCTCATGATGATCGAACAGGGCTGCGCCGATCCGCGCCAAGCCGCGCACGATGCTCTTAACAAAGTCGCAACAGCAAAATGGAATACGCCATGATCAGCAGAGAACTCATCGACGAAGCCCGGCGCATCGGCATGCTGATTTGCCCGATCCCCTCTCAGGTAGAGGACGGCGACGCTATCGAGCGCATGCCTGGCGACCTGCTCCACGCATGCGCTGTAATTAGTCGTCTGTGCGATGCCATTGAGGTCCGCCAGGGAGAAGAAACCGGCTGGGTGATTGAGCATGGTCGCTCCGATCCGTCGCGCCCGGAATATTGGGCGGCTACGGGGTTCGATCACGACAACCTAAAGGCCATCCGCTTCGTGCGGAAAGAAGACGCTGAACGGGTCGCGAATGCTTTGGGCGGCGGCTGGCCGGAAGGCTACCACCGTATCGCCGATCACATGTGGTGCCCGTGATGCTTGGACACAATGTCCGCGTCTATCTGACCGCACCAAAAGAAGACGTGAGTGGCGAGCTACGCCAACAGGGCGTCGAGGGCGTGTGGATTTATTGCGGCTTCCAGGAACAGGCAAAGCTCCGGTTCTACCCGCAGCATCGCATCGTCGAAATTCAAGACAACGGATATATGCACCGATGAGCTTTGACCCGAAGTGCTTTGACCTCGCGGAGTTGTTCGCTTCGGACCTTCCGGGCGCGCCGATACCGAAAGGCGAGATCGAGGAACTTGTGGCATGACGGACAGAACCAGCCCCGACGAGCGTTATTCCGCGTGGCACCATGAATTGTGAATTGAAGAATATAAATCTGTCCTTTTTGGAAGCAATGTGCGCACACCCAATGCGGTGGTTCGGTGCCGCGTTCAGCGGGCTTAAGCATGTAAGCAATAGCTCCGTACCCCAAATTTTTAAGGTTGTAGCGCTGCTTTTGAGCTTCCCATGCTTTAAAATCAGCCACTTCTTTTTCAAGCTTGCGTATGCGATCAACCAGCGCCGCGCGCTCCTCATTCGCCGCAAGTGCGCTGTTTTGGGCATCGATAATCGCGGATTGGAATTCGATCATCTTGGCATTGAAGGCTTGAGCGTCGCGCAGACCTATCATCGTCTTCGCGATATCGCCAGCGAGCTTGATAGACGAAAGTGCCGAGCTAATGCCAGATAGGTCAACCATGCCATTCGCTCCTAGGTTGGTTGTGCATCCTGGGAATGCGAGAGAGCGGCGCGGTTGCCGCCGCGCTGCTCTCACCTATGAGCGGGAGTCGAAGCAATGACCGGACATTGCCCACGCGGAATATCGGATTGCGATTGTGGCGCAGAGTACTGCGAGCGGCGTAAGCCCAAGATTAAGGTGAGCGCGTTAGACCATTCACCTGCGGTGAGGCGTACCGGAGAAACCCGAAAGGGCGGCGCGCGAGAAGCCTAACAACCTTTGGGCCTTGATGACGCCGATGACACTTTATCGTCTCGGCGAGGAAGGCAAGCCTGTTGAGGTGTCCCCATGACCTCCCCAACGAGCAGCAAGACGCAGCACACCGCGCGCGACTGGAGCCCGCGCGCGGCATGGTGCGCCAATGACGGAGCATCGAACGGAGGGTTAGAAAGCATGGCTAAGATCAAACGCGGAATTTACCCGGCGCCGGTTTACGTCGCCGAGTTTGGGGACGGCACAATGGGACGAGCGTCATTCTGGTCGCCGGAGGGCAAGCCGATTGATTTCGAGCGCGGGCGGCGCGTGGTGGCAACGCTCTACTCGCGGCCGGATCACGGCCACTGGAGCCGCACCTATCCTCCGTGCGTTGTGCGGCGTGGCTGGGTCGAGCATCCCAGCGTCGGCAAGGTCGAGCACACGCCGGCCGCCGTGGCGAGCATCAAAAAGCCGACACTCGCGGCGATCATGAAGCAGGCGCGCGCGGCGCTCGAAAGCGGCGATAGCACGGCGGCGCTCGCATTGCTCAAGCTGGCGGCGTGACGCTGGGCGGGGTCGGCGCGATCATGCGCCGGCTCTACCGAGCACCATGCTCGATAACGCAACGGAGGACAAAAATGGACGACGCAACGAGCAGCAAGACGCAGGCGAAGCATACGCCGGAGCCGTGGAAGTTGGATGCACGAAGATACGGCGAATGGCCGATTTGCAGCCATGACGGGCTGATTATCGGCGGCATTAACGGCGAGGCGAATGCAAAACGTGTCATTCAACTGGTGAACGCCTGCGCCCCGGACGGTGCGGTGACGACATCGCTCTTGAATCTTATCAACGAAGTCTCGGCCTGGGAGCAATGGGATTCGCAACTGGCCGAGATCGGCGGACACACGAATGTCGCCGTTCTGCTAGCGCGCGTGAAGGAAGCCCGCGCCGCCCTCGCCCTCCTTCGATCGGAGTCCTGACCATGCACAATCATCCGCCCGTCTCCGACTTCGCCCGCACCGTGCTCATCTGCTGCGCTATCGGGCTCGCGAGCTATGCCATTGCCGCGTGGGCGCTGTGGTGACGCCGTGAAGCTTGTCCATTATTCGGATCAGATCGTGCAGCTCGTAAGGTCCGTTGAGCAAACGACTTGCGGCATGATCTATAAGCCGCGCGGTCTTTGGGTTTCTGACGATACCTGCGAGCAAAATTGGCGATCATGGTGCGAAGGCGAATCATTCGGCCTTGATCGCCTTACCCATGTTCACGACGTTACGATCGCCGCGTCGGCTAACATTCTGCGCTTATGCTGCGCTTATGACATTGACGACTTCACGCGCGTTTATCGCGACGGCGGAGAGACACATGCCGGTATTAATTGGCTGAAAGTAGCGGCCAAATACGATGGGATCATCATCACGCCGTACATTTGGTCGCGGCGGCTGGATGGTGACGCGTTTTGGTATTACGGATGGGATTGCGCAAGCGGTTGCATTTGGAATTCAAGCGCCGTAGCAGCAATTAATCTGCGACAACAGATGGAAGTTCAATGACCGGCGACGAAGCCCGCGCCATCAGGATCCGGCTCGGCCTATCCGTGACCGGCATGGCCGTTCTGCTGCGCATGGGAGAATCGGGCGGCTCGACGATTTCCAAATGGGAGCGCGGCGAGCCACCGCCTGTCGTCGGCGCGCTCCTTTACGTCATCAGCCGCAGCGCCGCAGCTCGCGTGCTACTGGGCGCCCGTGACTTGCGCGCACGCTACCCTCACGGTGTGCTTGGCCGGCCGCCAGCAAAACCGACACTCAAAAGGCGTCGATCTCGGGCGCTATAACCGCCGCCTCGGCCACATGGTCGCGGCGCCCGATGAGCTGCAACCCGATCGCCAGCGCCTGCTTGAAACTGTCGCACCCGTGATCTTGCGCCCAGCGCTCGCGGACTTCGGCGGCCTCTTGTTCTTTGGCGGTAATGCCAACGGCACCGCGGCTCTGTCCGAACCGAATGCCGCGCCAAAATTCAACAGCTTGATCGATGAGCTGCGCGTTCTTGTACTTCCGGTCAGGGTCGAAACGTGGCTCGCCGAGTTCGTAAACGATCCATTGCCCGTACATATAGGCGTACCAATACGCCCGCTCGTCCTCGGAAAGGGACTTGAACGAGCGCGTACCGTCGCCGCTACCGAGCCTCAAACTTTCTCGGTGCTCGAGCGACGGGAACGCGGCGCCGACCAACCCATGACGCGGCGCGTGATCTTGGTCCCATCGATCCTTGGCTTCTCGCGTCAGGCGAATGATATCGGCTGGTGTCGGACGGTGTGTCTGAGTCTCGCGCCACCGCTTGCACGCCTCGGTCACAAACATGGCAGGATAGTCGCCGAGATCGTTCAGCCAGTCGTCCATTTGGAGACTGCGTATCTCCGGCGAATCAGCGGCGGTCCAATAGTGGGACATCAGGGTCGATATCCTGGCCGCAATTAGCTTGTCGTTGTTCGCGCTCGCGCTGCCGCCGTTCGATGGCGATCGCAGCTCCGGCAAAGAGACCTTCGGCGGGAGTAAGTTTTTGGCTTGTTCCATTCACAACTCCGTTTATTGGAAGCAGATCGTTTTCCCAAGCCCTAGCGCGCAACCAAGTAGTGGGATGCTTGATATATTTTGGCTCTTTTCCTGCGCATTCGTCTCGGTAGCGCACTGCGGCCTCAATCAAGATGTCGGGCGACGTGAGTTTTAGTGCTGCTCGGTATGCAGGCAGTGCCCTGCCGGGGTCACGCTTCAACGGGTAAGCCGCATACCAATCGCGGAATAGAGATTCTTCTTCTTCCTTTCTTATCTTCTTATCTTCTTTCTTATTTGGGCTACCCGTGGGCTCGTCATGGGCTACACTTGGTATATCTGGTGGGCTACCAGATTCTTGCGTAGACTGATATTTGTCATAATTACAGATAGTTATAATGGTTCCGCCGTGGGCTCTATGGTGGGTTATCATCTGTGCTGCCACCATGTTGTCGATGAGTCGTCGAATCACCATGCGGCCGACTTCAAAACCGTCGGCCAAAAAGCGCTCGGACGTGATCAATTGCCCGCGCTTGAGCTCAACGAGCCGATCACAAAACCGCACTTTGGTATCTTTCCAAGCGGCAGTGTCGGTCATCCACACCCAGATCGCTGCATGCGTGAGCGTGCGAAAGACAGGGTGATTCCAGCGGGCGCGATACGAACGTGTCCAGCCGTCCCCGGTCACAGAACTGCCACAGCGCAGGACGTAATGAGGGTGTGCGGAATTTTAAACATGGATTGCCAACTACGCGCCAACGAGGTGGTAGACCGGAGCGCGGCAGAACCCAGTTCAGAATTCCGGTTGGCGGCGGCCCCTGACGGCTTTTAACGAGGTAGCTACTCCTCGTCTCCACCGCGCTCCTGAGAACTGTGTAACAGATCGCGGGCGGGCGTCAAGCGTAGATGATCGTCCGTCTTTCCATAGATCGCAGAGCTGCGCCATCAGCTCAGGTGTCCAGATGGTCATCGGGTTCATGCTGCCCTCGCTGAACGCGACCGGCGCCAATGCGCGATGGCCAGCGCGTCGGCCTCGTCATCGTCGGTGTCGCTGAGATGCTGGTGCCCCTTGGCGCGCATCGCCGCGATCATCTCGGGCTTACCGCAATTCCCTTTGCCGGCGGCGTGGCGCTTGATCTCGCCGACGGGGACGCCTTGGTACGGGATCTTGTTGTGCTCGCACCATGCCGTCAGGAATGCGTGCAGGCCGCCATAGACGTGCGCGGCGTCGACGCCCTTATGGTTGCGCACCTCTTCGTAATAGACCGCCTCGATCGGCCCGTGCTTGCGCAGCATCTCGTTCAAGAACTCCTTGAACCGCAGGAAGCGCATGCCGCCGCCTTCGTGCCGGCCGGGCTTGAAATTCATCGAACCCGAGACCAGCGGGCCGCCGTCATCAACGGCCCATCCGGTGTTCGTGCCGAGATCAAGCGAAAGGAACATTCAAGCGACCGCCTGAGAAATTGGCCGCCAGCACGGAGGGTTAGCCCACACTGGCGGCCTCACCCCCGCGCGAACCGCCAGGGATCGCCGAGGGGTGCTCATTGTGCAGCGCGCTCGACAAAATCGACGGGCACCGTGATCCCGCCAGCCTCGAGCGCCTTCTTGAACTTAAAGCGCCGCGCGAGCGGGATGCCGTCGTATCGCCAATGGGTGACGGCGCCGGGGGTCACGTCAAAAAGCTCGGCCACCTTGTTGGTGCCGCCCAGTTTGTCGATCGCCTCGTCGTCGGTCATCGTGAGCGGCAGGATATGCGCGGGCCGGACTTAGCGTCAATAAAAAAATTGAGCGGCGATCAATTTTCCGCTTGCTTCTGCCGACGCCGCATTTTACCGTGTCTCAAATCGGAGGATGACATGAATTATCGCCAACTCGCCGAACACCGCGCCGATGTGCGCTCGCGCGTCATCGCCCTCTACCGGACATTCGGTCGGCACTGGCAATGGCGGCGCGACGCTCACGCATTTCATCGTGTGCTTGCGATGCACTTGATCCAGACGACAAAGCCGAGTGCGTTATCGTAAACCAACGGAAGGAACCTGACGGTGGCGAAAAGCGGAATCGAATCGGCGGCCGACGTGCTCAAGGCGCGAATCGGACTGACGGATGCCCGTATCGGAGAAATCGAGAAGGACATCGGCGCGCTTGAAGACGAGCGCGAAACGCCGAAGCATTTGGTGACGGTGTTGGGC
>Ga0070733_10000340_pt1 | contig 39269 bp, 34 predicted proteins | sample Coa_R1_9_FD_66450 | JGI IMG/M metagenome (GOLD analysis project Ga0070733, IMG submission 66450) | Surface soil microbial communities from Centralia Pennsylvania, which are recovering from an underground coalmine fire - Coalmine... | ecosystem: Environmental > Terrestrial > Soil > Unclassified ... | reverse complement strand
CACCGAGGCCGAGGTCTTCGCGGCGGCCCCGGCCTGCTGGGCCGCCCCCTTTTTGACTTTCTCCGCGCCCTGGGAAACCTGCTCCGATACCTGCGTAATCTGATGGGAAGTGCCTTGAATTCTATGAATGATACCCTTGAGGCTCGCCGACATTTTCCCGAACGCGTTGGCCAAAATGCTGATTTCGTCCTGCCGGTCCGTATCGGACTTGACCTGGACGGTTAAATCGCCCTGCGCGACCTGATCGACGATTCCGGCGAGATCGACGAGGGGCAGAGTGATTCCTCGAAAAAGAATGATGACCCCCAGAATCAGAGAACAGATTGCGATCAATGTGCCGATCACCACCGTCACGAGTCCACTCTGCAAGGTCCTCGAGAGCGTTTCCCCGGTATAGCCCATCTTCAAATAGCCGATCGGCCGGCCGTTGTCATGTAGGGCGCTGATCTCCCGTTCATAGACGAGAAAGGAAGAGGTCTTTTCCGGGGCCTTACTGATTTCGGTCAACGGCTTTTTATCCGCGTCATAGAAGACAACGAAAGCAACCTCAGGATCTTTCAAGCTGTCTCGAACGAACCCTTCCAGGGCGGAGAGATCATAGTTCATGATATAGTTTGCGCTGATCTTTCCAAGAAGGTCGGCCATGGCATTGCCCTTGGATTCCATCAGCGCTCGCATCGTGGCATGATTTTTCGCAACGATGATCGTCCCCAACCCAAAAAGGAGAATGACCGTCAAGACCACGGTCGGGAGGAGAAATCTTTTGCTCAGGGCGCTAAACGTGAAGAGATCCTTGAGATTCATGAGCGTTCATCCCTACGGGGCGAGTTTCGTGATGGTGATGGCCTTACCCTTCTCGATCTTCGTCAAGAAGATCTGTTTAAGGCCCTGGTGATCCGTCGGACTAAAGGCAATCTCCAATCCCCCGAGATACATTTTCAGGGTTTCGAACGTGTTGATAAATCCGCTACGGGTGAGAGGCGAGGTCCTTTTTAGGGCTTCGGTCATGACGATGGCGTCGACGTAGCCCTCCAGGCTCGTAAAGTCCGGACTATGCCCCGCCGCCGCGATGTCCGAGAGGTACTGCTTCACGATGGGGAGCGCGCTGTCGCGAGGATTGGGCATGACCTGGGTCACGAACACGCCCTCGATGTCTGAGCCCAGCTCCTTAATCAAAGCGTCTGTTCCCACAAAAGAGAGGGTCAGAAATTTCGGGTGAAAGCCTTTCGCCAGGGCTTTCCGGATAAACGCGGCGCAGGGCCGGTACGTTCCCACAATCACGACCGCCTCGGGATCGGCCTTGATGATCTCTTGCAAACCTTCGTCGACATCGACGGTGTTTCGCTGGAATTTGCTGTCAGCGACCAAGGACAGATTCCTTTTTCTTAAGGCGCGGACGAGTCCCGCCCTGCCAGCGTCTCCGAAGGCGTCGGATTGAGCAAATATCCCGATTTTTCGAATGGCGAGATCTGCAATCAAATGCTGTACCATCGCTTCCGTTTCGTCAAAGTAACTCGCTCGAACGTTAAAGAGCTGCCGATTGATCGGATTTCGGAGGATCTCGGCCCCGGTGAAGGGGGCAATATAGGGTATGCTGGCCTTGGAGAAGATCGGCATGACGGCGGTCGAGGTCGGTGTGCCGACATATCCGAACAGGGCGAAAACCCTCTCCTCGTCGATCAGTTTTCGCGTGTTGGCGATGGCCCGTTCAGGTTCGTACCCGTCGTCATAGCTGACAACCCGGATTTTTCGTCCTTTGATCCCCCCTGCGGCATTGACTTTGTCTATGTAAGTTGCAGCGCCGATTTTAATTCCCGTGCCGAGTGCGGAAGTCGGTCCGCTTACCGCATTGGACATGCCGATCAGGATCTCTTTTTCGCTGATTCCGTCTTCCGCAAAGGAGGAGGCCGCCACAAGGAGAAACGAGGTTATGAATCCCCATCCGATCACTTTTTTCATTGTTTGATCCTCCCTCGAGGTTGCCCGTTAAAAACGACGTTCCGCAACAGTCATACCTAAAATATATAAAAACTCCCTGCGGAGAGCCGTGACCGCTGAAAAAAGAGGGTGAACTCCCGATGGCGGATCCCACTGCTCTGGGCCGGGGATGGGCGGATTACCCAGCCGAAGTAGCTCCGTCGTGGTAAGTATAGCAAATAACGCGAAACCTGCCGCCCGGAGGACCGGTAAGGGCATTCTCTGCCGAACGTCAAAAGGGACTTCTCTTGTAAAACCCACTTGGAAACTCTTATAATCAGCTCTCGGCCAGTCTGGTGGTGTTTAATGATTGAATGGAGGAGGTCTTATGGCAGATTATGCGTCCTTGGCTCAGGCACTGACGAGCCTCTTGGGCTTGGCTCATCCACCCATCGCGATTGCGACGGCGTCCGCCGTCCCGGAAGGGGTTCCTCTTTTTAAGGGAATTTCCCCGTCCTCGTGCAGCTTCTGGGTGAGCGCCGAAAAGGAGGTTTTCGCTGTACCGGATCTTGACCACATGAACTGTCCAGTCGGGGCGATGGTCATGGGGTTCAATCTAACGGCGCAAGCTCAAGCCGCCCTTAACGGCGGCTTGGAATTAATGTGCAGCGTCGGATATATCAAGCCTGAGGAGGCGCAACACATCCCCTCCCTTGAGAAAAAGGCGCCGGTCGTGATTTATGGGCCGCTCGCCGGTTTTCCTGTGAGTCCCCAGATTGTCTTGCTCTGGATTCAGCCGTCCCAGGCGATGCTCCTGCGGGAAGCTACACGGGAGGCTGAATGGAAGAGTGATATTGCATCGACGGTTTTTGGCCGTCCCGCCTGTGCGGCGCTGGCCGTGGCTTCAAACACCGGCTCGGTGGCCCTCTCCTTCGGCTGCAGCGGAATGCGGACCTTTACGGGCGTCGAACCCTCCTTGATGCTCGCTGCCCTGCCCGGTCCGTTGCTGGCCTCGCTGGAGGAGTCGTTGACAAAGGCCTTTCAGGCCAACTGTTCCATGCAGTCGTTCTATGACAAGCAAAAAACGTATTTCCCGTTTCAAAAAAAGGGGAGTGGGTGAGATGAAGGGGTCCGGAGAGCTCTTGCTGATCTCCTGTTACGAACTTGGACATCAGCCGTCGGGCCTCGCGGGCCCGATCGGTTTTCTGGAACAGGCGGGTTACACCCCGACCGCGATCGATGTTTCGATCCAGGGCTTGGAGCCGGCTTCGCTCTCGCGCGCACGGTTCGTCGGAATTTCCGTCCCGATGCACACTGCCTTGCGGATCGGCCTCCAGGTCGCGGGCCGGGTCCGGGAGCAGAATCCGCAATGCCATATCTGTTTTTTCGGGCTCTACTCCTCGCTCAATGCGGAACACCTCCTCGGGTCGGTCGCCGACTCGGTGATTGGGGGAGAATTCGAAGCCCCTCTGGTCGAACTGGTCAAGACCCTGAGCGAGGGCCGGGATCGTCCCATTGAAGGTGTCCAGAAGAAAGGAAACCCCGCTTCTCCGCTCCTTGAGCATCTTCCCCCTGTGACGCCTAGCCGTTCTTCCCTGCCCCCCCTCTCCAGCTACGCCCATCTGGAAACAGCGGGAGAACGGCGGGCCGTCGGTTCTGTTGAGACCAGCCGCGGCTGCCGCCACCTCTGCCGCCACTGCCCGATTCCTCCTGTTTACGGCGGGAGATTTTTCCTGGTCGGCCAGGAAACCGTGCTGGAGGATATCCGGCAACTGGTCCGGCTGGGGGCGGCTCATATCAGCTTCGGGGACCCTGATTTTCTGAACGCACCCAATCACGGGCTACGCGTTGTCCGGCGCATGAAAAAGGAGTTTCCGGAGGTGACCTTTGATTTTACCGCCAAGATCGAGCATATCCTGAAACATCGGAGCCTGCTGCCGGAATTTGGCGAAAGGGGTTGCCTCTTCGTGGTGTCGGCCGTCGAGTCCCTCAATGACGGGGTACTGGCTCGCCTCGCGAAAAACCATACCCGTGCCGACGTGGTTGAGGCGTTTAAGGTCGCACGGGCTTGCGCCATTGCGCTGCGCCCCTCTCTGGTGACTTTTTCCCCTTGGAGCGGGCTGGAGGATGTTGTCGATCTATTTGATTTTGTTGAAAGGGAGGGCTTAATCGACTACATCGACGCGATCCAGTTCACCATCCGGCTTCTGATTCCTCCCGGTTCGCTTCTTCTGGAGGAACCCAGTCTGGCCCCGTACCTGGGGCCTCTGGTTCAGGAAAGTTTCAGTTACCAGTGGTTTCATCCGGATCCAAGAGTCGACGAGCTCCAAAGAGTCTTCAGCCGAGAGGTCGAGCAGGCGACCGAGAGGCACGAGGACCCCGAGACCCTCTTTTTCCAACTCAAGGAGATCGCCCTCGCCGCCTGGAAGGAGAGGATTCCGGAGCGCATAGCTCGCCGGCCCCGGGCGGACCGTACCCGCCCTCCCCGCCTCACCGAATCCTGGTTCTGCTGCGCGGAGCCGAGCGAGAATCAATATGCGGCGGTTGAGAGAGGGAAGAAATCGACCTGAGTCGCGGCAGCAACGGCCGCGCCCGGCTTACCCGGGCCATCCGCTCGGCGGTGACGGACCTGGTGGACAGCCGAAAGCTTCGCCCCGTGCTCATCATCGACGAGGCCAATCACCTCTCGGCCGAGGTGCTCTCCGAGCTCCACGTGATCCCCCAGTACCGACAGGACTCCTGCCCGATCCCTCCCATCCTGCTCGCGGGCCAGACGGCGCTTCTGGATCGGCTCTCGCTTCGAAGAAATCCGAAACACCAGCGCCGCTGCGCTCCGACAGGTGGCCGCCTTCGTCTGGAACGGGTGGTCGAAATCGCTGGAATACGCACTCCACGGACAAGGATTCGCCCAAGTCTGCAGCGTGGTCGATGCGGCGGGAGTTTCCGACCAGATGTTTGGAAGAGATTGCCGATTTGATCCGATAAACATAAAGGAGTGGGACATACCATTAGGTATTTAAAAAAGGCGATCATCCCCATGACAATGGGTCAAAACTGACCTCCAAGAAGAGAATTAGACTCAAAAAAGAGGTGCGGCTGTATCAAACTGTTGAGCATCTGGAACAACCATTACTTGGCGCTTGATCATGAAAGCAATTATACCTTTCTAGGGTTCCGGCAACATGCATGTGAGTATCTTTAAGCGTAAATATTCCTCATCACGTAATCCGTAAGCTCTTCGTAACTAAATAAAATCAGGGAACTCCGATTCGGCGAGAGATGCCCCGCAGTCCGCCAAACCATCGCAATTTCTATGAGAGTTTTGGTACCTTTGTTGGATTTTACCTATTTCTAAGGGGGGAACATCCGTTTCAAAGTGCCACTTCAAAGGCAATTTTTTCATAATCCACATGGGGCGTTTTCTTCTCCTTATCAGTCTCTGTTCAAAGTGGATTGAATGAAGCGATAAAAACGCAAAAGGAGTTGGAGTTCCAGAATCGACGGAAAAAAACCAAACCTCCGGGGCCATTACCGAGCTCTACCGGCAGATCGCCTGGAGCCTCGACCTGGAAATGAACCGAGGAGGGCAATTAGGTCGGCGTGCCTGGCCATGTTCTGCGCTTTTGAAGGGGCGCCATTTCCCTCAGGGAGGGGATCAGGGTAAATTTTAATTTGGCGTGTGCCTTCCGAAGGGAGGTTTCGACCCGCTCGGGGTCTTCTCCGTGAGCAAAGATGAAACCCAGATAGCGCCGACCCTCCGGCAGTGGGACGACCTTTTGTTTGCGCCGTATCATCATCGTGACCTCATCGATTCCGGGAACGCCTTTGGCCTGGGCGATTCCCTCCACTTCTGCGAGAATTCCGGCCGAGGGAATAGGGATCATCATGACGCCGGCCGCCTCCTTCGAACGGTCCAAGGATTGGATCGGAACGCCCATTGCCTGGCGCAGGATGATCTCCTCCAATGTGAGTCCCGTGCCGAATCGAAGTATCCGTGAGCAGAGGCCTCCGATGGAGCGGGCGGCCACCTCCAGGACGAAGACACCCTCTTGATTGTACCTCATCTCCGCATGGACCGGTCCTTCTCTCAGTCCCAACGCCCGGGTCGCCCGCGAGGCGGTGTGAAGGATCTCGGTCTGAAGCGCGGGGATTAGGCGGGAAGGAGTGATATAAAGGGTCTCCTCGAAGAAGGGCCCTTCAAGGGGATCGGGTTTATCAAAGAGGGCGAGAAGGGACAACGATCCATTCTGGAGCAGCCCCTCCAACGCGACCTCCCCTCCGGGGATGTACTCTTCGACCAGCATTCGCCGGGCTGCCGGCCCCCCCTTCCTCCTGACCTCTGGATCGCGGAGCAGCTTTTTGATCCGCTCAAAGGCAAGGGCAAACTCATTCGGGTTGTTGGCGCGTATGACCCCGCGGCTGGCCGAGAGAAAGGTCGGTTTCAGAACGCAGGGATAGGACGTCTGGCGGGAGATTTCCTCCGCGTCTCCTCCCGTCGAGACGACCCGGAAGGAGGGGGAGGGAACTGACGCGCTCCTCAATATTTCGCGCAGTTGATCCTTGTTCTTTGAGGCCCGGGTCGCCGAAACGGGATTGTGAGGCAGAGAGAGGATCTCGGCGCTCATCGCCGCCAATTCGATTGCGTCTTCGTCGGTCGAAACCACCGCCTTAAAGGGCCGCTCCCGTGCCAGGCGCAGGATTTTATCGACAGATTTCTCCGGGGTCTGGAAGTCGAGGGTGAGGGTCGTTCCGGGGTTCAGGTGTTCCAGGGTCTGGCGCTGGTCGGATCCGACCACGACCTCGACGCCGAGACGCTCGGCGGCCTTTAGAAAATCATCAGCCCTATACGAAAGGCTGGGGATCAGGAGAAGAATCCGTTCCATGGGGGTCCCTCCCGAGATTTCGCCTCTGGAGGGGAGAAGCTCAGGGGCGAAGGACTCGCCCCTGAGCTATTTTCCAGGGGAGAAATACGGGTTTGATCCGCCAGCATGATCGGTGGTGTCCAGGACCTCCTTGATCGCGGGAACAGCCCGTTTAATGGCGGTCACCACACCCTGTTTCAGGGTGACGCTGGCCATCCCGCATCCCTGGCACCCTCCGCTCATCTTAATATAGGCAATCTCCCCCCGCACGTCCACCAGGTTGATGTAGCCGCCGTGACCCGAGACCGCAGGGTTGATCTGGGTATCGAGGACCTGCTGAATGGTCTCGGCCAGAGGACTATCGAGCTTCGGCGCCTCCGAGGCCGGGGTGTCGGTTTTGGGCTCAACCACTTTCGGATTCTCGATCTTGAAACCGCTGTGCTCCAGGCTGTTGACATAGTCGATCCGCACATCCTGGAGGAAATTAGAGTCCTGGGGCTCGATGAAAACGTTGATTCCGCCCGCCACCACCAGGACATCTGTGGGATTTTGCTTTCCGGTTTCGACGAAGTCGAGCCGATATTCCGGCACCGGTGCCCTCGTTTTCACGGTCAAGCGGAGCCCTTCCACCTTCGGGTTTTGCTGGTCCATCAGGGAAAGGATCCGCTTTTTCGCTGTTTCGGTAATGGTTGCCATCTGCCGATTCTCCCGCGGTTCGTCCGACATATTATAACATTAATCATATCATCATTGAAGCATTGTTGTCATTAAAAAACAGCCGGAAGAGGTGCCTGGATCCCGGTCTAAAGGGTCAATCTGTGGATCTGGGCGTCGAGTCTTCGGAGCGTCTTCTCTTTTCCGAGAATCTGGAGGACCTCGAAAATGCCGGGGCTGACCGTCTTTCCGGTGACTGCAGCCCTTATCGACTGGGCGATCGTCGACATTTTCTCTTGCGTCTCCTCGCCGATCCGTTTGACGGCCTCTTCCAGGTGTACGTGATCGAAGGGGATCTCCTTGAATTGATCGGTGGCGCTTCGAAGAATCGGGAGGGATTGTACCGCGAGGAGCTTCAATGCCTTCTGATCCAGTTCGATTTCGTCGGTGAAAAAGAAGGCCGCCGATTCGGCCATTTCTCTGAGGGTCCTCGCGCGCTGTTGCAGAGATACAATGGCCGCATCCAGGGAACGGGATTCGAGCGTATGCGAATCGATGCCGAGGCGCTCCAAGTGGGAGATCAGGAGGTCGGCGAGGCGCCTGGGATCAGCGTTTTTGATGTAGTGAGCATTAAGCCAGAGGAGCTTCTCCGGATTGAAGATTGCGGGGGACCTGGTGATCTTCTGCAAGGAGAAGTTCTCGATCATTTGTCGAGTCGAAAAAATCTCTTGGTCCCCATGAGACCAGCCCAGCCGAACCAGGTAGTTGACCATTGCCTCTGGAAGATAGCCCTCGTTCCGGTAGCTCTGAACCGAAGTGGCCCCGTGCCGCTTGGAGAGCCGGGCTTTGTCGGAACCGAGGATCATTGCGACATGTGCGAAGCTGGGCAGATCAAATCCGAACGCCCGATAAAGCTGGATTTGCCGTGGGGTATTATTGAGATGGTCGTCCCCACGGATCACGTGAGTGATGGCCATTTCGACGTCGTCTACGACGACACAGAAGTTGTACGTCGGGGTTCCATCCGAGCGCTGGATGATCAGATCGTCGAGCTGGCTATTTTCAAAGACCACAGTTCCCTTGATCAGATCCTCCACCACCGTCTGCCCTTGGTCCATGATCTTAAAGCGGACCGCCGCAGGCCGCCCTGGAACCGGCGCAGCGAGCGTGCGGCATCGACCGTCGTATCGCGGCACCTTTCCCTGAGCCAAGGCCTCCTGACGCCGACGATCAAGCTCTTCGGGGGTGCAATAACAGCGATAGGCCAATCCCCGGGAAAGAAGCCCTTCTACGCGTACACTGTAGATCTGCGATCGCTCGGTCTGGCGGACCGGATCGTTCGGCCACCCCTCCCATTTGTCCCAATCGAGCCCAAGCCACTTCAGCCCGTCAAGGATGGCGTCGATCGCCGCTTCGGTAGAGCGGGTCGCGTCCGTATCCTCGATCCGCAGGAAAAATTTGCCGCCTTGATTTCGGGCGAAGAGCCAATTGAAAAGCGCCGTCCGTGCTCCGCCGATGTGAAGGTGCCCCGTTGGACTTGGAGCAAAGCGAACCCGAATCTCCCCCATCCAATACCTCCTTTTTAAATTATCTCAGAGTTGAAGGTGAAAAGCAAAGGAGTCGGGCCCGGGGTAGTGCGTCATTTTGAAATTTATTGAATTGGTAGGTCTTGGAAATCCCCCTACCTTCTGCTATGCTTAGCGTCATGCAGAAGCGACCGAAGCGCCCACGAGACCCAAGTCAATCTGCCGCCACGGCGTAATGGGCCAAAACAGCCGCATAGAGCGGGTTGAGTCCGGCTCGTAGAGGTCCGGCTTGATGACCCCCTCCCGAAGATTGTCGAGCAGGACATATCGGCACGCGCCTCCAAAATAGAAAAAAACCTCCTTATGCAGCCTCGCCCACACCTGCTGATTCGTGTTCCAGACCACCTTGCGAAAACTTTTTCTGGAATACTTCAGCGTCATCACAAAGAGATAGGGCTTCTTGTATTGCCCGTCACCGGATGGCGTGTGGGGGCCCCCTGCCCGTAATCGACCTGGGCCTCCTCCCCCGGAGAAACCTCCAGCACGTCGAATCGCTCGGGCTCCCGGGATTTGAGCCCCCGGACAAAACGCTTCACCGAATTGTACTTGTGCGAAAAAGCATACGTTTCCACCAGATCCTGATAGATGCTCACTGCATTTCGCCCCAGACGTACCTGGGCCTGGATCCATTCCCGGTGGGGCGCACAGGCCGAGCGCGCCTCTTTGGGTATCCCTCTTGGAAGGGATCCCGGAGCCGGTGGCCACCCCGGAGGAATTTGACGCCTCCCACTCCCGTTGATATCGGCGCACGGTCTTTCGGTCAATCCCGGTCTCGCGCCGAATCTCGCGCTGGGAGACTCCGTTTCTCAAAAGCGTGTAGATCATAGCCCTCAGATGCGACTTCAAGACGTTCACTCCTTCCCTCCCTTCTTCTGCTTAAAAAGGGAGGAGGATAACGTCCCGCTACCCCTATTGTCTAACCAGTTATCAACAGGTCACAGGTGGGGGATTTTGAAGCGGCCATACCTGGGGGATTTTGACTGGCCGCCGGGGCCCCAGGAAGGGGTTTCCGGGAAAATAGAGGTTTTAAACGAAACCGGCCTGGGAATATCCGCCAAGACAGTTCCCAAGCCGTTTTAGTATATATTAAAGCCACCCAGGGAGCCTTTTCTATTAGCCTACTCCAATCGGGGTCCTCGGAATTTTCAGAGCGAATCTATCGATCTGATCTAATAGGGATTGAGGTTGGCATATTCGGAAGGGGGCCGAAAGAGACGGCCATCCATGTTCTCGGTCTTTAGGTTCTGAAATTCGACTATGATGGGATGGGACTGGGGATCGACATAGGCGAGGCGCAGGGGAACCTTTAGGTCGCGCGCCAGCCAGATCAAGGCGTAATCCCTCTGCGGGTCCTTTGCGGGCAAGAAGGGATTTTTTCGGATCACCAGGTAGAGATCCGCCGGGTGTCCTTCCCAGGGCTCTTCCTTAAGCAAGATCTCGTTTTGGCTCCACGCCTCCGGGGTCGGTGTCCAACCCTGCTGTACAGCCTTGTACAACTGGGCCGGGGTCAACCGCTGTTCAAAATAAACCTGCTCGTTGGGGAAGATCCGGTAGAAGAGCTGACGTTCGGTATCGATCAGCTGTACTTCCAGGTCTTTCCCCGGCGTGCCGTCGGGTTCGAATCGTACCGCTGAACCATGGCGGTAATATTGACCGCCAAAGACGACCTCTCCGCCGTCGTGGCGGATGAGGGTGACTGTAAACCTGGCGGAGACAGCCTCGACTCGAGGCGCGAGTTCCGACTCCGCGAGACCGGAAGGGACGGGAGAATAGATCCAGAGCGAGGCCGTTATGAGGAAGAGGAGGTATGGGAGAAGCGGGAGGGTTCGCCTCCGGTCTCTGATCGGCTGGGACTCCCTATCCATCGGGATCGGCCGGACCGGGCGGGAATTACCGGACCCGGTCTTCATTGAGCCTTCCCTGCCGATAGCCCTGCAGATCGAGAGCGACAAATCGAAACCCGAGTGCCGTGAGTTGACGGGTGATCTGTTCCCGGATGCCCTCTTGAACGGCGAGGGGCATCTCCCGTGCGGCGAGCTCGATCCTCGCGATTTCATGATGGTAGCGGACCCTGAATTCTCGGAATCCCAATCGGCGCAGCACCTCTTCTGAGTCGCCCACCTGTTTGAGGCGCTCATACGTGAGCTGCGTCCCGCTCGGAAATCGCGAGGAGAGGCAGGGGGAGGCCGGCTTGTCCCAGGTGGAGAGCCCCAGGGCCTTGGAGAGGGAGCGGACCTCCTTCTTGGTGATTCCGGCCTCCACCAAGGGGCTGCGAATCCCCTGCTCCTTTGCCGACTGAAGCCCCGGGCGGTCGTCGCTCAGGTCGTCCTGATTGGTCCCGTCGACGACATGGAGAGAGCCCTCCTGCCTGGCCAGAACGATGAGCCGTTGGTAGAGGTCGCTCTTGCAGAGATAACAGCGGCGGGCATCGTTTTGCGCGTAGCCGGGAATTTGCAGCTCATCGGATCGAACGAAGAGATGTCTTGCGCCCATCGCGGCCGCGACGGCTTTGGCCTCCTCCAACTGCGTCTGAGGAAACGTCGGTGAAATCGAGGTGGCCGCGGCGGCGCGTTCCCCCAGGACATCGCAGGCGATCTTTAAGACGAGGGCGGAGTCTGCGCCGCCGGAATAGGCGACCAGCACCGAGCCCATCGCCCGCAGGCACTCGCTGAGGCGAGCGTGTTTCCGGTTCAGGTCTGGGTCATGGATCGCCGGGACGCCCCCTGGTTTCTTCGTATTCATTCTTTGATCTTGGCTTCAGTCTGTTTGGCGACGACGACCAGGGCATAGTGCTGGGGATCGATATATTTTCGCGCGACCCTCAGGACATCGTCCTTCGAGACCTTTTCGATGTACTTCGGATATTTTTCAAAATAGTCGAGACCGAGATGATAAAACTCGATGGAGGTCAGCACTTCAGCCAGTTTGGAGGTGGTGTCGAGGCGCAGGGGAAAGCTCCCCATCAAGTAGTCCTTTGCCTCCTTCAATTCCGCATCCGTGACCGGACCTTGGCGGATCTTTTCGAGCTGTTCGATCGCGCCCTGAATGGCGGCGTTCGCGGTTGCATTCTTGGTCTGAAGCGAGACCACGAAAGGCCCGGGATAGCTATTAGCGACGAAGCGCGAGTAGGCCGAATAGACCAGGCCTCGGTCGTCACGGATCTCTTTCAGCAGGCGAGAGGAGAAGCCTCCTCCTCCCATGATGTAGTTCATCACCGAGACCGCGTAATAGTCTGGGTTGTCACGCGCAATCCCCACATTACCGATCTCCACGCTCGCCTGGGTCAGCTCCTTGTCGATCAATTGAACCTTTTTGTCCTTGAGAGGTCCTGCCGGGGCGATCTTTGGAAGTGAGAGCGCCTTCTGTTCCCAAGACCCGAAGTATTTTTCAATCAATTGAAGCGTTTCCGATTCCGTCACATCGCCGACGATGGCGATGATCGTATTGTTGGGGCGGTAAAACGCGGAGTGAAACGCGACCAGATCCCCTCGGGTGATTTTGGGAACGGTCTCCTGGCGCCCGTTGACCGGATTGTGGTACGGATGATGGCCGAACACCAGGTCGTGGAAGGCTCGATCCGCGACCACCTCCGGCTCGTCTTTTTCCGAGAGGATCTCCCCGAGTATGTTTTTTCGGACGCGCTCGACCTCCTCCGGGGCGAAGATCGGGTTCATCAGGACGTCCGAAAGGAGAGAAAAGCCCGTCCCGACATCTTTCTTCAGGACCCTCAGGGAGCCGCTCGCAAAGTCCTCGCCCGCGCGGGTGGAGAGGCTCGCCCCGATGAAATCGACGGCATCGGCGATCTGCTTGGAGGTCCTCTGTTTTGTCCCCTCGTCCAGGAGACTTGCGGTCATATTCGCGAGCCCCGCCTTTTCGTCCGAATCAAAGAGTGCGCCGGCCCTGACCAACACCTCCACGCTGACGATGGGGAGGCCCGGGCGCTCCAGGATGAGAAGGGTCATCCCGTTTTTAGCGACCTTCCTGACCGGATGAATCTCTGCGCTTTGAGCCTTTGCGAGAAAAAGGAACAGCAGAAGGAAACTCAGAACGATCCTGCGGAACATTCAACCTCCTTTGGATGTGCCGGACGGCTTCTCCGGGGCCCCCTCGCCGGGTGAGCCCTCTTTTCCCAAAACCGGGATCAGTACGCCGGTATTTCGGTGGTCCTCAATGAAATAGGCCTTGGCAACGCGTTGAACCTCCTCGGCCGTGACCTTTCGGATGTTTTCGACGTAGTGTTCAACGTATCCTATTCCCGCTCCCACCGTTTCCGCGGTTCCAAGTTCCATCGCTTCGAAAAAATTTGAATCCTGACCCATGACGTAGGCCGCCTCGACTTGGTTCTTGGCCTTGGTGAGCTCCGTTTCGGAGATCGGATCACTCTTGATCCGCTCCACCTCCGCCAGGAGAGATCGTTCGATCTCTTGCGGCTCTTTGTCGGGGCGGGCCATCGCATAAATATAGAAGAGCTCCGGATCCGTGGTCAGCCCCTCGTAGTGACCCCCCGCGTCGAGGGCGGTCTGTTGATCATACACCAGAGATCGGTAGAGCCGCGAGCTCTTTCCAGTGGAAAGGAGATTGAGCAGGACGGATAAGGCATAGACGTCCGGACTTCGAAAGTTGGGGGCCGGATAGGCGATGAAGACGAACGGCAGTTGCGCCTCTCGACGTGCGACGGTCCTGCGCTGCCCGCGCTGCTCGGGCTCGATGATGGCGGTCGTCGGCGGGTTGTTCCCCTTCGGAATTGATCCGAAGGCGCTCTCGATCTTGGGCAGGAGGGTCTTTCGGTCAAAGTCCCCGACGACGACCACGGTTGCGTTATTGGGGATGTAATAGGTCTTGTAGTGATGATACAGATCATCACGCGTGAGCCGTTGGATGTCCGTCATCCAGCCGAGAACCGGGTTGTGGTAGGGATGCGCCACGAAGGACTGGGCATAGAGGTACTCGGTTAAATAACCATAGGGATCGTCGTCCGTGCGCATCCGCCGCTCCTCCATGACCACATCCCGCTCAAGGAGGAACTCCTTCGGATCGACGGTAAGATTTTGCATCCGATCGGGTTCAAGCTCCAAGGAGAGATTGATACGGTCGGCGGCGAAATTTTCAAAATAGGCGGTATAGTCGGTTGAAGTGAAGGCGTTTTCGGTTCCCCCGTTTTTGGCAACGATCCGCGAGAACTCTCCCTTGCCATGATTCTGGGTTCCCTTAAACATCATATGCTCGGTAAGATGGGAGAGGCCGGTTTTTCCGGTGACCTCATTGCGGGAGCCGACCTTATACCAGACCTGGAATGTAACCACCGGCGCCTTGTGCTCCTCTTGGAGGATCACCTTCAGGCCGTTCGGCAGGGTGGTCTCCTCGATCTGTGCCGCACGAGCGGGACCGACGAGCAAGAGGGTAGGCAGAAGAAGGAAGAGGGGTCTAAGCCATCGTCGATGGACCATTGGGATTCTCCGATTGAGATCATGAGTCAACAGCCAGCCGCCCGGATCCTGACGGGAGGTCTCTATAGCTCCGGCGTCAAAGGGGCACAGACCGGCGATCTGCGACACGGGCGCCCGGACATACGCACGAGATCGAAAAGACCCGCTGTTTGAGCCGAAGAAACGCGATCCCCATGGGAGGAGCGATCCGTCCAAAGGCCAGATCACCGATGGGGAGGAGGGCCCCACGCGGTTTGGCCGCACCGGGGAGATCTGGATGGGGAGGAACCACCGCTTCGCGGTTCAAACATGGTCCCTTTATACCACAGGGGCTTTGCCTGTATCAACCTCGTTCTCGGGCAGGGTGCTTCCATAGCGAGTTTTTTCTCCGCTTTGTGGCCTGGCGCCTCTTTGATCACCTGACCACTCGGGGGTCGCGGTCTTTCCTCGGTCTTTGATCGGCTGGCGGGGAGGGCGAAAAGGGGTCTCCGAGGCCTGCTCACCTCGGGATCCTCCGGCCGCGGTTAGCCCAGCAATGGGCTGAGTCCCCTACGCAGCCGATCGGCCAGGAGGCTGTGGCGCATTGTGGCGCTGTCGTTCGCAATCGCCATGCCGATCGCCTTCTTGGTCCCCACGATTACCAGGAGCCGTTTTGCCCGGGTGACCGCCGTGTAGAGAAGATTTCGCTGCAGCAGGATATAATGCTGCGCCAGAATCGGAAGAACCACCGCCGGATATTCTGAACCCTGGGACTTATGGACTGAAATGGCATAGGCGGGAACCATCTCGTCGAGTTCCGAGAAATCGTATTGGACTCGGCCGCTGTCAAATTCGACGCTCACGACCCGCTCCTCCGAATCGATCACGAGTATTCTTCCGATATCGCCGTTAAAAACCCCCTTCGCATAGTTGTTCGAGCTCTGCATCACCTTGTCGCCCTGGCGTAGGAGGCGTGATCCCCTCTGGATCTCGATCCCGCTGGGATTTAACGAGGCCTGAAGTGTCCGGTTGAGATTCTCCACTCCGGCGGTTCCCCGATTCATCGGACAGAGGACCTGGATTCCGTCGAGGGGATCGACTCCCAAACGCTTTGGGATCTCTTCCTCGACAAGCCATCGGATCTGCTCGACGGCCTGTTCGGGTTCTTCCTGTTCGATGAAAAGAAAGTCTTCCGGGGCCTCCTTGGAGAAGGGAGGGAGGTACGGAAATTCTCCCAGGAGCATCCGGTGCGCATTTCGAACGATCAGGCTTCTTTTTGCCTGACGGAAGATCTCGACCAGGGTGACGGTGGGAAGGAAACCCGAGTTGATCAGGTCCGCAAGGACCTGGCCGGCACCGACCGACGGGAGCTGATGGGCATCCCCCACGAGGATGACGGTGGCATGGCGCGGAACGGCCTTCATCAGATGATAAAACAGTACGGTGTCTACCATCGAGAGCTCGTCAATAATGAGGACATCGACGTCCAGGGGATGCTCTGCATTCTTTTGAAAACCTCGTGGAGAGGAGGAGAGCATCCGATGAATGGTTTGGGCGAACATTCCTGTGCTCTCCGAGAGCCGCTTGGCCGCACGGCCCGTCGGGGCGGCCAGGAGGATCTTGGCTTTTCGCACTTGGAAGATTGAGACGATTGCCCGCACGATCGTGGTTTTCCCCGTTCCGGGCCCGCCGGTGATGATCACCCCTTTTTGGGTGATCGCATCAGCCACGGCTTGTTTTTGTTCCTCGGCCAACGAAAGATGAATCCGTTCCTCGACCCAGGAGATCGCCTTGGAAGGATCAATGGGGCGTATACCACTTGCCGTGGATCGCAATGCCTGCAGGTGGGAGGCGATTCCGGATTCGGAGTGGTAAAGGTAGGGCAGATAGATTGCGGTCCCCCCGGGAGTCTCCTCGGAGATCACATGCCGGGACTCGATCAAATGGGCGAGGGCATCTCGTAGGGGGAGAGCCCCCAGGGCCAGAAGCCCTGTCGCCTGGGAGATGAGTTCCGGGAGGGGGAGAAAGACGTGTCCGTCCGCAGCCCCTTGGCTTAAGATATGGAGCAGGCCGGCCCGGGCACGCAGCGGAGAATCCTCGGCGATCCCCAGATTTCGCGCGATCTGATCCGCCTTGATGAATCCGATCCCAACAATATCCCTGGCCAGTCGATAAGGATCTGTCTGGATCAGATGGATCGCCTCGTTGCCGTACTCACTCTGAATCCGGGCGGCGTAGGTCGTGCTCACCCCGTGGCCCAGCAGAAAGAGCATGATCGATTTGATTCCCTTCTGGGTCTTCCAGGCGGTGCGGATCCGCTCGATGCGCTTGAGTCCGATTCCCTCGACCTCTTTTAGTTTATCCGGGGCCTGTTCGATGACGGCGAGGGTTTCGAGGCCGAAGTGCGCCACGAGCCGCTTGGCATAGACGGGGCCGATCCCCCGGATCAGGCCGGAGGCAAGATAGCGTTCGATTCCATGGACCGTCGCGGGGACGATCGCGCGGTACTCCGTGATCTTGAACTGTGGGCCGTATTGCTTGTCATTGACCCAGGTCCCCTTGGCGAGAAGGGTTTCTCCGGGAACGGCGCAGAGGGTTCCGATAATGACGACCGGATCCCGCCGGCCAGGGACCTTGAGGCGTCCGATCGTGTAGTCGTTCTCTTCGTTGCGGAAGATGACGTGTTCGAATTCCCCTTCGACGCTTTCCAGCATGGAGCGACCCTCGGCGCCGTTCCGCGAATGCCATTCTCGATTCGGCCGCGCTCTGCGGCAAGGGAGAGACCGTCCGGAATTATCGGGAAACGCGTGATTAAGAAAACGAGCGTATGCGTGACGACAACCTGCGTATGGCTCCCGAACGCCGGTCTTTAGTACCTGAAACGGGATCGATTTTAGCATGTTTGACCAGCAGGGGCTAGTGTCCTGTCTCAGAGATTCGTTGACAAAGTCTTTCGATCTTTTGGAATATCGAGTCAGCGGTTGCGGTCCAGTTGAACGGGTGTGGGTGTGAATTATAGTGCTGAACAAACTGATCGATCTTGGATACGAGTTCTTTCACGCTTTTAAAGGTTCCCCGTCGAATTGCTTTTTGAGTAATGAGGTTGAACCAGATCTCCACCTGGTTGAGCCAGGAGGAATAGGTTGGGGTGTAATGAACGTGCCAGCGCGGATGGGCCAGCAGCCACCGTTTAACCTTCGGATGCTTGTGCGTGGAGTAGTTGTCGACAATCAGATGGACATCCAGCGCTGCAGGGACATTCTCATCCACACGCTTGAGGAAGCTTAGATACTCTTGGTGACGGTGTCTGCTTTTGCATTCGCTGAAGACCTGCCCGGTGGCGATATCCAGGGCAGCCAATAAGGTCGTGGTTCCATGGCGCTCGTAATCGTGGGTCACTCCTTCGATGTATCCCAGACCCATCGGAAGCATCGGTTGTGTGCGATCAAGGGCTCGAATTTGACTCTTTTCGTCTACGCAGAGGACCACTGCTTTATCAGGAGGGTTGAGGTATAGGCCGACGATATCACGGACTTTTTCAACAAAAAAGGGATCCGTCGAAAGTTTGAAATGCCGTTGCCGATCCGGCTGGATGCCAAACGCTTGCCAAATCCGATGAACGCTCGCCGGCGATATCTGTGTCTGCCGGGCCATCGGACGGATGCTCCAGTGCGTGGCTTTGCTCTCGAGCGTCTTGCGCAGCACAGTGGCGACCTTCTCGTCTGAGATCGAACGAGGCCGTCCCGCTCGCAGCTCATCGTGAAGACCCTCGATTCCCTGTTCCGTATAGCGCTGGCGCCATTTACAAACGGTCTGAGGAGAGACATAACGCGAGGATGGACCCGCCGCTCCACGACGGCGGGCCGAGACCGAAGCCGCGACCCGCCGAGGGGACCCGGGTTAACTGGCTTTACGGACGAATTTTTCGGGATGACGCTCGAAGTTTTGTCGGCATTCTTCGGAGCAGAAGCAATAATGTTCTCCATGGTAGTCTGAGCAGAGAGATTCCTCTTGCACTTTCATGCCGCAGACCGGATCGACCATCGTCGCCATTTTGTACCTCCTTTGCGCGTCAATGCCCTTGTCGAAGAAGAATCTGCATCGTATCGGCTCGGATACGGTTGCATCGGAAACGAGGATTGATCATCAAGAAGGGCGACCATCCACTCCTTGAATTTTAACCGGCGGAAGGTCTGGAATTCAAGATCACCGGGCCGATGCGGCGGCGGATTTGGCTGAAAACGGGTATCGGAGAAAGGCGGGCTCCTTCAGACGAGGGAGTCTGCTCCTTCCGGCTCCTTGAGCGCCAGAGGGGGGAAGGTCAGATCGGGAATTTCGATGCCGGTGAGTTGACCGCAGGCGGCGAGGATGTCATTTCCCTTGCTCCTTCGGACGGTGGCTGTGAGATAGGCCTTGTGGAGGATGTGCTGGAACCGATCGACCCGCTCCTCAGACGGCCGGCTGAACCCTGAGCCTGGAAATTCGTTGAAAGGGATCAAGTTGATCTTACAACGTATGCCGCTGACCAATCGAATGAGCCGGGAAGCGTCCTCGGGGGCGTCATTTACGCCCGCCAGCAGGACGTACTCAAACGTGATGCGTCGCCGGGGACGGACGGGATAACTTCGGCAGGCGGCCAACAGGACCTTGAGGGGATATCGCTGATTGATCGGCATGAGGCGGTCTCGAACCTGATCGGTGGTCGCATTGAGGGAAACCGCGAGGTTGACAGGGATGCCGGAGGCCCCGAGCGATTCGATCTGGGGGACCAGTCCGGCTGTCGAAACCGTGATCCGGCGCGGGGAGAACCCCACGCCCCTTGAAGAGGTGAGTCGGCGTAGCGCCTCCAGGAGATTACGCAAGTTGGCGAGAGGCTCTCCCATTCCCATCATGACCAAGTTGGTTACGACACGGCTGGGTCCGATCATCCTCTGAATATGGAGCACCTGATCGACGATTTCATACGCCTTCAAATTGCGTTTCAGTTTTTCCCTTCCCGTGAGGCAGAACCGACAGTCGAGGGTGCAGCCAGCCTGTGTAGAGACGCAAAGGGTCAGTCGTGCGCCCTCGCCGGTGTCCGGAATGAGGACCGATTCGATCCGAATCCCGTCGTTTAACGAAAACAGGTATTTTTCGGTCCCGTCTACAGACTGTTGAGAGGTCAAAAGGTGAATCCCCTCAAGGCAGGCCCCTTCATTCAGGATCGCCCTTTCTTCCTTCGACAGGTCGGTCATCACGTCGAAATCAAGGGCACGCCGCTGATAGATCCAGGAGAAGATCTGCTGGGCGCGAAACCGTTTCCATCCAAGATCGAGGACGAACCTCTCCAGGGCCTCGCTCGAGAGTTCTTTTAAATTGAGGGACATAGGCATTAAAGTAACACAGCTCGGAGGTGGCGGCAAGGGCTGTTTTTCAGGTGAGATCGGGACCTTTTTGGCGGCCCTTCGGCGCCTTGGGCTGTGCTATAATGTGCGCATGGAGACGGTCTATAGCGAAGAGCGGATGGGACCTTCGGGGTTTATCCCCCTCCTGGTGGCCTCGCTTGCTTTTCACTTTGTTCTGCTGCTGCTGGCGGCGCAGTATATCCGCTTTGAGGGGAATCCGCTCCCCTCTTCCGATACGATTGTGCAGTTGGTCGAGCCGGTCCCCCCCTCTTCTTCCTCCTCTCCCGCGGTCCTCTTTGGTACGCAAAATCCCGACGACTTAAATCGGGTACCGAAAGGGAAAGAGACTCATCTTCCTCCGATTCCCCGATCTGAGAGCCCGGGCCCAGGTCTTTCCAAGTCGATTTCTCCTCCCCCCCATCTGAGCCCCCCTCCTTCGCAGTCGGCCCCCTCCCCCAAGCCCGATGCGCCGCCTAAGGCCGGGGGCCCGCCGGTGTCCCCCCCGCCTATGCAGGGTTCCCCGACCGAGGCGCCGAAGTCGGAGCTGGCGGAGCCCGCCGCTCCGTCGTCACCTTCAGGAGTTGGCCCGACCTCTCCATCGACTCCGTCCGAAAGGATCCCCCAGTTGGGTCAGGAGGGAAACGGGGTCCTCGCCCCCGGTTCTCCCGGACTCCCCTTTGCCAGACCCGAGGAACTTCAGAGGCTCGCCAAGCTCTTTACCGACCAGGAGGCGGCGAAGACGAAAAAGAACGATCCGATCACCCTCAATACGAGGGACCTCAAGTTTTATTCCTACGGGCTTCAGGTGCTCAACAAGATCGAGACGGTCTGGAAGTACCCCGAAGAGGCGGGCCGCGCAGGGATCGGCGGCGAAGTGGTGGTCGACCTGATGGTGCGCCGGGATGGAAGCCTGGATGACCTGCTGCTCATCCAATCGTCCGGATACAGCATGCTCGATGACGAAGTGTTCCGCGCGATCCATGCGGCGTCCCCCTACGGCCGTCTTCCCACCGGATTGGTCGAAGATCCCTTTCCCATGACCATTCATTTCATCTATGTGAACCATAATTTCTTCGCCTTCCGAAGCCGCTAAAGTCTCTCGGTGGCGTCCGCTGTCGGCTCGATTCGAAGCGCCCACTGTTCTTGACAAATCCTCCCGAAATCCGTAGAGTGGTCTTAAATGAAAGGGGCTTTCGCAGGGTCCTTCGATCCCTCGGTTTAGCGGAAAAAGAGATGGTCGAGCAGCATCTGGAGGAACTGGAGACCAAGGTTCAGTCAATGATCCATCTCATCCGCAAGCTTCGCGACGAAAAGGCCGCTCTTGAGCAGCGTCTGGACCAACAGGAGCAGGAACTTTTACGCTGGCAGGGTGAGAAGACCGCCGTCCGCCAGAGAATCGAGCGGATTCTGGACGATCTAAACGCCTTGGATCCGTTAAACATCGCTAAAGGTTCTTCATGAGCGGGAAGGAGAAGGAGAGCCGTATTCAAGTTACGATCTTTGGGCAGCAATACACCCTGCGCGGCGAGGCCGATCCGGATTATGCCTCCCGATTGGCCGATTATGTGAATCAGAAGATGGAAGCGATCTCAGCCCAGTCTCAGATCACTCATCTTTCAAAAATCGCGATCCTGGCGGCAATGAATATCGCTCATGAGCTTTTCCAATGTCGAAAGGTCCAGAAGGAGCAGGAGGCGCTTATCGGCAACAAGGCGAAAGATATTCTCGAGACGATCGAGGAGCAGTTCGAAGAGTTTCGTCTCGATTATCCTCCCTCGCCCTGAATGCCCGAAGCAGGTCGAATACCTTCGGGACTCTGGAGGCGCGACGCTCGCGGGGAGCCCTCTCCAACGGTCTTTTCCATGGTTGCCCCTGCATTGTGCGTGCTTAGAGGTTGGGAATTTTAACCCAACACAAGCAAACGGGGAGCCTGGTGTCAAGAACAGTGTGCAGGCCTCGACGTATCGACGGGGACGCCTAATGTTCTTATCTGGGCACCCACCTGGAAATCAGGGTTATTTTTCCCGCTCTTCACGGCAGGCGCGGGGGCAATGGATATTTACGGCCGGGACCCCGTTGCGTGGGCCGCGCCTCTTTTATGCACGCGCCAAATTCAAAGGGGAGTCCCTTGCGGGCTCCGCTGGCTTGGAGAATGCGGCCGCATGATTTTGATGCATTCATCGGCCAGGACCATATCTTGGGGAGCGGGAAGCTTCTTCGGCGCGCGATAGAGGCTGACCGGGTCTCGACCTTAATCCTCTGCGGTCCGCCCGGCTGCGGGAAGACCGCCCTTGCCCACCTGATCGCCTCCAAAAGCAAGGCCCGTCTTTCAGAACTCAATGCCGTCACTTCCGGCGTCGCCGATCTTCGAAAACTGATCGAAGCCGCGCGCTCCGTGCGCCAGGCAGAGGGAGAAAAGACCCTCCTGTTGATCGACGAAATCCATCGGTTCAATAAAGTCCAGCAGTCGGCTCTCCTTCCGGACCTGGAGAAAGGAACTATCACCCTTATCGGAACTTCGACGCAGAATCCCTTTTTTTCGATCATTCCCGCCCTCTCCTCCCGGGCTCAGGTGATTCAGATGAGGCCCCTCTCCCCGGAGGCCCTGCGGTCGATTCTCGGCCGGGCGCTCTGCGATCGCGAGCAGGGGCTTGGAGAATGGACCGTCGCCGTTTCGGAAGAGGCGCGGGCGCATTTCGTCTCGGGGGCAGAAGGCGATGCCAGGCGTCTTCTCAATGCGGTCGAGATCGCCGTTCTCACGACGTTGCCGGATCCTTCCGGTACGATTCGGATCGACCGGAAGATTGCTGAAGATTCGCTTCAAAAAAAAGCGGTGGCGTATGACCAGGAGGGCCACTACGATACGATTTCAGCCTTCATCAAAAGCATGAGAGGATCCGATCCCGACGCGGCCGTCTACTGGATGTCGAAGATGCTCTATGCGGGTGAAGATCCCCTTTTTATCGCCCGGCGTATTGTCATCTGCGCCTCGGAAGACGTGGGAAACGCCGATCCGCGCGCCCTCGTCGTAGCCACCGCGGCGTTTCAGGCGATCCAGGAGATCGGATTGCCGGAGGGGAGAGTTCCGCTTGCCCAAGCGGCGATCTACGTCGCGTGCGCTCCCAAGAGCAATGCCGTCTACCGGGCGATCGACGAGGCGATGCAGGAGGTCGAGACCCGGCCTATTCAGGAAATTCCCATGCCCCTCCGGGACGCCCATTACCCCGGGGCGAAACGCCTCGGCTATGGAGAGGGTTATCTGTATCCCCATGATGAACCGGGTCATTTCGCTCCCCAACCCCATATTCCAGAGGAGAGGATCTTTTATCGCCCCAGTGATCAGGGAGACGAGGCCCGGGTCCGCGATCGGTTGGCCGCGTGGCGCAAGTCCCGCAGGGGCTCCAAGCGAGGGTAGACGGGCGACTGTCGAAGAGGAAACGGACGGGATGAAAGTATTGTTGATCGGTGATATCGTCGGGGAGCCAGGCCGAAAGGCCGTCGGCCGCTTTCTCCCCGGCGTGGTGCGGGAGAATGGGATCGAGTTCGTTGTCGCCAACGTGGAGAATTCGGCGGGGGGTTTCGGGGTCACGCCCAAGATCGCCGAGGAGTTTTTTCAGATGGGTATCGATGTCCTGACGAGCGGAAACCATATTTGGGACAAAAAGGAGATCATGCCCTACCTTGAGCGGGAACGTCGCCTTTTGCGCCCGGCCAACTACCCGCCCGACGCGCCCGGCTCCGGATCGGTGGTCGTGAAGGCCCGCTCGGGAGAAAAAGTGGGGGTGGTGCATTTGATGGGAAGGACCTTTATGCCGATCGTCGATTGTCCGTTCAATATCGGTCGACGGGAAGTGGAAAAGCTCAGGAGCGAGACCGCCCTGATCGTGGTCGATCTTCATGCTGAGGCCAGCTCTGAAAAAATGGCCATCGGGTGGTATCTCGACGGGCAAGTGAGTGCCGTTGTGGGCACCCATACCCATGTCCCCACGGCGGATGAGCGAATCTTTCCGGGTGGGACCGCCTATCTCACCGACATCGGGATGAGCGGGCCGCGCAACTCGGTCATCGGGATCCGCAAGGAGCAGGTGATCGCCCGGTTCTTAACACAGATTCCACAGCGGTTTGAGACGGCCTCGGGCCCGGCCCAGTTTTGCGCCGCCATGATCGAGATCGGGACAGACGGCAAGGCGTCCCGCATCGAACGGATCCTCATGAAAGAGGCCGAGGGCGAGGAGGGAATCGGTTGAATCTGGACCGCCCCGCCGTTTCCCGCCGGATATTGACTCCCTCGGAGCTGACGCGGCTGATCCGAGCAGACCTGGAGCGCCAGTTTTCCGATTTCTGGATCGAGGGGGAGGTGGGAAGCCTGCGCATTGCCGGCTCCAGCCACATCTATTTTGTCTTGAAAGACGCGAAGAGTCAGATCAAAGGGGTGATCTTTCGATCGCAGAGCCGATTTCTTCGTTTTGTTCCCAAAGAAGGGCAAAGCGCTCTCATTCGGGGCCATCTTTCGCTTTACGAGGCCCGGGGAGAGTACGAGCTCATTGTCGACTACATCGAGCCAAAAGGGGCGGGGGCCCTGCAGGCGGCCTTTGAAGCGCTCAAGGAGCGGCTCTCTGCCGAGGGACTCTTCGATTCCTCGCGAAAACGCCCCCTTCCCTTTCTTCCCCGGAAGATCGGGATCGTGACCTCCCCTTCGGGGGCGGCGCTCCAGGACATATTGAAAATACTCAGGGAAAAGCATTACGCGCTGAGAATCCTCATCGCCCCGGTTCCAGTCCAGGGGGTTGGGGCGGCGGGGGAGATCGCCCGCGCCGTTGAAGAGATGGGAAACAGGGGAGATCTTGATCTGCTGATCGTGACCCGCGGCGGGGGCTCCTTCGAAGACCTCTTTTCCTTCAATGAGGAAGTCGTGGCCCGGGCCATCGTCTCCAGCCCGATTCCGGTGGTCTCCGCGGTCGGTCACGAAACCGACTATACCATCGCCGACTTTGTCGCCGATCTTCGGATGCCGACGCCGTCGGCAGCGGCCGAGCGGGTGGTTCCCCGTCAGGAAGAATTGGTCTCAAGGGTTTTGGCCCTGCAGGCCGAGCTGATCTATTTTGTGCGCCAGTCGCACTCTGGTATTCGACGGCATCTCCTCGCGGAGTATCGCGCCCTCCAGGGCCCGCTTCCACAGATCAACCAACATGCCCGGCGGGTGGACGAGCTTTCGGGGCGCCTCGAGCGTCAGATCGGCAAAGCCTTGGAGGGCCGCCGCAGTTTTTTGAGTCAAACGGTGCGTCACCTCGGCTACCTCAACCCAAGAAGCTCGCTCGCCCGCCTGAAGGAGCGTCTGAGCTTCCAGCGCCGGATCCTTGCCAAGGGATTGCCGGGCCAGGACACCCGGCGCGCCCGGTTGCAGAAGGCGGTCACGGCCCTCTGCGCGCTGAGCCCCCTGGCCATTCTGGCCCGGGGTTATTCGATTGCGCGAACGCTTCCGAACGGGGAGATCGTACGGGACGCGCGGCTGCTTCGTCCCGAGGATCGCGTCCGTCTTCGCTTTCATCGCGGGGAAGCGGACTGTAGGGTCGAAGAGGTGATTTTGCCATCCCAGAATGAGAGCGAATCTTCCAAAATTTCTTGACCTTACCCCTCTGTTTTGTATAATTATATGATGCAGATTGAAGAAAGTCTGGGCCCCAGTCGCCGGGAAATTCTCGAGCGCGGAGCCGGGGCGCGAGGCTGATGCCGAACCCATCAGAAGAACCGATCCGTTTTGAAGAGGCCTTGTCCCGCTTGGAGAGTGCCGTCAAGGCCTTGGAGAAGGGGGACCTTCCTCTAGAAGAGTCCCTTCAGGTTTTTGAAGAGGGGGTCCGATTCTCGAAGACCTGTCTGAAGCTTCTAGACGAGGCGGAGAGAAAGGTCGAGATCCTCCTTGCCGACAAGGACGGAAAACGGCGGGAGCGTCCCTTCGAGGAGCCGGAAGAGACCGGGAAGATTCAAGCTTCTTGAGGACTTAAGAGCACGCAGGCCTTGCGTTTCCGAGGACAGTGCGACCGGAATAGGGGGCGTCAGACAGAAAGGGCGGTCTTCATCATGGAGCGGCGAAACACGAAATCACGCCTAGACCAGCTCCTCTTCGAGCGGGGACTGGCGGAAAGCCGGGAAAGGGCCCAGAGGCTGATCCTGGGAGGTTTTGTACGTGTGAAGGGACAGAAGATTGAGAAGGCGGGCCAGCAGGTGATGCCGGACGCTGAAGTCGAGGTGATCGGTCCCGACTCTCCTTTCGTGAGTCGAGGCGGAACCAAGTTGGCCCAGGCTCTCTCTTTTTTCCGACTCGAAGTCTCCGGCCGGGTTGCGCTGGACGTCGGGGCATCGAGAGGGGGATTTACCGATTGTCTCCTTCAGGCGGGAGCCTCCCGCGTCTACGCCGTCGACGTGGGGTACGGACAGCTTGCGTGGAAATTGAGACAGGATCCCCGCGTCGTTTCGATCGAGCGGCAGAATATCAGAACGCTTGCCCTGAAGCAGATTCCAGAGCCGATCGATCTTTCCGTGGTGGACGTCTCGTTTATTTCGCTCAGACTGGTCCTGCCCAGGGTGGTGGAGTTCTTACAGCCTTCCGGGAACCTGGTGGCCCTCATCAAGCCTCAGTTTGAGGTGGGTCGAAAAGAGGTCGAGCGCCGGGGAATTATCCGAAGCGTCGAGAAACATAGCCGAGTCGTCAGCGAAATCACCGAGCTGTGCCGAACCCTCTTCCTCGAGGTGGTCGGGGTCACCCCTTCGCCGATCCTGGGACAGCAGGGTAACCGGGAGTTTCTCATCTTCTGCAGGTATCCGAAACATGGATGACGGAGCCGGTGGCCAGAGGGTCCTGGTCACGGGCGGCGCTGGATTCATCGGTTCTCATCTCGTAGAACGTCTGCTGAAGCGCCGTCGGCCCGTGGTGATCCTGGACAGTTTCGATCCTTTTTACGCTCCTTCCATTAAATGGCAAAATATCGATGAAATTGCCGCGCAATCCGGATTGCGCCGCGGCGAGGATTTTCTTTCTTTCGATTCCGAAGCCCTGACAAAGAGACCTCTTTGCACGACGGCCCGTCTCGTCCTGGTGGTGGGGGATCTGCGCGATCGGAAGACCCTCGACGCGATCTTCGCCTCCTTTCCGATTGGGATCGTCTTTCACGGTGCCGCGAGAGCCGGGGTGCGGCCTTCTCTCGCGGATCCGCTTCTCTATGAGGAAGTCAATGTTCGGGGTACGCTCCTTCTTCTGGAGGCGATGCGCTGCCACGACGTGCGGCGGATGCTCTTCGCTTCCTCCTCGTCGGTCTATGGGGGAGGACTCCGGCCGCCGTTTCGGGAGGAGGATCCGACCGACCGGCCTTTATCGCCCTATGCGGCGACCAAAAAGGCCTGCGAGCTCCTCTGCGCAAGCTATCACCACCTTTACCGGATGCAGATCACCGTGTTGAGGTTTTTCACCGTTTACGGTCCAAGGCAGCGACCCGAAATGGCGATCCACAAGTTTACCCGGCTCATCGATGAGGGAAGTCCCGTCCCCTTGTTTGGCGACGGGAGCTCGCTGCGGGACTACACCTATATCGACGATATTCTCCATGGGGTGATGGCCGCGATGGAAACGGCGTTTCCTTTTGAAGTCATCAATCTGGGAGAGTCCCAGACCGTTTCCCTAAAACGCCTGATCGAGCTGATCTCGGAGGCGCTGGGGAAGGATCCCCGTATCGAATCCCTTCCGATGCAGAGCGGGGATGTTCCCTTGACCCACGCGGACATCAGCCGGGCGAGGCGCCTCCTGGGTTATGTCCCTCAGACTCAGATCGAAGAGGGAATCCGCCGTTTTGTTGAGTGGTATCGCCACCGGAAACCCGGATGACATTTCCGGGATCGAACGAACATCGATTGAGCGTTTCTATAGCGGAGGCTGCATGAAGGTCTTAGTAACGGGAGGAGCGGGATTTATCGGATCGCATCTGGTGGACCGCCTGGTTCAAGAGGGGCACGAGGTGGTCGTGGTGGATAATTTGTCGACCGGGAAAAGAAAGAACGTCGACAAGCGGGCGCGGTTTTATAAGGTCGACATCACCAGCGCCCGATTGGACCGGGTCTTTAAAAAGGAGAAGCCCGAGCTCATCAGCCACCATGCCGCCCAGATGGATGTCAGAAAGTCCGTCTCGGATCCGGCCTTCGATGCGCGGGTCAACCTCCTGGGACTGATCAATATTCTGGAGAACGCGGTGAAGTACGGCACCAGGCGGGTTGTTTTCGCCTCGTCGGGCGGTGCGATTTACGGCGAGCAGAATTTTTATCCTGCCACGGAGGAGCACCCCACCCACCCCCTCTCCCCTTACGGGGTCAGCAAGCTTTCGAGCGAGCACTACCTCTATTATTATCAGAAGGTGATGGGCTTGGACTCGGCGATCCTGCGCTACAGCAACGTCTATGGTCCGAGGCAGGATCCCTTCGGCGAAGCCGGGGTGGTCGCCATCTTTACGAAGAAGCTCCTCCAGGGGGAGCAGCCCATTATCAATGGAAATGGGATGCAGACCCGGGATTATGTCTTCGTGGAAGACGTCGTCGAGGCCAACATGGCGGTGATTAATAATCCGATCAATGACACATTTAATATCGCGACCGCCGTGGAGAGCTCGGTCAACCAACTCTTCCGGTATCTGGTGGATATCACCGGGGCCCAGGCGAGGGAGATCTATGGCCCGGAGAAAAAGGGGGAGCAGATCCGAAGCTGCCTCGATTATCAGAAGGCCCACAAGGTCCTGGAGTGGGAGCCCAAGACCCCGCTGCTGGAAGGGCTCAAGAAGACCAGCGAGTATTTTCGCGAAGAGCTCAAGGCGTAGCGGCCAGAGTCCGATCGTCCCTCGGTCAACCGAGGCGACTCGCCCGCTCCCGGCAGGCTGGAAGCGCCTGCGGCCGGTCTAAAGGGCGGATCGTGGAGAAATGAGGCTTGGAATTGCTCGACGCGTCCGCCCCTGAGGCGCACGCCGAGAAGCCTGCGAAGGCGACAGCCCGCCAAACAACGGAAGCAAACACAATCATCCAAAGGAGAAGACTGATGTCAGACCTCAAGGAAATCGAGACCCGGGTTGCTTCGCTTAAGGCCAAGGTTTCAAAACAGCAGGGAGGGCCGGCCGGGACTAAACCCGAGCCCGCGGTCCGGTCGCTCAAAAAGCGCCTTCGCCGGGCCCAGAGAAAACGCAGGGCCTTGGTCGCCTTCGAGTCGAGCATGGCGAAGAAGCAGAAGGGGAAAAAAGAGAGCGCCGCTCCGGAATCGAAGGGGGAGAAGGAGGCCGGGGCTTAAATGTCCAAGTTCTTCAGGATCGGGCTGGCGTTGGGCGGTGGAGGTGCCCGGGGGCTTGCCCATATCGGGGTATTGAAGGTTTTAGAAGAGGAAGGGATACCCGTCGATGTGATGGCGGGGACCAGCTTTGGAGCCATTATCGGCGCGATGTATGCCCAGACGCCCAGCGTCCGGGGACTGCACGAGCGGGTGCTTTCCTTTCTATTCAGCCCTCATTTTAAGAGAACAAAGATATTTTTCATCAAGAAACACTATGAGGAGGAGAAGCGGGTCGGTTTTATCTGGAACCTCAAGACCTATCTTCAACGGGGTATTTTTTTCGGAATTTCCCTGCAGAAGAATTCGTTCATCTCCGAACGGGATTTTCTCGAGAATCTCAGCCGTCTTTTCGACGACAAGGACATTGAGGATACGGTGATTCCGTTCATGGCGGTCTCGGCCGACCTGATTCAAGGGAGGGAGATCGTATTGGACCGGGGCCCGCTGCGCCGGGCGGTGGCGGCGAGTTGCGCCATACCAGGGGTCTTCCCGCCCATTTCCATCGGAGATCACAAGCTCATCGACGGGGGCTGGGTCAATCAGGTCCCGGTGGAGCCGCTGGTCGTCTGGGGGGCTGATTTCATCATTGCGGTCGATACGTCCGAAGATGCACCCCCGGTTCGGTCGTTCGGAAACGGTCTGGACATCGCGCTTCGCGCCGGAGACATCACTCGAAAGGTCCTCTCCGATCTCCAGTTGAAAAAGGCCGATGTGGTCCTGCGTCCCAAGATCGGAAATATACATTGGGCAGATTTCTGGAAGATGGAAGATGCGTTAAAGGAAGGGGAAGCGGCGGCCCGGGAAAAAATCGAGGAGATTCGGCGGGCCATGCGTAAAAAGCGGATGAAAAAGCTCCTCCTCATGAATACCTGATCGCGGGTCACTCTCGCCGATCCTCCCTCCTGCCTTGAAATACGGCTCGATCCTGTGTATGATGCTCCCAACAGAGCTTTCGGACCCGTCCCTCGCCCTTCCCGCGTAACCGGCTATTGAAGACGGCTGGATCGAAGCCGATCATCCAAGGACCTCGGCGTCGCGCCTTCAATTTCGAAAAGGGTCTTGAGTCAACGTTGCCAGATCCGAACAGAAGGTTCCAAATTTAAAGAGGCCGCCCGACACCGGCGGTTGGAGCACTTCGGGTCTTCACCGTATTGAGAAGACGGGGGTTTTCATGTGACCGATCTAGAGGGAAGCCAATTCAGGTATAAGGTCGAGGAGCTAGCGGCGGTTCAGATTGAAAATCAATTGAACTTTCTGGGCGCCGGCGGATGGGAGTTGGTCTCGGTGATCTTTCACCCCGAAAGGGAGCACCCTTATCTTTGTATCTTCAAACAGCGGGGTCTCGCCGCGTAGCGGGAAAAATTTTCTGGTTTGTGCTGGGCGTGCTGACACTCCAGGCCGTGGGGAGTCCTCTTGAGCCGGAATCGGGAATTTCGCCGTTTCAAGTCGGAGGGTTGTGCGCTTATTTGGGTCTTGCGGCATTGGTTTCTTTTCGTGGGTACCGAAAGGGGGGACCGGATTCATTCTGGACCCTGGAGCGATTTGCCCTTCTGCTCTTGCTCATCGGTTTATCGACGCATCTGACGGGGGGGATCCGGTCTCCCCTCCTCTCCCTCTATCCGATTGCGGTTCTCTTGGTCTCCCTTCGATTCGGGCTTCGAGAGGGTTGCCTTGCGGCGGCCCTCTCGCTGCTCCTTGAGGGAGGGGATTTTATTCGCTCTTCCCCTCCTCGGGAAGAGTTTCTCCTCTACCCGCTTCTTCTCTTCGCGATCCCGTTTGCCGTGAGAAGATCCCTTGATGCACTCCAGCGGGAGAGGCATCTTCTAAAAACCCGGATTGACCGTATCGAAGGCGAGCTCGCCTTCCTGGAAGAAGGTCCCGGGGTCGGGGAGGACCCCGGCAGCAATCCCTCGCTCTCCCAGGAGCAGAAAGAGGGAGAGATCCTGTTCCTTGCGCGGCAGATGAAGGGAGCCCTGGAGGGGGCTCTGAGGGTCGCGTACGAAGCGCTCTGCGCCACACCCCCAGCGTTTACCTCCTCCTCGTCCGAACAACTCTTCGCCGCCTCGCCGCAGGTTCATGCCGGGCTGGTCCTGTTATACGACCAGGCCCGGCAGGGTTTCTGGCTCGCCGGGTCGGTCGGTCCGGGAGAGGTGTTGCTGAAAAGGGATCAACTGATTGCCCTCAAAGCCGAAGGATCCGGCCCCCTGGGATGGTTCATGAAGGAGAAGAAGACTCTCTCCGTCAGCAATTTCGACCGCCGCCGCGGCGGTCCGGGGTACTATGCACGAGCGGCACCGGTGGCTTCGCTTCTGGTGGTTCCTCTTGCCGGAGGGGAGACGATTGACGGATTGCTCTGCTTCGACAGCCTTGCACCGGGTTTTTTCTCCGAGTACCACGAGCGGATTCTGGAGGGGATCTCTCAAGAGATCGTGAACCTGCTGCGGCTCTTTCGTGAACGCCAGCGGGTTTTGAGAACGGTCCGGGAGGTCTCGGTTCTCCTGGAGGTCACGCGCCACCTCGGCTCGCGCCTTGATCTGACGCATCGTCTCGTCACGATGGCCGGGGAGGCCCAGAGGATCGTCCCCTACGATCAGTGCTTTATCCTGTTGGTGGAGCCCGGTGAGCGCCATGCGGCCGTCAAGGTGGCGAAGGGCTATTCGGATCAGAAGGTGCTCGATCGGAGGTTTGCGCTGTCGGATGGGCTGCTGGCCATACTGGTCCGGAACCGGCAGCCGCTCCTTTTCTCGGACCTGGCCGGAGCGCAGCGCGGCCGGATCTTTCCCGAGCGCTCCAACATCGATGTTCCGTGCGGCTCGCTCCTGGGGATCCCGCTGATCGTGGAAAACCGGGTGATCGGCGTGGTCCTTTTTCTTGCGGAGGCGATCCGAAAATTCAACAGTTATCACCAGCACGTCCTAACCCTCTTGTGCAATCACGTCGCCTATTCCATCGCCGAGGCTCAGCTTCACGGCGAAGTGGAGTACTTGGCGACCGTAGATGGACTCACAGGAACCTTCAATCACCGCCGATTCCAGGCGCGCCTTCAGGAGGAATTTCTCCGGGCGCAGCGCCAGAGCGATCCCTTTTCCCTCTTGATGGTCGACATCGATCATTTTAAAAAAATCAACGACACGTATGGACATCCTGCAGGAGATGCCGTCTTGAGGTCTGTCGCCCGGACCCTTTCCCGCCTGGTTCGCGAGACCGACCTGGTGGCCCGATATGGCGGAGAGGAATTTGCCATTCTCCTGGTGAAGGCGTCCTGCGCTCAGGCGGCCAAGCTGGCCGAGCGGATCCGGGAGATGGTCGAGCGCCATCCGGTTCAATGGGAGGGATCGGCGATAGCCGTAACGATCAGCATTGGGGCCGCCTGCTATCCCGAGGACGCGGATGAGAGGGCCGCCCTGATCGCCCGGGCAGACCGCGCCCTGTATGCCTCCAAGCACCTTGGGCGCAACCGTGTGACCCTCTCCGGGCAGGTCCGCTCCTAAGGGAGCGGCGACAACAGGGCGATGGGACAGGGCGAGATCTAGTCGATCATCCGGTCGATCGCCTTCTCGAGGCCGGCCAGTTTGGTTTTGGCCTTCGGGTCCATGCGGTGAACGTCGTTTCGGGTCTCCTTGAGCGAGACCGCGATCGGCATCAGGCGATCAAGAAGGGGTTTCTTCTGCGCACTCTTGGCGAGCTCCGTCGCCTTAGTCATCTTCTGCTCGGCCAGCGCAATCTCCCTTTCGGCCTCCCCGAAGTTTCGGTTGTCGAGCTCCATGTCGGCCTGCAGGAGGTGGTCCTTGGCCTCTAGCAGCGTCATCCTGACCCGCGTGGAGGCGATCTCGTCGTGGAGGCTCTCCCCCTTGAAAGACATCTCCTCCTTCAGGTCCGAAAGTTCCTTGGGGATCGAGAACCTCCCTCCCCGCCCCAGATAAAAACCGGCGGCGAAGAAGAGCGAAAGGATCACGCATAGCCCAATGAATCTTAGCATCTCATGACCTCCGTGACGGGAGCGGCCTCTCCAGTGATGCGGTGGAGGGGTTTTTTGAGAGAAGGAACCACCCCAATCCCCCAGCGGCATAAATTCTGACCGAGGCGTCGGGATCACGAAGTGCGCGATAGAGCAGAGGAATGACCTTTTCCCCTCCGACTCTGCGGCCGATGTCTCGAAGGGCGCGCACGGCGGCGATACGAACCCGCGGGGTATTGTCGGTGAAGGGTGTTTGAAGCAGCGTAATGGCTTCTTCCCTTCCGACTCGGCCCAGAGATCCGACGGCGAAGTGCCGGGTCCCGTAGTCGGCATCGGAAAGGGCCTTGGCATAGATCTCGTTGGCGGGAGGGGCTCCCAGCTGGATCAGCGATTCCGCCGCGGCGATGCGCGTCATGGCGTCCGGGTCGGAGAGGGTTTTTTGAAGGAGGGGAACGGCCTTGGGATCGTGCAGCTTGCCCAAGCCCACCGTGGCGGACCTCCTGACGCCGGGATCCGGATCGCCGAGGGCCTTTGCCAGGGGGCCGAAGGCCGATTTGTCACCGATCTTTCCGAGCGCCTCGGCCGACTGGCTTCGAGTGACCTGATCTTTCTCGGAGAGAAGCGAGACCAGGGTGGGAACGAAGACGGGATCTTGCGCCTGGCCCATGGCCGCAGCGGCGAACCTCCGCAGCGGTTCCGGGAGTTCCCGGGCTGTTCGGAGCAGCTCATTCCCGGCGTCCCGCGAGCCCCGGCGGGCCAGGGAGGCCAGGGCGAAAAGCCGAACGGCGACGTCGCTGTCTTTGGAGAATTTCCCAAGGATGGCCGTCGCCTCCGGAGCCGGTATCTCCGACAGGGCCTTCACCGCGGAGCTCCGGACCATCGGGTCTTGATCTTCAGCCGTGGTCTCCAGGAGGCGCAGCGAAGGCGCGTCGCCGAACTCTCCCAAGGACTCGGTGGCGAAAAATCGGACGAACGAAGCAGGGTCCTTCAGGGCCAGCGCCAAAATGGGCAGGGCCGATTTGTCCCCCATCTCTCCGATCGCTTTAACCGAGGCTGACCGGATAAAATAGTCGTCAACGTGTTTCATCCCTTCCCGCAGGATCCCACGGCACAGCTCTACCAGAAGCGGCGCGTCCGGGCCGTGCTGCCGGGCCAGGGCCTCATAGGAGTCGAGGGCCGAGGCCTCCTCTCCCTTCGCGATCAAGGCGCGCACCTTCAGCTGCTTCGCGTCGAGGGCATTCGGTTCAATGGAGAGGGCCTGATTGGCCTCCCGGATGGCCCCTTCAAAGTCTCCCTTATGAAGGGCCTCCGTAGCGGCTGCGGTATGCGCCTTCGAGGTGGCCGGGCCGCAGCCGGCCAGAACAATGATCCAGAACGATCCGACGAGGATCCAAACGCGCATCATCGCATCCTGCCCTCCCGTAGGTAAGAAAAGAGCGCGCTCAAGGTTAACAGAACGATCACCCCCCCGACGAGCCATTGCTCCGTCCTGGGGAGAGAAGGGGCAAGGTATCTGAGGTAAACCAACAGGGCGAGCACCAGGATCGACAGGAACGCCCGACTGATCAGCCGATGGATTCGGGTCAAAATCGTTGAAAGATCCTCCGAGCGCATCTCGGTACGAAGCTGACCGCCGTAGGCGACCGTGAGAAATCGATGAAGCGCCTCGGGAAGTTCGACGAGGCTTTTGGCGATTCCCTTCCCCTTTTTGAAGAACTGCTCGACCATATCTCCCCGGTTCGCGAAGCGCTCGGCGTGGGGTCGCGCCAGTTCGATGAGGTTGAGATCGGGATTGAGCCTGGAGCACAGGCCGTTGAGCATGCCCGAGGTGCGGGCAAAGAGAATGAAATGATCGGGAACTTGCAGATTGGGAAAAACTCGAAAGAGCGTGGCAAAATCCTCGGCCACCTGGGCGAACGTGATATTGCCGAACTGCCGGGGGGAAAGGTCCCGATAGCGCTCCATGAAGAAGGAGACGACCTTTTCGATGTCCCTCATCTGTTCGGTGCGGGAAATGAATCCGAGGTCTCTCATCGCGAGCGCGATGCCATGGTTGTCCCGATTAATGATGGCCAAGATCATGCGCTGGATCCCCTCATAGGTCTCGGGGGAAACCTCTTGCATGAGCCCGAAGTCGACGAAGACCAGTCGCAGGGGGTCTGCGGGGTCGGGGTGAGGCTGTATAAAGAGGTTTCCCGGGTGCGGATCGCCGTGGAAGAAACGGAACTCGAGGATCTGCTGGATATAGGACTCCACCAGAAGCGTCGCAACGTCCTTGAGCGAGATTCCCTGTGCCTTCATCGCCTCGAACTGGTTGATCTTGATTCCTTCGACGTATTCCAGGGTCAGCACATGGCGCGTGCTGTGGGACCAGATGACCTTGGGGACGACGATTCGGGCGTCCTGGCTGAAGTTTTCGCGAAACCGCTCGGCGTTCTTTCCTTCCTTGATATAGTCCATCTCCTTGTGAAGGAGGGTAGAAAACTCGTCGTAGAGGATATCGAACCGGATGGTTTTGATATACTGTTTAAGAAAGACCAGGATGATCCGCACGGCGCGAAGGTCGGCCTCGACCACGTCCTGAATCCCGGGGTACTGCACTTTGACCGCCACCTTCCGGCCGTCGAGCTGAGCGCCATGGACCTGGCCCAAGGATGCGGAGGCGACAGGGACTTCCTCGAATCGTGAAAAAAGGTCCAAGGGATCTTTGCCGAGCTCTTCCTGTATCCGTTTTCGGATCTGAATGAAAGGGACCGGAGGCACCTGGTCCTGGAGGAGAGCGAACTCTTCCGTGTACTCCTCGGGAAGCAGATCGACCCGTGTGCTTAGAAACTGGCCCATCTTAATCAATATCCCTTTAAGCGAGACTGCGGCCTCTCGCAGCCTCACCGCGTTGCGGCGGTGGAGCCGTCGCCGGGATGCCTGGCGCCGTGAGGAGGTCTTGAAAAACGATAAGAGGGGGTGCGAGAAATAGTCCGTAAAGACCAGGGCGGTCAGCACGAAGATCCGCAAGGTCCTTCTTCTTAATGACGAGGCGGCGACCATGGAACAACCCCTGGATTTGCCTCAAAAAAGACCGCATTTAGAAAATAGCCTCCATCTTAGCAAGATTGGGGGGATTGTCAAGACGAAGGGATCGGGCCGAAGGGGACGCAGTAAGGTATGACCGCGGTCGATCCGCGCTGGCCCTAGTGTGCCGTTGATTTAAAGGGGATGCTCTCCTGAAGAGGTTCCCCCCTTTGAGCCGACCCCCCGGAGGGGATAGGGCGGAGGACCTGAAGGTCGGGAGGGGGCCCGTCAGACGGTGGTGGAGCGTCGGGGCGCGCCCTCGCGAGGATTCGGTCCTGTTTTCCCGGATCTTTACCGTTCCCCATCTCACCCATGAATTTTCGAGGGCGCTTGGGGAGGTCATTTTCCTCGGGCCTCTCTTCTGCAGGAGAGACCGGATGAGGACCTATGGTCTATGAATCGTTCTTCGGTTTGAGAGAAACTCCGTTTAATCTGACGCCCGATCCGCGCTTTTTCTTTTTTTCCAAGCAGCACGAGGAAGCCCTCTCCCATATTCTCTTCGGGATCCGGGAACGGAAGGGTTTCATCGTCATCACCGGTGAGGTTGGGACAGGGAAGACGACCCTCTGCCGCCTCGTGTTGCAGCGGACCGATCCGACCGTGAAAACCTCTCTGCTCTTTAACGCCAACCTCGGCACGATTGAACTGCTGCAGGCCATCAATCAGGATTTCGGCCTTCCGGGTACCGGGACGACGAAGAAGGCATTGGTCGACGAGCTGAACCGATTCTTGCTCGATGGGTTGACGCGGGGGGAGAACGCCCTCCTCGTCATCGACGAGGCCCAGGGGCTCTCGATCGAAGCGATGGAAGAGATCCGGCTTCTGTCGAACCTCGAAACCGAGCGAGAGAAGCTGATCCAGGTCCTGATGGTCGGCCAACCGGAGCTGAGGGAGAAGTTGGCCCGTAAAGAACTCCGGCAGCTCAATCAGCGGATTACGCTTCGCTATGACATTTCCCCTCTCGACCTGTTCGAGACGCAAGGCTATATTCATTCCCGCCTGAAGGCTGCAGGGAGTCTCGGCTCAATCGATTGGAGCTCCGGCGCCCTGCGCGCCGTTCATCGATTTAGCGGAGGAGTTCCCCGGCTGATTAATATCGCCGCCGATCGGGCCCTGCTCGCGGCTTATGTCGCCGGGTCCAGGCTTGTGACCGACGGAAGCGTTCACCGCGGGCTCGAGGAGCTGTCGGATGCCTCGCTGGATCAATCGCGGGGAGGCGCGCCGATGCGTCAGCGCGATCGAGGAATGTTCCGGATTTTTTCCGGCGCCCTGGCGTTTCTTGTTCTGGCTTGGGGAGCAGTGTATTTCTTCTCCTTAGGATCCGGCGGGAATCACCAGACGGATCTCCCCCCGTCTCCGGCGCTCTTGGAGTCCTTCCTCAGGGTGCCGAGCCCTGGGGAGGAGCCGCGTCCGGTCACGGGCCGCCCCGAGAAGAGCGATTCTCCCGCTGAGGAATCGGACGGCTCTTCCCGGGATAAGGCGGCGCCCGAAGGGTCCGTGATGAAGGCCGGATTCGATCCGGAGGGGATTTACCGAGTGGGCTCTCCAGAGGAGAGCCGGGCCGCGGCCTTTCTCACGCTCCTGAAGCTCTGGGGACGGGCTCCTGCCGTGGATGAGAAGGGGTTCGGGCTGAAAGACCCGGTCGGGCAGTGGTTGGACTCCGCCCATCTTACGGCTTACACGATGGTGCTGAGCACTTCCCGCGTGGTCCAATTCAATTACCCGATCCTCTTTCTCATCTCAGGAAATCCAGCGCCACACTATGTGGTCCTTGCCCACTGGGGCGCAGGGAACGCCGATCTACTGGATCCCCTCTCGGGTGTGGTTAGGGTCAGCGCTGAGGATCTGGAGAGGCGGTGGGCCGGGGAGGAGGGGACCCTTCTCTGGGAGAAGATCGCCGGAATCGACGATTCACTTCCCTTCCGCGGTGAACCGGTCAGGCGGCTCCAGGAGGCGCTCTCCTCCGAGGGGCTTCTGCCCCGAGAGCTCGTCGATGGCGCTCTGGGTCCGCGGACCCGCGGGGCGCTGCTGAATTTCCAACTCCGCGAAGGGCTCAATCCGAGCGGAATCTTCAGCGCTGACACTCACCTGACCCTTGCGCGTCGGATCGCCGAGGCCAAGCCTCCGAGCCTTGTGAACGTTCTCCTCTCCCCCGGGCGCTGAGCCCAGGGCATTGGAACGGGTCGGTGATTCTTCTAAAAAGAGATCACCCCACCGAAGTGGTCTCCCCCTTCACGCCCGGTTTCTGATCGTGAATCGATCGATTTTTCCAGTGAAATCTCCCTCGGGAACTCGGGTCCATCTTTAACCAAGGCTGGCATACGTGACGCATGAGAACGTCTGTATTACGGCGAGTGGGACGGTATAGCAAGGAAACAAATCAGCAAGGGAGGATCGATGAAACTTTGAATGAGTTGGCGCTTACTCTTGAGAATCCAAACTGGGGAATCAACACGGAGCTTGCGGTGATCGATACGATCCTGTCGATGCATCCGGAGATATACGAATTGGTGGCGAGGGACTTCAGCGGCAAAGTGAGTAAGTGCCTGGGCAGGGGGGGGACTCTCCGACGATCGAGCAAGTACTGCGAGGGGCGCTCTACAAAGAGATGAAGGGTCTGACCTATCGGGAGTCGGAATACGCTCAGGAGGATTCGCGCATCTGCACTCTATTTGTAAAGCTGGAGGGCAGGTCTGCGATTTCTGTTTCGGTCTGGCAGAAGTCCATTTCGATGATCAGGCAGAGACGCTCGAAGAGGCGATGGTCGCCATCAACAAGGTGGCCCAGGGGGAAGGTCTTGAGGATTTCAGCAAGGTGCGCCAGGACTCCACGGCGGTCGACCGGATCAGGAAGAACTACGGCGTGGTGCCGCGCGATCTGGCGACGGACGGGGGGTATGCCTCCCTGGCGAACCAGCGGCTGGCTCGGGAGAACATCGTATTTAACAAAATCGTTGGATCGCTGAAGAATCTGACCAGCAGCATGAGCATGGAGACCCGACTTAAGAAGTGGAGGAGCGGAATCGAGGCGGTCATTTCGAATCTGAAGCGGGGTTTTGATATTGTTCGTTGCGAATGGA
>Ga0070733_10000339_pt1 | contig 39314 bp, 30 predicted proteins | sample Coa_R1_9_FD_66450 | JGI IMG/M metagenome (GOLD analysis project Ga0070733, IMG submission 66450) | Surface soil microbial communities from Centralia Pennsylvania, which are recovering from an underground coalmine fire - Coalmine... | ecosystem: Environmental > Terrestrial > Soil > Unclassified ... | reverse complement strand
TCGCAACTTTTGATGTGCGTAGAGCCAAGCGAGCTGCGATTGAACTATCGCATCCTGCGGCTTAATCTTGACGGTCTGTTCCAGAAGTCCGCGCATTCTTTCACGGGCGCCGTCGGCCTTGTCTTCCTCTTTCAACCACTCGTACGCGACCACAAGATTGTTCCAGACAAGATAATTCTTATCGTTTAATTGAAGGGCTTTCTCGGTCATCGCCGCTGCTTCGGGATAGTGTTTCTCGATGGCGTAAAGATTCCCTAAATTGGCATAGGCAGGGTAGCTGGGGCCTAACTCGATGGATTTCTTGAGGGCTTGCTCGGCGTCGGCAAACAGCTTTGGGTCACCTGTGTTGATATACGTCCCGCCCAGGTTCGTATAAACCTGGGCGTTATCAGGCGTCAGCTCAATTGCTCGACGATATTGCGCAATCGCCTCCGCATACTTTCCTTGACGATTGTAAAAGTTTCCAAGTTCGTTGTATCCATCCCAGAAATCCGGACGCAGCGCGGCGGCTTTCTTGTATGTGGTTTCGGCCTCCGCAGTCCGGCCGGCGGTTTCATAGGAGCGGGCCATTCCCGAAAGAGCGTCCGCGTCTCGCGGATTCAGCGTGAGTGCATGCTGGAATTCCTGCACGGCAAGATCGTGTTTCCCCATGGTGTTGTGGAGGCGCGCCAGCGTGACGTACACGACGGGGAGACGGTCGTCAAGCGCTACGGCCTTTTCGCTGTTAGCTGAAGCTTCGTCAATCCACTTCGGGTTCTGCTCCAGTTGGTACTTCAGCCGGTAGGCCTCGCCCAGTTCGGCAAATCCCAGAGCAAATTGTGGATCGGACTGGACGGCGCCGTTCAGCGCCTGGATCGCCAGGTCCAAATTGCCTTGCTTGTCGTAACGCTGCATGTAACCCAGAGCCTTGAGATAGGACTCGTAGGCGGCGGGCGTGGCCTTGCCGCCTGTCGCGCGAAGCATTTCGGCGGTGACCTTGATACTCATCAGGCGAGCAAGCCGCGCCACCGCCTCATCCTGGAGCGCGCCGAGATCACCTGTGCGATCTTCGAGAGCGCTGGAGCCAATTTGACGAAGGTTCCTGGCATCAATCAGATCGACCGTGAGGTGAATATCCGAGCCCATGCGCTGGATGCTGCCTTTCACCACCAGGTTCGCGCCAAGCTCCTTGAGCGCCAGACTCGGATCGCTGATTTTTCGGCTGCGCACCACGCTTGCGGGAACCACCCACAGCGACTGCTTTCCCACGTCCAAATTCGAGAGCTGGCTCGTCAAACTTTCCATCAGGCCGTCGGCAAGCGCCGCATTCGCCGGATCGTTGCCGATATTGTCGAAAGGGAGCACGGCGATATGTTTTTCTCCGCCGCCAAAGAAGCGGTCGTTGATCAACTGGCGAATCGGCGGCACGAGCGACAGCCCCGCGAGCACAACCAGCAGCATTGCAATCGCCAAAAGCCACGTCTGCCAGCCCCGCCGCCGTGGGGCCCCTGCGGCCCACGCTGAGCTGGATGCTTGTTCGACATACTTTTGGAGCTCTTTGGACGTGAGAGACCGGGTCGGCGCTGCATCATCCACCGGAGCGCGCTGCGAAGACGGCCGCGCGTTCGCACGCGCCGCTTCCAGGTCCGCAAGCATCTCCTCGCAGCTTGCATATCGAGACGCGGGGTCCTTCGAGAGAGCGCGATAGATCACTTTTTGCAGCTCGAGCGGAACCCCCTCCATGGGCGCGGGGGGTTGATTCAGGATGGCGAACATTACCGCAGGAGCGCTGTCTCCTCGGAAAGGGCGCTGGCCCGTGATCATTTCGGCCAGAACAACACCCAGCGCCCAGATGTCGGTTCGTTGATCCACTGTTTTGCCGAGAGTTTGCTCTGGCGACATGTAGCCCACCGTTCCGCTAGTGCCGCCGGTTTGCGTCATGCTAGCGGAAGAGACGACGCGGGCCAGACCGAAGTCCACGATTTTCGCCAGGCCGTGCTGCGTGAGCATGACGTTCGAGGGCTTCACGTCGCGATGGACGATGTTGCGCGCGTGGGCAGCCGCCAGGCCCTGCGCCATCTGCATGGCGATCTCGGTGGCTTCGCGAAAAGGAATCGGGCCGCCGCGAATCTTTTGCGCCAGCGATTCGCCTTCGTAAAAAGCCATTACGATGAAACTGCGGCCGTCGGATGCCTCTTCGACTCCGTGGATCACGCCGACATTCGGATGATCGAGCGAGGAGGCCGTGCGCGCTTCCTTGAGGAAGCGCTCTTTTTCTTTTTCGCTGGCGTTTAGCTCCGCGGGAAGGAACTTGAGGGCCACGGTGCGCTCGAGCTTCCGGTCGAGCGCGCGGTACACCACCCCCATGCCGCCGGCGCCGGCAATTCCCAGAATCCGGTAGTTGCCGACCTCGTCTCCGACAGATAGCCCATATTTCAGTTCCGGCATTGGCCTGCTTTCGGAAGCGGTCGAAGGCTACGGCGAAGGGGCGTGTTCCGACGGGATGGAAGTTACGCCAATTCCGCTTGTGGAGTCAATTATAAGGCGGTCAATCCGCCGCCCGGAAGGCGATGACGGCGTTCAACCCGCCGAACGCGAACGAATTCGACAGCGCCGCTCCCACCCTCAGCGCTCGCGGCTGGTTGGGAATATAGTCGAGATCGCACTCCGGATCGCGCTCGTTGTAATTCGCCGTCGGCGGCAGAATCCCGTGATGGAGCGCGAGCACCGTGGCCACCGCTTCCAGCGCTCCCGCCGCTCCCAGCGCGTGCCCGTGCATGGACTTCGTCGAGCTCACCGCCAGCTTGTCCGCGTGCGCCCCGAAAACTGTCCGGATGGCGCGGCTCTCCACCGGATCGTTCCCCGGTGTCCCCGTTCCGTGCGCGTTGATGTACCCGATCTCTTCAGGCGCGATGCCTCCCTCGCGCAGCGCGTCGCGCATCGCTCTGGCGGGCCCCTCCACCGTAGGCTGCGTCAGGTGGTGTGCGTCCGACGACATGCCCAACCCGCAAAGTTCCGCATAGATTCTCGCGCCCCGGGCCTGCGCTGCTTCGAACGTCTCGAGAATCATCATCCCGCCGCCTTCACCCAGAATCATTCCCCGGCGGTCCTTGCTGAAGGGCCTGCAGGTGTCAGGCGAAATCACGCGCATGGCTTCCCACGCCTTGAGCATTCCGATCGTGAACGGCGCCTCGCTGCCTCCGGTCACTGCGATATCTGCATATCCATCGCGGACCAGCCGGAACGCTTGGCCGATCGCATGGTTCGCGGAGGAGCATGCCGTCGAAACCGTGTAGGTCGGCCCTGTAATTCCCAATTCCATCGAAATCTGGCTCGCGCCCGCATTTGACATCGTCTTCGGAATCGTCAGGGGATGCACCCGCCCTCGATCCGATACATACAGATCCACGAATCCCGTTTCGATCGCTGTCTGCCCTCCTACCGCCGATCCGCATACCACCGCGCCGCGGCCTCGCAGCGCGGCCGTCAGTTCCAAACCCGCATCGCGCATCGCTTCGCGCGCAGCCACCACCGAAAATTGCGCGAACCGGTCGAGATAGTTGTCTTTCCCGCCTTCGAAATGCTGCGTTGCGTCAAAACCGCGCACTTCTGCCCCGTTTTGAATCTTCGTTTGTACGTTCGTCATGTCCACGCCCCGGATCGGCCCGATGCCGGAGCGGCCTTCGCGCAGGGCATTCCACGATTCCGTGAGGTTGAGTCCCAGAGGAGAGATGATTCCCAGGCCTGTGATGGCCACTCGGCGCGGCGCCATTCTTCCTTCAGTCCGCGGGTGCGCCCGAGCCGGCCGGGGAGGCCGGTGGCGCGACGGCGAGCAGCTTCTTGATTCCGTCCACGATGTCGCTCACCGTGCGAAGTGAGCGCACGTCATCATCGGGGATCGAAATTTTGAAAGCGTTCTCGAGTTCAAAAAGAAGCGTAAAAACATCCAGCGAATCAATGCCCAGTTCCTGAAGATTCGTGTCCAGACTGACTTTCTCCACCGGGATGCGCTTCACCGAAGCCAGCGTCGCAATCACCTTCTCTGCCACCGCATCCGGCATTGTTTTCACCCCCGTTTGCTGCGCTGCATCGTTCCCGGCACTCGCGCCTGCGTCCCGGCGTGCCTTCGCCCGGAAACTGCGCCTAAGCCGCTCAGAAGCTAATCCAACCAGCCCGGAAAATCAAATTCTAGCAAGCCTTCAGCGATTTTGCCTGCGACACCATTCGCCTGCCAAGTCTACGGGCAATCTTCCTTTACATCAATCCTAGTAACCTGGGCTCGAGCGTCCGGCCCCCCCGCGCCTTGTAAGTCCGTCGCTATCAACGATGATCCCAACCGTTTTTTCGCTTGACTTCCCTGTTAACTATGTTATACTGTTCCATACTCAAATAAACTAAATACTCGAGTTGTGCCCTGCCCGGGCTTCCGGGCTGCGCCGAAGTGTGCCTGCGCCGGACGCGCTGCGCTCCGGCGCCACAGGACACGTGCGTCTGGAAGTTGAAGCGGGCGCATTTCTTGCCCCAAGGAGATGCGGCATGACAGGGAGGACCAGCCGCCTCCAGGTCGCGGTTACGGGACTGGGGAGAACAATTTCTAATCGTCACCCGTGTCGATTAGAAACCACCATAAATCCTTGCGCATCAATGACCACACCCTTTCTAATCGTCACTCAAACAGGGGGTCTTCTCTTCCAAATATGCCGCACTTTCGATAGCATGGCGCGTCTCTGGAGGACTTCCCGTCATGGTCTCGAAACGCCAGATTCGTGCGTTGTTGTTGATTGCTGTCTGCACCATCGCGGCATCGCTCGCGCCGGTTCTTCGCGCCCAGCAATTCGATCCCGCCCAAATGGCCGGAATGAAATGGCGCCAGATCGGCCCGTTTCGTGGCGGCCGCGCCCTTACTGCCTCCGGCATCCCCGGCAATCCCAACGTCTTCTATTTTGGCGCGGTCTCCGGTGGCATCTGGAAAACCACCAACGCCGGGCTCACCTGGACTCCCATCTTCGATAGCCAGCACATTTCCTCCATCGGAAGCATCGCGGTCGCGGAATCGGACCCCAACATCATCTACGCCGGCACGGGTGAGGCCTGCATTCGCGGGAACATCTCCTACGGCGATGGCGTGTACAAATCGCTCGATGCAGGCAAGACGTGGAGCAATATCGGCCTGCGCGACACGCGCCATATCGGCGCCGTCATCGTGGATCCGAGGAATGCGGACATTGTTTTCGTCGCCGCTCTGGGCCATGCCTACGGGCCTAATACGGAGCGCGGCATTTTCCGCTCCACCGACGGCGGCAAGACCTGGGACAAGGTTCTCTACAAGGACGACAAGACGGGCGGAATCGATATCGTCTTCGACCCGCACAATTCGCACGTCCTTTTCGCGGCCCTCTGGGAGGCCAATCGCGCCCCCTGGAGCCTCACAAGCGGCGGCCCTGGAAGTGGCCTTTACAAATCCACCGATGGCGGCTCCACGTGGAAGCGTCTTGAAGGTCACGGCCTGCCTTCGGGGGTGCTCGGACGTATCGGTGTATCCGTTTCCGGCGGCGATTCAAACCGCGTCTATGCCCTGATTGAAGCGGAAAAAGGCGGTCTCTATCGTACGGACGATGCCGGAGAACACTGGCAGCTCATCAATGAAGACCATCGCTTCCGTCAGCGCGCCTGGTACTTCACGCACATCTTCGCCGACCCCAAAACCGTGGACACTGTCTATGTCCTCAACACCGGGTTCTATCGCTCTGTCAACGGAGGCAAAGACTTCGACCGCATCCGTGGCTCCCACGGCGACCATCACGACCTGTGGATTGATCCCACCAATCCCGATCGCATGATCAATACAAACGACGGTGGCGCCACCATCACCTCCGACGGCGGCAAATCGTGGACTCCTGAAGACAATCAACCGACCGCTCAGTTCTACCATGTCGCCGTGGATACGCGCTTTCCCTACTACGTCTACGGGGCGCAGCAAGACAATTCCACCGTCGCTATCGCCAGCGATACGCCGCATCGCGGTATTTCCCGCGAAGATTGGCACGATGTGGGCGGTGGTGAGAGCGGCTACGTCGTTCCCGACCCGACAGACCCCGAGATCGTCTATGCCGGCTCATATTTTGGCTACCTGACTCGCTTCGACAAACGAACCGAGCAGGCGCAGATGATTTCGCCGTGGCCCGACGACCCCGATGGCGATGGCGCCGCCAACCTCAAGTACCGCTTCACGTGGACCACGCCCATCGTCTTCTCGCCACACGACCCGCACGTCCTCTACTACTCGAGCCAGTATGTCTTCAAATCCACGGACGCTGGAATGAGCTGGTCGGTGATCAGCCCGGATCTCAGCCGCAACGATAAAACCAAACAGCAATCCTCCGGCGGGCCTATTACGAAGGACAACGCCAGCGTCGAGTTCTATGACCTTGTCTTCACCATTGCGGAATCGCCCAGGCAGAAAGACCTCATCTGGGCAGGCACCGATGATGGGTTGATCCATCTCACGCGCGATGGCGGCAAGAATTGGTCCAACGTCACGCCCAAAGGGATCCCGGAATGGAGCCTGGTCAGTCTCATCGAAGCCTCGCCGCACGATGCTGGTACAGCCTATGCCGCCGTGGACGGCCACAAGCTCGACGATTTTCATCCCTATATTTTCAAAACTGCTGACTTCGGCAAGACCTGGACGAAAATCACCGAAGGAATTCCGAGCGGCGCTTACGTCCACGCCGTGCGAGAAGATCCAGAGCACAAAGGCTTGCTCTTCGCCGCTACCGAATTGGGCGTCTTCCTCTCTTTTGACGATGGCGCGCGCTGGCAATCGCTGCAGCTCAATCTTCCAACGGCTCCTGTTCATGATCTCGTCGTAAAGAACAGCGATCTGGTTGCTGCCACACACGGCCGCTCTTTCTGGGTTCTCGACGACATTTCGCCTCTTCGCCAATTTGCGGCGCTGAAAACCACGGGCGACGCCGTTCTCCTCAAGCCGCGCCCGGCCGTCCGCTTCCGCGCGAACAATCCCGCGCGGGAACACGAGCTTCTCCTCGTCGGCGCGAACGCCCCGCGCGGCGCTTTTGTTTACTACTGGCTGAAAGCCGCTCCCAAGGAAAAGGAAAAAATTACTCTCGAAATCTCCGACTCCTCGGGGAAAGTCATTCGTAAAGTTTCAAACCTGAAGAAAGAGGATGAAGAGAAGCCTCCCTCCGAGTTCGACGAACAGGAGCCTCCCGAAGGCTCGGAACTTCTGCCCGCGCGTGCCGGCCTCAATCGCTTCGCCTGGGATCTTCGCTACGACAAACCTCGCGAAGTGCCCGGCGCGGTTTTCGATGAAGGCGAACCGATTGGTGTGATGGCGCCCGCCGGAACATACAAATTGAAACTCACCATCGCGGGAAAAAGCTACGAAGCTCCGCTCGAGATCGTTCCCGATCAGCGCATCAAGACTTCCAGCGCCGGCCTCGCCAAGCAGTTCGACCTCATCGCGAAGATTGGGAACATGCTTGACGCCGATCTCGGAGCCGTGCTCGAAATTCGCGATGTGCGCCAGCAATTGAAAGCGCTCGAGAAGCGCCTGGGCACGGCTGCGGCCGCAAAGCCCGTCCTCGACGCGGCAAAAGACCTTGACAAGAAAATGACTGCCGTCGAAGACGAACTGATTCAAAGCAAGGCAACCGCCGGCGAGGACATGTTGAACTACCCGGTCAAGCTCAACAGCAAGCTCGGCTACTTGCAGAACGCGGTTGACAGCGCGGATGCCGAGCCTTCTGCGCAGGAGTATGAGCTCACCGCCGAATACGAAAAGCGCTTGAACGAACAAATCGAAAAATGGAAGGAGATCAAGGAAAAAGATCTCACCGCCCTGAATGACCTGATGCGCAAGGACAACGTCCCGCCCGTCGGCGTCTCAGCGCCCAGCGACGACGCGCGGTCCAACTAGACGCTGTGGATGGCACAGACGCGCGTGCTTACCGCACTCCGCCCGGCGTCGGCACATCGAACACTTTCGACGCTGCCGGAGGAAGTTTTTGAATGTTGCTGAGGAACGTCACAATCTGCCAGATCTGCGGCTCGGTCAGCGTCGTCCCCCACGCCGGCATGCCGGTCCATCGCGTGCCGTGTTGAATGATGTAGAAGTTCTGGTTCGCGGGCATGTCCGGCGCGTCCTTGAAAAACGCCGGCACCGGCGGGCTGAACGAGCGCCCGAACTGGCTTTCCGCGTTCGACGGAACGCCGTGGCAGCCCGCGCAATGGTTCACGTAGAGCTGAGCGCCCGCCACAATATTTTCCTCGTTTGCCGGCAACGGGTTTTTCCGGTCCGGCGCGTGCCGCTCCGTCGAAGCATCCACCGCCGCCATCGCAAAGTGGCGCTCCATGGACGACATTGGCTGGTCCGCTTCGAAGTTTATGTAGCCTTTCTCCGCGATATAGTAACCGCCGCCCAAGATGGCGACGAGCGCAACGACGATTCCCAGTATGAATTTACCCATTTCGCTTTCTCCTCTTGAAACGAGCCATCCAAGGGCTCGCGCCTATTTCACCTGCACCAATCGATTATATTTCTTTAGCACCGCTTTTAGCTTGTCGTGAGGCAACTCCTCGACGATGTGGCCGTCCACGCCAGTCATCGTTCTCGCCGCAACCATTGCATTCACCACTGCTTCTTCCGTCGCCTGCACGGTGGCTTCAAACAGCGCATCCATCCGGTCGTTCGATAACATTTCTAGCGCCGCCGTCTTCTGTGACATCCCGGCCCCCGCGTTCGCTGTAGAAAATGCGATGAAGATGTCGCCCGAGTCGTTTCCCGAAATGCTGCCGAGCCTGCCCAACCCCAGCGTGACACGCCGCGCGATTCGCTTCAACTGGTGCGGCAGCAGCGGCGCATCGGTGGCCACAACCACAATGATGGAGCCTGTATCGTCGCCCCAAAGCGGATTTCCCGGAATCTCGTATCCCACCGGCGTTCCCGCCACGCGCAGCAAGTGCCGCACGCCGAAGTTGCATTGCACGAGCACGCCTATAGTGTACCCTCCTGCTTTTTCGGTCAGCTTTCGCGACGCCGTTCCCGTGCCTCCCTTGAATTCGAAGCAAACCATTCCCGTACCGCCGCCGACATTGCCTTCTTCAATCGTTCCCGCGCGGGCGCCATCCAGCGCCGCTACTGCGTCTTCGGCCTGCACATGAAATCCGTTGATGTCGTTCAGATAGCCATCCCACGTCTCGGCAACCACCGGCAGCGACCACCAATCCTCGACCGGAATCGGCAGGCCATGCTTGAGCTGCCAGGCAATCACCGTGTCGCGCACCACGCCCACGCTGTGTGTGTTCGTAATCATGACCGGACCGAAAAGAAATCCCGATTCCTCCACCCAGGTCGTGCCGGTCATTTCACCGTTGCCGTTTTCCGTGAACCAGCCGGCAAACACGGGATCCACGGCGTTCTTGCCGCGCGGAAAAATCGCGGTCACGCCCGTGCGCACCGGTCCAACGCCCACGTGCAACTTGCCATCGCCCGAAATCAGCGTGCGATAGCCGACCTCAACTCCTTTCACGTCCGTGATGGCATTGAGCGGCCCGGGTGTCCCCTCGAACGGCACGCCGAGATCTCTCGCTCGAGGATTTGTCTGCGCCGCGCACGAGAGTATCGTTACGAGAATAGCGCCGGGAACGACGAGCATTTTACGCTTCCTGGGTTTCATGGCTTCGCGGCTCCGGAATTTGCGTCCAGTTCGTCGCGTATCTGCCGCAGCAGCGCGGTATTTTTTTCAAGCTCGTCTTCCAGGATTTTCGATTGCTCCGCGGCGCGTTTCCAATCGCCCGCCTCGGCTGCTTCCGTCAGTCCCGGCAATTCCAGGTGCGCGTACGTGTATCGGGCGGCATAAAGCGAATGCTTGAACCACGGCCGCCCGGGTATGCCCTGCGGGTTGCACCAATTGCGCTCCACTTGCATCAGCGCGGCATTCACGCGCGCAGCTTGCGCATCGCCGAGCTGCCCTTTTGCAACGGCCATGGCGATGCTCTCATTGAGCTTCCGCCCGGCCGTTTGAAAATCCGTGACGCGCTGCTGCAAGGAACCAAGATCCATGTGCCCGCTCACGTGGCTTGCGGCCTCGAGTTCCGTCACGAACTGCCCGATGTTCGCTCCATAGGATTCGAAATCGAACGGAAGAATGTCCGCATTGGCCAGCCGCAAACCCACCGTGCCCCAGAGCTGTGACATCAAAGTATGATAGCGGTACCCCGGGTCCCCGAAATGGTTCACCCAATAGAAATCGTCGTACATCGAGTGGTACACGCCGTACGGCCCGGTAAACGTCAGACCGATCGTCGGAATGCCGAGAAAATTCAAGAACACGGTGTGGTCCGAGCCGCTGCCGATGCGGGTATTCACCAGCCGCGAATCCGCAACGCTGTTTTTTTCCCGCAATTCGAGCTGACGCGAAATCCTCCATTCGTCATAAAGCGTGGTTCCCGATGGTGAGGGCAGTGCGCGGCTCACCTCGACGAGGAGCGGCGCAAGCGAACCCACGGCGTCCGCATCAAAATTCTTTCCCGAAGTGGCCTCATCCACATTCAGATATGCAACAGCTTTTTGCTTCAGCTCATCGGCATACTGTTCGCCCCACTCCGTCGAACCCGTAAGCGCATATTCTTCGCCATCCCAACTACAGAAGATGAGGGTCCGCTTCGGCCGCACTCCATCGCGCAAGAGGGCACCCAGCGAGCGCGTCATTTCGAGCATCGAGGCCGTGCCGCTCGATGGGTCCACCGCGCCGTACACCCATGCGTCGCGGTGGTTCCCCAGAATCACCCACTGATCCTGCGCTTCGGAACCGCGAATGCGCGCCTCGGTGACGTAGTACGGTTGAACGCTCGTGTCCATGTCCACCTTGAGATGCACCTGAACGCGCTTCCCCCCGAGCTTGTACTTCAGCGGCAAGCCGCCCTGCCACGATTCCGGCGCCACTGCACCGCCCATATTTTCGAGCAGCGGTTTGGCATCGCGCCACGACATCGGCACGCCCATGATTTTCGGCAGCGTGGTGGCCTGCTCGGGAGAAATTCGTTTCGCGCCGGGAACCGACGCCCATCCCGGAGTCAGGGGGTCGCCCGGCTCGAGAAAATCGTACGTGATTGCGCCGCGCTGGATGTGGCTCGGGGGTCCCCACGGCCCGTCAGGAAAAACGGCGCCTTGCTTGTAGCCGTCCTCGGCGGGATCGGAATAAATCAAAATGGCGGCTGCTCCCAGGCGCTCCGCCGTAAGAGCTTTGAAGCCGCGATAGCTGTACGGATTCGAATACCGGACAAGCACGATCTTCCCACGCACGTCAATCCCGTGCTTTCGCAGGTAGGCGTAGTCTTCCGGGTTGCCGCTGTGCGCGTAGACAACCGGGGCAGTCACTTCGCCTGAGGCGGAATAGCCGAGGTACGCGCCGGAAGCATCCGGATTCTTCGTGTCCGGATCCACATCGTAGGCATCCTCGCGCAGGCTTGCGCGAAAGCGCGAAGGACGAACCATCTCAAGGGAGATTTCGCGCGGCGTCGAATTCAGGACGTCGTATTCGTGGATCGTCACATCCTCGAGGCCTTGCTCGCGCCACTGATCCGCCACCCACCGCGCCAGGTCGTTGTTCCGCGCCGATCCCGCCGGATGCGGCTCCGCGGTGAGATAGCGATGGAACCTCATAATCTGGTCCGCGGACGTGAACGATCGAAACCGCTCTTCGATGTGGCGCTCTTCTTCCGCCGCTCGCGGAAAAAACCCGGACATCGCGGCTGGAGCCGGCGAATCGGCGAGTGCAGTAACGCCGACAAACAATAGAAGGAATCCGCAGGCAGCGAAGAGAGAGCGGCGCTCAGCGATTCGCAGTGGAGCCTCCCATGCGAGCCTGGTGAGTCCGCTCGAGATCGGCAATCGCGTGCTCCAGAGCTTCCGCCAGCATACGAATTTCCTGCGCGCTGATGGTAAAAGGCGGCGTCAAAAGAATGTGATCGCCGCGTATTCCATCGGCGCAACCTTGAATGGGATATGTCATCACGCCGGCTTCGAACACATCGGCTTGAATCCTGGCGGCCATTCGGGCGTCCGCCGGGAATGGCTCGCGCGTTTTCGCGTCGCGCACAAGCTCCACGCCGAAGAGCAGCCCCAAGCCACGGACATCGCCCACCACCGAAAACCGTTTCAGAGGCTCGAGCGCGGCGCAAAGTTCCCGCCCGGCGGGGTCCACCGCAACAAAAAGCTTTTCACGTTCGATGTAGTCCAGCACCGCATTTCCCGCGGCGGCCGCCACGGGGTGCGCGTCATATGTGAACCCATGAAGGAACGTTCCGGTCCCTTTTGAAATTGCTTCGGCCACGTGTCCTGACGCTATCACCGCGCCAAGCGGAGCGTAGCCGCTGGCGATTCCCTTGCCCACGAGAATCATGTCCGGGGTCACATTCCAGTGTTCCACGGCGAAGGGCCGCCCCGTGCGCCCCATTCCGGTCATTACCTCGTCGGCAATCAGGAGGATTCCGCGGCGCCGGCAGATTTCCGCGAGCCGCTGGACGTATCCTTCTGGGGGGACCACGGCGCCAAGCGTCGCCCCCACCACCGGCTCGAAAATGAATGCCGCAACGTCATCCGCGCCGTCACGATCCAGGGTGCGATCGAGCTCGTCGGCGCAATCCACATTGCATTCGGGATAATGCAGTCCGAACGGGCAACGATAGCAGTAGCATGGCGGAATGTGTCCCCAATCCGCCATCATCGGAGCGAACGGCTCGCGCCGGCGAACGTTCCCGGAAACACCGAGAGCGCCGAGCGTGCTCCCGTGATAGCTCTGCCAGCGCGAGAGCACGCGCCAGCGCTTTTGCTCACCCTTTTCGATCCAGTATTGCCGCGCAAGCTTCAACGCGGTTTCAGCGGCTTCGGAGCCGCCGGTGGTGAAATAGATGCGGCCGCCCTGATGCATTCCTTTCGGCGCCAGAGCGAGAATCCGGTGTGCGAGCTTTTCGACTGTCGCGGTGTGAAATTGGGAGGAATGAACGTACGCGAGGCGCGCCGCCTGCTCGGCCATCGCACGCCCGATTTCTTCCACACCGTGGCCGATGGTGACAACGGCAGCGCCGCCCGACGCGTCGAGATAGCGCCGGCCATCCGAGGTATAAACAAAGCACCCTTCGCCCCGGACCGCCTGCGGGTATGTTTTCAGAAAATTCCGCGGGAAAACCGCTTCGTCCATCATCCGCCGGTCACGTGAATTTCAGTTTCCTGATGTCGATGGTCGCGGGAGGAAACTTCATCTTAATTCCTTCGAGCGTTTCGGCGATGATGTGAGCCACCGCCAGGTTGCGAAACCACTTTTTGTTCGACGGGATAATAAACCAGGGCGCGTCTTTCGTGCTGCACAGCGTAAGCGCGTCCTCGTACGCCTCCGTGTACTCATTCCAGAATTTTCTTTCAGCGAAATCCGCCATCGAGATTTTCCAGCGCTTGTCGGGATCGTCAATCCGTTCCATGAAGCGCTTTCTTTGCTCGTCCTTGCTGATGTGCAGAAAGAATTTGAGAATCCTTACATTATTTTCGGTCAGCATTTGTTCGAACCGGTTGATCTCATCGTAGCGCTGCTTCCACACGTGTTTGGGCACGAGGTTGTGGACGCGCACCACCAGGACTTCCTCATAATGCGAACGGTTGAAGATCCCGATATCGCCATGGTCCGGCACCGCTTGATGTATGCGCCAGAGAAAGTCGTGGCGCATTTCTTCCGCCGAGGGCGCCTTGAACGAGGTCACCTTGCAACCCTGGGGGTTTACCCCCGACATCACACTGCGGATCGTGCCGTCCTTGCCGCCCGCATCCAGCGCCTGGAGGACAACCAGGAGCGCGTATTTCTTGGAGGCGTAGAGAAGATACTGGCGGCTGTCGATGCGCGCGAGGGCCTTCGCGAGGCTCTGCTCCGACTTGTTGCCTTTCTCCCATCCCAATGTGTCGTCCGGGTCCCATTTGGAGAGTTTTACCTTCGTCCCGGGTTTTACCCGGAGTTCTTTCGAGAAATTCGTCGCCATTGGTGTCCTTTCTGCGTCAATCGGACCGGCCCTGCCGGGCGCAAGGATACCCCTTTCCGGCCGGTTCGGGTATCGTGCTGCAAGGGAAAGAGCCGTTTCGCGCCTGATGTTTCGGCATGTAACACTTTTTTAATCTCGGATTCATGGTTCCGAAGTATCATGGTTTTTCGATACGGTACCCATTCGGATGGCTACTCTTACCACAGATATCCCGGCCGTCACAGAACCAGCACCGGCAAAGGCCGTTGCGCCAACGCGGCAATTTCCGGGCAGCCTGGTGGTTGTCGAAGGGATCGACGGCTCCGGAAAGAGCACGCAGCTTTACCTGCTCAAGCGCTGGCTGGAGATCGGCGGGTATCGTATCCACTTCACGGAGTGGAATTCCTCGCCGCTGGTGAAATCGGCCACGCGCCGCGCAAAACAGCGGCGGTTGCTGACCCCAACGACGTTTTCCCTGCTGCATGCGGCCGATTTCGCGGATCGCTGCGAGCGGCAGATTTTGCCGTTGTTGCACAGCGGTTACCTGGTGCTGGCCGACCGGTACATCTACACGGCATACGCCCGCGACGCCGCCCGCGGCTGCTCTCCCCATTGGCTTCGCAACCTGTACAGCTTCGCGCCGATCCCCGATATCACGTTTTATTTTCGCGCGCCGCTGGACGTGGCGGTGAACCGCATCGTCGCGGGGCGTCCCAAGCTGAAGTATTACGAGGCCGGGATGGACCTTGGCATTTCGCTGGACCGTTCGGAAAGCTTCCGGATCTTCCAGGAGCGAATCCTGGGCAATTACGATCAGATGGTTGACACGGATCATTTCGTCCTGATGGACGGAACCGTTCCCGTGAACCGCCTGCAGAAACTGATGCGGCAGATTGTGAGCGAGCGAATTGACCTGGATCAGTTCGCTCCAAAGAAGAAATGAAGCGCTCCCGGAAAAACGCGACGACGGCTCAGCCAAATGGCCAGCCCTCGGAGTCCGCGCGCCACGCGAAGAACGAACGTCCGGAAGCGCCTTCGCGCTTTTACGGAATTCCTCTCCCCGGCATCAATACCGAAGAGCTGAGCGGGACCTTGATGGTTCTCGAAGGGACGGACGGCTCCGGCCGCTCGACGCAGATCACGCTTTTGACGGAATGGCTCGAATCGCAGGGATTCGCCGTCCAGACCATGGGACTTCGCCGCTCCTACCTGGTGGGCGAAGACATTGACGGGCTGCTGGAAGAGAACGCCGTCACGCGAACCACGCTCGCGCTGATGTACAGCACCGATTTTTTCGACCAGCTCGAGCGGCGCATTCTTCCCGCCCTGCGCTCCGGCTTGATCGTCCTGGCGGACCGCTACATTTTCACTTTGATTGCGCGCGCGGCCGTGCGCGGCATCGGCCGCGACTACCTCCACGGGATCTACGAGATGGCGCTGCGGCCCGACCTGACGTTCTGGCTGAACGTGAAGCCGGAAGTTGCGTTTGACCGCGAATTCAAGAAGGCGCACACCGTCAGCTATTGGGAATCGGGCCGGGACATGTCGCTTTCCAACGATCTGTTTCAATCGTTCATCCGGTACCAATCCATGATCAAGCGGGAATTCGAGTATCTTTCGAAACGGCACGGCTTCATCGAACTGGACGGCGAAGGCAGCGTCTCCCAGGTGAACCGGGTGCTCCGCAAACGTCTCGCTTCGCACCTGGGTATCCGGAGCACGCACTACCAGCCTTCGCACGCGTTGTCGCACCTCTGGCGCTGAGAGTGGCCGCTCCCGTTCAACTGGCAGCCATTGACGCGGGCTCGAACGCCATACGTCTCGTCATTGCCCGGGCCACCTCGCCGGATCACCTGCAGATTCTCGATAGCGAGCGAGCCGCCGTCCGCCTGGGACATAACGCCTTTACGCGCCGCATCCTGGATGAGGATACGATCGCCCGCGCGGCGCGGGCTTTTCGCGAATTCCGCGGGCGCATGGACCGCCACCACGTTAGCGCCTACCGTGCCGTGGCCACCGCGGCGGCGCGCGAAGCACGCAATTACCGGCGCCTGATGGAGCGCATTCGCAGAAAATCCGGGCTCGAAGTGGAAGTGATCAGCAGCGAGGAGGAAGCGCGCCTGGTTTGTCTGGCGGTCCACTGGGCGCTCGGCGACCAGATTCAGCCGCGCGTGATCTTCGATCTCGGCGGCGGCAGCCTGGAGCTGAGTTTTTTTCAGCGCGGAATTCTCGAGCATCGTGTCGCGCTGCCGCTCGGCACCATCCGTCTGATGGAGACGTACGCGATCAAGGGCGCGATAGACGAGGATAATGCGGGGCGCCTCCGCCACCATGTGCTCTCGCTCTTGCGCAGCGCGCTGCCGTCGCCCCCAAAGCTGTCTCGCGCGATCGCGGTTGGATGCGGGGGAAATGCCGAGGCTCTGGTCCGCCTGGCTGCCGGCCCCATGCTGGGAAGAATTCCCACGCTCAACGTTCGACTCTTGCGGGATCAGACGTGGCGCCTGCTCGGCCTCGACATTCCCGGACGCATGCGCATGTTTCGCGTGCGGGAAGACCGCGCCGAAGTGATGGCCATCGCGGCGATCGTCATAACCACACTGGCGAAGTGGCTTGACCTGCGCTCGTTGCTGATTCCGGGAGTGGGAGTGCGCGAAGGGGTGCTGCTGGAGCTCGTCGCCGCGCAATATTTCGGCGGCGCAACGAGCGAGGAAGAAAAGGACAAGGCCGAAGAGTTGCTCGCCGGCATTCGCTGGTTCGCCTGGCGGCATGACTACAATGCACAGCACGCCAGCCAGGTGGCGCAATTGGCGCTGTCGCTGTTCGACCAGTTGCGGCCCCTGCACGAAATGGGGCCGGAGTTGCGGCTGGTTCTGGAAATGGCCGCGTTGTTGCACGACATCGGACACTTCGTCAATCGCAAGTCGCATCACCGCCACGGCGAGTATTTGATCCGCAACGGCGAACTGCCGGGGCTGCGGGGCTGGCGGTGCGACATGGTGGCCGCGCTGGTCCGCTACCACAATTGCAAATCCGAGCCGCAACTCGAACACGCCCCGTATGCCGCGCTGGACGGGCAGCGCCGGCGGCAGGTTCGCATCCTGACGTCGCTGCTGCGGATCGCCGAAAAACTCGAATCGGAACACGCGCAGCGCGTCGCGGGCGTGGACGTTCAGATAGCAGGCCACAAGGCAATCTTCCAGATTCGCGCCGTGGATGGCTTGCGGCTGGATCTGGCCGGCCTTGAACGCAAGGCCGAACTATTCGAAAATGAATTTCACTTGAAGGCGGAATTCCGGCGCGCCCAAAGGAAAGAGAAGGTTGCGTAAATCATGATCCTCTATCTCGTTCGCCACGGCATCGCCGTGGATCGCACGGATCCCAAGTCGCCACCCGAGGCCGAGCGGCCTCTCACGGCCAAAGGGGTGCAGAAGACGCGTTCCGCGGCGCTCGGATTGAAAGAGCTCGGCGCGAAACCCGATGCGCTCCTCACGAGCCCCTATGTGCGCGCCGCGCAAACCGCTGAAATCTTTGCCGAGGCCCTCGGATGCCCGCCGCAAAAGATTCGCGCCAGCGAAGCGCTGAAACCAGCCGGCAACCCGGCGGACATCATCCGGGAAATCTCGCAACTGAAAGCGAAAGAAGTAATTTGCTTCGGCCACGCGCCGCACCTGGATCAGATGATCGCGCAGTTGTGCGGCGCGCGCGGCGTTTTCACGGGGCTGAAAAAAGCCGGCGTTGCTTGTTTCGAGCAGGCCGCCCGCAACGGCCGGTGGGAGCTGATTTGGATTTTGACTCCGAAGATGCTGCGCCAGTTGGGTTAAGAAGCGGCGCGCGCGCGGGATGCCGCCACGGACTTGATCGCGTGGCCCCAATTAAACCCGGCGCGCCACACAATCCAGCGTGATTCTTTGTCCACGGTCATGGACCGGAACTCGTCGAGGCGTTTCTTCCTTTCGCCGTCGATTTTCTCGAGCCACTGCGCAACAATTGCTTCGCCAAGTTTGGGGCTGTGCTTGCGGATATCGCTGCGCAGGACGTCCAGATCGTGCAGTTCCCCGAGCAAATCCTGCAATCGTTTGAGATCCTCCGCCCATGCTTCGTAGCGCTGCGGAAGGAAATTTTCGACAATATACCGGAACTGCTTGATCCCGATCCGCACGCGGTGCCAGGCTGCGGCGCTCGGCCGTTTTCGCGCCTTTTGATGCAGTTGTACCGCCTCGTTCAACCTGGACAAAGCCAATCGCTGGAAAACCACGCTCTCGAGCGGAAAAAAATGTGACTTTGACTCGAGTTTACGCGACAACTTTCGCCAGCCTTTGCGGTCGAATTCCTCCAGCGCCAGCTCCGCATCTTTCCGGCATTTCTTCTGCTTACCGGACAGGAGGCGCAGCATGTGTTTGCGAACGGGATCGCCCGCAATTCCAAACTTCTTTACCCATTCACGCTCCACCTGCGCATCTCGCAGGTCGCCCAATCCGTGGAAAAGGCCGCTCGTCGCTTTCTTCAATTTGCGCCAGCCGGGGTCCGGGTTCACCTCCCGCAGCGCTTCGGCCATCGTGCGGCAGCGCCGGAGCGCCACGCGCAAGTCGTGGACGTTATCCGTTCCCCAATCGCCGGCTACCTTGCCCGCATTTTCCAGAACGCGGTCCATCCAAACTTCGAGACCAATGCATTTCGCGGTAATACCGGTAGGCAATGAAATTGTAAGCGCCATGGGAAATCCAGCCAGACCCAAACCGGCCGGAAGACCCATCGTACACCCGAGGAGTGCGGTTTTTCCATCTGCGGATGCCGCGCCCTGTGGAAATCTCAGTGTTCTCGCCGCAAGAGATTCCCGCTCTGATGAGCTTTCGACCTTTTATTTGCAACGGCTTAGGTCACTTCCATCCATCACACCCTCCCCGCTGAGAGAACAAAAAGATTGCTGGGAAAACGGAGAGACGTACGTACGTTCATTCAGCATTCATGTGACGATAACAATTCTCGCGTATCTCACCAAGGCGTGGGTGTGTGGGCAAGTCCACGTTCTATCCACCCACCTGGGCCACATCCGCGCGTTAACGCGTACTTCTTCTCTAAGCGTGGCTCCGTCGATATCCAATTCATGGAGATGCCGTTGCGGCGATTCGTGCTTCTCGCGCTCGCTACCATTGCCCTCTGGCCCGCCGTCGCGCGTGCCCAAAGCGCACCGGAGGCTTGCCCACGTCCAGAGGCGGGAACAAACGTCACTGAGCCGGAAGACTTGCGCAGCCAGAATGGGGTGCTGAAGGTTGAGTTCAGCTTTCACAACTTTCTCGACGCAAAAGGCCACATGCGCTATTGCTATCTGGCGGCCGGCCGTTACCAATCCCCCAATTTGCGCCTGCACCCAGGGGACTTGCTGGTTCTGACGCTGAAAAACCAGATGTCGCTGCCCACCGAGGCGTCGCCCATGCCTGCGCACGCCAGCGCGATGGCTGAAGCCTGCGCCGGTGGCGGAGAGATGACCGCTTCGGCAACGAATTTGCATTTTCACGGCCTCGCGATTCCGCCTGTATGCCATCAGGATGACGTGCTGAAAACTTCCGTACGGCCCGAGGATGCGGCCTACGAATACAGGGTCAGGATCCCGGTGGATCAGCCCCCCGGATTGTATTGGTATCATCCGCACCTGCACGGCTTTAGCAAAGGGCAGGTACTAGGCGGAGCTTCGGGCGCGTTGATTGTCGAAGGCCTCGAGCGCGTGAACCGGGAAGTAGCCGGGCTGCCCGAGCGAGTTCTCATCATCCGCGATCAAGACCTGCTGAACCCGAATGCCCCTGCTGCCGATTCCGCCTCAGCGATAGCGCCTGCGGTGATTCTCGATCGTGACGGCGATGCCCGAAATACAGGCTCCGGGACTGGAAAACCGGCCAAGGATCTTTCGGTGAATTTCGTTCCGGTTCCCTATCCGAATTATGAGCCTGCGGTGATTCGCATGAAGCCGGGCGAGCAGCAACTCTGGCGCGTGCTGAACGCCTCCGCGATTACCTATCTCAATCTGCAGGTTTTGCTCGATGGAAAACCGCAAATGCTCGGGGTTGTGGCGCTGGATGGAGTTTCCATCAATCACAACGGGCTCGGCGGTAAGGGACTCGTCTTGCAGAACCACCTTGGCGTACCGCCGGGCGGGCGCGTGGAATTCATCGTAAAAGGCCCGGCAGAAGGCGTAAAGGCCAGTTTGATGACGCGCAGCGTCAATACCGGAGCCGGCGGCGAGAATGACCCAGCCCGGCCGCTGGCGACTATCGTCGCAGCAAATGAAGCGCCTGAGCCGCGCTCGGCCCTGCCTGCCATGCCCGAACCGCTCGTTGAGAAAAAACCGGCGTGGCTGGGTAGCGTGACTCCCCTCCGCACTCGAAGGCTGTATTTCTCCGAAACTTTCCAGGATCCGAGCGACCCGAACAGCCCCACAACGTTTTACATCACGGTGGAGGGCCAGAGCCCGGTGGCGTTTGACCCGAATTCGACAATTCCCAATATCGTCGTGCACCAGGGAGACGTGGAAGACTGGATCATTGAGAACCACTCGCAGGAATTGCATGCGTTTCACATTCATCAAATCCATTTCATGCTCTTGGAATTTTTCGGCATACCTGTGAATGAGCCTTTTCTCCGCGACACAATCAACGTTCCTTTCTGGGACGGGAAAAGCACAAAGTTTCCCACCGTCAAGTTGCGACTGGATTTTCGCAACCCAAACATTCTGGGTACGTTTCCTTATCACTGCCATCTTCTGGAGCATGAAGACGGCGGCATGATGGGCCTGATCCGCGTTGACCCGCCCGAAAGCACCGAAGTACCGCGGGTTCTACAACCCGCGTCCGCTGGAGGGCCGGCTAAGAACCGCCGCTGAGCTAGTTTTTACGTCCCTTTCATCTGGCAATAACACAGTCCGCGTATCCACTCTAGGCAGCGCTTTTGATTCCGGGGTGCCTTCGCACAGTTCAACCGAGAAATCGTGTCTTGGTGTGAGGTAAGCGCGGTTTCAGAGCGGACATTTCCCTACAAGGAGAGTTCATGATTCGGAAGAATCTTCGTTGGATGGCGGCCATGGTACTTGCCACAAACCTGACCATTACAATGCCGAAAAGTCTATTCGCAGGCCAGGGAGACGAAAACCCACAAAGCAGCAAGACAGGCGCTCCGACAACAACACCTATCAAGCACCTCGTAGTTATTTTCCAGGAGAACGTTTCCTTCGACCATTATTTTGCCACCTATCCTGTCGCGACGAACCCCGCCGGTGAGTCTCAGTTCACCGCGAGCCCGAACACCCCTTCGGTGAACGGCCTGACGCCGGGACTTCTGTCGAAAAACCCGAATGCGGCAACGAATTCGACGTTCGCGCCCGTGCGACTTGATCCGAGCCAAAACTATACCTGCGACCAGAACCACGATTACACACCGGAACAGCAGGCGTTTGACAGCGGCTTGATGGACAAGTTCCCGGAATTTACGGCGACGCCGTGCACGACGTTCCCCAACCTGGCTTCGCTCGGCGCGGACGTGGTGATGGGCTACTACGACGGCAACACGGTGACCGGACTGTGGAACTATGCGCAGTTCTTCGCGCTGAACGACAATCACTTCGGCACAAATTTCGGGCCCTCGACACCCGGGGCACTCAATGTGATTTCGGGTATGACGGGAAATGCCAACCTGAGACAGTCGATTGATGATTCATCCGGCGACCTGGAAAAAGACGTTGTGAACGACAGCGTTATCGGCGACGCGGATCCGTTCTACGACGACTGCGGCGCCCCCGATCAGACTTCGGTGTATGGCAAGAACATCGGAAACCTGATGAACTCCAAGGGCGTTACGTGGGGATGGTTCCAGGGCGGTTTCACTCCTTCCTCTGTGACCAATGGCAAAGCTGTGTGCGCCGCCACGACCCTCCGCCTGGATGGCACGGCGGAAAAGGCGTACAGCGCGCATCACAATCCTTTTGAGTATTACGCCAGCACTGCCAATATCCACCACACGCCGCCCGCCAGCATCACGGAGATCGGGCATGCCGGGCCCGCAAACCACATCTACGACTTGAGCCAGTTTTTCGCGGCGCTAGCCGCAGGTAATCTGCCCGACGTCAGCTACCTGAAGGCCAACCGCGCTCAGGATGGTCATCCGGGAAATTCGTCGCCGCTCGATGAGCAGAATTTCATCGTTACCACACTCAACACGTTGCAGGCTTCGCCCTTCTGGGGCTCCACGGCGGTGATCATCACGTGGGACGACTCCGATGGTTGGTACGACCACGTGATCGGGCCGATCGTGAATCAGTCAACGTCTATTGCGGATGCACTTACAGGCGAAGGTGCATGCGGCCTCGGCGCCAATACCCTCGGCGGCATGCAATCGCGCTGCGGGTATGGCCCGCGTATCCCGTTTCTCGTGATCTCCCCTTACGCGAAGCAGAACTTCGTAGACCACACGCTGATTGACCAGAGCTCCGTCGTTCGTTTCATCGAAGACAATTGGAGCCTTGGCCGCATCGGAGTGGGCTCGTTCGATGTGATCGCGGGTCCGATCACGAATATGTTCGATTTCAACGTTCAGCACACTACCCCTGTGATTCTCGACCCGCTTACGGGACAGGTAAAGTAACGTCTCCGAACTAGCAGGACATAGATACCTTCACTGAAGCGTCGCAGCACACAGGCCCCCCTCCTGGCCCGTTCCGGCTTCCCCGGGACGGGCCAGCATCGTTTTTGCGCTCGCCCGCCTCGCGCTCTCGCTGTACCCTTGACCCTGTTTCATCTGCATTTGCCGATCTATCGAGCAGAGAGGAAGCCGCCGCGTGCCACGGAAACATCGCAGCGCTGATCTGACGCAAGTCTCCGAGTGGGACGACGGAGCGCTCCGGCGCAAGGATGACTATCTCGCCGCCGAGGAGCCCCTCGAAATTCGAATCGGAGAAAACGCCCTAAGCGTCACCATGCGCACGCCGGGGCATGACGTGGAGCTCGCCGCCGGATTTCTATTTACGGAAGGCCTGGTGCAGCGCCGCGAGCAGATTCTCAGCCTCGAAAGCGATTCGGGTAACGCCGGGAAGAACCCGGGAAACGTCGTGCGCGCTGAAATGGCCGCAGGCTCCGCGCCGGACTTCGAAAAAATGCGCCGGCACTTTTTTGCGGCCTCCAGCTGCGGAATTTGCGGAAAGGCTTCGATTGATTCGGTCCGGTCGAGAACTCTCGAGCCGCCGAATCCACACTTTCGTCTCAATGCAGAGGTTCTTCTGCGCATGCCCGAGGCCCTGCGCGCTTCGCAAGCCGTCTTTGGGCGCACCGGCGGCCTTCACGCTGCGGCGTTATTCGATAGCGGCGGGACGCTGCTCGTTCTGCGCGAGGATATCGGCCGGCACAATGCCGTGGACAAAGTAGTCGGCTGGGCGCTGCTCGAAGGCCGCCTGCCCCTCGCAAGTTCGGTGCTGCTTGTGAGCGGGCGCGGCGGATTTGAAATCGTGCAGAAAGCAATCGTGGCGGGGCTTCCGGTGGTGGCCTCCGTGTCGGCCCCTTCGAGCCTCGCCGTGCAGCTCGCCCGCGAATTGAGGCTTACTTTGATTGGCTTTTTGCGCGGACGCCGCTTCGTGATGTACGCCGGAGAAGAACGAATCGGCCAAGCCTGAAGCGCAGCCGCTGCCTATTCCTTCCGTAGCGTCGCTTCGATCAAGCCGTGCGGCTCATCGGTGGCGACGAACACTTCCGCCGGATTGTCCATGCCGAAAGGCGAGAGGTCCACGAGATTGAAGTGCTTGTTCGGCAGCGAGAGATGAATCTCGCGAATATTGTCCATGCTTTGCAGCACTGCTTCCCCCATGGCGTAGAGAGTGTGCTGTAGCGAATGGCTGTCGTGCTCGGCGAAGGTGTCGAGAATCGTTTGCCGCGCCGCGTGCCATACGGGGCTGAATTCGATTTCATTTCCTTCATAACGCCATTGCGCGCGGATCACCGTTGAAAGAATGCGATTGCGATCCTCTTTCAACGTCGTGTAGGGATCGCGCAGAAATCCCTCGAATGCGGACTTGGTGGTTTTCAATACCACGAGGCCATCAATCCCGCCGTGAATCGTGTTCCCTTCGCGCGTTCCCGTGACGCGCGCCGTGCGTTTCTCTCCGGAGCGCATGAACGCGGAGGGATGAGGCTTGCCGCCGTGCGTTATGCGCCCCCACAGGTTTTCCGATGCTTCGACATCCACGAGGAACACCTGCGGGTTGTACGTGAGGAAGTGTTCCACCAGGTGCAAACAAAACTCTTCGACGGCCTCGACCGGATATTGCCGCGCGAGCGCGTACACGGTGTTCTTCATCGTATCGGTCGGAAGAATCTTGCTGTTGTCTCCTCTTACGTGCGCTGCCTCGAAATCGCCTTCGAAGCGAATCGCCAGCGTCAATTCCTTGATGTCGTGGCGGCCATTTTGCCGCACGACGCGGAGCAGGCGAACGCGCGATTTGCCGTAGCTATTTTCGCCCAGTTTGATGGCCATTGGTCAGCTCCCGCGATACGTGGAATATCCGTAGGGACTCAGAAGCAGCGGGATGTGATAATCCTGCTTCGCATCGTGCACGCGGAATACGACGCACACCTGCGGATAGAGTGTTGCGATCTTGCGCGCATCGAAGTAGGCCTGCGTTTCAAACGTCAAGCGATACGTTCCTTGCGCAAGCGAGCCGGGAGCAATGAGATTGCGCACCCGGCCGTCGCTATCCGTTGCCCCGCGGCCGAGTTCCACCCAACCGCCGCCCGTCTTGGCGATCTCGAGAATAACCGGCACTCCGGCGGCCGGACGCCCGATCGATACATCCAGAACGTGTGTTGTGATTTCGCTCATGATTCGAGAAGTTTCTCCAAACGCAGGCGCGTGATTTTTCGTTGTTCACCCGCCGCGATTCTTAATTCCACTTCAGCATCGTTGGACAGCCGCTGCTGCAGATTTTGCAAAATGTCTTCGCTGGCCTCTCCACTGGCGCAAATCAGGAAAACGCGGCCGAACTTGGCCCGGTATGCTTCGTTTGCAGCAGCCAGCATCGCCAACGTTTCAGCGGAGCCTTTTTGCGCGGCGGATTGCTCACCGGCGGACCAGCCGCGCGCCTTTTGCGATTGCCGCGCCTTTGCCTTTTTCGCACCGATCGCCGGATGGTGGCGAAACGCCGCCAGCCAGTCCTTACGGCCAAGTTTCTCCCAAGCTTTGTCCGCGGCGGCGTGCAACTGCGATGCATTGAGAAATGGCCGCTGCATGGCAACTTGCTCCACCCATTTTTTCGAGCCGCAACAATCGAGCAGCGCCTTCCTGGCATGCGCAGGCGAGAGCGCGTTGAATAGCTCGATCCCCTTCAAACGATCCGTGGTACTTCCCGCGCGTCCGAAGACCCGCAAGCGGCTAATACCTCCATCGGGATAAATCTGTAAGCGCAGGTGCGTGGCGGCGCCGGCATCGTGCAACTGTCTGCGAAACGCATGCCGGCGATTTGCCTTCAGTTTTGTGCGTGGCAGAAGCGCCTTCCACACCGCGGGCATTTGGAGCAGCGCTTCCGCCGCAGCACCATCCACGTGGCACGTCTCAATCGAGCAGCTCTCCGGAAAATTACCTTTGAAGTGGTTCGTATCCACTTCGATGCGGCGTACAGTGCCCGGCATGCCGAGCTTCAATATAACCCAGTCATTCCCCGGCCCCCGCCGGCGTTTTGTCTCCCAGCCATCGCCCATATTCCTGGCGCGCCCGGGCATCAGGAGATTCAGCGGCGCGCCGAAGAACTGGTCGCTCGAATCAACGACCTGGCCGCCGTTTCCGATCGCGACGAGATCGATTTCGCCGCGCGTGATGCGGCGCTTGTCCGCCGCGATTTCACCATGGACGCGCAGACGTGCGACGCCGCCGTCGGGATAAATTTTCAGACGCAGATGCGTGAAGCGGCCTGCGTGCTCAACCGAAAATGAATTCTGCGAATCGCCCTTCAGCGCGGTTTGTGGCAGAACCTCAACCCATTGCGTTCCGGCAGCCTGCAACCGTTTTCGCTCGCCCTTATACGGAGCGCCGCCAAGATCGCAAGCCTCGAGCGAAAAATGTTCCGGATAATTTCCGCGAAAGAAGCTCGTGTCCACCACCACGCCGCGAAGAATTCCCGGCAATCCCAGCCGGATCACGCACCAGTCGTATCCGGGAGTCCTCCGCCGTCGCGTTTCCCAACCGTCCATCCACTTCCCGCGACTGGTGTATTTTCCTTCGATGAAAACCGGCTTCGCGGCTTTCAGCAGATTCTCTTTCGGCGCAAAGAATTCGTCGTTGGCTTCGAGCACACGGCCACCCAGGCGTTCGGAAACAAGATCGGGAAGATGCGTGAAATCGCTCATGCCGCACCTCGGCGAAGCAACTGACCGATGGGAGCAGCGGAAAAATCGCCGCGATGGAAGATTTTGCGCCCGCGCAGGAATGTCGTTTCGACGGTTCCGTAGAGTTCTCTTCCCGCGTAGGACGTCAGCTTGTGTCGGTGGTGGAGCTGCAGGGAATCGACCCGAAACTGAGCGTCGGGATTCCAGATCACGAGGTCCGCGTCACAACCCACTCGAATCGCTCCTTTACGCTTGTCCAGTCCCGCGAGGCGCGCGGGCGCATGGCAAAGCCATTCCGCGACACGCGCGACAGCATAGCCGCGCCGGCGTGCTTCCGTCCAGACTGCCGGGAGGCTAATTTGCAACGACGCAATACCGCCCCAGGAACGGAGAAAATTCCCTTCCTCGGTGAGTTTCATCGCAGGAGGACATGGCGAATGGTCGGTTGCGATCAGGTCGATCGTGCCGTCGCTAAGCGCTGCCCAGAGCCTCTCGCGGTTGTCGCGTTCGCGAATCGGCGGAGCGCATTTGAACTCGGTGGCTCCATCGGCGATTTCCTCCGCGGCGAAAGTCAGATAGTGCGGGCATGTCTCCACGCTCACTTGGACTCCGCCCTGCTTTGCCGCCACGAATTGCGGAACTGCGCCGGACGAAGACAGATGGACAATGTGAATCCGCGCTCCGAATTCGCGCGCGAGGCGCAGGAGAAGAGCAATCGCTTCGTTCTCGGCCTCGCAGGGACGCGAAGCCAACCAGGTTGCATAACTTCTTGCATAGCTTCGCGCCGAGGCGCCCTGCTGAAGTTTTTTCAGGGCTTCGTCGATCGGTCCCGGCACCTCCGCATGCGCAAGAAGCGGCGCGCCGAGCGCAACAAGCTCCGGCAATGCAGCGCGCAGATCGGCTTCCGAGACGTGCGCGAATTCTTCGACGCCGCTCGGCACCAGAAAACATTTGAAGCCGAATACGCCTGCCTCCCACAACGGCCGCAACTCGGAAACGTTTCCCGGCACCACGCCACCCCAGAAGCCCACATCCACCCACAATTTTCCGGACGCCGCCGCGAGCTTTTCGCGATATGCAGCGGCCGTTGTCGTGGCCGGAATACTGTTCAGCGGCATCTCGATGAGTGTCGTGATACCGCCCGCAGCTGCAGCTCGCGTGGCGCTCGAGAATCCTTCCCATTCCGTTCGTCCCGGCTCGTTGATATGGACGTGCGTATCCACGATTCCCGGTATCACGACGGAATCGCCTGCTTCGTGGACCGCACAACCCGCCCGGATTTCGTTGAACTCGGAAATTGCAGCGATCGTGCCTGCGCGAATATGAATCGCCGCGGGGCGCTCTCCTTCCGGCGTGATGACGCGCCTGCCGCGAACGACGAGGTCCACGCTGGCAACTGGATTTGCCGGCGAATTGCTTGGATTCGGCAACGCCTAGCTCCGTAGAATCTCAAAAAACTCGGCGAGGAGATTTTGCGCCACGCGGCGGCGATACCGGGCGGTCGAGCGCATGTCGTCAATGGGCGCGATTTCGCGGCCGAGAGCTTGTTGCGCGCTTTCGAGAAGCGCTGCTGTAGGTTTCTCGCCACGTAGCAACTTTTCCGTGCTGGCGGCGCGAACCACTGTGGGAGCGACGCTGCCGAGCGCGATGCGGACGTCCACGACCCGTCCGGCATCCACACGCGCGGCAGCGGCAAAACATACTTTTGAAATGGCCTGCGCCCGGCGCGTCCCTACCTTCCGGTAATACTGTTTCCATTCATGATGCGCGCGCGCCAAACGAATCCGGCGAATCAATTCGTCCGGGCGCATGGTCATTTTCTTGTAAGCGGTGTGAAAGCCGCTGTACGGCGACCAGCGCGCGCCGCCGGCGGAAACAAGTTCGATCTCGGCGTCGTAGACAAGAAGCGCGGGCGGCGAATCGGCGGCGGGTGATGCATTCGCGATATTGCCTCCGAGCGTCCCGCGATTTTGCGTCGCAAGCCCGCCGGTTTCCGCAGCCGCGCGGCAAAGCAGCGGGAATTCTCGCGCGAGAATTTCGTGGCGGCGCACGTCCGTGTAAGTGGTGAGCGAGCCCAGCGTGACATGCTCGGGCGTGACTTCGATGCCGCGCAATTCATCCAGCTTCCAGAGGCTCAGGAATTTCCGGTGCGGGAGCTTGCCTGCTTCGAGCAAAACCATCAGGTCCGTGCCGCCGGCGAAGGGCTGCCATGTGCCGGGCTCGCGCGACATTCGTTCGAGGGCTGCTGAAAGATCGCGCGGCGCTTCCATCTCGTACGCGGGAACAAAAGAACTCACGCGCGCGGCCCCATCTTGCGGCAGGCTTCGACCACGGATTCAAAAATCTTGGTGTAGCCGGTGCAGCGGCACAGGTTCCCGGCCAGCGCCTCGCGGACTTGTGCTTCCGTCGGGGACGGATAGCGTGCGAGTAGATTCACCGCCGCGAGGACCATGCCCGGAGTGCAGATACCGCATTGCGCTCCGCCGTGCGTAATAAAAGACTGCTGAACCGCGTGGAGGCATTCGCCGTCGGCGACGCCCTCAATCGTGCGAATGCTTGCGCCTTCCGCTTGCATCGCCGGAACAAGGCAACTGTTGACGAGCGCGCCGTCCATTTCGATCGAGCACGCGCCGCATTCTCCTTCGCCGCATCCTTCCTTTGTGCCGGTGAGGTGCAATTGCTCGCGCAAGGCGTCGAGCAAGCGCGCCATGGGGTACGTTTCGAGTGTAGTCGCGCGGCCGTTGACGCGGCACGCGATGCGAATCTTCTTCGAGTGCGTTGCGGGCGCGGTTTCAAGCATGTGCGCTCTCCAGCATGGCAAGGAGAACTTCGGGCGTTACGGGAATACGCGTGATGTTCGCACCGGTTGCGTGCGCGATGGCGTTTGCGATGGCGGGCGCCGTGCCGTCGAGCGGCAATTCGCCGATTCCTTTCGCTCCTCCCGGCCCGCGAGCGTATGGGATTTCCTCGAAGAACACGCGGATCGGCGGAACGTCCAGCGAGGTGGGGATCACGTAATTCGTCATCTGATTGTTCACCATCCGGCCTTCCTGCCACACCACGTTCTCGTAGAGTGCAAACCCGATTCCTTGCGCCACGCCGCCTTCGATCTGCCCGGCTGCGAGCACGGGATTGATGACCTTCCCCACTTCCTGCACGGCAACAAAATCGTCCACGCGAATTTCGGCGGTTCGCATATCCACGGAAACTTCAGCGACATACACAGCCCACGCGTACGCGCCGTAAGCGTCGCCTTGATACCCCGCGTCGTCCCAATGAAGGTCGCGCGGATGCTCGTACTTCGCGAGGGATTCGAGCGCGCCGAATTTTTCGATGTATTCGCGGCATGCGCGGGCGAAATCGTCTTGCTTGTAGCGAGGCTTCAGAATGCTGCTGCCCAGGAGCTTTTGCTGGATTTCAAGAGCCGCTGTTTCGACAAGCTTTCCAACGATCATCGAGGTTCGCGACGCGACGGTGGGCCCGCTGTTCGGCACGTCGGCGGTGTCCGGCTGCACGATTTCGATCCGGCTGGAATCAAGACGGAGCGTTTCGGCCGCGATCTGCGAAAAAATCGTGTTCGTGCCCTGGCCCATTTCCGTGCTTGCGGCAAAAATGCGCACGCGGCCGTCGCGGGTAGCTTCGGCAGCGACTTCCGACGCGAGATACTCCTCGCCGGAACCGGTGAACCCTGCGCCGTGCAGGAAGGAAGCGAAGCCGATGCCTTTCTTCACCGGGCCGCGCGCGTTTGCTTCGGCGAATTGATTCTTCTTTTCGTGATATCGGCTCAATTCGAGCGCGCGGTCCATCAGGTGCGCCATGTCTACTTTCTCGCGGACAACCTGGCCGACGGCGAGCGTTTCGCCTTCGCGAATGAAATTTCTGCGCCGCAACTCGTCCGGTGCGACGCCGATTGCCTGCGCGACGCGGTCGAGTTGGCGTTCCAGGGCGAACACGCTTTGCGGCGCGCCGAATCCGCGAAACGCACCGTGCGGCGGAGCGTTTGTGGCCACCGCGCGGCTGCGGATGCGAACGTTTGGGCAGTTGTACGGCCCGGCGGCATGAATCGTGCCGCGCGATAAGACCACGGGCGAAAGCGTCTCGTACGCGCCGCCGTCCAGCGTGAAATCAATATCCATGGCGAGCAATTTCCCATCGCGCGTTACGGCGGTGCGATGACGCGTTCGCGACGGGTGGCGCTTCGTGGTGGCGGCCATGTCCTCGGCGCGGCCGTAGATCATTTTTACCGGCCGGCCCGATTTCCATGCGAGCAGCGCAGCGTGCGCGGCGATCATCGACGGGTATTCTTCCTTGCCGCCGAATCCGCCTCCCGTTTCCGTTTGCACCACGCGGATGCGATCCTTCGGCAGCCCGAAGAGCGCCACGAGCGCCTTGTGCACGTAGTAGGGACATTGCAGCGAGCCCCGCACCGTGACGCCTTCGTTCGCATTCGCGACCGCGATCATTCCCTGCGGCTCGATGTAGAGCTGCTCCTGCGCGCCGGTTTCATACTCGCCTTCGACGATGAAATCCGCCGAGGTCCAGGCCGAATCCACGTTGCCTTTTTCCACGTGGAACGATTTGAATACGTTGTCGCCGCCCCAGATCACTTGCTTTCGCCCGAGCGAGTCGTCCATGGTGAAAACCGCGGGGAGAGGTTCCATTTCGATGCGCACGGCGCGCCGCGCCTCTTCGACGAGGTACTTATCCTCGTGCGCGATCAGAACAACGGGTTCTTCGGGATGATGGATGAGCTCGCTCGCGAGGCACGGCTGATCGTCGATCAGCAGGGTGACGCAATTTTTCCCGGGAATGTCTCTCGCCGTGACCACCGTGAATTCATTCCACGGAACGGCGCCCTCGAAAAGGATTCCGCGAATACGCCCGCGGGGAACAGCGCTGCGGACCGTCGCTCCGTAGATCATGCCCGGGAACGAAAGATCGTCCACATAGCGCGCATGCCCGGTGACTTTCTCGCGCCCTTCTTTGCGCGGCACGGACGTTCCGATGATGCGCGTTTCCAACGGATGCGGCCTCTAGTAAGAAGTTTTGTCCGGCTTTTCTTCCCACGCGCGAAACGCGGCCAGCGCTTCTTCGCGCATCATGGGCGTCATGGGAATTCTGCGCCGCTCGTGCGGCCGCGCGATTTCTTCGTAAATGAACGAGTCGTCGAACCCAGCCCTCGAGGCATCTGCGGCCGTTGCGCCAAAGTAGACGCGCGCCGCGCGCGCCCAGTAGATTGCGCCCAGGCACATCGGGCAAGGTTCGCACGAGGTGTAAATGACGCAATCCGTCAGTTCAAAGCCGCCGAGCCGCTTGCAGGCTTCGCGAATGGCCACAATTTCCGCATGCGCGGTGGGATCATTCGTGGAAGTGACGCGGTTCGTTCCCTCGGCAATAATCTTTCCATCCTTCACCACCACGGCCGCGAAAGGCCCGCCGCGTCCGGAGCGGACATTTTCAATGGAAAGCTCGATGGCGCGAGCCATAAACGAGTTGCTCATGGATTCGCAGCGATTGTAGCGTACCCGGTGTGACGCAGCCGGTGAAAGTGCTGCAGCGTTCAAGCGCGACAACGCCTTACGGAACGCGCATCGCGAGAGCCGGCCCGGATTCCGCTTCCCGCGCAAGGAACGACCGCTCCTCGCGGTGCCAGAAATAAAGTAGCGCGCTTCCGATCAGGATGAGCGCGAAGCACAACCCCGTCCACAATCCTTTCGCGCCCCATCCGAGGTTGAAGCAAAGATAAGCTCCCAGAGGCAAACCGAAGATCCAGTAGCCGAGCACGTGGCAAAGCATTGGCGTCCGCGTATCGCCTGCTCCGCGCAACGCTCCGGTGGCTACCGTCTGCAATCCGTCGAAAAGCTGGAAAAATGCGCCAACGAATAGCAGGCCGCTGGCAGCTCGAATCACCGTGGGATTGGGCGTATACATCCGCACGATGTACTGCGGCACGACAAGCAGAACGATCGCCATGAGTCCCATAAAACCCGCGCCCAGAGCCATCGCAGTCCATCCCGCGCGGCTTGCCCCGTGCGGGTCCTTGCGCCCCAGCCCCTGTCCGACGCGCACGGCTGCGGCCGAGGCGATTCCGAGCGGCACCATATATGTGAAGCTCACCGTGTTCAGCGCAATCTGGTGGCTCGCGAGCGGCACTGCGCCCAGCTTGCCGATCAACGTCGTAGCCACGGCGAACACTCCCACTTCCATTCCGAATTGCGTCGCCGCCGGAAGACCGAGTTGCACGAGCTTCCAGATGCGAAAGAAATCCGGCAACCGTTGCGTTTCGCGGAGCCCTGTCTGGTACCGGTGATCGTAATAGAGCGCATATATCAGCAGCACTCCCATCATGTAGGCCCGCGCGATGCAAGTGGACCATCCTGAGCCCACTACTCCCATGGCCGGCAGTCCCAGGTGCCCGTAAATCAGCGCCCAGTTCCCCGCAAGATTCACGAAGTTTGCCGAAATCAGCGCGAACATCACTGGCTTCGCCAGGTTCATCCCCTGCAAGTAACGCCGGAAAACAAAATAGAGTAGCAGCGGCAATGTGCCCCAGTTGAGCGCGTGCAGGTAAGGAAATGATTCATTCAGCAAGGACGACGCAATCCTCACCGAGCGCAGAACGGGTTCGCAGATTCGCACCAGCCCCATCAGCAACGGCGTCATGCCCAGGCTCAGATACACTCCGTTCACCAGCGAGCGGTGGCAATCCTCCACGTCACCCGCTCCATAGGAATGGGACACTAGCGTATCGAGCCCCAGCATCAGCCCGGTGCCGAAGATCGCCACCGCGATGTAGATCATGCTCGCCAGGCTGACCGCCGCAATCGCCTCCGCGCTGTTTGGCAGCCGCCCCACCATCATCGTGTCCACAATCGCCATCGTCATCCAGCCAAGCTCCGCCATCACGAGCGGAGCTGCGAGCCCGAGCATCGGCCGCACTTCCTCCGCGATGTAGTGCGAGAACAGGCGCTTCAGCATGGATGCAAACCCTTCAATGCGTATCAGACCGCCAAGACATCAAGACACATCGGCGTTCCCTTCACATTTTGAGCATTACCGTGACGTTCTAGTGTATCGAGATTGGCTGGCGGAAAAAACTTCTAACGGCGGCCGCTTTGCGCAGGCTTGTATATGCGGACGATATCGTCCTTTACCTCCACCACCGCGCCGGGATACTCGCGCGCGGCTCTTTCGCGGAGCTCCTCCACCGATGGATAGTCGCCGTGCCCGTCGAAATACCGCGCATCGTCAATGAGCAGTACGTGCTCCCGCACTGGATGCTTGTAGATGCAGTCGAGCTCTTGCCGGATCGGCGCCGATTCGGCGCCCCAGTGCGCGTCCAGCCAGAAGAGCGCCCGCTCCTTGATTGCCGGAATAATCCTGGGCAGCAGGTCCGCGCTATCGCCGTGAAAGAGATGGATGTGCGGATCGCTCGCGAACTTGCGCTGCGCGCGCGACGCCAGATAGTCGTCTCGCTCGATCGAATAGATCTCCCGGAAGCGATTCTTCTGCGCATTGATCATGTTCCCCAGATTCGTGCCGCCTTCGACCAGCACTTGCAGATTGTATTCACGCGCGAAGTGAGCCAGCGCCATCTGTTTCACCAGATGCGGCACCTTGGGACGCGGTGAACCCCTCATGCGCCACCAAACGTATTCGCCCACAAACGCGATCCTCTTGTAGGGATCAAAGAGCGCGCTATCGCGAAAAGGTGTTCTCAGTTCTTCGGCCACTCGGCAGCCTCAAAAATCAGATGACGTGACGCCCAAATGATATGCAGGCCTCGCGCGATTGGATAGCGGAATGTTCGGTATTGGGTCGGTTTTCCATAAATGCGTTATTGGTCCATTTCGGGGCCTGCTCCGGCGACGCATTTGTTGTGCCGAGGGCTGGAAAAGCTTATGATGCGGCCACTCAGAGGTCCAAATCGGAAATCCCGGGCTACAGTCGAGAAGAGGAGGTCTTTTATGGCCGAAAAGGAAAATATCGAGTATGCGAAGCAGCAGATTGCTGCTTTGAACGCGCGCGATCTCGATGGATACGTGAGTCGAATCGACGATTTGTACGTGGGCCAATCAGAAACTGCACCGGGTCCCATACGCGGACGCGAAGGCGTACGTCAGCACCTGGAGACCCTTCTCAAGGCCTTCCCCGATCTGCGCATCGAGATTGAGCAAATCATTGCGAGTGGGGATTCTCTGGTCGTCCGCACAAGTGCGACGGGTACACATAAAGGCAGCTTCGCGGGAGTTGCACCCACAAACAAGAGCATTGTCTTGCAGGGCTGCAATGTTTTTGAAATACGGAACGGCAAGGCGATTAAGGGCAGGCTCTACGCGGACAATGCCACCCTGTTCCAGCAACTTGGTGCCTTGTCGCTACACAAAGCGACGGTCGCAAGTTAACTGTTGCGTCAGTGGTTTTCGAGGGCGAGGCTTTCCGCAGTGAGGGCCATGCGAACGCGGAGACTGGCCTTCTCATCCCATCTGATGAATGGGGCCAGATCACGCAGGTGTTACTTCGTAAGGAGCGGCTCGGAAAAGCGGATGGGGATTCCGAAGTTCGAGCCGCCGAAACCCTTCAGCACGGCATACGTAACGCCGATCACTTTGCCCTGCCCGTTGAAGAGGGGTCCGCCGGAACCGCCGGAGGTGGTTTGCGCGTCGAACACGATTTTATCCGTGAGGATATCGCCGATGTGGCCCTGGGTGATGAGCGGATGAATCAAATTTCGCCGCGCCAATTCATCGAGCACCTGCGACACATCGCCGCTGCTGTTCATGAGAATTTTCTGCGCCGTATCTTCGTCCGTGCGCGCGAGGATCGCCGCCAGTCCCGTTGCATAGCCCATCAACACGATGGGCTCTCCGCTCACGGCGGCGTTTTTGCCCGGGTCAATGGACAATGTCGGGCGCTTGAGACCCTGCAAATCCACGCGCATGGTGGCGAGGTCGGTCTCGCTTGAGATTTGCTGGATTTCCGCGTGAAACGCGCGCGGATCGCCGGGGAAGTAAGCGCGGATCAGCGAAATCTGCGCCTGCAGTCCGTGGCTCGTAATGTCGTTTAGTTCATCGTTCTTCCACCACGGCTCGGCAACGTGCCGGTTCGTGATCACGCGTCCATCGGCGCCGGCGAGAAAGCCGGTGCCGAAGACGTCAACCTTTACTTCCGGCCCGCGCCCTTCGAGAGTAAGGATCGGATTGCCGTCGCTATCCTGGAGCGGTTCGCCCTGCTGATTGAGTCCGGCGTAGTGCAGCCGTCCTCCGCTCTGCTTATCCTGAAATGCAACCGACACATGCAACAGGCAAACGCTCTGCACGTCCGCGGAAATCAGGTTTTGCGCGGCAACGCCTTCCTGTTCGATTCGTTTCAGGCGCGTATTCGTCTCCGCCAGCTCCTTTTGCAAAGCGCCCACATCGCCGGAATCGGCGTTCGCCATCTTGGCTTTCAGGTCGGCTGCGTGCTTTTGCAATTCATTCTTCGAAGCGGCGGTTGCATCTGCCCCTGCCTGCTCTTCTCGCAGCTTGCGGGCTTCGGCAATCAAACCCTGCTGGCGGACCATCCCTCCTTCTAGCCGTGCAATGATCGCGTTCGAACGCTGCGTCTGCTTCTGCGCGCTGCGCGCAAAAAGAAAATAAACGCCGGCCATGAGTATTGCCAACGCGAAAACGGCTCCGAGTCCGATCTTGAGCCGGCGCTCGAGCGAAGAAGCGTCGCTGGCCATCTTCTCGGTGACGGCGATGGCCTCGAAGGCGGTATGCGCGATTTGCTGCCCTTCTTCGGCGATGCGCATTTTGTAGCGAAGTTCGTTTACAGCGCGCCGCACGCGCAGTTGCGCGCGGATTCGCGCAAGGAGCTCGCCCGTGTCCCAACCGCGCGAAAGCGCGTCGTCCGCGCCGCCATCAAGCGCTGTTGCCCGCTCCTCCGCTCCCGGGCCTACGATCAGGACCACGCGTATGTCCTCCATTGCGGCAGCGGCTCGAATCGAGGCCAGCGCCTCGCGGGCGCTCGAGTCGTGCAGGGCAACATCGAGAATCAGAATGTCCGCTCCGCTCTGGCGGATCGCTTCGATGCCCTCGGTCGTCGTCGCAAAGGAAGCGGCGTCATAGCCCGCGCGCTCTAATGTGCCGCGCAGAGTCTCGCGGCTGGCCGCGTCGGCTTCGACAATTACGATTTTCTCCCGCGTGTTGTTCATGAAATGCTCGTGAAATCAGCGGCTCCCTAACCCGGCGGCGGCCGTCCGCACGCGAACAGCAAAGCCGGGTGGTTCGATGCCATCGCACTCAAGGGAATAGATGTTTCTGGAATGGCGGCGGTTTCGTGTTAATTTCGCAAGGCCTCGATGCAGTCTCTTGCCCAGTTGAATCGCCAAATCATAGGCTGCCGGAAATGCCCGCGGCTGGTGGCGTATCGCGAAAAAGTAGCGCGTGAAAAGCGCTTTGCCTTCCTCGATTGCGAATATTGGGGCAAACCGGTGCCGGGCTTCGGTGATCCGCGCGCAGAACTGCTCATCCTTGGACTCGCGCCCGCCGCGCATGGCGGCAATCGCACCGGGCGGGTCTTCACCGGTGACCGTTCTGGAGATTTTTTGTTCCGCGCGCTCTATCGCGCCGGATTCGCGAATCAGCCCACTTCGACGGACGCGAGCGACGGGCTCAAGTTGAGAAACGCATACATCGCAGCCGGTGCGCGTTGCGCGCCGCCCGGCAATAAGCCGCTGCCGTCCGAACTCTCGAACTGCCGCCCTTACTTCGAAGAGGAACTCGAAATCCTCCGGCCACGCGCTCTGCTGGCATTGGGAAGCATCGCGATGCGCGTTTTTCTGGGGCTGCTCAAGGACCGCGGCGAAATCAAAAGTCTGGCGGCGTTTCGCTTCGCTCATGGCGCCAGCTACGCCTTGCCGCACGATCTGCCGCGGCTTTACGCGTCGTATCATCCCAGCCAGCAGAACACGTTCACGGGAAAACTCACGGAAGCGATGCTCGCGCGCGTGCTGCGCGATATCCAGCGCTTTCTTTCGCGGCGGTAATATTTTCAATCGGCGCATTTCAGGCAGCCCGCCTCGGCATCCAGATCAAGTAGATTGCGAAGGACACGCCAAAACCGACGAACCACGCGTAGTGGTACAGCCCATGCAATGCGGGAACCTCGAGCCCGACGAGCGCAACAGCTATCCCTGCGGCCAGGGCTCCAATCGCGCGCCAGTTGAAGCCGCCTGAAAATTCATAAGAGCCGCCGCGCTTGAACAGGTCGTCCGTAACAATCCTGCGCTTTCGCAGCACGTAATAGTCCGCGATCATCACGCCCGCGATGGGGCCCAGAAAACCCGAGTAGCCCACCAGCCAGCCGACGATGTAGCTGCCGTAACTCGCCAGCAATTTCCACGGCTGCATCAGAATTCCAACGACGCATGTGATCAGCCCGCCGGTCTTGAAACTGATCTTCCGAGGGTACAGATTCGAAAAATCGTTTGCAGGAGAAACCACGTTGGCGGCCACGTTCACATTCAGCGTGGCGAGCAGCAGCGCCAGCATGGCAACCACAACGGCCACGGGATTTCCCAGGCGGCTCATCACCACCACCGGATCCCAAATCGCCGCGCCGAACACGACAACCGTCGCTGACGTGACCGCAATGCCGATGAACGAATAGAGTGTCATCGTGGTCGGCAGGCCGAGCGCCTGGCCGAGCATTTGCTCGCGCTGCCCTTTCGCGTAGCGGGTGAAGTCCGGAATATTCAGCGCCACGGTGGCCCAGAACGCAACCACGCCGGTGAGCGAAGGAACGAAGAAGGCGAAGAATTCACCGGAGGTTTGGAATTTCGACGGCGCCGAAAGCATCGGGCCGAATCCGCCCGCCTTGTGATACGCCCAGCCGAGCATCGCCAGGCCGAGAATCAGCAGCGCCGGCGCGGTGATGCCCTGGAGGAAGCGAATCGTCTCAATCCCGCGCAGAACCACGGCGAGATTGAGCAGCCAGAAGAGAAAGAAACAGATCCACGCGTGGTCCCAGCCGTGCACGATCGCGCCGAGCAGTGTGTTGATTGCTTCGCCGCCGATCCACGTTTGGATGCCGAACCATCCGCAAGCCACCAGCGCGCGAAGAACCGCCGGAACATTCGCTCCCAAAACTCCAAACGACGAGCGCGCGAACACCGGAAACGGAATACCGTATTCCGCGCCCGCGTGTGCATTCAGAAGCATCGGAATCAGCACGATCACGTTGCCGAGAAAAACCGTGAAGATTGCCTGCTTCCAATTCATTCCTCCGGCGATCATGCCGCTCGCAAGCATGTACGTGGGAATATTGACGCTCATCGCCACCCAGAGCGCGGCGTAGTTGTACGTTCCCCACGTGCGCCGCTCCGCCGGAATCGGCGCGAGGTCCTTGTTCCAGAGCCAGCTCGTGCGGCCTGCCTTGCCTTCGGATATGGAATCAGCAATGGTCATCTGAGATTTTTCGAACCGCGCTTATACTCCGAACCACGTCTCCCTACAAGTCAATGGCCGAGCCATCAGGCCCCAGGCAAATCAGGCATTTCCGCCCGCAGGCCGCAGCTTGCGTTCGACCAGCCCGAGCAGCGCATCCGCACCAATCGCCAGCACGGCAGCGGGAATCGCGCCGGCCAGAATCAACGGGTCGCTCACCATCGCGAGCCCGCGAAAGATGAACTCGCCCAGGCCTCCCGCGCCCACCGCCGCGGCGATCGTGGCGACTCCGATTGTCAGCACGGTCGCTACGCGCACGCCTGCGAGGACGGTCGGCAGCGCCAGAGGCATTTCCACTTCAAAGAGAATTTGCCGTTCCGTCATTCCCATCGCCCGCGCCGATTCGCGCACCGCCGGGTTCACGGCGGCAATTCCCGCCGCCGTGTTGCGAATGATGGGCAACAGCGCGTAGAGGGTCAACGCGGTGATGGCCAGCCTGTCGGCCCGCCCGCCGAGCCAAGGAACCGGA
>Ga0070733_10000337_pt1 | contig 39515 bp, 34 predicted proteins | sample Coa_R1_9_FD_66450 | JGI IMG/M metagenome (GOLD analysis project Ga0070733, IMG submission 66450) | Surface soil microbial communities from Centralia Pennsylvania, which are recovering from an underground coalmine fire - Coalmine... | ecosystem: Environmental > Terrestrial > Soil > Unclassified ... | reverse complement strand
CGATATTTTTAATCCGCACTTCCGTGAACCTCCTTTTCTGAAAAATACACTGCAGCACCTCGTCGAGCGTCAAATCGGCCCGTTCCCGCTGAGCGGCTGCGCGTCGTAAAAGGCGATTACTTTGGGTTCCGGCTTCGGCTTGCGACGTTTCCGACAGGATGTTGGTATCGAGCAGCCACGCCATCAGAGCACAACGTCCCGCACGTTGAGGCGCACGCGGGGCGGCGTGAGATCGATATCGGGATAGGGCCGCGCCTGCAACGCGGCCAGCACCACAGTGCCGGTTTCATTCGCCGGCGCGGGGGATTTTTCATTGAGGGCGTCGAGCGCCTGTTCGAGCAGCTCGTCGGCGTCGTGCAGATGGCGGTTCTGAATTTCCGCGTGGACGCGCTGCACCAGCTCCGGGTTATAGATTTCAAGGTTCATTTTCAGGCCCTCCCTTCCAAGGTTATCGTGAACCGCCGCCGCGACCTCGGTTTATCCCATGGTTTGCGCACCTTCCCGATGGCGAACTATCGCATCGACGACGAAGACGCTGCGATGCTTCACGTCATCCAGGGCAGCCGCGACATCGAATCGTTCTTTCATCATTAGATCCCTGCGCGCCGAAATCCCGCCGATGAAAACTTTTCCGTTCACAGCACATCGCATCAACAGAATCAATAACATAACACCACAGCCCGATTTCCGTGTGCTACAACCTAACCGGAGATCACAGAAATATGCCGTCGCCAGCTCAATACGCAGCCAACCGCTTAAACTCATTGCTTTCCACAGGACCCACCTCGCCGCAGGGCCGGATCCGTTCCAGCGTCAACGCCTTACGCCACGGTCTCACCGCACGCGTCGTCGTGCTCCCGACCGAAGATATGAACGCCTACAAAGCTTTCTCGAAAGAGATCGCCGACAGCCTCGACGCCCAAACTCCCGTCGAGCGCCAGTTCGCCCAAACCGTCGCCGACAATCAGTGGCGCATCAATCGTATCCGCTCCATCGAAGACGGCATGCTCGGCATGGGTCACTGGGAAGCCGCCGGAAACATCGACACCGACCACGTCGAAATCCACGCCGCCATGACCGCCGCTCGAGCCTTCCGCGACCACTCCCAGGACTTCGTGAATCTCAGCATCTACGAACAACGCTTACACCGCTCCTTGAAAGAAGCTCTCCGCCAGCTCAAAGAGCTCCAGGCCGAGCGCCGCGAACGCCGCCAAACCGAAATGGACGACGCCATCCGCCTCAGCAAAGCGCAGGAAATGAAAGGCTTGCCCTACGACCCCAAGCCGGATGGGTTCGTTTATGCGAGCGCCGAAATCGCCCTCGAATCCGCCCGCCGCGACCGCTTCGAAGCCGCCAAACTCGCCGAAAAAGCCGGCTTCAATCTCGCGGAATTCCGGAAGTTGATATCATCGTCACCGGATCGGTGCCACAGCGTCCCCACATCGCCCGAGGCCTCTGTTTGTTGATGGCCGCGCCCGCGCTCTTCGCCGGGAACGCGCCCGATTACCGCGCCATCGTCAACCAATACTGCGTCACCTGCCATAACGAAAAAACCAAAGTCGGCGGCCTCGCGCTCGATAATGCCGGTCTCGACAACATCCCCGCCAACGCCGATATCTGGGAAAAGGTGATCCGAAAGGTTCGTGTCGGCATGATGCCGCCCCCAAGTTCTGCCACAGGGACACTGCCCCATCCCGACGCGCCCACCCGCGAAGCCCTCGTTTCATTCCTGCAAACCACGCTCGACCGCGCCGCCGCCGCGCACCCCAACCCCGGCCGGCCCCTCGTGCATCGCCTGAATCGCGCCGAATACGCCAACGCCATCCGCGATCTGCTCGCGCTCGACGTGGATTCGGCTTCCCTGCTCCCGCCCGACGACTCCGGCTACGGCTTCGACAACATCGCCGATGTCCTCGGCGTCTCTCCCGTGCTGCTCGAGCGCTATCTGAGCGCGGCCGGAAAAATCAGCGCCCTCGCCGTGGGAGATCCCGGTACCGGCCCCGCGGGCGAAACGTTCCGTGTCCGGCAGGACGCCTCGCAGGACGTGCACATCGAAGGCCTGCCCATCGGCACAGTCGGCGGCCTCCTCGCCAAAATCACGCTTCCCCTCGATGGCGAATACGTCCTCCAGCCCACGCTCTTCCGCACCAACCTCGGCGCCATGCGCGGTCTCGAATACCCCAACACGCTCGAGATCACGGTCGACGGTGAGCGCGTTCACCTCGCGGAGTTCGGTGGGGATGCCGACTTCAAAGCCAATCTCGAAAACATCACCGCCGCCGCGGACGCCGTCGAAGCGCGCTTCAACAAGCGCCTGCGTCTCAACGCCGGTCCACACGAAATCGGCGTCGCGTTTCTCGAGCGAAGCGCGACCCAGAACACCCTCCGGCTCCAGTCTTTCATCCGCTCTTCGAACGACACGCTGGACCCGGCCGGCCATCCCCACCTGCTCACGTTCACCGTCACTGGTCCGTTCCATCCCACTGGCCCCGGTGACACACCCAGCCGCCGCCGGATCTTCATCTGCCGCCCCGCAAATGCGAACGAAGAACAACCATGCGCGCGCAAAATTCTCACGACCCTCGCCCATCGCGCCTATCGAGGGCTCTCCACCGACGCAGACCTCCAACGCCTCATGGAATTCTACGAATCGGGCCGGCATTCAGCTAACTCCTTCGACGCGGGTATAGAGATGGCGCTCGAACGAATCCTCGCCAGTCCGAAATTCGTCTTCCGCACCGAGCGCGATCCCGCGAACGCAACGCCAGGAACCATCTACCCCATCAGCGAACTGGAACTTGCCTCGCGCCTGTCCTTCTTTCTCTGGAGCACGATCCCCGACGACGAACTGCTCCAACTAGCCAGCCAAGGACGTCTCAAAAAGAGACTCGACGAACAGGTCCATCGCATGCTCGCCGATCCGAAAGCCGAGGCCATGGTCGCCAATTTCGCCGGCCAGTGGCTCTACCTGCGCAACCTCCGCACCATGGTGCCGAACTCGGTCGATTTCCCCGATTTCGACGACAACCTCCGCCAGTCTTTCCTGCGCGAGACTGAGCTGTTTTTCGGCAGCATAATGCGCGAAGATCGTAATGTGCTGGACCTGATGACGGCCGACTACACCTTCGTCAACGAGCGTCTGGCCCGGCACTACAAGATCCCCAACATCTACGGCAGCCAGTTCCGCCGCGTCACCATCACCGATGAAGCGCGCAAAGGATTGCTCGGCCAGGGCAGCATCCTCATGGTCACCTCGCACACCGACCGGACATCGCCCGTGGTGCGCGGCAAGTGGATTCTCGACAACCTGCTGGGCGCGCCGCCGCCACCCATGCCCGCCAACGTTCCGCCGCTGGATGAAAATCCCTCGGGCAGGGTAATGACGATGCGCGAACGCATGGAGGAGCACCGCAGGAACCCGGTCTGCGCCAGCTGCCATCAGATCATGGACCCGATCGGATTCTCGCTCGAAAACTTCGACGCCGTAGGCTCATGGCGCACGCGCGAGGGCGGAACGCTGGGAACGCCGATCGACGCATCCGGTCAACTGCTCGACGGAACAAAAGTAAACGGTCCGATTGAACTCCGCCAAGCCCTCCTCAATCGCCCCGAAATCTTCGTAAACACAATGACCGAGAAGCTGATGACCTATGCCTTAGGCAGAGGCCTTCAGTCCTACGACATGCCGGTAGTCCGCAAGATCGTCCGCGACTCAAAGGACTACCGTTTCACAGATCTGATTCTCGGCATAGTCAACAGCACCCCATTCCAAATGCGAGCCGCTAACTGATATGTTCATCACCAGGAAATCCATTTCCCGCCGCACCATCCTTAGAGGCATAGGAGCAGGCATAGCCCTCCCACTCCTCGACTCGATGATCCCCGCCTTCGCCGCGCCCGGCAAACCACTCCAACGCTTCGGAGCCATCTTCGTCCCCCTCGGCGAACGCCCCGGCTACTGGACCCCTTCCACCACAGGTGCCGATTTCGAATTCACGCCCATCCTGAAACCTCTGGAGCCCTTCCGCAACTCGCTAACCGTAGTCTCCGAACTCTGCGATCCGCTCGACGGCCACGCCGTAACTGTCGCCGCCTGGCTAAGCGGAAGCATCCCCAGAAAAACCATCGCCGAGGACGTCCACTGCGGCACCACTATCGACCAAATCGTAGCGAAGAAAATCGGCCAGGACACAGTCTTCCCATCGCTCGAGCTCGCCACCGAAGATTTCACCGGCTACATCGGCGGCTGCGACCCCGCTTACGCCTGCGCGTACATGAACACGCTCTCCTGGCGCACGCCGACCGAACCGCTGCCGATGGAGATCAACCCGCGCATCGTCTTCGAGCGCATGTTCGGCCGCCCCGGCACCGCCGCTCAACGGCTCGCCCGGATGCAATCCGACAAGAGCATTCTCGACTCGATCAAAGACGATGTCACCGACCTCGAAGGCGGACTCGGACCGCGCGACCGCACCCGTCTCAACGACTATCTCGAAAACCTCCGCGCGCTCGAACAACGCATTCAACGCGCCGAGAAGCAGGCCACGACCGAAGTCAAAGTACCCGACGCGCCTATCGGCGTCCCCGATTCATTCGAGGAGCACGTGGCGCTTCAGTTCGACTTACTCGCGCTCGCCTATGAAGCCGACATCACCCGTGTCTTCACGTTTATGATGAGCCGCGACGCCAGCCAGCGCGTCTATCCGAATCTCGGCATCACGGAGCCGCACCACTCCATGTCGCACCATGGCAACGATGCCGCCAAGATCGCCAATCTGGTCAAGCTCAACACCTGGCACGTATCGCTGTTCGCGAAATTCGTCAAAAAACTTTCCGATACGCCGGATGGAGACGGTTCCCTGCTTGATCATTCGATGATTCTCTACGGCAGCGGCATGAGCGAAAGCAATACACACTCGCGCTTAGACGTTCCGACAGTTCTTGTAGGCGGAAAACAGGGCAACCGCCACATTAAGGTTCCTGCCCAAACCCCGCTGTCCAATCTGATGCTGACGATCGCCAACAAGTTCGGCGACGAGTCGGAAAAATTCGGCCTCAGCACAGGCAGGCTCGAAATATGACCGTCCTACCCAACTTAGGCCAAATCCTTTTATCCCATTTCCTGGTCCTGTTTTGGTGGGGCGGGACCCCTGTCCCGCGACCGACGCCCTCGTCGGTTTCTGAAGCCGTTAAGCAAGGCAACACCCAAGTCCTCCGAGAACTCCTGAAGCACCACGCCGACGACGTTAACACTCCCGAACCCGACGGAATGACAGCCCTCGACTGGGCCGTGCGCTCAAACGATCTCGATATGGCCCGCGCTCTCATCAGCGCCGGCGCCAACGTGAAATTCGCCAATCGCTATGGCATCACGCCGCTTTCACTGGCAGCCACCAACGGCAGCGCCGCCATGATCGGGCTCCTCCTCAAATCCGGCGCGGACCCCAACGCCGCCCTCCCCGAAGGCGAGACCGTCCTGATGACCGCCTCCCGCACGGGTAACCCAGCCGCCATCAAAACGCTACTCTCGCACGACGCGAAAGTGAACGCCAAAGAGAACACGATGGGCGAGACCGCGCTTATGTGGGCCGCCGCCGAGAACCATCCCGAAGCCGTGAAAGCCCTGATCGAAGGTGGCGCGGAAATTAATGCCCGGTCCACCATCCTGAACCTCGCCCCATTCAAATGGGTGACCAGCGGCATGGTCTCGACCACGCTCCCGCGCGGCGGCTGGACTCCCTTGATGTATGCAGCGCGCCAAAACGCAACCGAAGCCGCGCGAGTGTTAGCCGATGGCATTTCTGGTACGACAGCCGATATCAACCTCGCCGATCCCGACGGAACCACCGCCCTTGTATTCGCCATCATCAACGCTCATTTCGATCTGGCCGCAATGCTTCTCGACAAAGGCGCGGACCCGAACGTCGCCGACGAAACCGGCATGGCGGCCTTATATGCCGCCGTGGATATGCATACTCTGGGGCCGATGATCAGCCGCCCCGCGCCCAAGTTGATCGACAAGCTGGACGCCGCCGATCTCGTGAAACTCCTGCTTGCCCATGGCGCGAATCCGAACGCTCGACTGAAGAAGCCGGTCATCGGCAGGCATCACGACGGCGGCGACCAATCCATGGCCGACGGCACAACGCCCTTCATGCGCGCCACCAAAGCCAATGACCTCGCGCTCATGAAGGTGCTGCTCGACGCGGGCGCCGACCCGCTGCTCACGCAGAGGGATCACACCACCAGCCTGATGATCGCGGCTTCCGGAGGCGCGCGCGCCGGAGCCTATGCTACGGCGCTCTCCGTTTCCGAAGCCACTTCGATTCAGGCGATCCAAATCTGCCTCGACCACGGCGTCGATATCAACGCCTTCAACAACAACGGACAGACCGCACTCCACAGGGCCGCGCAGCGCGGCGCCGACCAGATCGTAAAGTTCCTCGCGGAACACGGCGCCAAGCTGGATATGAAAGACAAACAGAACCGGACGCCGATCGATATGGCGCTGTTGCCGACTCCCGATCCGGGCAACACACCCAAACCCGGGCACCTCGCCACGGCGGCGCTGCTCCGCCAGTACCAATGAGGCCACTCCTGCTGCTGCTGGCTGCGTCGACCGTTTTGCCAGCGCAAGACAACGACCGCATCTGGTCGGGCGTCTACACCACCGCACAGGCCGAGAGGGGTAAAGCAGCTTTCGTGAAGAGCTGCAGCAACTGCCACAACAGTACGCTCGACGGCACCGTGCGGGCACCCGCCCTGCGCGGCGATCGCTTCATGTCCGACTGGCTCAACACCAGCGTCTATACGCTCTTCACCAAGCTCAGGGACACGATGCCTGCGACTTATCCCGAAACAGTCGCCGACGATGTCAAAATCGACATCCTGACTTACCTGTTACAGGCGAACTCATTCCCGGCCGGATCGACTGAGCTCAAGCTCGATGAAAAGGATCTCGCGAACATCCAGATCGTGAAGCAGGGGATGCACGAGATACCCAATTTCGCTCTGGTCGCAATCACCGGATGCCTTCGGCCAGGCTCCGGCAACTCCTGGATATTGACCAATGCGAGCGATCCCATCGTCACCAAAGAGGAGACAACCACAAACCCACAAATCGGACCGCTCGGAACGCAGACTTATCTTCTGGTCAGCGTGACGGCGTTCAACCCGGCGTCGCATCAAGGTCAAAAAATGGAAGCTCGCGGTCTCTTATACCGGCAGCCCAACGCAAGTAACTTAAGCAATGACAACCGCATCAACCTTACTTCTCTGCAGACGGTAGCTCCGGAGTGTAACTGATATGAACCGATTATTTCTAAGCCTCGCGCTCTGCGCCGGTGTCCTGGCGGCGGGCGGTCCACCCAAGTCCAGGCTCGCTGAAGTGGAAGACATCCAGCCCGCGAGCTATAAAGCCGACCTGACGCTCGATCCTGGCAAGGACACTTACTCCGGCTCGATCTCCATTCGTATGCGGGTGAACAAGCCGGTCGAAACAATCTGGCTGAACCAGGAAAAGCTCTCGATCAAGAGCGCAGTGCTGACTTCGCAAGGGGTCGAACACAGGGCGCACATCGTGCCGGGTAGTGCGCCAGGCGGCGACGATTTCGTGGGCCTCAGTTTCGACGCACCCGTTCCCGCCGATGCCGCGGTACTCGCCATCGAATACACCGGCGAAGTCATCACAAAGAACAGCATCGGCATCTTTCGCCAGCAGGAGAGCGGCAACTGGTATCTGTTTTCGCAGTTCGAATCGACCGACGCGCGCGCGGCCTTTCCCTGCTTCGACGAACCCTCTTATAAGACGCCCTGGCAATTGACGCTGCACGTTCCGGCGAGCGACGCCGCGATCAGCAATACGCCGGTCGAATCTGAAACCTCGGCCAACGGGACGAAGACGGTGGTCTTCAAAGAGACCAGGCCGCTGCCGAGCTATCTGGTGGCGTTCGCAGTGGGTCCGTTCGAATTCGTGAATGCCGGCGTGGCGGGCAGGAACAAGGTTCCGGTGCGGATCGTGGTGCCGAAAGGAAAGGCCGGTGAAGCGAAGTACGCTGCCGAAGTGACCGCCACCATTCTGACTCGCCTGGAGGATTACTTCGGCATCCCGTATCCCTACGAAAAGGCCGATCAGGTCGCGGTTCCCGATACGGCGGGCTGGGGCGCCATGGAAAATCCCGGCATGGTGACCTATGCGCAGAACCTTATCCTGTCGGACCCGAAGGTGGATCAGATCAACCGCCAGCGAAGCTATGCGGAGGATGCCGCGCACGAACTGGCGCACCAATGGTTCGGCGATCTTGTAACCACGGCGTGGTGGGACGATATATGGCTCAACGAGGCCTTTGCCACCTGGATGGAGCGGAAGCTCATCGCGGAATGGAAGCCCGAATGGCAGACGCGCGTCGCCGATGTTTCGGCAAAACTGGGCGCCGAGGGTGAGGACAGCCTGATCTCGGTGCGCAGGATCCGGCAGCCCATTCTCTCGAAGAACGATATCAACAACGCTTTCGACGACATCACGTACCAGAAGGGCGCTTCCGTGATCGGGATGTTCGAGAACTGGATGGGCCCGGAGGAGTTCCGCAAAGGTGTTCAGAGCTATCTGAAGCAGTATGCGTTTCGCGCCACCACGGCAGGGGAGTTTCTGGATTCCATCAGTTCGGCGAGCCATCGCAATGTCACGGCGGCATTTTCGACGTTTCTCAACCAGGCGGGAGTTCCGATCGTCTCGGTGGCTCTCGACTGCAACGGCGGTAAGGCGGCCCTCAAAGTGGACCAGCAGCGCTTCCTGCCCGTCGGATCCAAAGGTTCGACGGATCAAAAGTGGGGCGTTCCTCTATGTGTGCGATACGGAACCGGCGCAACCGGCCGGAATCAATGCACGCTCGTGACCCAGGCTTCCCAAACCGTGGCGCTCGAAGGGGCGAAGGGTTGCCCGGCCTGGGTCCAGGCCAACGACGACGCGAAGGGCTACTATCGCGTCGATTACAAAGGCGGGTTGCTCAATTCTTTGGTTGTGGGCGATGTCGACAAGCGCCTTTCGGCGCCGGAACGTGTTGACCTGCTGGGCAACGCGCAAGCTTTATCCGGCGCGGGAAAGATGCCGGTGGCCGACGTGTTGTCGCTGGCGGAAACTTTTCACGACGATCCCGAGCGCTACGTGCTGCAGATGGCGCTGACTCTCGCACTCCAGCCTCGAGCCCACCTCGTGCCGGACAATCTTCTGCCCAACTACCGGCGGTTCCTGCTGAAGAACTTTCAGGCGCGGGCGACGCAGTTGGGCTGGACGCCCATGGCCGGCGAGTCCGACGATGCGCGGCTGCTGCGCGTGCAGCTCGTCCGGCCCATCGCGACAACCGCGGGCGATATGGAATTGGCCGGCCAGGCAAAGGAACTCGCCAACAAGTGGTTTGGCGATCATGCAGCCGTCGACCCCAATATGCTGGGCTCGGTGCTGGACACGGCGGCGTACTACGGCGACAAAACCCTGTTCGAGCGCATGCTGGCCGAATTCAAGAGTTCAAAGGACAGGCAGATTAGCCGAAGCCTCATCGGCGCCATGGGTTCGTTCAGGGACCCAGCCGCGATCGAGGCCGGCATGAACGCCCTGATCAACGGCGATATACCGTTCATCCAGGGCGCATATCTGTTGTTCGCGGGCCAGGGTGAAGAATCCACGCGCAAGCTGGCGTTCGAATTTCTCAAAGCGCATTGGGACCAGGTCGTAGCGAAGATGCCGAGCGGCGGGGGATTCGATTTTGGCGCGGATCTTCCGGAAGTCGGCGGCTCTTATTGCGACGCTTCTTCGCGGGATGAATTGAAAAGCTTCTTCGCGCCCAGGGTCGATAAGTTCGTCGGCGCGCCACGCGCTTTGGACCAGACGATTGAGCAGATTGACCTGTGCATCGCCAACAAGGTCGTGCAGGAGCCCGGCGTGGCTGCCTTTCTGCCGAAATATTAGTGGGCATCATGAGCTTCCCGCGCGCGCTCGTTCTTCCTGTTCTCTCTCTGGCCACGGCTTTCGCCCAGCTGGCGCCTCCGCCAGGGCGATCCCACGGCTCCGCCGGCAGGATCGATGGTCGATCATTTTGGACTTGTCTTCAAAGATCTCCCGCCTTGGATTGCAAAGTGGAAAGCCAACGGCGTCGAGATCGAGCAGAACCAGAATCCGCTGCAGGGATATGTGCACGCTCCGGACGGAATGGATCACATTCATTTCCGGCCCGTCGACGCCGCCGCGATTCAGGCCTGGTACGCGCGCACTTTCGGCGGAAAGCCCGGCTGGATCGACTGCGACTTTTTCCCCGGCGCCAATTTTTCGCCGTCGATGCGTTCCTGAAGAAGCTGGAAACGCAGGGCATCAAAATCGACGAGGGTCCCCGGCCCAGCCCGAATTCGAAGACCCTGCGGGTAGCATTTATCACCGACCCCTGACCGAGGGATTGGCGCCGGCCTCCACTCGCTGAATTGGTTCCGTGGGGCGGACCCCCTGGTCCGCAGCCGACGCCCTCGTCGGCTCAATTGTGGAACCATTCACCATGCCACGCGCCCGTCTTCGTCAAAAACCCCGCCGCTCGGCCCATCCTCGCCAAGAGTCGCGTAGCGGACCGATGCGATTGCCCCCTGGGCGGCCGTGCGGGGACCAGCGTGCCCATTGATATCGGTCGCGCAATAACCGGGGCAAACGGCGTTCACTTTGATGGGAGTTCCCCGCAGCTCGTTGGCAAACTGAACGGTCATGCTGTTCAGCGCCGTCTTGGACGTGTTGTACCCCAGCGAGAGGAACTGCGATATCGGCGACTGGGGATCGTTTGCCAGGGTGAGCGATCCCAGACTGCTCGTCACATTCACGATGCGCCCGTGTTTCGACCGGCGCAGCAGCGGCAGCATCGCCTGGGTCACCGCCATGGGCCCGAACAGGTTCGTTTCGTAAACTGTTCGAACCTTCGCCAGATCGACATCGCTCGGCTTCGACCCCCACTCCCCGATTCCGGCATTGTTCACCAGGATGTCGAGATGACCGAATTGCTCCTCGATCCAGCGCGCCGCCCTGGCGATGCTCTCCTTATTAGTGACGTCAAGCGGCACAAATCGAGCGTCAATGCCCTCGCCTTGCAGTTTCGCCGCGGCCGCTTGCCCTCGGGCGTCGTCCCTCGCACCGATCAGGACCACGATCTTCTTGGCTCCCAGTCCGCGCGCGGTTTCGAAACCGATCCCTTTATTCGCTCCCGTAATCAGGGCAATGGCGCCCTCAAACCGATCTCCATTAGCCATGCGATTAGTGTACTTTCAGTGGGGCGGATTGCCAATCTGCGGCCAAATCCGGGCGCTGGTCCACATAGCTAATCCTGCACGGCGCACGAAAATTTGCACCTCTGTTGAGCATGCGAAGGTCGTGTGGCAACCCGCAAAGCCATGCCTGCGGGCTTATCGGGTTGCAAACGTCCAACGGAATCTGAAATGCATCAAATCCGGATATGCGGTTTAGACCGCCTCGGTGAATCGGGGGAGTTGATCTGCACGCCAAATACCGCCGGATGCGTCGTTTCGCACGAATCAGGCTTCGTAGAGGCGCATGAACTGGTAATAAATATGCCTCTGACGCAGTCCGCGAAGATCAAAGTACTGACAATGATTACCAGTTTCGAAATCGGCGGCACGGAACGGCAGGTGACTAACGTTTGCCTGGGGCTGGACGCCACCCGCTTCGATTTGCACCTTGCCTGTATGCGCAACTTCGGCGAATTCATGAGAGACGTCGAGCGGAAGCCGTGGATTCATCGTCCTGTATTCGATATCGGAAGGCTTTACAGTTTTCGCACCTTCCGGGAGGCCGGCAGGCTTGCGCGCTATATCCGGGGCCATGCGATTCAAATCGTCCATGCGTACGGTTTATATCCCAACATCTTTGCAGTGCCGGTGGCCCGATTAGCCGGCGCCGACATCGTGATCGCGTCGATTCGCGATTGCGGCGACATTTTGAGGCCCTGGCAACGCTGGCTTCAGAAGATCACCTGCCGGCTGGCCGATTGCGTCCTTGTGAACGCGGACGCGATTCGCGAAAGCCTGATCGGCCAGGGATACCGCCCGGACAACATCGTGCTCATCCGGAATGCCATCGCCCCGCCGAAGGCGCAGACTGCGGAGAAGGGCCCCGGTATTCGGAACGAGCTGGGCTGGCCGGCTGCGGCGCCTGTGGTCATGGTTCTCTCTCGCCTGAATCGTATGAAGGGAATCGACTACTTCCTGGAAGCGGCATGTATAGTGGCCGCAAAACATCCCGAGACACGTTTCCTGATCGTCGGCGACGGCGGCAGCAGGCGCGAGCTGGAAGGCCGCGCCGCCGGTTTGGGCTTGGCCGACAGAGTGGTGTTTACGGGCTTTCGGACGGATGTTCCCCGGCTCTTGTCTGAAGTTAATCTCTCGGTGCTTCCAACCCTGAGTGAAGGCCTCTCCAATTCTCTGCTTGAGTCGATGGCGTCGGGACTTCCGGTAGTGGCGACCCGGGTGGGTGGAAATACCGAAATCGTCGAAGACGGTGTGACCGGCTTGATCGTAGCGCCGAGGGATTCGGCGATGCTCGCCGGCGCGATGACAACCTTGATCGGTAACCCGGTCCTGTCATCCAGCTTTGGCGCGGCAGGCAGACGCAGAATCGCCGAGCTGTTCTCGCTGGAGCGGTCCGTGCATGAAATCGAGGGCCTCTACCAAAAGCTGATCGGGCAAGAGCCGGGCCGCGCGCACATTCCAGTGGAGACCACTCCCCGCGCCTGGAGGAACGAAGTGCCTTCAGCCAAGACACCCCGGGAGATCTCATGAGTTTTATCCCTATGAACCCAACACTTATCGGTACACCTTCTTTCGGCATTCCTACCCCGAACCGTTCGCAAACAGATTCAATGAAAGCGCGGCTGAAGCATATTAAAGACGATCTGCTGGCTTCCCTTCCCGCAATTGACGGCCTTTCCGCTGAAGGAAGGCGTGGAATCATCGCCCGTTACAGCTCTGTTTTGGAAGGAAATTTTATTTATTGGATGACCGGCGCCTACCTCGCGGCAAGGCGCGAGGAGACCCGCGCAATCATCGAAGACAACCTGCTCGAGGAAGTGCGCGACTGTCACCCCGGCATGATGCGCCGGTTCGCCCTGGCGGCTGACGCCGTTCCCGGCGATGCGGACGCGCTCGCGGTCTACCCGCAACTCTCGGCTGTCCGTTTGTTCGTTGGGAAACTTTCCCCGGCGCCGCTCATCGCCATGATGGCCTTCTTTGAAGATTTTATTCAGAGTTTCATGGCCTATTTGGCGGAACTCGCCAAACGGCAGGGTTCCGGGGAACAGGAATATACCGATGTTCACGGTACTTGCGATGTCGCCCATTCCCGGGAGCTCTTTCGCGCTCTGGAAGCGGAGATGGCGATTGCGTCCGATTTCGGCGAGGCCGATGAAAGTCTCTTTGAGGGGGTCTGGCTTTTGCGGTCGCTGATCCAGGTTATCGTTGCCGGCCAAATCCGTGCCGCAAAAGCGTTTTCCGATGTCAATTAGAAACCAGGTGATCTCGGAAATCGAGCAGATCAGACACGGGTCCGAAGAGCGGCTTTCCGGGGAGATCCGGCTTCCACCCCTTACCGACGACCTCGTATTGCTGGAATCCGGGCTTGACTCACTTGGTATAGCCGTCCTCGTGACCCGGCTTGAAGACACATTGGGGGTCGATCCATTCAACGAACCAGAGGTCACTTCTCCTCCGGTGACGCTGGGAGACTTTATCCGCCTCTATGAAAATGCAGTCACATTGTCTTAGCTCGATCCGGAACCGTTTGAGCGTCGGCGGCGACTGTTCAAACAGCTTTCTTTGGGGAGCGGCCCACGCTGTTTTCGCGGGCGATCTCCTGCATGGAACAAGCCTGGGCGGACGCCTCGTCGAATTGTCCGGCCGGTCGGTACTCCTTGCCGCCAGGGACCAGCTGGCGGCGGCTTTGGCTCTCATAGAACTGGACGGGGTTGCCCGCCGGATCATAATCTGTCCGCCGGACATACCTTTGGAATATCTTCCCTCGGTGATTGTCGAAGGCGGAGTCGATGCGGTAGTGTCCGACTGCGACTACGACTCCGGCTGCGAGCCGGCCGATCCCATTTGCGCGGGGAACCTGCTGCGCATTACATGCGGATCGCACGTTTCGCGGCGGCCGGCGGTGTCATGCGAGCCCCGCACCACCGAATGGGTCCTGCTGACGTCCGGGACCACCGGTTCGCCGAAGATGATCGTTCACACCTTAGCCAGCCTTATGGCTCCGATCGACAGGAGCGGGGGCCCGGCGAAGGACGGCGTCGTATGGGGTACGTTCTATGACATCCGGCGTTATGGGGGCCTGCAGATATTCCTTCGCGCAATTATGGGGCGCGGGTCGCTCGTACTCTCCGCCGCTGGTGAATCGATAGCCGACCATCTGGCGCGGTTGGGCGCGCACGGGGTTACCCATATCTCCGGAACGCCGTCGCACTGGAGGCGGGTTCTGATGAGTCCGGAGGCCGACAGGATCGCTCCGGGCTATATCCGCTTGTCGGGAGAGATTGTCGACCAGGCGATCCTGAATAGCCTCCGGTCCTTCTATCCCAGGAGCGCGATAGGCCATGCCTTCGCTTCCACGGAGGCCGGCGTTGCGTTTGAAGTCAACGATTGCCTCGCGGGCTTCCCCGCCAGTGTGCTCGGTATCCGGCGCGAAGTCGGAATCAGAATCGTCGACGATTGCCTTCAAATCCGATCCAACGGCGCAGCGTCGCGTTATCTGGACGCGAAAAGCGGCGATCTCGCCGACGAAGAAGGCTTTGTGGACACCGGCGACGTTGTAGAAAGGCGGGGAGACCGCTACCGCTTTCTGGGACGCCGGAATGGAGTCATCAATGTCGGTGGACTCAAAGTGTATCCGGAAGAAGTTGAGGCGGTGATCAACAGCCATCCGGCGGTGCGCATGTCCCTGGTACGGCCGAGGAGAAATTCTCTTACGGGCGCACTTGTTTCCGCCGACGTAGTTATCAAACCCTCGCATGAGCCGGAGTGCCCGGGGAATTTCGAAACCGAGATTCTGGATATCTGCCGAAAACGGCTGTCGGCGCACAAGATTCCCGCGACTATCCGCCGGGTATCGACGCTGACAGTTGCCGGCGCTGGAAAACTGGTTCGCCATCATGCGTAACGTCGCCGTGCGTAATGTCATTGTTACGGGCGCAAGCCGGGGACTCGGGTTGAGCGTGGTTCGTCAACTCGCCGCCGAAGGCTACCGCCCGCTCGCGATCGCGCGGACTGCTAACGCCGAGTTCACGTCGATTGCGGAACAGTACGAGCCGGGGGTGGTGCACTTCCTGCCATTCGATCTCGGCGACATCGAGAAGCTGCCGGATCTGGTGAAACGGCTGCACAAAGAATTTGGCCCGATTTACGGGTTGGTCAACAATGCGGCGGCGGCGGCGGATGGGACACTCGCCTTGACGCACATTTCAAAAATCGAGAGCCTGATTCGCCTGAACACGCTGTCGCCCATCGTCCTGAGCAAGTATGTGGTGCGCCGCATGATGGCTGATGGAGGCGGGCGCATCGTGAATGTGGCATCGATCGCGGCCTTCAGCGGATACGCGGGCCTTTCGGTTTACGCCGCGACCAAGTCGTCGATGATCGGGTTCACGCGGTCGCTCGCGCGTGAGGTGGGCGCCCTGGGCGTGACCGTGAATGCGGTTGCGCCTGGATTCATGGACACCGAAATGACTCGGCGCATGGATCGCGGGCACCGGGAACAACTCGCGCGGAGGAGCGCGCTGCGGCGCCTGGTTTGCGTGGAAGACGCAGCCGGCGCGATCGCGTATTTGCTCGGGGACAAGGCAACGAATATTACCGGCACTGTACTCACCGTGGATGCCGGCGCAACCGCGTAGGAGGCGTGGACAGGATGTCGACGAGTATGACCGCATCTGTTCCGGGGATAGAGTTGGCGACAGCGCGAACAGCCGATGGCTTCTCCCCGGCGAAAGTCTGGCGGCGCGCGCTCGAACTTACAGCACCCATCGGCAAACGGCCCGCACGGATTCTTTCCACCGTGATTGAGGAACAGGCCGAAACACGCGGGGATGCGCCGGCGCTCGTCTCCGGCCTCGAGACCCTGAGTTATCGCGCGTTGGCGGAGCGTTCCAATCAGTACACCCGGTGGGCGCTCCAGCAGGGGCTGGGCAAGGGAGACACGGTTTGTCTGATCCTCGCGAACCGGCCTGAATATCTGGCAATCTGGCTCGGCATCGCGCGGACGGGTTGCGTGGTTGCCCTGCTGAATACGAACCTTACGGGAGCGTCGCTCACGCACAGCGTCCATGTTGCCGCTCCGAAGCATGTGATTGCCGGGGCGGAGTTCATCGCTCGCCTGACCGCGGTGCTGCCGGACCTTCCGGACGCGGCCACGATTTGGGTCCACGGCCCAGGTTCCGGCGAATTCGGCCGCATGGACGAGGAAATCGAACGGCACGCAGGCGAAAAACTTCGTGCGGACGAACGCAGACCGGTGACTATCGAGGATCGCGCTCTTCTGATCTACACTTCGGGAACCACCGGATTGCCGAAAGCCGCCAACGTCAGCCATGCCCGGCTGATGCAATGGAGCCATTGGTTCGCCGGAATGCTGGAGACGGGCGCCAGCGACCGGCTCTACAATTGCCTGCCTATGTATCACAGCACCGGCGGAGTTGTGGCGACCGGCGCCCTGCTGGTTTCCGGAGGCTCCGTTGTCCTGCGCGAAAGCTTCTCCGCAAATCAATTCTGGACCGACGTGGTCCGTTGGGACTGCACGCTGTTTCAGTACATCGGCGAGTTGTGCCGCTACTTGCTGCACACCCCGCCGAATCCGTGCGAGACGCGGCATCGTATCAGGGCGTGCTGCGGCAATGGGCTGAGAGCGGATATCTGGCGCCCCTTTGAATCCCGCTTCCGCATTCCCCGGATTTTGGAGTTCTACGCCGCAACGGAAAGTAACGTCTCTCTGTTCAACGTCGAAGGCAAGCCCGGCGCTGCCGGCCGCGTCCCGCTGTTTCTGGAGCATCGATTTCCCGTGGCGTTGGTGCCGGTTGAGGCTGACACTGAAAAAGCCGAGCCCGTGCGAAACGATCGTGGATTCTGCGCGCGGTGCGCTCCCAATGAAACCGGTGAAGCCATCGGGCGGATTTTCCAAAATGCGTCCAACGTTGGCAACCGGTTCGAAAACTACAGCAACAGCGAGACGTCCACGGGAAAGATACTCCACAATGTATTCGAGCCGGGGGACGCCTGGTTTCGTACCGGCGACCTGATGCGAAAAGACGAGCAGGGTTATTTTTACTTTGTCGACCGCATTGGCGACACCTTTCGCTGGAAAGGCGAGAACGTCGCAACGGCCGAAGTGGAAGAGGTTTGTTACGCCTTTCCCGGCATCGTGCAAGCCTGTGTTTACGGTGTCTCCGTGCCCGGCACGGACGGACGGGCAGGCATGGCGGCGCTCGTCGCCAGGGAAGCCCTGGACCTGGCGGCTTTCCGAACGCACCTGCACAGGCATCTGCCCGGCTATGCGCGGCCTCTGTTCCTGCGCATCAGAGAGGAAATGGAAAGCAGCGGCACCTTCAAACTGACCAGGAATGCGTTGGTGCGGGAAGGCTACGATCCGGCCTCGACGGGCGACGCCATCTATTTCAACCATCGGGAATTCGAAGCATTCGTTCGTTTGAATACTGAGTTATACGACCGTGTCCAATCCGGCGGGATGAAACTATGACGGTCGCTCCCGCCGCATTCCGGGAACGGGACGCGAATTGCATTCATATCGGCCTGGTTAACAATATGGTGGGCTCGGCTCTGCAGGCGACCGAACGGCAATTCTGCTCCCTGCTTGAAGCGGCGGCCGAAAACACTGTGGTGCGCGTGTCGTTCTACGCACTGCCGGAGATTCCGCAGCCGAATGAATGCGCTCGCCGCGTCAGGAACGTTTATTCCAGTATCAACGATCTTTGGAACACCCATCTCGACGGCCTCATTGTGACCGGAACGGAGCCGCGGGTTCCACTAAGGGATGAACCTTATTGGGGGAACCTGGCTAGGCTGGTGGATTGGGCCGGGCAAAACACCTGGTCGTCCATCTGGAGTTGCCTGGCCGCGCAGGCCGCCGTTGCCCGGCTCGACGGCATCGAACGGCAGCCCCTGGCGTCGAAACGCTTTGGAATTTTTGAGACCAGGAAAGTCGCGAACACCCTGCTGACAACCGGGCTTGCGACCGCGTTTCCGGATCGAATGAGGTTACCCCACTCGAGGTGGAACGGCATTCCGAACCATGCTCTGAAGGCGTGCGGCTATCATCCTCTCACAGAATCGGAAGATGAGGGGGCGGACGTTTTCGTGAAACAAAGAAAAAGTTTGTTCGTCTTCTTCCAGGGCCATCCCGAATACGAAGCGGACACGTTGTTGCTCGAATATCGCAGGGACGTCCGGCGCTTCCTGAGACGGGAGCGGGATGCCTACCCACACATTCCGCAAGGCTACATCGACGAGCACGCCGCGGGCCTGCTGACCGCAATACGGGAGCGCGCCCTGGCCGATCGCCGCGAGGAATTGCTGGCGGACTTTCCATTTGCGCGGCTGGCGGCGGGATTGACCAATGCCTGGCGACCGGCGTCCGTCGCCTTCTATCGAAATTGGCTGCGCTATCTTTGCGCACGGAAGAAAGCATCGCCGTTCAGCGGGTCCCGCCATATTCCGGGTCCGCTGCTGAGAGCCGCTGGAAATGGAGGCCACCGTGCCGATCGGGACAGATAGCGGATCTCGCGCCGCTGTCGAAATCGGCTCCCCGGCGGAGCGGAGGGCACATTTCGAGATACAGCCGATTCTCAGTTCCGCGTTGCCCGATGTGGCGGGGTTTCTCCATCGGTGGCGCAGCAATCAGGGCGGAGGCGCTACGGTTCTCAGTGACCGGAAACCGGTTCCCGAAAGCTCCCTGAGCATAGAGCGGCGTTTGCGGTGGCTGCTGGTGGAAAATCCCATCGCAAACGAAGGCTCTCCACTGGGGTATTGCGTTCGCGATCGAACAGGTGCCGTCAGGGGCACTAACCTCTGTTTTCCATCCGCCTTCCTCGCCGGGGATCAGCGGCTTCTCGGCCTGTGTTCGGGCAGTTTTTTCGTGGAGCCAGGCGTCCAATCGATGGGGTTCTGGCTCTTCCGGAAATATTTGAGTTCACCGGGATATTCGTTTTTCTTTGCCACTACGTGCAACGCCAACTCGGAGCCGCTTTGGCGCATGCTCGGCGGCCGGGCCGTTCCTCATTCGGAGACGGAGTACATTCTCCCGCTCCGGCTCGACGTCATGCTTCCGGCACTCGTGGCCGCCCGGACTTCGAGTGGAATTGCTTCCGGAATGGCGCGGATCGCGGGCCGTGCCGCGAACCCCGTTCTGCGTTTTCTCACGCGGCGTCCGGCGTCGCTTTCGATCGAGCCCTGCGGGGATTGGGAGAAACTCTCGGCGTTGTTCCGGCGCCACCGTCCGGTCAACTATATTACGAGCGACCGGTCGGCCGATTTTCTGCGATGGCGATACGGGCCGGCATCGCCTTTCTATCCATGCGGCGCCTGGCTATTCCGGGATCGGGACGGTAATGAAGGATGGTTCTGCCTGGGCAACCTGATCCGGGGAGGCGTCCGTGGAGCCTTCCTTCTGGATGCGGTATGGCCCCGGACAAAGATGAGCTTCGGGAAAATCTTCCGGGAGGTCCTTTGCGTGGCCTCCGCCGGCGCGGACGTTTTCGTTTTTCGCCGGCGGCCCGGTCTTGAATATCGCGATTACTCCCGTTGGGCGATCCCTCGCGGATTAGGCGCACGAACTTTTGTGATCAGTCCGAAAGGCGCTCCGCTCGTGACCCCTGAGGCGCTCGATCCCGACGACAACGACTATGTTGCGTGGATGTTTCCCGTGACGGCTGCGGACAACGTTCCTGGAAACTATGGCGTTTGACGAACTCCGCAGGGACGCGGCAAAACTCGCGTCCGATATCGCGAAGGGCCCCATAGTTCCGAACGTCACGCCGGAAGCGATTCGTCAATATCTCACCTCTCGCTACGACTTCACCCGGCCATTACCGCTTGACGACGTTATTGCCGACGTCGAACAGATGCTGCGGAAGTGGCAGGTGCATGTAACGCATCCGCGCTACTTTGGCCTGTTCAACCCCAGTGTCACAATCGCGTCGGTAGTGGCCGACGCGATCGTCGCGATGTACAATCCGCAGCTGGCGACATGGCGTACCTCGCCTGCGGCGAACGAACTCGAACGCCACACGCTGGCGTGGCTAACCGGTAAATTCGGCCTCCCATCGGACACGGTTTCGAATTTCACCAGCGGCGGCGGGGAGGCGAATTATTCGGCCGTGATCGCAGCCCTGGCGCGCGCCTTTCCGGACTATCGCGAGGCGGGATTGCGCCAGTTACCCACATCGCCAGCCATTTATCTGACCGCGGGCGCCCACCCGGGGTTCCTGAAGATCGCGCGTATTTCGGGACTGGGAAGGCGGGCCCTTCGCGAGGTGGCTATGGATGGCGATCTCAAGATGGATCTCGCCGATCTCGCGAGGCGGGTAGCGGAAGATCGTAAATCCGGGTTCGCGCCGTTTATGGTTATCGGTACCGCTGGCACCACCGCGGCAGGCGTAATCGACCCACTGCCCGGCCTCGCGCGCTTCTGCCGCGCGCACGACCTGTGGTTTCACGTCGACGCGGCATGGGGAGGCGCCGCTGCAATCTCGCCGCGCCTCAGGGTCCATCTGGCGGGAATATCAGAGGCGGATTCGGTCACTTGCGACGCGCATAAATGGTTTTCCGTCCCGATGGGCGCGGGAATGTTCTTTTGCCGGCATGCGGACGCGGTTGCGCGAGCGTTCGAGTCCGAGGTCTCCCTGATGCCGGGAAAGACCGGATCGGTGGTCGATCCGTACACATCGACGGTGCAGTGGTCCCGGCGTTTCACAGGCTTGAAGTTCTTCCTGTCGCTCGCCGAACGCGGTGAATCCGGATACATCGGGATGATCGAGCATCAAGCTCGCATGGGAGACGTCCTGCGCGAATCGCTGAAACGGAGTGGCTGGCGGATCGTCAACAAAACGCCCCTGCCTCTCGTATGTTTTACTCGCGACAACCTGGTGAGTTCCCGATTTCTGGCAGCGCTCCATGAACGACAAATCGCGTGGATGTCTGAAGTGCGGCTTGGTGAGTGCGATCCGGTCCTGCGCGCCTGCATAACCAGTTTCCGCACGACCGAACAGGATATCGAGTGGGTAGTCGACGAGATGAGCCGGATTTCATAATTGATACATGAAAAGGGAAACGATCGCAATTCATGGCGGCTATGAAGACGATCCGGCAACAAAATCCGTGGCCGTGCCCATTTACCAAACTGCCGCCTACGCGTTCGACAGCGCGGACCATGCGGCGGCTCTCTTCAATCTCGAAGCCGACGGGTTTCGCTACACTCGCCTGAACAATCCGACAACCGCGGTGCTCGAGCGGCGTGTCGCGGCGCTGGAGGGAGGCATCCAGGCTTTGTGCGTAGGCAGCGGGCAGGCGGCCGTTAACTATGCGGTGCTGAACCTCACCGGCCTGGGCGCCAACATCGTCTCGATTCCTCAGCTCTATGGCACGACTCACACCCTGTTTGCCCATGTTCTGCCGAACCAGGGCGTAACCGTTCGGTTTGCGGAATCCGATCGGCCCATCGCAATTGAAAAATTGATCGATGAAAACACGCGGGCGGTATTCTGCGAAAGCGTTGGTAATCCCGCGGGGAATATATGCGACATTGAAACGCTGGCGGACGTGGCCCATCGATGCGGCGTCCCGCTGATCGTGGACAACACGGTACCAACCCCCATCCTGTTGCGGCCCATCGAATACGGCGCGGACATTGTGGTGCATTCGCTGACGAAATTCATGGGCGGGCACGGAACCACGCTCGGCGGCGTCATCGTCGACAGCGGCAGGTTTCCGTGGAAGGAAAATGCTCGACGCTTTCCGATGTTCAGCCGGCCCGACCCCTCGTACCACAATCTCGTTTACACCGATCATTTCAAGGAGGCCGCCTATATCGGACGTTGCCGCAATGTCTACCTCCGGACGTCCGGAGCTGTCTTGTCTCCTCTAAGCGCGTTTCTTTTGCTGCAGGGGATCGAAACGGTGGCGTTGCGGGTAGAGCGTCATATCGAAAACGGCAGGCGCGCGGCCGAATTCCTTCGTGGCGACGCGAGGGTCGCCTGGGTCAATTACGCAGGCTTTGGAGATAGCCCTTATCACGCGCTCGCGCGGAAATATCTGAGCGGCCGCGGGTGCTCTTTAATGACTTTTGGAGTACGGGGAGGATACGAAGGCGGCAAAAAATTCTACGACGCGCTGAAGTTGATCAAGCGGCTCGTGAATATCGGCGACGCTAAATCGCTGGCTTGTCACCCCGCTTCCACCACGCACCGCCAGATGTCGGCTGAAGAACAACGTAACGCCGGAGTGACGCCCGAGACCATGCGGCTCAGCGTCGGAATCGAACATATCGACGATATCATCGCCGATCTCAATCAAGCCCTCGACGCCACTTCCGGGTAAAGCGGACGGGACATGCAGGGCTGAAGGAACCGCTCAGCCATGTTTTTTGAAAAATTCTTGCAGCGTTCCGCGCAGTCATGATACTCTCCAAGAGCCCTCAACTGAGGAAAGGAGGTACATCCGTTATGCGATACGAATTCGATCCGCTTAATAAAGCGACGATCGGCGCGCTTCAGGATTGCCTGCTTTCCGCCCGTCCTCGCTAGGCCAATCCTCTGAACAAAGTTCGGCGCCATAGCCGAAGTGTGTCTCCTTGTATGAAAATTTATGAATCCAAATATCTCACAACCACTTCCAGTTCTATCCACCGGTGAAATCCGCGAGATCCTGGTAAAACGCGTCGATCGACAGAAGCAGGCGGTCGGCATTGTCGTGGGTGTCGTCGAACCTGGTGCCCGGCGCGTTATCGCCTATGGCAACCTCGCCAACGGCGATCCGCGCGCGCTCGATGGTGATACGATCTTCGAAATTGGGTCTATCACCAAGGTCTTCACGTCGCTGCTGTTGGCCGACATGGTGAACCGCAAGGAGGTCACCCTCGACGATCCAGCGTCCAAATATCTTCCCGAAAACGTCGGGATGCCTGAGCGGAGCGGCAAATCCATCACGCTGCTCGATCTTGCCACGCACAGGTCCGGGCTCCCACCCAACCCCGGGAACCTGAAGCTGAACCCACGCAATCCTTACGCCTCCGACTATAGCGTGAGCGATTTATACCAGTTTCTTTCCGGCTACACGCTGCCCCGCGACCCCGGTTCCGAATTCGAATATTCGAACCTTGGCGCGGGGCTGCTCGGCCACCTGCTCGCAAACCGCGCCGGAATGGATTATGAGAGCCTGGTCGGAACCCGCATCACGCAGCCGCTCGGCATGCCGGACACGGGTATTACGCTCTCTTCGTCCATGGAGCAGCGCATGGCTACCGGTCACAACGCGATGCTCGCGCCCGTCGGCAACTCGGAACTTCCCACGCTTGCCGGTGCAGGCGCGCTGCGGTCCTCCGCCAGGGACATGCTGACGTTCCTGGAAGCGTTGCTCGGCTACACGGAATCACCTCTCGCACCCGCCATGAAAGCCAGTCTCGAAGCTCGCCGGACCGCAGGCAAAGCAAACATCGGCCTGGGGTGGCTTCTTAATGCAGCCGGCGGCAAAGAGATCGCCATGCATGACGGAGGCACCGGAGGCTTCCGCTCCTTCATCGGATTCGATGCGAAAGCGCGGATCGGCGTCGTTGTGCTGTCCAATGGCACTCGGAGCGGTGTCGAGGACATCGGTCTTCATCTCCTGAACCCGAAGCTTCCGCTCGCCAATCCCGAGCCTCCAAAGCAGCGCACCAGGATTCCTATCGATCCCAAGCTCCTCGATAACTATACGGGGCGCTATCAAATGACGCCGAACTTCATTTTCGAAATCACCCGCGACGGCGACCGCCTCTTCGCACAGGCTTTCGTACAGCTTCCTCACAATCGGCCTCGCGATCCGACCGCCGCGCCTAAGTTTGAACTGTTTGCCGAAGGCGAAAAGAACTTTTTTGCCAGGGTGACTGACAAACAGATCGCCTTTGAAACCGGCTCCGCGGGCCGAGCCACGAGCCTTATTCTGTATCAGGCCGGCCGCGAACCCATGCCCGCCACCCGATTGCCCTGATTCCCGCTTCCCACTCGGTCTGCCAGGAGACGATGAAGTCGGGAATCGTCTGCCTGGCGGCACCGTCCGAGTGTTTGGCGCCACGTAAGCGCTGCCGGAGCTCACCGTCCCACCCTCGCCACGACCCTTTCGCCTGCGCACGAGTCGTCCCTTACTGAGCCGGAGGTGTGTCCAGTCCCACCTGATTTCCCTAAGGCGTTTATCCCCTCACCCCAGGGTGTTCGCCTGATTCTGCAAACGTAGTTTTTCGAACACACTGGAAGAAAGAAATATTCACTGCGCTGTCGGAGAGCGGCGCCGAACGCCGCGGAGCATCCGGGAACAGCCGCCCATTTCGCATAAATCGTCCGGCCCGGACGACCACAAAACGCAAAGATTCAGACCTGAGGACTTTTAGAAAAATGAAGAGTGTATTTCCGTCAATGCTGCGCCGGCCTTCGATCTTATCGTTATTATCGTTTGCGTTAGTCATGGCGGCCGCGACAGATAGCGTCTTCGCTCAGTTGACAACCACGGCTATAGAAGATCCACCGAACTACAATTCGTTCATTCCCCCATCGGTGGGAGGCACTTATATCGACCCCATTTTTGGATCGACAATCAAGCGCGTATCGAACGCTCTGGCTATGCCCAACAACTCGGCGGGCAGCGGCCATCTGACATGGATCGAGACGGAATATTCCACAGCGGCCGCCTTCAACGGCAACGACTCTTACTTCATCCTGGTTCATGAAAGCTACTTCGGGTTATACAGTGGCGCGACAGGCCTGTACCTGCATGACCTCCCGTTCGAGATCAATTCGTCGAGCGAGCCCCGGTGGTCCCGTAAAGATAACGTCACGCTCTACTACCATGCGGGCAATATGCTCAAGAGCTATAACGTCGGTACGGGCGCCATTACGGTGCTCCACACCTTCAGCCAATATACATCCATCAGCGGCAACGGCGAGATGGACATATCCTTCGACGGCGATCATTTCGTTCTTGTGGGAGACGGTCGATATATATTCGTGTACCAGATCAGCACGGATACGCAATGCCGGGTTTACAACACCGGCGGTATGGGTTTTGACAGCGTTTACATCACTCCGGAAAATGACGTCATCGTCAGCTGGTATCCGACGGGTACGGTTCGCTACACCGGGCAGGAATTATTCGACATCAACATGAATTTCCTCCGCCAGGTGGGACATGCCGACGGGCATAAGCATCTCACGCACGATAGCAACGGCGCGTCGGCCCTTATCTGGACCAATTCCAACGATCCCCAGCCGATACCAAACTGTCAGAACGGGATTGTCAAAATTCTTCTCGCCACCGGCGCGCAGACGTGCCTGGCGCAGCTGGACTGGAGTCTGGCGGTGCATATCACGGCGCCGGATGGGAACGGCTACGCTTATGTGGAAACCTATGCGCCTGGCAATCCCGTACCGGGCACCAGCGGCTGGGTCGTCTACACCAATGAATTGTTGCAGGTGAAACTCGACGGCTCCGGAAGCATTACCCGGCTGGCACAGCACCGAAGCCGCCCCTGGGATACCTATGTTTACATGCCGAAGGCAACCATAAGCCGCGATGCTTCCCGGCTGCTCTATTCGAGTAATTACGATCTGCAGGGAATAGAGTCGTATACGACGGATTATGCGGACACCTACCTGATCGACCTGGCTGCGTCTTCCGCTCCGACGCCGACGCCGACTCCAACGCCCACTCCGACGCCCGCTCCGCCTCCTGTGCCAACAACGGTGCGGTACGAACAGAACTCTCCATCCGTTCAATACAGCGGAACCTGGTATCCGAATTCCGGGACCTTCAACAGCGGCGGCAGCGCTGCCATGGCCATGGACGCCGGCAGCGCGGCAGTGTTCAGTTTTACCGGGACGGCCGTGAAGTGGATTGGCTTCAGCGATCCATGGTCGGGCATTGCGCAGGTTTATCTCGATGGTGCGCTGGTGGCCACCATCGATACTTATTCCGCCGTGCAGAAGGCGCAGGTCGTGCAGTACACCGTGAGCACGCTGACCAATACGGCGCACACGCTGTCGATCATGGCAACCGGCACGAAAGATGCGAAGTCCGATGGCGATTGGGTTTGGGTCGACGCATTCGACGTTACAAGCACCGCCGGCGCCACTACCCAAAGCGCCACCCCGGCACAGCCGGGTATCGTGATGCATAACAATCCCGCGGTTCAATACGTGGGCCGATGGTATCCCAACAGCGGCGCGTTCAATCTCGGCGGCAGCTCGGTTCTGGCGATGGGCACGGGCAGCCAGGCGAAGCTTACCTTCAACGGATCGGGCGTGACCTGGATTGGATACAGCGACCCGTGGTCGGGTATCGCGGAGGTTGAGGTGGATGGTTCCCGCGTGACGGCTTTGGATACTTACTCCGCAACGGCGAAAGCCCAGGCGAGCGAGTATTCCGTCGCTAACCTGACCAGCGGTACCCATACCCTGACAATCACCGTGACTGGGACTGCCGACAAACAGGCCAGTGGTGCGTGGGTCTGGGTGAACGCCTTCAACGTAGCGAAGTAACCGCCCGCTGCCCACCCTGCTGTTGCCCACCCTGATTGACACCGAGACGATTCATATGTAGGATCATCGACGTATAAGGGAGGCTCCGCATGAGCCGTCATTTGCTCGTTTCAACCGTCCTGATCCCAGCGGCCGTGGTCCTGCTGTCTGCGCAGAGCCCCGCCCCTAAACCGGCCGCACAGGGTGCTGCCAGGACCACATCCAAAGCCTGGAAGCCGTCTCGAACTCCCGATGGCCATCCCGATCTGCAGGGTTATTGGACCAACAATACCGTCACACCGCTCGAACGTCCCAAAGGGCTTGGCGCCAAAGAATTCTATACCGAAGCGGAACTGAAGGATCTGATGAAGCGCGAGCAGAATCGCGTGACGCTCAACGAAGAGGAAGGCCGCCCGACCGAGCCCGGAACCGACGCCGACGTGCACTACGATTTCAGCCAGTTCGGGTTGGACCGCGGCCAGGCCAAGCTCTCATGGAACCTGCGAACGTCGCTGATCGTGGGGCCCGAGGGAACCATCCCCCCGATGCTTTCAGAAGCGCGCAAAAGAAACGCCGCGATGGCCGCGAAGAACAAGGGACATGAGTTCGACGGCCCCGAGAATCGGCCGCTGAGCGCGCGCTGTCTCGTGCTCGGTCAGGAGTCGGTGCCGATGCTGCCCGGCGGCTATAACAACAATATGCAGATCGTCCAGGGAGAGGGATACGTGGCCACTCTTCACGAGATGAATCACGCCGTCCGCCTCATCCCCACCGACGGCCGCCCGCATGCCGCAAGTGAAATTCGCCAGTGGCGAGGCGATTCGCGCGGCCATTGGGAGGGCGACACGCTCGTGGTTGACGTCACCAACTTCGACGCGCGTAATCCATTCCGCGGATCAGGCGAGAAGCTGCACGTTGTGGAGCGCTTCACGCCAGTCGATGCGGACACAATCCTGTATCGATTCACCGCCGAGGACCCCGAGACCTGGGACAAACCCTGGACTGCTGAAATTGCGATGTCCAGAGTGAGCGGGCCGATCTTTGAATTCGCCTGCCACGAAGGCAATTATGGACTCCGCAATACTCTGCAGGGCGCGCGCGTGGCGGAGCAGGATGAAGCGGCGGCGGCAAAGAAAGGCACCAAATGAAGACCAAACTCTTTTTTGCGATGAGCGGCATCAGCCTGCTTCTGGCCGTAGCACCGGCGTGGGCCCACCACGCTTTCGCGGCGGAATTCGATGCGTCCCGGCCATTGAAACTGCACGGAACGGTTACCGAGTGGGAAATGATCAATCCCCATTCCTGGATTCACCTTGACGTCAAGAACGAAGACGGCACGGTGGTCTCATGGATGATCGAGGCCGGCAGCCCGAACAGCCTGCTCAGGCTCGGCTTCTCGAAGAATTCGCTGCCACCGGGAACCGAGCTCGTGATCGACGGCTATCAGGCCAAGGACCGGTCGAATCGCGCCGTAGGCAAGAACATCACGTTTCCGGACGGCAAGCGGCTCTTTCTGGGCGGCTCCGCAAACGAGTTAAAAGGCAACGACGCCGACAAAAAGTAGCAGTCCGCCCCGGTACTCGCGACTTGAGTCGCGTTTCCGGACTCTCCATCACCGGAAACGGAAGATGCTCTCCGAAAGCTCCTGGAAAAACTCCACGGGCGTAGCGAACCGCAAACCTGTGCTCTTCGCCACAGCCTGCGTAAAGTGTTTGGTGTTGTGAGTGAGAACCCAATCGGGGCGGCTCGCGACGGCGGACAGCAGCACCGGAACGTCCGCGGCATGGCGGATCATGTGACGCGATGCGCCGACTTCCGAAACACCTGGGTACGGGACGATCTCAGGCTTCATCAGCGCGATTAGACGGCTGTAGCCATCCAGGACGCGGCTCGCGCCGGAGGGATCAAGGTCTCCCAGGCGAGTTAAGATATTCTCTTCAACCTCCTCACGTACCGCTTCGGCAAGAACCAGCCGGCAAATGCGAGCCGCGCACAAGGAGAGTACCGCCTTGTCCAGCCCCCATTCGGAGACGATACCGGCAGTCAGAACATTGGAGTCGAGGAAAAGCCGGACGCGCTTTCCCTGATTCAATCGGCCTTGCTCCGCCGCCGCGCCCTGCCGCGCTCTTTCGCACTCACTTCAGGATACCGGCGGGAAAAAACGCGTTCACGAGCCTGCGGCAAGGTTTCCAGCACGCTTCCCGGCGTGATTTGACGCTCTTCGAACACAGCCGCAATGGATTCACAAAGTTGTCGAAACCGATTTTGCTCCGGGACCAGGATGAGACCCTCGCCGATTCGCAGAACCGCAATCGGAGCGCCGGCGCCCAGCCCCAAATCATCGCGATACTGCTTCGGAATCGTAAGTTGGCCCTTCTCGCCAACGCGCGTGCTCACGATATATTCAACTTGGGTCACAGACACGATCAGTTTCCTTCTGGTAGGAATATCCTACCACGAACTTTGGGTTTGCTAACTTAACTAGCCGAACCCGGGGCCTGTGTGGGGATGGAGGCCAAAATCCGCCCCACGCCAACCGTGATATACTTCCGCTCGGTCAGGCAAGGAGAACGCTTTGCAACAACGGTTCCGACGGGCTATGACGGTCTTTGGAATGGGCGGGGCGCTGTTCCTCGCGGCCGCGTCGTTGTGGGCGCATCATTCGCCGTCGGCCGAATTCGACATGTCAAAGCGCTTCACGCTGGCGGGGACACTCACCAGAGTCGATTGGATCAATCCCCATATCGTAATCAATATCGACGCCAAAGGCGAGGGCGGGAAAATGGAAAGCTGGCGCTTCGAGAGCAATCCACCGTCCTGGTTTCGCCGGGTGGGCGTCAGCCGTTCCGAAATCGCGCGCGGCATCGGACAAATGGTAACCGTCGAGGCGGTGCGCGCCAAAGACGGCTCCTTATACGGTTATATGCAGAAGCTCACGCTGGCCGACGGAACCTCCTGGGAATTGGTCAACGGCACGGAGAAATAGAAGATGAGACACAGTCTGTTCTGTGCATTTTCAGCAGCGGCATTATTGCCCGTTTTCACGGTCGCGGATACCCCGAAGGCCGCCCATCCGGACTTGAGCGGCGTCTGGTCCTACGCGATCGATCTGCCACCCGCCGCCATCAAAAAGCAGGTCAACGGATCGGCTACCGTCCAGAAGGTCAACCGCGGTGTCACGGTAGCGAAAGCCATTAAAGGCGCGCTGCCTTCCACCCCCACCCCTTCCTACAAGCCCGAACTTCTCGCCAAAGTGAAGGATCTTGCCGATCACGAGAGCAAGACCGACGAAGTCTTCTATTGCGGCAAGCCCGGTATTCCGCGCATCGGCCCGCCGCGCAAAATTGTTCAAACGCCGTCCGAGGTGATTTTCTTCTACGAAGACATATCCGGAGACCCCTACCGGATCGTTCCCACCGACGGCCGGCCGCACCGCGCCGATGCCGACCCCACTTACTACGGAGATTCCGTGGCCCACTGGGACGGAAACACGCTGGTGGTCGACGTAACCAACTTCGTCGAAGACACATGGTTCGGCGAGGACGGATATTTTCACAGCGACGCCATGCACGTCACCGAACGCCTCTGGCGTGACGGCGAAAATCTTATCTACCAGGTCGCGGTGGACGATCCCAAAGTCCTCACCGCCCCGTGGACGATGCCCGCCCGCGTGGTGAAGCCGTCCCTCGAACCACTCCTCGAATCCCCCCGCTGCGTGGAAGCCGACGCCAACCGGCTGGTGAACAACGACCACCACGCCCAGCGCTGATCTCTGGAACACGGGTAGACGCGGCTTCAGCCGCGTTTTATTACACTTGACCCTTTGTACATAAACTGTAAAACTGTCGAGGGAACCTGACAGGTGCCTGCCTTGGCCGAACAATTCGAATTCGGGCCATTCCTGGTCGATACCGCGAGCAGCCGGGTACTGCGCGATGGCATCGCCATGAAACTGCGCCCGCAGGCCTTTCAGGTCTTACGGACGCTCGTGCAGAACACCGGCCAGTGGATCTCCTGCGAAAGGTTGATCGCTGAAGCATGGGAAGGCAACCACATATCGCGGCACACAGTCTCAGTCACAGTCGGCGAGTTGAAGAGCGCGCTCGAGGAATACGGGGATTGGATCACCTGCCGACCGAAAATCGGCTATCGCCTCGAGTCGCCCCGCTCCGACGAACTCATCAAAACGGGTTGGCACTTCTGGAATCGCCGCACCCGCGAAGGATTTGAAAAAGCTCTCGAATGCTTCCGCGAAGCTGCCCGGGAAAACGACTCGGACCCCCGCGCGTATGAAGGAATTGCGATCTCCTGGCTGATGCCGGGAACCTACGGCATGCGTGCGCCGCGTGAGATCTATCCGCACTATCTCACCGCCTACAATCGCGCTGTGGCCCTCGCGGGCATCACGTCCGATCTGCGCGGCATGCACGGCCACGCCCTGCACATGTTCGAACGTAAGCTGCCCGAAGCGGAAGTGGAATTGGTTCAGTCCCTCGACGAGAAGCCGAAATCGGCGACTGCTTACATACGCCTCGCAATTCTATACGTAACGATGAACCGCCTGGCTGACGCGCTCGATGTGGTCAATCAGGCGCACGCGGTCGATCCGCTCTGGCCCCTGTGGCCCGCTACCGAAGTGATCGTGCGCTTTTGCCGCCGGGAATTCGACGCCGCCGCGCGCTGCGTGAAGAAGGCGCTCGAGCTTCATCCCTACCTGTTGTTGGGACGCGCTTTCTGCGCGCAGGCCCTGGAATATGCCGGCAGGACGGAGGAAGCCCTCGCCCAATACCGCTTCGTGCGCGTCGTTTATCCGGATGTTGCCTGGCTGGGCGCGCTGGAAGCCGCCTGTCTCGCCCGCAACGGCCGCCAGCGCGAAGCACGCAAAATTCTGGAAGAGCTCCAACGACGGCGCAGGACCGAATACGTCGACGCGTACTATATGACGCTTCTCCTCGAAGCGCTGGGGAAGCACGAGGAAGCGTTTAAGGAATTGGCGCGCGCGGTGGAGGAAAACTCCGCCACGCTCTATATCCTGGACGTAGACCCGCAGATGGATTCGCTACGCGGCGACGAGCGCTTCGCCGCTCTTCGAAACCGACTCCACGCCCAGGCCTGACGGTACACGCGGCTTCAGCCGCGTTCCTATAGCAACCCATGCTTCTGCATCTTGTAACGCAGCGCATCCCTGCCCAGCCGCAAACTCCGCGCCGCCTGCGATTGATTCCCATTCGCCCGCGCCAGCGCCTCCACAACCAACCGCTTTTCGTGATCCGCGAATGTATCTTCACTCGGCGCCGCCACGGCTCCCGCGGCTTCACCGCCATGCTGCGGCGACAGCAGATAATCCGGAAAGTCCTGCACGTCAATCGTCGTTCCCAACGCCATCATCGCGCCATGCCCCAGCACATTCTCGAGCTCCCGCACGTTGCCCGGCCAGTTATGCCGCGCGATCACAACCTGCGCCCGCTGCGTCAGGCCCCGGATATCCTTGCGGAACTGCGCGGAAAACCGGTCGAGGAAAAACCTGGTCAGCAGCGGCAGATCTTCCTTGCGGTCCGCCAGCGCCGGCACATGAATCTCAACCATCGACAGCCGGTAGAACAGGTCTTCCCGGAAACGTTTTTCCGCGATCGCGGCCCGCAGATCCTGATGGGTCGCGGCGATCACGTGCACATCCACCTTGCGTGGCGTGAGCGACCCCACGCGCAGCACTTCCTGATTCTGCAGCGTGCGCAGCAGCTTCGCCTGCGTCCCGAGGGGCATGTCGCCGATCTCGTCGAGAAAAATCGTGCCCCGGTCGGCATACTCGAACAGGCCCATCTTGTCCTGCGCTGCGCCCGTGAAAGATCCTTTCACATGCCCGAAAAGCTCGCTCTCGAACAGCGTCTCCACCACCGCCGAGCAGTTCAGCACCACGAACCGCCCGCTTTCGACCGGGCTCAGATTGTGCAGCGCCCGCGCGGCCATATCCTTGCCCGTGCCCGTCTGGCCCGTCAGCAGCACCGTCCGGAAATGCGGCGCAATGCGCCGAATCCGCGAAAACATCTCCCATAGCGCCGGGCTGCGCCCCACCATGCCTTCGAACTGCGCGCCCTCGACCGTTTCTTTGCTGACCCCGGTCGCCCGCTGGCGGCGCTGCACTTCTTCGATCAATTTACCGATCCGCTCCCGCAGCGCCACGATCGAAACCGGCTTGTTCAGATAATCGGAAGCCCCTTTGCGAATCGCTTCCACCGCGGTTTCCGAAGTGTAGTGCGCCGTCATCAGGATCACGTCGATCGCCGGATCGAACTCGACGATTCGTTCCACTACCTCAAGCCCGCTCATGCCCGGCATCACCAGATCCGTGAGCACGATCTGCGGGTGCTCCCGATACACAATCTCGATGCCTTCTTCCGGATCCTGCGCCGTGAAAATGCCCAGACCGGGCCGCGCCAAAGCCGCCGAGAGCAGTTCCAGACTGCCCGGATTATCGTCGATTATGACCAGGGAAACAGACGTTTCGGCGCTCATCTCATCCTTCTGTGGGGGCCTCGGCCAACAACCCGCCGATGGCGCGGCGCAGATCCGCCATCTTAACAGGCTTGCTGATGTAGGCTGTAAATCCGGATGCGATCGCGCGTTCGCAGTCGCCGGCCATGGCGCTCGCCGTCAAAGCGATGATCGGAGTCTTTGTATAGCGTTCCTCGGCGCGCAGCCGCTGCAATACGCCGAACCCGTCGGTGTGCGGCATGTACAAGTCGAGAATGACCAGGTCGGCCTGCGTCTCCAGCGCGCGTTCAATCGCCTGGCGTCCGTCGCACGCTTCAATAACAGAGTAGCCCGCGGCGCTCAGAACCGTACAAAGCAATTCCCGGCTCGCGTCGCGGTCCTCCGCCACCAGAATTTTTTTCGCCAATGAACTACTTTAAAGCATATTGAAGCGGCGCCGGGGCGAAGTTGGACAAATTCGCGGCTCTTATGGACATGCGGCGATAGCCGCGTTGGCTGGGATGCGGAAGAGACGCGGCTACCCGCCGCATTTCCATTCCAATGTCGGCACTGCCGGTCCCGCTAAAGCCCGCTAAAGCACATTAAAGCGCGCCGGGGCGTGCTTTCGGAGCGCCTGTACCAGCGCCTCTTTCTTCAGAGGCTTTTGCAGATAATCCGTCGCTCCGATCATCCCCGGGCTTTCGTCGAGCACGGAAACCACGAAAACCGGGATCGCGCTGGTTTCCGCCGATGCCCGCAGCTCCCGCAGCACGCGCCAGCCGCTCTTGCCCGGCATCAAAAGATCGAGGGTGATCGCGTCCGGCTTCAGATCGCGCGCCATCCGCAGCCCTTCGTCCGCCGTGGACGCGCATTCCGTCCGCACACCCATGGGTTCCAGATAGCTCGTCAGCAGCTCTCGTGCGCCGGGCTCGTCTTCGATCACCAGCACCAGCGGAGGGCTCGAATCGCCCGCCGGAACCGTGAAGCTGAATCGGCTTCCCTCGCCAGGCGCGCTTTCAAGCGATATCTTTCCGCCATGCATCTCGACGAAGCTCTTCACTATGGCGAGGCCCAGCCCCGTGCCCTCACGCACGCCGCGCGTAGTCGATCCCACCTGGCGGAACTTGTCGAACACCGCTTCCTGGTCCTCCGGCGAGATACCAATCCCCGTATCGGCCACCGAGAAGCCCATCATGCCCGCCCCGGCCGTGCCCGGAGAAGCGCCGTCCGCAAAGTTTTCAACCCGCACATTTCCGCCCTCCGGCGTGAACTTGACCGCGTTGCTCAGCAGGTTGTTCAGAATCTCGCGAAAGCGCACCTTGTCGGCCTTGACGATCGTCTCCCGCCCCACCTGGTTTTCCACCGCGATTCCCCGCGCGCTCGCCATTGGCCGGATCCCGTTCACCGCTTCGGAAATCACCACCCCCGCATCGAAGCTTTCCGGATGCAGTTCCATCTGGCCGGCTTCGATCTTGCTCAAATCGAGGATGTCGTTGATGAGCGCCAGAAGATGCTGGGAATCCTGGTGCACATGCCCCAGAAACCGCTTCTGCTTTTCATTGAGCGGCCCCTCGAGCTCCTCGCCCAGCAATTCCGTGAAGCCGATGATGGTGTGCAGCGGCGTCCGCAGCTCGTGGCTCATGCTCGCCAGAAACTCGCTCTTGAGCCGGTTCACCCGGTCCAGTTCCCGGTTTTGCAGTTCGAGCTGCTGATTGGCCGCACGGATGGCTTCCTCGGCCTTCTGCTTGGCCGTCACGTCGCGTATGATCGCGGTGACACGAAATCCGTCGTCGATCTCGACCGGACTCAGGCTGATTTCAACCGGAAACTCCGCGCCGTCCTTCCGCCGCGCCAGCAGAATCATCCCGAAGCCCATGGGCCGTGTCACAGGGTTCGCCCAATAAGCCGCGCGATGAGCGTGATGGCGCCCCCGCGCTCCCATCGGAATCAGCCACTCCACCGGCTGGCCCAGCAATTCCTCGCGCCGGTATCCGAAAATCGCTTCGGTAGCGGCATTCAACAGGACGATCCGGCCTTGCTGGTCCACTTCGATGATCGCGTCGGGCGCGGCTTCCAGCAGCTTGCGGAAGCGGCTCTCCGCCTTGATCCGCATGTTGGCGTCGCGCTCCGTCTTGGCGCTTTGCGTCAGGTCCGAAGCCATCAGCAGCCATCCCCCGCCCGGCCGCGGCGCGCTCCTGAGATCGACTTCAACAACTCGCCCGTCCTTTGCAGTTACAGCCGCTGCAACCGGATTTGGATCGACACTGAGGCCTGGCGGCAACGGCTTGCCCGCCATCTCCGTTTCTGTCCATCCGAACAGCTCGAGCGCCGCCGGACTCCACAGATCGATCTCCTCCCGCGCGTTCAGGCCGATAATTGCCGCCGGCGAGATCCTGGTCAGCGTTTCCAACATCCATTCCATTATCAGTGCATTCACGTCGCCAACCCGGAAGTGCTGCTGATACCTTGGTTACACGCGACTTGAGTCGCGTTCCTCAGACCCCCAGCCCTGTGGACTCTCGCGCAGCTTGCGCCATTACGCGCGCGGACCGTGTCCTTTACTTCTTCTGAATCAATACCTCGCCGCGGTATCCCATTTGCACCATCGCGGCATGGAGTATTCCGATGATCCTCAAAACCGCCTTAACCGCAATCGCCGCTGGGACACTGTTCAGCGTGGCAATGGCCCAACTGCTCAGCCCGTCCAGGGATTTGCCCAAGCCGGACCAACTCAGCCCGGAAACCGTCCGTCTGATCGATTCCGTGGACGGCCCCGCGCTCTTCAAAGCCTATTGCGCGGTCTGCCACGGCACCGATGCCCGCGGCGGCGGCCCCATGTCCGTATCTCTCAAGGTTGCTCCCGCCGATTTGACACGCATCGCCGTGCGCAACGGAGGCATGTATCCACAAACCCGCGTTGAAAGGATCATCTCCGGCGAGGAGTTAATTACCGGTGGACACGGAACACGCGCCATGCCCGTCTGGGGCCCGATTTTTTCGCAAATCGCCTGGGACCAGGACCTCGGGCGCCTGCGGATTCACAACCTCGCCGCCTACATCGGCCGCCTCCAGGCCCGCTGAAACGCAGCGCGGGCACTTTGCCTGCGGCGCCGACACAAATGTCGGCGCTTGGTTTGCGCCTCACCTGAAGAAATCCCCGGTTTCTGCCGATACGTGTCCGGCATCGGATGATTTCCATAAAGAAGCACATGGACGGCTGGACCCATGATGCGCCAGCCGTTTCCTCGCTCCACTTCTACCGCTCCCTGCTGGCGGCAGTAGGCAAATGCAGCCACCGCGCCGTGCCCGATCTCGGGCATGAACTCGAACGGAAGCTATCCAAATTGGACTCGGCCCTCGAAAAGGATCCGCTCACAGGTCTTGCCAACCGCAGAGGATTTGAGGAGCGGTTGGACGCAAGAATGCGCACGTCCGGCCCCTTCTGCCTGATCCTCATCGATCTGAACGGCTTCAAGGCGGTTAACGATCGCCTGGGGCACCTCGCGGGTGACGACGTCCTGAAAAATTTCGCCGCAAGCTTGCGCGCCCAATTCCCTCCCGCCGATCTTGTGGCACGTTGGGGCGGCGACGAGTTCGCGGCGATCGTCAACGGCGGCCGAAATGACGCGGAGGCGCTCGTCGATCGTATTCGGCGCTCGGATATCGGCGAATGCAAAATCAACGGCCCCAAACAGACCATCAACGTCGCTGTGCAGCCGTCGATCGGGCTGGCCGAGTGGGATGGCTCTGAAAAAGGGCCCTCCCTGCTCGCCCGCGCGGATCATGCCATGTACCAGGGAAAGCAATTGATGAAGACCCGGCGCGCCTGAAAACCGCCAACCATAACCTTCACCCCCGGAATGGAAGAATGGTTTGAAGATGTCCAGACCGTTCCTCGCGCATTGGCGGCCGATCGTTCTTTCGATCGTCCTGTTGGCCGTCAACATTTACATCTGCCGCGAACTTTTCGGCATCGAGTTTCTCGACAACCTCAGTTCCAACGATGGTGCATTCATCACTCTCGCCCGTTTCTTTCGGCAGCACGGAACCGGCAATGCGTGGTTCCCCTGGTTCAACGCCGGCATGCCGATCGAAGACGTCTATCAGCCGCTGCTGCCCGCGCTCGCGGCTCTCGCCGCCAAACTCAGCGGCTGGCCGATAGCCCGCGCCTTTCACTTCGTCGTCGCCCTGTTCTATTGCCTCGGCCCCGTGACTCTCTTCTGGTTTGTTCGCGAATGGTCGAAATCTCTTTACATCGCCTTCATCGCGGCTCTCGCGTATTGCCTCGTGTCGCCCGCCGCGCTTCTGATTCCGATTCTGCGAATTCCCTCGAGCGGCCTGTGGGGAGGGCTGCGCCTTTTCAATCTGATCCACTACGCCGAGGACGCCCACAACGTCTCACTCACGCTTCTGCCGCTCGCCCTGCTCTTTCTACATCGAGCCGTCACTCGCGGAAACGCGCCGAACATCCTTGCCGCCATTGTGCTGTGCGCGTCCGGCGTACTGGCCAACGCCTTCGGCGCCGTGGATCTCGCGATCGGCGGCCTCTGCCTGGTGCTGGCGCTGAACCGCGGGCTGACGATTCTGGTTCCCGTCGGCATCGCGGCCTGGCTCTGGATTTCGCCGATGCTCCCACCGTCGCTTATCGATCTGATTCGTCAGGATCAATGGGGCCCGCACGGCTCTTATCATTCGGGCGCGCACGCCTGGCTGCCCACGCTCGCGGTCGTCGCCGGGTTCGCCTTGCTGTGTCTGGCGGTGCGCCGGCATCTTTCGGCCCAGGAACGGTTCTCGATCTTCTTTGCGTACTGGATGTGCATCATCCCGTTGTCGTACTTCCTGCTGAACGTGACCCCGGCCCCGCAGGCAAGCCGTTATCAGGTGGAAATGGAAATGGCGCTCTGCCTCTGCTTTGCGTGTCTTTGCGTCCACATCCCCTGGCGAACGCCGCTGATCGCGATTCTCGTTCTTGTTGGAGCTTGGCAGGCGGTCATGTTGCGGAATTACGCCCGCACGCTGATCCGGCCCGTCGATATCGCCACCACTATCGAATACAAGGTCGACACGTGGATCGACCGCAATCTGCCCGGCCAGCGCACCCTGATTTCGGGCGACCCGGAGTATCTTCTCAACGTCTTGTCGGATAATCCGCAAATGTCGGCCGGACACGAATTTTCCGCGCCCAACTGGGAGCAGCGCGTGGCCGTTTACACGATCTACTCCGGCGAAAACGCCGGCGTCCGCGACGCCGAGTATTCGCTTCTGTGGCTCCAGGCTTTCGGCAATCAGGCGATCTATGTGCCGGGCGAGAAGAGCCGCGAGTTCTACCACTCCATCGCTCATCCCCATAAATTCGACGGCGTCCTCCCTGTTCTCTGGCACGATGAGGACGACACCATCTTCGCGGTCCCGCAGCGCTCGCGCTCGCTCGCCCATGTGATTCCGAAGGAGGCGGTCGTCGCCCGCGAGCCGATTCACGGACTTGATGTGGACCCGGTCCGCCCCTACGTGGCAGCGCTCGAAGACCCATCGCTGCCCGTCGCTGAAATGCGCTGGCAGGGGACCTCCCGAGCTGTGATTGACGCACCGATGAAACCAGGCGAGGTGATGTCGGTGCAGGTCACATGGGCCCCGGGTTGGCGCGCCAGCGTGGACGGCCGAAAAGTCCCCCTCCGCAAAGACGGCATCGGACTGCTTGTGCTCGAACCCGGCTGCGACGGCCCGTGCGAAATTCGCCTCGACTACGTCGCTACACGCGAGGCATGGATTTGCCGTATCCTGAGCGGCTTCGTAACCCTCGGCATGATCGGCGCTCTGTTTGGGCTGTTGCAACCGGGAGCAATCCGGGCCGTTTCGCGTTAAGATCGAGAAAGGGAAGACGTTTGTGAGTAAACGTTCAATGATGATCCTGGACGCATTTCGCCCTCAATGGGGGTGGCCACCCAGTTATATGCGGGCCGCCGATCCTGCAGACCGCTGGAAACTCCACCTCCTCCGCATCGGCGCGGGCGTAGTAATAGCCATTCTCTTTTTGCTTCTCGGTGGACCGCATTCTCCACTCGTCAAATAACAGCGACGACCCGAGAAGTGCCGTCTTCAAATCTCCTGCTGTTACCGGTAGTGAACTAAACCGCTTCGCGGTAAACGTCTGCGCAGGCCACTGAGGGGTGTTGGGTGGGCGGGTTTTCTTTCAAGCTGGATATCGGTTATCGCCATAACCGCGATTCCAACAGAAGGAGA
>Ga0070733_10000336_pt1 | contig 39768 bp, 33 predicted proteins | sample Coa_R1_9_FD_66450 | JGI IMG/M metagenome (GOLD analysis project Ga0070733, IMG submission 66450) | Surface soil microbial communities from Centralia Pennsylvania, which are recovering from an underground coalmine fire - Coalmine... | ecosystem: Environmental > Terrestrial > Soil > Unclassified ... | reverse complement strand
TACCAGCGCGACCATCTGGCGCTTAAACTCCGGCGTGTACCGGGTTGCTTTGTCTGCCATCGTGAACCCTCCAGAATCCAACGTTGAGGTGTCCACGAAAGCGGGTCAACTCCAAATGAGCGCTCGCGAGGTTCGAAGAACAATCGTATTAAAATAGATGTCGAAGCGAGACGCCCTTGCCATCTCGATCGTCACTGCCTGCAACCGTCCCGAGTCATGGGCGGTGGCGGCTCGCAGCGACATCGCCCAAGCCGCTCCATTCTGCGGATCCAAGGCTTGCAATCGAGACTCCAGTGGGCCCGTAGCGCAAGATGGGACCTGGCCGCATGCCTGAAGGTGCATCCAAACTAGGTCTTTCCGTTCCGGCGCTGCAGCAGCCGCGCGCGCAAAAAACTCCAGCCGTTCCGCCGGCTCTTCCTTGCCGCGTCCGGTTAGGAAGGCCGCGGCCTCCAATGAATCAGCATCGCCGGCTTGTAGCAGTAACTCGCGCGTGTGATTGAGGTGTCGTTGGTATGACGCTTGAGTTGTACAGGCGGGAGCAACAATAAGCGCGACGCTCAGCGCCAGTCGAACAATCGTGGCACCCAAGTCCGTTGGGAGATGTGACTTCGAGATTTCCACCGCGGCAGTCAATCAGACGGATGGCTTTCGCGCTTACCTCTCATTGCTCGGACCGCGCATCCAGTCCTGCATAGCGGGCCCAACGGAAGACTTTCGTGAACCCTCTGGCACCAAGAATGAGCCAAACCGCGATCACGACCATGCACGCGAGATAAATGATTGAGTTTCTCAATGCCGAGAAATCGCCGGCAAGCGTCTCACTAGAGAGCAGAAACAGGGAATCGCGTATCAGAGAAGGCAGGTACTCTGTAAGCAAATAGAGTCCGATGAGGGCGCAGCCCATCGAAAGCCAGGTATCCGGGGTCGTCGGCGACGCCTCCTCAAGGGCCGGCGCGCTCAGCAGCTTTCGGGCAATCGACATGGGGAAGAACCAGAGTCCCAGAATGATGACGAGCGCCGCGAGCAGAATTCCGACGGTAATGAGGCCCGTGTAGGGCTGATCAATCTTCGTGCCTTCAAAATAGAAGGCGTACAACTGGCCCGGCAGATGGATCGCCAGCCAAACGGCAAACAGCCGGACCATCACCGCAATGATCTGATAGGGCGACATCAACCGTCCCTCCGGGCCGTGTTAGCTAGTGTGATGTTACGGTCAGCCTCAGACCTAGAGAATCCAAAAGTCTGCGAACCGTGTCATAGCGCACCTTCGCCCCCGGCGAGAGGGCCTTGTAAAGGCTCTCCCGCCCCAATCCCGCCTCCCGCGCAACTTTTGCGATGCCTCGCGCTCTGGCGACGTCTGAGACTGCCTGGAGGAAGGCATCAGGATTCTTGTCCTCAAGAGCCGCGGAGAGGTATTCCACAACCACTTCCCGGCTGTCCAAGTAATCGGCGGCATCAAACCTGGAGATCACCGCTTTGGCTTTCTTGGCTTTCTTGGCTTTGCGCTCCGCCACCATTTCGCCTCAACTCCATGGCGTTTGATTGTATCCGACTGGATACGCTAACGCGACTGCCGTCGCAGCGGAATTACCTGCGCCCCCCACGGAGTCCACCTAGGTAGTCAGCCCACGCCTGCATCATCTTGCGGCGCTCCGGGAGGCGCTGCGCTTTGTTGTAAGCAGCCCGCACCTTGTTGCGCTCCGCGTGCGCCAGTTGAAGTTCAATGACGTCGGGCGGGAACCCTTGCTCGTTCAGCAGAGTGCTCGCCATCGTCCGAAACCCATGACCCGTCTGTTCCTCGGTGGTGTAGCCCAGGCGCCTTAAGGCAGCATTGATCGTGTTGTTGGACATCGGCCTGTCGCGCGAACGCAGCGAGTGAAACACATAGCGCCCTCCCCTGGCGAAAGGACGAAGCTCCTCCAGCAGCGCTACTGCCTGCCGCGCGAGCGGCACCACGTGCAGCTCCCCCATCTTCATGCGAGCCGCCGGGATCCGCCATTCCGCACCCTCAAGATCAAACTCTGTCCACTCGGCCTGCCTCAGTTCGCCCGGGCGCACGAACACGAGCGGTGCGAGCTTGAGCGCCAGCGCCGTCACTGGGTGCCCGCTGTAGCCATCAATGGCGCGCATGAGCTCACCGACCCGGACCGGGTCAGTGACTGAGGCGAAGTTCTTGGACTTGACCGGCGCCAAGGCATCCCTGAGGTCGGCGGCAACGTCGTGCTGCGCGCGTCCGGTGGCGACCGCGTACCGGAAGACCCGACCCGCTAAGGCGCGGACACGGTGTGCGGTTTCATGGCGACCCCTGGCCTCGATCCGACGCAGCGCGGAAAGGAGTTCCTGGGCGGTAATCGATCCCATTGGGCGACTGCCCAGATAGGGGTAAAGGCCGCTGTTCAGCCGTGCTCCCAGGATGGAGATGGTTTCCGGCGCCAGCGACTTGCTTTGCAGATCGAGCCATTCCTGGGCTACGCCCTCGAAAGTCACCAGCATCGCGGCGCGCTTGGCCTTGCGATCCGCGCTGGGATCGATCTCGTCTGCAACGAGTCGCCGCGCCTCGTCGCGCTTCTCGCGTGCGCGCTTCAGCGGCACGTCCGGATAGGCGCCGAGCGAGATCAGTTTCTCGAGATTTCCGATCCGATAACGAAGGCGCCACAAGCGCCCTCCGGTCGGTGTTACCAGCAGGAATAAACCACGTTCGTCGTAGAGCTTGTAGGCCCGCTCGCGTGGCTTCGCACTGCGTATTCTTGCTTCGCTGAGTGACGGCACATAACACCCACATACCCCAGTGGGCGAAACGTACCCCAATACATACCCCAGGTCTAATCGCGGCGCCGCTGAACACGGTCAGACACCGCTGTACGCGGAAAGCCTGTTATTTCAGGCCTTTGACGACTAATTGAGGCGCGGAAGGACGCCCGCGGACGGGCGAATTAGATTCCGGAAAAAGGCTAGGGTCGGAATCGAACCGGCGTAGACGGCTTTGCAGGCCGCTGCATGACCACTCTGCCACCTAGCCATCTGAGGTGAGGCGAATCGGGCGGGGCACGGACCCAAACCAGTAAGCCCCACGAGACTTATTGCGTGCGGGGGGCGTTCGCTCCGATTGCAGTGGCGCGCAGCGTAACAAATGCGAAAGAATGCGTCGATTGCCTGCGACCTAATAATAAAGGAGCGCGCGATGTCCGCTGTAAACGTCACTGCCCAGCCGGGTTTCCTTGACAGGGAGCGCATCGTCGCCGGACCCGGATACAGCCGCTGGCTGGTTCCCCCCTGCGCTCTCGCGATTCATCTGTGCATCGGCATGGCCTATGGCTTTTCGGTGTTCTGGCTGCCGCTGTCGAAGGCAATCGGCATTACCAAGCCCGTTGCCTGCGCCAAAGACGCGGGTGTCTTCGACTATCTGACGACCGCTACCTGCGACTGGAAGATTTCCATGCTGGGGTGGATGTACACCCTGTTCTTCGTCTTCCTCGGCACCGCCGCTGCCGTTTGGGGCGGTTGGCTTGAGCGAGTCGGCCCGCGTAAAGCGGGCGTCGCCGCCGCCCTGTGCTGGTGCGGGGGCTTGGTGATTTCTGCCTTCGGCGTCACGGTCCATCAGCTATGGATGCTGTGGCTCGGTTCAGGCGTGATCGGTGGCCTGGGACTCGGACTCGGATACATCTCCCCGGTCTCCACGCTCATCAAATGGTTTCCCGACCGCCGCGGCATGGCCACCGGCATGGCGATCATGGGTTTCGGCGGCGGCGCAATGATTGGCTCGCCGCTTGCCGACCGGCTCATGAAGCTCTTTGCGACGCCGACCTCAGTGGGCGTGTGGCAGACGTTTCTGGTCCTGGCAGCCGGCTACTTCGTCTTCATGATGTCCGGCGCGCTCGGCTATCGTCTGCCGCCGGAGAACTGGAAACCATCGGGCTGGACGCCGCCCACGGCGGACAAGAAAGAGCTGATCACCGATCGGCAGGTGCACCTCAACGTCGCTTCGCGCACCCCGCAGTTCTGGCTGCTGTGGGCCGTGCTCGCTCTCAACGTCACGGCCGGAATCGGCATCATTGGCATGGCATCGCCCCTCCTGCAGGAGGTGTTCGCGGGGCGCCTCATCGGTGTCAAGGCTACGTTTGACCAGCTCAGCCAACAGCAGCTCGGCGCGATCGCGGCAATCGCCGCGGGCTTCACCGGCCTCCTGTCGCTATTCAACATTGCCGGACGGTTCTTCTGGGCGTCCACGTCCGACTACATTGGCCGCAAACCCACCTACATGGTGTTCTTCCTCCTGGGCCTAGCGCTCTACGCATCCACACCCACGATCGCCGCAGCCGGGAATCTCGCCCTCTTCGTGGGCGCCTTCTGCATCATCCTGTCGATGTACGGCGGCGGGTTCGCGACTGTCCCCGCGTACCTTGCGGACCTGTTCGGCACGAAGATGGTGGGCGCGATCCACGGCCGTCTGCTGACGGCGTGGTCGGCGGCAGGGATCTTAGGTCCAGTACTGGTGAACTACATTCGCGAGTACCAGCTCGCCCACGGCGTACCCAAGGCGCAGGTTTACAGCGTCACCATGTACGTGCTCGCGGGGCTGCTGGCGCTCGGTTTCGTCTGCAACCTGCTGATCCGCCCCGTTGCGGAGAAGAACTACATGACTGCAGAGCAGATCGCAGCGCTGGACGCTGCGAGCCGAACCGCAGCTGCCGGCACTGGCAAGTCGGGCGATTGGATCCCGAAGGTCACGACGCGCACGCCAACGTGGCAAATCATGGCGGCGTGGCTCGGCGTGGGTATTCCTCTCGCCTGGGGCGTGTGGGTGACGCTGCAAAAGGCGGCGATTCTGTTCGGATTCTAAGGATCCCGCGCCGGCGATCATCACCGCCGTGTCAGCTTAGGACTCCCAGGATGAGTTCACCGCAGCCGATCCGGCGACAAGTCGGCACCTTCGCCCTGATGCTGACGGGCTTGGGCTCGATCATCGGATCGGGTTGGCTCTTTGGCGCGTGGCGCGCCGCGGGACTCGCCGGACCCGCCGCGATCTGGGCCTGGGTGCTGGGCGCGCTGATCGTAACGACGGTGGCGCTCACCTACGCTGAACTCGGCGCGATGTTCCCGGAGTCGGGCGGCATGGTTCGCTACGGTCATTATTCCCATGGCTTGCTGGTGGGATTCATCGCCGCCTGGTCGAACTGGATCGCGGTTGTGTCGGTGATTCCGGTTGAAGCCGAAGCGTCGGTCCAGTACATGGCGTCGTGGCCCTACCATTGGGCACACGATCTGTATTTTCACCTGCCGGACGGCCACGGCGAGCTGTCGCTTGCGGGTCTCTCCATCGCGGCGGCGCTGGTGATCATCTACTTTCTACTCAATTTCTGGAGCGTGCGGCTGTTCGCGCGTTCCAACACCGCCATCACCGTCTTCAAGCTCGTGGTTCCGGCTGCGACCGGACTCGCTTTGATCGCGAGCGGCTTCCACGCGGGGAACTTCAGCGTCGGCGTGCATGGCAAGGCCAACGTCTTCGACTTCGCCGCGGTGCTCACCGCGGTGGCGACCGCCGGCATCGTCTTCAGCTTCAACGGCTTTCAAAGCCCGATCAACCTCGCCGGCGAAGCGCGCAACCCGGCGCGCAGCATCCCCATCGGAGTACTCGGCTCGATCGCGCTCGCCACCGTGATTTACGTGATTCTGCAGGTTGCCTACCTGGGTGCCGTGCCGCCGGCCCTGCTGGCCCAGGCGGGCTGGCACGGAATCGATTTTCGTTCGCCGTTCGCGGAACTGGCGCTGATTGTCAATCTTCAGTGGCTCGCCATGCTCTTGTACGCGGACGCGTTCGTGAGCCCGAGCGGCACCGGCATTACCTACACCGCCACCACCGCGCGGATGCTCTACGGGATGGAGCGCAACGGCGTCCTGCCAAAAGTCTTCGGCAGGCTCCATCCGCTGTATGCGATTCCCAGAATGGCGATGTGGTTCAACCTTGCGGTCTCCTTTCTCTTCCTGTTTTTCTTCCGCGGCTGGGGCACGCTGGCGGCGGTAATCTCCGTTGCCACCATCATTTCCTATGTGACGGGTCCTGTGAGTGCGCTGACCCTGCGTCGCACTGCCGCGACCATGTATCGGCCGCTGCGCGTCGCCGGGTTACCCGCAGTTGCCGCGCTCGCGTTTGTTCTCGCAACCGAGGTTTTGTATTGGGCCAAGTGGCCTCTCACCGGGGAGGTCATCCTGCTGATCGCGGTGGCGCTGCCGATATACTTCTACTACCAGGCCGGCAGCGGTCGGCAGCACTTTGCTCAACAGCTGCGTGCGGCGTGGTGGCTCGTCATCTATCTGCCCGCCATCGCCGCCGTATCCTGGGCCGGCAGCGCGAGGTTCGGCGGACACGACTACCTGCAATGGGGCTGGGACCTCGCCGTGGTCGCCGTGCTCGGCCTCGTCTTCTTCTACTGGGGCGTGAGGTCGGGCTGGACCACGCCATCAGTGCAGCAGGCGCAGATCGACCACGCAGCGCCGACGTAACCGCGCAACTTGAAGAAGGCTTAAGGAAGATTGGAGCGGGAAACGAGACTCGAACTCGCGACCCCGACCTTGGCAAGGTCGTGCTCTACCAACTGAGCTATTCCCGCATCCGAACGAGGAGCGCGGATTCTATGTACACCCCTCGAGAAGTCAAGGCGAGACAATCTATCTTCCGACTCATTGTGAGCGAATACCTATATAATTAACTCAATATATATCAGTGCCTTAATGGATATTTCTAACGTTTGAGTTCAGGCCATGCGGCGCGCAGATACGCGACCATCGACACGAGCGTAGCAACGGCGGCGATGACCGTCAGCCCCACGCCCAGATCGTAGGTCGGCAGAATTCCAAATAGCCGCGAGTGGTACAGCATCAGCGACAGCCCGGTGATCTGCAGGATGGTCTTGTACTTCCCCAGCACTGAGACGGCCACCTTGCGCCGCGCGCCGATTTCCGCCATCCACTCGCGCAGCGCCGAAATCGTAATCTCGCGGCCGATGATCACGGCGGCGGTGAGAACGATCAGGGCACGCGGGTCCTTGCTCACGAGCAGCACCAGCGCGACCGCGACGATGAGCTTGTCGGCCACCGGGTCAAGAAACGCGCCCAGGCGTGAGGTCTGCCCGAGCCGTCGCGCAAAATATCCATCGAGCGAGTCGGTGATTCCAGCCGCCGCAAACAACAGGCCCGCCGCCGGATCCGCCCACGGATACGGCATGTAGAACAAGAGCACAATGAGCGGGATCGCCGCGATGCGCAGCCCTGTCAGGGTGTTGGGGACGTTCCAGGGCATCGGCACTCTTCTACGAACCCGGGTGCAGGTGATCATAAAGGCTTCGCGCGAGCGCCGCGCCGATTCCCTTTACCTGGGTAAGATCCGCGATGCCTGCCCGCATCACTTCCGGCAGTCCGCCAAAGTGCTTGAGCAGCGCCCGGCGCCTCGCGGGCCCTAAGCCCGCTACTACCTCCAGCACCGACTCGTTGTAGCGGCGCGCGCGCTTCCTGCGGTGACCCGTGATGGCAAAGCGGTGGGCCTCGTCGCGGATCCTTTGTATGAGGCGCAGTGCCGGTGAGCGCGCCTCGGGGATGATCGGAGTCGGTAAGCCGTACACGAACAGGCGCTCCTGCCCGGGACGCCGGTCGGGCCCCTTGGCGACACCGACGAGTTCCAGGTCCCCGAATCCGAGCTCCTCGAGAACGCCATGGACCTGGGCGATTTGCCCCAGCCCACCATCGATGAGCAGCAGGTCCGGAACCGGCACCTCTCCCTCGCCCACGCGCCGATAGCGCCGCTCCAGCGCCTGACGCAGCGCGCCGTAGTCATCTCCAGGGGTAATGCCGGTGATGTTGAAGCGCCGGTATTCCTTCTTAAGCGGTCCCGCAGGCCCGAATACCACGCACGACGCCACCGTGCCTTCACCACCGCTGTGGCTGATGTCGAAGCATTCCATGCGCGCCGGGGGCTCCGGCATATCCAGTTCGCGCGCCAGGTCTGCGAGCATTTCCTCCATGCCGGCGCGCTGCACAAAGCGCATGCGCAGGCCCTGCAGTGCGTTCTCGCGCGTGAGCTCGACCCACCTGACGCCCACCCCACGCACGGGATTGCGAACCTCGACCGCGCGACCCGCCCGGTCCGAAAGCGCCTCGGCGAGCGCCGGCGCGTCCGCGAGCCTGCGGTCGGTGAGCACTTCGGCGGGCGCCTCGCTGTCGGCGTAGTACTGCATGATGAAAGAGGACAAAGCGTCGCCGGCTTCGGCGAGCACCGCGCGGGGAAAGTAGCTGCTGGTGCCGAGATTGCGGCCGCCGCGGATGAGCATGACCCCGAGCGCGCATTCCCCGCCCTCTTCCACCAGTGCGAATACGTCCAGGTCGCGCTCGGCATCATCCGTCACCACCTGCTGGGCCTGGATGCGCTTCAGGGCGGCGAGCTGATCGCGCACCTGCGCGGCGCGTTCGAATTGCAGTTTGTTGCCGGCCGCTTCCATGCGCGCCTGCAGCTCCGCGTTCACTTCGTCGCTCCTCCCGTCGAGCACCTTCACCGCCGCGGCAATGTCCTGGGCGTAGTCCTCGCGACTGATGAGCCCGACACACGGCGCCGAACAGCGCCCGATCTGGTGTTGCAGGCAGGGACGGCTGCGGTTGGCAAAGAAGCTGTCGCGGCAGTTGCGGATGCGAAACAGCTTCTGCAGTTGATTTAACGTGTCACGCAGCGCGCCCGCGTTGGGAAACGGGCCGAAGTAACGTCCCGGCGCGCGGCGTGACCCGCGGTAGAACACCAGGCGCGGAAACTCATGGGCGGTATCCAGGTGAATGTAGGGGAAGCTCTTGTCATCGCGCAGCACGATGTTGAAGCGCGGCTTGTGGGCCTTGATGAGGTTGTATTCGAGGAGCAGCGCCTCGGTCTCTGAGTTGGTGACCGTGACCTCGATCGAGGTGATCTGGCGCACCAGCGCCTGGACCTTGGGCTGCATGTTGCTCGCCAGGAAGTAGTTGCCGACCCGGTCCTTCAGACTCCTGGCTTTGCCAACGTACAAGAGCTCCTGGTCCGCGCCGAACATGCGATACACCCCGGGGCGGCGCGGCAGTGAAGCGATGAACTCTTTGTGATCAAACACCGGTGAATCCTGCCAGCGTGCAGGCGCGGCGCACGACCTGCCGGAACATCTGCGGCGTCAGCCGCCGTGTCGAGGTGTTGTAGCGGCTGCAATGATAAGAGTCGAGGAGCACCGTGTCCCCAGGCAGGGCGTGCTCGCGGGCGTGCCCGAAGCGGTAGCCCCCCCGCTTTAGCCCCTTTGCCATGAGCAGCGCGTCGTGCGCCACGCGTCCCAGGGCCAGGTACACCCGCACTTGCGCCAGTCCGGAGAGCTCGCTGGCAAGGTAGGCGTTGCAGCAGCGGATCTCCCCGGGAGTGGGCTTGTTTCCCGGTGGAACGCACTTGACGGCGTTTGCAATGCGCGCGTCGCGCAGCTCCAGTCCGTCGTCGGGGGAAGTCGCCATCGGGGCGTTCGCCAGACCAAACTCGTGCAGCGTCTCGTACAGCAGGATGCCGGCGTGATCGCCGGTGAAGGGCCGGCCGGTGCGGTTGGCGCCGTGCATGCCGGGCGCCAGGCCCACAATGAGGATCTTCGGGTCTGCAGCACCAAAAGAGGGGACCGGTCTGGCCCAGTAGTCCGGATAGCGTGCGCGCGTCGCGATGAGAAACTGCGCCAGCCGCGGACAGCGCACGCACTCCGGATCGTAGATCGCGGGCTGCTCAGTCATCCATGTGGCGGATGACCGCGGTCGCAAATCCCGAGCAGGTCATGAGGGTGGCGCCGGGAATCAATCGCTGCAGATCCTCCTCCACGTTGCGGCGCGCCGCCAGCTCGCGCTTGGGCGCCTTGATGGCTTCGCGCAGACGGGCGAGATCGTAGGTGAGTTCCTTATTGGCAATGGTGTTGGTGACGCCCTTGATAATGAGGTCGGCGGCTTCGCGCCACTTCAGGTAGCGCAGCATCATTTCGGCCGACAGGATGAGGGAGCCTGGATTCACCCGGTCCTTGCCGGCAAACCCGGGAGCGGTGCCGTGGGTCGCCTCGAACACCGCCAGTCCGTCACCGATATTTCCGCCCGGGGCGATGCCGATGCCGCCAACCTGGGCGGCGAGTGCATCGGACACGTAGTCGCCGTTGAGGTTGAGCGTCGCGATGACGTCGTACTCTTCGGGACGCAGCAGCACCTGCTGCAGAAAGTTATCCGCAATCACGTCCTTGATCACGATGTCCTTGCCGCTTGAGGGGCTGGCGAACGACAGCCAGGGACCGTCCCCGATCGGACGGGCGCCGAATTCCTCGCGCGCCAGCTCATACCCCCAGTTACGGAACGCGCCTTCCGTGAACTTCATGATGTTGCCCTTGTGCACCAGGGTCACCGACACGCGATCGTTCTCGATCGCGTAGCGGATGGCCTTCCGGACCAGCCGCTGACTGCCCTGCTTCGAGACCGGCTTGATGCCGATGCCGGAGCTATCCGGGAAGCGGATGGCCGAAACCTTAAGATCCTGCTGCAGGAAGGCGATCAGCCGCTTCACTTCCGCGGAACCCGCCGGCCACTCGATGCCGGCATAGATGTCTTCAGTGTTTTCGCGGAACACCACCATGTCGGTGAGGCTCGCGTCCTGCAGCGGGCTTGAAACGCCCGGGAAGTAGCGGATCGGCCGTACACACGCGTACAGGTCGAGGTTCTGGCGCATGGCGACATTGAGCGAGCGCATGCCGCCGCCAACCGGCGTGCCGAGCGGTCCCTTGATGGACACCACGAACTCCCGCAGCGCCTGCAGCGTCTCATCCGGAAACCACTGGTCGTAGCGGGCGGCGGCTTTTTCGCCCGAGTAGACCTCCATCCAGCGGATGCGGCGCGTCGTGCCGTAGGCCCGCCCGACCGCGGCATCCACCACGCGGCGCATCGCCGGCGTCACGTCAACGCCGATGCCGTCGCCCTCGATGAACGGGATGATGGGAGTCGCGGGCACGGTGAGCGAGAAATCCGCATTGATGCGGATTTTCTGCCCATCGGCCGGAACGGTGATGTGCTGATAGGCCATGCGGAAAAAACTTGTTAGCTGCGCCGTTCGGCGCGACGGGTCTGGCTGCGCTCGGCGATCAGCATCGCCAGCTCCAGCGCTTGTTCATGATTCAGACGCGGATCGACACTCGAGCGGTAAGCGCGCTGCAGATCCTGGTCGGTGAGCCCCCGCGCCCCGCCGGTGCACTCGGTCACATCCTCGCCGGTGAGCTCGATATGTACCCCGCCGAGATACGAGCCCAACTCGGCATGGATGCGGAAGGCGAGATCCAGTTCCTTGAGGATGTTTTCAAACCTGCGGGTCTTGATGCCGCCGGTGGTGGTCTCGGTGTTGCCGTGCATTGGGTCGCATACCCACAGCACCGTCTGCCCGGTCTGGCGTACCGCCTCGATCGCCTTCGGCAGCGCCGCGGCAATGTCCTTGGCGCCGAAGCGGTGGATGAAGGTCAGCCGCCCGGGCTGGTTCTGGGGATTCAAGGTCGTGACCAGACCCTGCAGCCAGGCCGCGTCCATCGCCCCGCCCACCTTCACACCGATGGGGTTCGACACCCCGCGGAAGTATTCGACATGTGCGCCGTCGAGTCCCGCGGTGCGCATGCCGATCCACGGCATGTGCGTCGAGAGGTTGTACCAGCGGTTCTGGCGCGGGATGAAGCGGGTCTGCGACTGCTCGTAGTGCAGGTGCAGCCCTTCGTGACTGGCGTAGAAATCCACCAGCGTCGCCTCGTGGATCTGGCGGCCGCTGATGCCTTCGAAGAAATCCAGCGCATCCCCGATCGAGCCCACGATGCGCTGGTAGGCTTCCTTCAGGGGCGCGTGCTGCACGAACCCCAGGTCCCAGTACTCCGGGTGGTGCAGGTCGGCAAAGCCGCCTTCCACCAGCGCGCGCACGAAGTTGAGCGTCAGCGCCGCGCGCTCATAGCCACGCAGCAGAAGATCCGGATCCGGCGTACGCGCACTGAGGGTGAATTCCGGGCGGTTGACGAGATCCCCGCGATAGCTCGGCAACGTCACCCCGTCGCGCGTCTCGGTATCGAGCGAGCGCGGCTTCGCGTACTGGCCTGCCATGCGCCCGACCCGCACGATGGGCTTCTTGAGGCCGTGCAGGAGCACGAGACTCATCTGCAGAAGAATCTTGAGCTTCTTCGTGATGGTGTCGGATTCGCAGTCGGCAAACACCTCCGCACAGTCCCCGCCCTGCAGGAGGAACGCCTCGCCCCGCTGCGCCCTGGCCAGGCGCTCACGCAGCGCCTCGACCTCCCAGGACACGACGATCGGCGGCAGGCGCGAGATATGCGCCACCGCACGCTCGAGCGCCGCGGGGTCGACATAAGTCGGCTGCTGCTGGGCGGGGCGGCTCTGCCAGCTGGCGGCGTGCCAGGACGTGGTTTCAGGGGAACGCATGCCCGCAGATGCTAGCACGCTAAGCCCCTGATTCAGGCCGGTTACCGGGTCGCTGGCGCGGGAGGCGCTTCGAGGGCAGAATGCGCCCCTTTTCAAGGGGCACGTATGCACCGCGTACTCATTCTCGGCGCCGGAAAAATCGGCGCCCTGGTCTCAGGTCTCCTGGCCGAATCCGGCTCCTACCAGGTCCAGCTGACCGACGTGGACGGCGCCATGGCGGATGCGGTGGTGCGGGCGCACGGCACCGCGAACCTGACCGCCTGTGCACTGGATGCCACGGATGCGGCGGCGCTGGCTGCGCATCTGAAGGCCCACCCGGTGCATGCGGTCATCTCGAGCCTGCCGTTCTACTGCAATGTGGGGGTCGCGCAGGCGGCCCGCCAGGCCCGCGCGCACTATTTCGACCTCACCGAGGACGTCGAAGTCACCCGCGCGGTGCGGGCGGTGGCGAGCGGCGCCTCCCAGGCCTTCGTGCCCCAGTGCGGGCTGGCCCCGGGGTTCATCAGCATCGCAGCCGCCGAGCTCATCACCCATTTCGATGAGCTGCGGGCGGTGAAGCTGCGCGTCGGCGCCCTGCCCCAGCATCCGAACAATGTTCTCAAGTACTCGCTCACCTGGTCGACCGAAGGCCTCATCAACGAGTACGGCAATCCCTGCCAGGCAATCAGCGATGGCCGCCTGCGCGAGGTCGCCCCGCTCGAGGGACTCGAAGAGATCGAGATCGACGGCACCCTCTACGAGGCGTTCAACACCTCCGGGGGCCTGGGGTCGCTCGCCGAGACACATGGCGCGCACTGCGAGACCATGAACTACAAGACCATGCGCTACCCCGGACACTGCGAGCAGATGCGCCTGCTCATGAATGACCTGAAGCTCAATCACGATCGACAAACGCTCAAGCACATTCTCGAAAACGCCGTCCCACAGACGCTGCAGGACGTGGTCATTGTGTACGCGGCCGTCACCGGCAAGCAGGACGGGCAATTGCGCGAGGAAAGCTACGTCAACAAGATCTACCCGCAGGTCATCGCCGGACGCCTGTGGTCGGCGATCCAGGTGAGCACCGCCTCAGGCATCACCTCGGTGGTCGATCTGGTGCTCGAGCACCCGGGCCGCTATCACGGCTTCGTGGCGCAGGAGCAGTTCCGCCTCACCGATGTTCTCGCCAACCGCTTCGGCCGTTACTACGCGCCGGGCAGCACCAAGCATGTCTCGGGCGAAGTGGTGGTGTCTGGCAAGGCCGGCCGGCAGCGCCGCCAGAAAGCGGCGAACGCATGAGTATCCCCGACCTGAATGCGCTGCTGTCGCGCTTAGGACTTGACGCGGTGAACCCCGGCGCCTGGTCCGGCAGCCAGGGCTTCTCGCGCGGTGCGCCCGGCACGCTCATCAACGTACGCAATCCCGCCAACGGCACGCTCATCGCGCAGGTGCGCCCGGCGAGTGCCGCCGAGTACGAAGAGGTCATCGCCTCTGCCACGCAGGCCGCCGCGGCCTGGCGCGAGGTACCGGCGCCCAAGCGCGGCGAAGCGGTGCGACTCGTGGGCGAGGAACTGCGCCGGCACAAGCAGGACCTGGGAACGCTCGTGTCGCTCGAGAACGGCAAGATCCTCGCCGAAGGCCTGGGCGAAGTGCAGGAGATGATCGACATCGCCGACTTCGCGGTCGGCCAGTCGCGCATGCTCTACGGCCTCACCATGCACTCCGAGCGTCCGCAGCACCGCATGTCGGAGCAGTGGCACCCCCTGGGAGTGGTCGGCATTATTTCGGCGTTCAACTTCCCGGTCGCGGTATGGGCCTGGAATGCCTTCCTCGGCGCCATCTGCGGCAACGCCTGCGTGTGGAAGCCCTCGCCAAAGACCCCGCTCAGCGCGCTCGCCGTGCAGCAGCTGTGCGTGAAGGTGATGACGGCTAACAGGCTGCCGCCGGTTTTCCAGATGTTCATCGACAGTGGCACCGAGCTCGCGACGCGCTTCATCGAGGACCGGCGCGTGGCACTCATCTCCTTTACCGGCTCGACCGAAGTGGGTCGCAAGGTCGGCGAACGCGTGGCCGCGCGCCTCGGCAAGAGTCTGCTCGAACTCGGCGGCAACAACGCGGTGATTGTGGACGAGACCGCGAACCTGGATCTGGCGACCGCCGCGATCGTGTTCGGCGCCGTCGGCACCGCGGGGCAGCGCTGCACCAGCACCCGGCGGGTGTTCGTACACAAGGCGATTGCCGCGCAGCTCGAGGAGCGGCTCATCCATGCCTACAAACAGGTGCGCATCGGCGACCCGCTTGCCGAAGGCACGCTCATGGGACCGTTGATTGACCCGGCTGCCGTGCAGCGCTATCTCGCCGCGATCCAGGCGGTGCGCGCGGCGGGTGGCGAGCTGCTGTACGGCGGCGAGGTGGTGAAGGGCCCCGGCAACTTCGTGCAGCCGGCCATTGTCCGCGCCCGTAACGACTGGCCGATCGTGCAGTCGGAGACCTTCGCGCCGATCCTGTACGTGATTCCCGTGGACTCCCTCGCCGCGGCGATTCAGGCGCAGAACGCCTCCGCCCACGGCCTGTCGTCGGCGCTGTTCACCGACCGCCTGCAGAACGCGGAAGCCTTTCTCTCGGCCGCGGGCAGTGATTGCGGAATCGCCAACATCAACCTCGGCACTTCGGGCGCCGAGATCGGCGGCGCCTTCGGCGGTGAGAAGGATACCGGCGGTGGGCGCGAGTCAGGTTCGGACGCCTGGAAGGCCTACATGCGCCGCCAGACCAACACGGTGAACTGGAGCCGGGAGCTGCCGCTCGCGCAGGGCATCGAGTTCAAGACCTGATATGGCCCTTGGGTGTCAACGGGCGCGAGAGTAGCTGCTCGCGATCTTGTGCACGAGGGGCTTGTTGGGGTTGGGAGTTCTCACCGGATAGGGAACGCGACGCGCGGAGCTTACAGCGACGATGGATCACGCTGATAGAGCACGCCCAAATGCGTTCTACATGTGGCTCGGCACACGCAAGTGTGCAACCCACGGTACCGCGGGAGGCAGACCGCTTCCGCTTCTCAACCCTTGAATGCCCGCCTCCCTACGGCGGGCCATGATGTCTAGTGGGCAAAAGCCACGCCTTTTGCCCACGGGCTGAAAGAGCCGCAGTGATTGTCGCGAGGACCCAGGAGCGACGCATCTCAGCGATGCTAACAGACCCCTAACGGCCCGGCAGCCGCAACGAAAAGCGCGCGCCTCCCAAGGGCGAGGAGTCGATGCTCATGCGGCCGCCGTACAGGTCCACGGTGTCGCGCACCATCGCCAGTCCCAGGCCGTGCCCGGGCACACTCTCGTCGGTGCGCACGCCACGCTGCAGCACGCGCACACGGTCTTCTTCGGAGATTCCCGGTCCGTCGTCCTCGATCTGCAGCAACAGCCGCTCGCGCGGACCCGCGCCGTCCTCGGCGCTGGCCGTGAGGCGCACCCGGTCGCGGCACCACTTGCAGGCGTTATCCAGCAGATTGCCGAGCAGTTCCGTGAGATCGCCGCGGTCGCCGATGAACTGGCACGCCGCCGGGACTACCAGTTCCAGCACCAGGTCCTTGTCGGCGTACACGCGCAGGAGCGCGCCACGCAGCGAGGCCGCCACCTGCGCCACGTCGACCGGCGCCTGTCCGATGAGCGCCCCGCCCGAGGCTGCTGCGCGTTTCAACTGGTGCTCGATAATGTCCGTCATGCGATCGATTTCGGCGCCCATGGGACCTGCCGGCGCTTGGCGCGGCAGGCTCGAGCGCATGACCGCTAGCGGGGTCTTGAGGCTGTGGGCGAGGTTCCCCAGGGTGTCGCGATAACGCGCGACGCGCTTGCGCTCCCCGACGAGCAGCGTGTTGAGGTTGCTCGCCACGCCTGACAGTTCGCGCGGATAGCCAGCGCCCAGGACATCGCTGCGGCCCTCCTCGACGGCGTGAATCTCGCGCTCCATGCGCCGCAGCGGCGCCAGCACCCACTGCATGAGTGCCGCCAGTGTGACCAGCAGTACCACCATCAGGCCGATAAACCAGCCCACCAGCTCCTGGCGGAAACGCCACAACTGCTCCTCGTAAGGCGAGAGGCTCACCGCGACGCTGAACGTGAGCGTGCGCAGGCCCTGCGGATCGTCCTCGAACTGGATGGCGCGGCTCTCGATCGCCACGCGATCATGTCCGAAGCTGGTGTAGGTCGTATTGCGCTCGCCGTGCGCCAGCAGCGGCCCGAAATCCACGTCGGCCATGGCGTTGGAAGGGGACTGCCACTCGTGCAGCTGGGAGCGGATCTGCGCGTACAGGCCCGAGCGCGGCGTGGCGAGGCGCGGGTCGAGGGCGTGCGGCGCGGGCGCGTAGCCCCCGTTCGGCTGCGGTTCGGCCGCGGCGATGAGGCCGACCATCTGCGAGTCGAGCAGCTCCTGCATGGAGTGCTCCGAAAGCGCCCGAAACCCGGTGTCGAGCACCAGCATCATGACGCCGAAGAACAGCGCCAGCGGCACGGACACCGAGACAAGCAGGCGCCGGCTTAGCGAATGCACGGGGAAGTTTGGCCTTGAGCTGTCAGGAACTCGTGTCGCGCGGCAGCGCGAACCGGTAGCCGCGGCCGCGCAGCGTCTCAATCGGCCGCAGCTTGTCCTCCGGATCCAGTTTCCGCCGCAACCGGCCGACGAGCACCTCGATGACGTTGCTGTCGCGCTCGAAGTCCTGGTCGTAGAGCCGCTCGGTCAGCTCGGTCTTGGAGATCACGTCCCCGGCGCGCAGCATGAGGTGCTCGAGAATGCGGTACTCGAAGGTGGTGAGCTCCAGCGCCGCACCATCCACGTGCACGGCCTGGGCACGGGTATCGAGCACGACCGGTCCGCACTTGAGTTGGGGGCTCGCCCAGCCGCCGGCCCGGCGCAGCAGCGCCTGCAGCCGCGCGAGCACCTCCTCGAAATGAAACGGCTTGGCGACGTAGTCGTCCGCGCCGGCCTGCAGACCCTCGACCTTGTCCTGCCAGTTGTCGCGCGCCGTGAGGATGAGAATCGGGTAGCTCTTGGCGGCGGCGCGCACGCGGCGGATGACTTCAAGCCCCGGCAGGTTCGGCAATCCTAAGTCGATGATCGCCACATCGAGGGGGTATTCGAGCGCCGCGAACAGGCCCTCTTCACCGTCACGCGCCACGTCCACGGTAAAACCTGACTCCGTCAGGCGTTCCTTCAGGTTATCGCGCAGTGCGGCCTCATCTTCCACCACCAGAACGCGCATGCGCTTCCTTAAGCCTTCGCGACTACTTCACGGAGCCGGTGGCGGCATCGACTTGCACGGTCCACACGTGGCCGGTGTCGCTGAGGAGGCGCAGCACGTAGACGTTCTGGCCGCCGTCCTTCCGCATCTCGGCCTTCACGACCCGCGCACGGAAGCGCTTCTCGGCCATTTTCACGGCCTGATCCATGCTCATGCCACCGGCAGCGGCGGCCGCGGGCGCCGCGCGCGCCGGCGATGGCGCGAAACTCAGCGCAGCCAGCGAACCTGCGGCGAGCAGCAGCGGCATCAGAGTGAGCAGCGGAGCGTGGCGTCGGGTCATGGTATGGCGGCTTGTCCGTCATACAAGAGTAACGCATTGGTGCGTGGCACCGCGACCGCCCGCGTCACGGCCTGGATTTTCAGCCACCGTTCAGTTTCGCCGCACACCATAACCTGTCCCATTCCGCGGCCGACAATTTTCCAAGCGCGAGGCCCTGCTCTCGCGCCGCCGCTTCCATGTGCGCGAAGCGGCGCTCAAACTTTGCATTCGCGGCCCGCAGCGCTTCTTCCGCGTCCGCGCCGAGATGCCGGCTCCAGTTCACGACCCCGAACAACAGATCGCCGATCTCATCTGCCACGGCGGCGCCGCCGGCCGTGATGGCCGCGTCCACCTCGTCGAGCTCCTCGACGACCTTGGCACGCGCCTGCGAACTCTCGGTCCAGTCAAAGCCCACGCGCGCGGCGCGGCGCGACAGCTTCGCAGCGCGCGTAAGCGCAGGCAGCGCCTTCGGCACGCCGCCCAGCACCGTGCTGCCCTGCGCATCGCCGCTCGCCGCGGCACGCTCCAGCGCCTTCTGTTCCTCCCAGGTGCGCTCCAGCTCCGCCGGGGTGGGTTGCGTTCCAGCAAACACGTGCGGGTGGCGCCGCACCAGCTTGTCGTGAATGGCGGTGGCGACGGCGGCGAAATCAAACCAGCCGCGTTCCTCGGCCATGCGCGCGTGAAAAACCACCTGGAAGAGAAGATCGCCGAGCTCATCGCGCAGGTGCCGGCGATCGTCACGCTCGATGGCGTCGGCGACTTCGTAGGCTTCCTCGATGGTGAAGGGCGCGATGCTCGCGAAGGTCTGCTGCAGGTCCCAGGGACAGCCGCGCTCGGGATCGCGCAGACGTGCCATGAGTGCGAGCAGATCGCGCAACGCGCCGGCCGCGTCGCTCATGGAAGCCGGGGTGCCGTGCACACCCGAAAGAGCGTCATCAGGATGCCGGAGGTTGCGCCCCAGATGTTGTGCTCGCCATAGGTGATATCGATGAAGTCCACTTCCTCGCCCGTGAATGGCGAGCGGCGTCGGTTCGGGTGATGATTGGCCGGGTCGAAAATGAATTTGAGCGGCACTTCGAAAGTGTCCTCGACCTCGCGCGGGTCGGGGCGGAGCGTAAAGCCCGGCCGCACGAACGCCACCACCGGCGTCACGCGAAAGCCCGTGATCACCAGGTGATCCGGCAGATACCCCATCACCGTCACGAAGCTCGCATCCAGGCCGATTTCCTCCTGCGCCTCGCGCAGCGCGGCAGCCTCAGGGCCGCCGTCGCCCGGTTCAATGCGTCCGCCCGGGAAGCTCACCTGGCCGGCGTGATGCCGCAGCTGCGTCGCACGCTGGGTGAGCAATACCATCAACTCCTGGCGCTCGACCAGCGGCATGAGCACCGCGGCCGGGGTGGGATGCTCGGGAAAAAAATGTCGCGACGCCTCGGCCGCGCGCTCCCAGCTCCCCGGTACGCGCCACTCGGCGTCCTCGTGCCGTGGCTGCGACCCGGCGAGGCGTGCGCGGATGACCTGTGCCCAGTCGACGTTCTTGTCAGCAGCTGATGCGTTGATATTTACGCCCCGCCTTCAGCCCCCGCCGCCGCCGCCTTTGATGCCGCCCTTCGTGAGCTCCGCAGGATCCAAGAGCTTCGCGAGTTCCTCGCGCGACAACTGCGTGTTCTCCAGCGCGACCTCGCGGATCGGCCGGCCTTGCGCGTAGGCCTGCTTGGCGATGGCGGCGCCTTTTTCGTAGCCGATCACGGGGTTCAGCGCCGTCACCAGGATCGGATTGCGCTCGAGCGCCTCGGCCAGGCGCGCGGTGTTCACCTTGAAGCCCGCGATCGCGCTGTCGGCCAGCGCCCGCGACACGTTGGCGAGCAGGTGAATGCTTTGCAGCAGGTTGTACGTAATGACGGGCAACATCACGTTCAGCTGAAAGTTGCCGGACTGCCCCGCGATGGTGATGGTCATGTCGTTGCCGATCACCTGCGCCGCCACCATGGTCGTGGCTTCGGGAATGACCGCATTCACCTTGCCCGGCATGATGCTGCTGCCAGGCTGCAGCGCCGGCAAGGCAATCTCGGCCAGGCCGGCAAGCGGTCCGCTATTCATCCAGCGCAGGTCGTTGGCGATCTTCATGAGGCTCACCGCGATCACCTTCAGCTGACCGGAGAGCTCGACGGCCGTATCCTGCGCCGACATGGCTTCGAAATAGTTGCGCGCCGGCACGAACGGCAGGCCGGTAAGCGTCGCCAGTTCCTCGCTGAAGCGCCGGCCGAAGTCCGGATGGGCGTTAATGCCTGTGCCGACCGCGGTGCCTCCCTGCGCGAGCGCCAACAGCCGCGGTTCCACGGCGGCCAGGCGCTGCAGTCCGTTTTCGATCTGCGTGCGCCAGCCCGACAACTCCTGGGTGAGCGTCACCGGCATGGCGTCCATCAGGTGGGTGCGCCCGGTCTTGACGATACCGGCAACCTCGCGCTCCTTCGTCGCCAGCACCTGAGCGAGATGCGCCAGCGCGGGCACGAGTTCGCGCCGCACCTGCAGAGCCGCGCTCACGTGAATCGCGGTCGGGATCGAATCGTTGCTGCTCTGCCCCATGTTGACGTGGTCATTAGGATGCACCGCGCGGCCGAGACGGCGGCTCGCGAGCGACGCAATCACCTCATTGGCGTTCATGTTGGAGCTGGTTCCGGACCCGGTCTGGAACACGTCGATCGGGAACTGCGCATCGTGGCTGCCGGCCACCACCTCGGCCGCCGCGGCTTCCACGGCGTCGGCCACGCCGGGGTCCAGCAGCTTCAGGCCCTTGTTGGCGCGTGCGGCAGCCTGCTTCACCAGCGCCAGGGCGCCGATGAAGGCGCGCGGCATGAGGAGCCCGCTTTGGGGGAAATTATCGACCGCGCGCTGCGTCTGCGCTCCCCACAACGCGTCCGCGGGCACCTTCAGATCGCCCATGCTGTCATGTTCGATGCGGAAGGAAGTCGTCATGCATGCGCTCCACGGTTATGATGTAAATTCTAGCACTTCGAGGTCCTTAGTAACGCATGTCCGCGAGCCCGCGCGACGCCCCGCCACCGAGTGATTCGCTCGCCGCAGTCGACGCGCTGTCGCCGCTTGACGGCCGCTATCGCGCCGCCACCGCAGCGCTGCGTGTGCTGCTCTCCGAGGGCGGACTCATCCGCGAGCGCGTCGGCATCGAAGCGCGCTGGCTGCTGCATCTGGCGGCTGCCGTGCCGCAACTGCCCGGCGCGCGACTTAGCGCCACGGTGCGCGAACGCGCGCAGCACCTGGCGGAAGCCCCCGATGCCAACGCCGCCGCCGCCGTGAAGCTGATCGAGGCGCGCATCAATCATGACGTCAAGGCGGTCGAATACTATGTCCGCGCCGAGCTCACCGCTGCCGGCGCAAGTGCCGCGACCCTGGAGCTGGTGCACTTCGCCTGCACCTCCGAGGACATCAACAATTTAAGTTACGCTTGTCTCCTGAAGGCGGCCCGGGGCGAACTCCTCGCGGTACTCGGGGAGCGTCGCGGCGAGCTCACCGGACTTGCCCATCGCTACGCCGAGCTCGCCATGCTGGCGCGCACGCACGGACAGGCGGCGAGTCCCACCACCCTCGGCAAGGAAATCGGCAACTTCGCGGCACGTCTGACGCGCGCGCAACAGCGCATAAACGAGGTGCGCATCCTCGGCAAATGGAACGGCGCGGTGGGCAACTTCAACGCGCACGTGGTGGCAGTCCCCGGGGTCGACTGGCCGGCCGTGAGCGCGGCGTTCGTCACTTCGCTGTCGCTCGAGTACAACCCGCTCACGACCCAGATCGAGCCGCACGACTGGATCGGCGAGTACTGCGACGCCATCGCCGCCGCCAACACCATCCTCATCGACCTGTGCCGCGACTTCTGGGGCTACATCTCCCTCGGCTATCTGCGCCAGCGCGCCGTCGCCGGGGAAGTGGGCTCTTCGACCATGCCGCACAAGATAAACCCCATCGACTTCGAGAATGCCGAAGGCAACCTCGGGGTCGCCAACGCGCTGTTGCGCCATTTCGCCGACAAGCTGCCCCTGTCACGCTGGCAGCGCGACCTCACCGATTCGACCGTGCTGCGCAACCTCGGCGTCGCGCTCGGCCACACGCTCATCGCCTGGAACGCGCTCGGGCGCGGACTCACGCGGATCGAAGCGGATGCGCCGCGCATGGAAGCTGATCTGGCCGGCGCCTGGGAGGTGTTGGGTGAGGCCGTGCAGACGGTGCTGCGTTCCGCCGGTGTCGCCGGCGGTTACGAGCGGCTGAAAGACTTTACGCGCGGTCGGCCCATCGATGCGCCGATGCTGGCGCACTTCATCGACACCCTGCCGCTCGACGCGGCTGAGAAGACCCGCCTCAAGACCATGAGGCCGCAGGACTACGTCGGCCTCGCAGTAAAGCTCGCGCGGGGCATCTGAAGGCGCCCGGGCCGCCCGCTGCCACGCTTGCGCTGGCCCCAACGTGACAAGGACTTGCCGGTGGCGCCTAAAATGGCCCTGAAGTGCGAACTGCGTTCGAATTTCGGGCCCTTGGGGCCTTCCGCAGCGGTCAAACCGTGACCGGTTCGGCAAGGTATTGACGCAGTGCGTCGCTACCATCGCTCGTAGCCTCGCTTTTTGGCGGGCATGGGGTGGACGCCACTCGTGGCAATGTCTGGGGAACTCGATCTCACCGGCGATCTGGCGCAGCTCGCGAAGGCGCGCTACGCACCCGAATCGGTGGGCCGGGCGCGCGGTGCAGGCTCAGGCCGCCAGGGAGCCGAGACGCTTGCCGTCCTCACCTCGCTCGCCGAAGTGCGCGCCGCCGTGAATGAAATCGCCGCCACCGCGCAGCGACTGATCTCCATCTTCACCCCCGACCTCGAACCGGACCTATACGAGCAGACCGCGTTCCTCGAGGTCATCAAGCACTTTGTGCTCACGCGCAGCTTCGCCAAGGTGCGCGTACTGCTCGCCGAGCCCTCGCGCGTCATGCGAGACAGCAACAGCTTCGTCGCCATGGGGCGGCGCCTGTCCAGCTGCATCGACATCCGCTACGTTGCCTCCCAGTCCCCGCAGCGTGCATCCGCCTACCTGATCGCGGACGATCGGGCGATCGTCTATCGGCTGCGCGCCGACACCTGGGATGGCGTCTCCGATATCAATAACCCGGTGGCCGCGCGCCTGTATCTGCAGGAATTCGATCAGGTGTGGAACACCAGCGCCGCCGAGCATGGTTTGCGAGCGGCCCGCCGCGGCTGAGGTTTCCTGATTCGTGCCGCCCGCGCTCGCGGCGGACAGATACAATCGCTGCCATGCCCCGGACACCGGATGTGACCGTCGCGGCCGTCACTGAAACGGACGGTCGCTTTCTCCTGGTTGAGGAACGCATCAACCGGCGGCTGGTATTCAACCAACCTGCAGGACATGTCGAACGTGGCGAGACGCTGCTGGCCGCGGTGGTGCGCGAAGTCCACGAGGAAACCGCCTGGCAGTTCGAACCGCAGGCGCTGGTGGGTGTGTACTCGTGGCGCAATCCGCGCAACGGCCGCTCCTTCATGCGATTCGCGTTCACCGGCGCCGTCACGTCCCACGATCCTCAGGCGCGGCTGGATCGGGGCATCGTGGCCACCCATTGGCTCTCGCATGCTCAGCTGCAGGAGCGCGAGACGCGCCTGCGCAGCCCGCTCGTCATGCGCTGTATTGAGGACTACCTCGCCGGCGTTCGCCGCCAGCTTGCACCCATTGCGCACCTGGATCTGGAGGCTGCCCTGGGCATCGAAGCGCTGACGATCGGAGCATTTCGGTAGAATCGCGCCGATGAGCACCTGTTTGCCCCCGCCCGCGGCCGGCGATCGCGTCATCGTCGGACTCTCCGGCGGCGTCGACTCCGCCGTTGCGGCACTCGTTTTGAAGCAGGCCGGCTGGGCGGTGCAGGGCCTGTTCATGAGCAACTGGGACGACGAGGACGGCTACTGCACGACGGCGCAGGATTACCAGGACGCGCGCGCGGTCGCCGCCGAGCTCTGCATTCCGCTGCACCGGGTCAGCTTTGCCGCACAGTACCGCGAGCGCGTCTTCGAACATTTCCTGAGCGAACAGCGTGCCGGCCGCACCCCCAACCCTGACGTACTGTGCAACCGCGAGATCAAGTTCGGTACGGCACTGCGCTACGCGCGGCGACTGGGCGCGACCCACTTTGCCACCGGCCACTACGCGCGCCTGCTGCCCGGCCCGGCGGGGGTCGAGTTGCACAAGGCGCGGGATGCCGCCAAGGACCAGAGTTACTTTCTGCACGCGGTGTTGCCTGAGGAGTTTGCGCAGGTCCTGATGCCCTTGGGCGAGCTGCCGAAGTCCGAGGTGCGCGCGCAGGCGCGGCGCGCCGGGCTGCCGGTGTTCGACAAGCCCGACAGCACCGGCATCTGCTTCATCGGCGAGCGGCCATTCCGCGAGTTTCTCGCCCGCTTCCTCGCGCGCACGCCTGGTCCCATAGAGTCCCCTGAGGGCGAGCACCTCGGCACTCACGAGGGCCTGGCGTTCTATACCCTCGGTCAGCGCGGCGGGCTCGGCATTGGCGGCCGTTCCGGTCACGCGGAAGAAGCCTGGTACGTCGCCGCCAAGAACGCCGTGCGCAACACCCTCGTCATCGTTCAGGGACATGATCATCCCCTGCTCTCGAGCGGCGCGCTCCGGACCGAGCGGTGGCATTGGCTCACGCCCGCGCGGCGCGCGGCCTTCCCTTGCGCCGTGAAGGTGCGCTATCGCCAGGCCGATCAGTTGGCGCTCCTTGAACCGCGCGCCGACGGCGGGATGCACATTCGCTTCGCTCACCCGCAGCGTGCCGTGACGCCCGGTCAGTACGCCGTTGCCTACGAGGGCGAACGCTGCCTGGGTGGCGGCGTGATCGCCACGACCGCACCGCCAGCCGTGGAGGCGGCAGCAGCCTAGAACAGACGCAGCGCGGCGCGCTCCCGCCCGATATAATTGTCGGCTCACGGCGGAGGCACGCATGACGAACAGTTTCCGGGCGCGCTCAACCCTCAAGGTCGGCGATCGCTCTTACGAGATCTGGAGCCTCGCGGCGCTGCCACAGGACAAGCTCGCACGCCTGCCCTTCTCGCTTAAGATCCTGCTGGAGAATCTGCTGCGCTCGGAAGACGGCGTGAGCGTGACGCGGGCCGACATCGAGGCACTCCTCGAGTGGGACCCGGCAGCGACACCCTCGCACGAGATCGCCTTCACCCCCGCGCGCGTCATCCTGCAGGATTTCACCGGCGTGCCGTGCGTGGTGGATCTGGCGGCGATGCGCGATGCGATCGTGCGCTTAGGGGGAGACGCCGAGCGCGTCAATCCTCTCAACCCCGCCGAGCTGGTCATCGACCACTCGGTACAGGTGGACGAATACGGTACGGTCGGCGCCCTGGCGGCGAACACCGCCATCGAGTTCTCGCGCAACAAGGAGCGCTACGCGTTCTTGCGCTGGGGCCAGACGGCCTTCCGCAATTTCTCGGTCGTGCCACCCAACACCGGCATCGTCCACCAGGTGAATCTTGAGTACCTGGGCCGCGTGATCTTCGACGCCGAGGCCAACGGGGTGCGGCGCGCCTATCCCGACACGCTCGTCGGCACCGATTCACACACCACCATGATCAACGGACTCGGGGTCCTGGGGTGGGGCGTCGGCGGCATCGAGGCCGAAGCTGCCATGCTCGGGCAGCCCGTGACCATGCTGATCCCGCAGGTCATCGGTTTCCGCTTCGACGGGCGCCTGCAGCCGGGTGCAACCGCGACGGACCTGGTGCTCACCGTGACGGAAATGCTGCGCAAGAAGGGCGTGGTCGACAAGTTCGTGGAGTTCCATGGCGATGGGCTTGCCAACCTGCCGCTCGCCGACCGCGCCACCATAGCCAACATGGCGCCCGAATACGGCAGCACCTGCGGCATCTTCCCGATTGATACCGAAACGGTGCGCTATCTCGAACTCTCCGGCCGCACGCGCGAGCGCATCGATCTGGTGAGCGCCTACGCCAAGGCGCAGGGCATGTGGCGCAACCAGGGCGCCACCGTCGCGCGCTACAGCGATGAACTGGAACTGGATCTGGGTAGCGTGGAGCCGAGCCTCGCAGGTCCGCGCCGGCCCCAGGATCGCGTACCGCTGAAGATCGCGAAGCAGGTCTACGAGACCAACGCGAAGAAAGCCGACGCTGAGCGGACTGCCCGCAAGTCCGCCGGCAACGGCGTCGCCGCTGCGGCACTTGACGGAAAGAACGTCGAGCTCAAGGACGGCGCGGTGCTCATCGCCGCCATTACGAGTTGCACCAACACATCCAACCCGGTGGTGATGCTGGGAGCAGGCCTCCTCGCCCGCAAGGCGCGCGCGCGCGGGCTCACCGCCAAACCCTGGGTGAAGACGAGCCTCGCGCCCGGCTCGCGCGTGGTGACGGACTACTTCACCAAGGCCGGGGTGCTGGATGATCTCGCCGCGATCGGTTTCGACCTGGTCGGCTATGGTTGTACTACGTGCATCGCGGCCGGTACGCCGGTGCTCATGGCCGATGGTACCGCGCGGCGCATCGAACAACTGCCCGTGGGCGGCGGCGCGGCCGTCTTTGCGCCGAACGCTGAGCGGCGCCTGGCGCGCGCGGTGCAGACCGAAATGATGGTGAAGGGGGAGCGCGAGTGCGTCAGCCTCGTGCTGCAGGACGGGCGCACGCTCACGTGTACGCCGGAGCACGAGATCCTGCGCTCCGATGGCCGCTGGGTGCGCGCCGATGCGCTCAAGATGGGTGAGGATCGCGTGGTCATGGGGCTCGACGCGCCGCTCGATGAGGTGGGCGCCGACGAGCGGGGTTACCGGCTGTGCGCCGGCGAATTCGAATTTACGCTAGAGGACAACGAAGCCCGCCTGCGCACGCTGGCCTTTGCTCGCCTGTTGGGGCACCTCCTGAGCGACGGTTCGATCAGCCGCGCCGGGCAGGGGCGGATGAACGTCGGCCAGGCGCTCGACCGCGAAGCGGCCCTGAGCGATATCGAGCTGCTCACCGGCAAACGCCCGATCGCCAATGCCTACGATGAACGCAAGTGGTCGATAGCGCTGCCGCTGGAACTCACTCACGCGATCATTGCGCTGCCCGGTGTGCGTATTGGCCGCCGCATCGACCAGGAACCTGTGCTGCCCGAATTCGTGGTCGCGGAACAGTGTCCAGTCGCTGTCGTCCGCGAGTTCCTGGGCGGCCTGTTTGGTGGTGACGGTCACGCCCCCCATCTGCACCGCTACGGCAGCGAAATAAGGGAGGCGAGCCTTGCGCGGCCTGCCTACGCGCAGAGCGCCAAGCCTGAGTTCGTCGAAGCCACCAAGGTCCTGATGCGCGATATAGTGCGGTTGCTGGTGCGCTGCGGTGTGAAGGCCCGCGGTGCCACGGTGCGCGAGTACGCCACGCGGCATTCTGCCTCCTCGTACCCCCAGGCGCAGGATGGCGTGCCGCGCCGGGAAATCCGGCTGGAACTGCCCGAAGGGCTATCGTTCGTCGAGCGCGTGGGCTTCCGCTATTCATGCGATAAAATGCTGCGCGCCAGTGCCGCGGCCGTGTACTGGCGCCTGGTAGACAGCATCAACCGGCAGCGCCTGTGGATGGCGGACCGGCTCGAAGGCCTGCATCAGGCGGATGCCTCATTGTCCTTCTCCCGGGCGCGGGCGCTTGCAGCGGTGGAACTCACAGAGGGCGAGCGTGTCGTCTCTGCGCACTACTCGCTGCTGGAAGGACACGACCGCTTCTCCCGCTTGGCGGAGGCCAAAGCGCGTCCTCTCCGGCCGAAGGATCGCGACAACTGTGACTTCCCCTCGCCCGCGGAGTTATTCGAGCAGATGGGGGTAGGCGCGTGGTTCAGCGCGCCGGACTCCGCCGATGCGGTGGAAGACCCGAAGCGCTACTGCACCGCGAAGGATGCGATGGCACTGCCCACTTTCACGCTCGCTGTCACGGAACGGCGTGCGGCGGGGAAGCGCGCAGTGTTCGATCTTTCGGTCGGCGGTATGCACGCCTTCGTGGCCGCCGGTGTATCGGTCCATAACTGCATCGGTAACAGCGGCCCCCTGAAACCAGAGATCTCCGCCGCGGTCAAGGCGGGCGATCTCACCGCCTGCGCGGTACTCTCCGGCAACCGCAACTTCGAAGGACGCGTGCACCCGGAAGTGCGCATGAATTTCCTCGCCTCCCCGCCGCTGGTGGTGGCGTACGCAATCGCCGGGACGCTCGACATCGACCTGACGACGGAGCCCCTGGGCCGGGATCCGGACGGCAAGGGCGTGTTCCTCGCCGACATCTGGCCGAGCGATATCGAAGTGCAGGACCTGCTCAAGAACTCCATCGATGCGCAGATGTTCCGCCAGAGCTACGCCAGCGTCTTCAAGGGCGATGACAACTGGGCGAGCATCAAGGTGCCGGCAGGCCAGCGCTACACGTGGGACACATCCTCCACCTATGTGAAGAATCCGCCCTACTTCGAGGGTATGACCATGACGCCGCCGCCGCTGGCGGACGTGCGCGGCGCCCGTGCACTCGCGATGGTGGGCGACTCGGTGACCACCGACCATATTTCCCCGGCCGGCAACATCGCCAAAAGCAGCCCCGCGGCACGCTACCTGGTCGAACAGGGCGTGGCTCCCAAGGACTTCAATTCCTACGGCGCACGGCGTGGCAATCACGAGGTGATGATGCGCGGTACGTTCGCGAACATCCGTCTGCGCAACCTGCTGGTACCGGGGGTGGAAGGCGGCGTTACCGTGCACCTGCCGGATGGCGAACAGTCCTCCATCTACGACGCCGCCATGCGCTACAAGAAAGAAGGCACGCCGCTCATCGTGCTGGCGGGGCGCGAATACGGCACCGGCTCCTCGCGCGACTGGGCCGCCAAGGGCACGATGCTGCTGGGCGTGCGCGCCGTCATCGCCGAGAGCTTCGAGCGTATCCATCGCTCCAATCTCATCGGCATGGGCGTGGCGCCGCTGCAGTTCCTGCCGGGTGAGAACGCGGCCGCTCTTAAACTCACGGGGCGCGAGGTGTTCGACATCGCCGGGCTAAGCTCCGGCGACGCCCGCGAGGTCACCGTCACCGCGACCCCCGACAAGGGCCCGGCACTCACCTTCAAGGCGCGCCTGCGCATTGATACGCCGAAGGAGCGCGAGTACTACCGGCACGGCGGCATCCTGCAGTACGTGTTGCGTCAGCTCGCCACCGCAGGCACCGCCGCCTGACCGGGCCGGGCGCGGACACTGAGCTCAAGGGCGTAGCGGGTGCGCCCACACCGGCGCTGGCGCTCTTTGATCTCGATGGCACCATCACGCGTCACAACACGTTCGCGCCCTACGCGCTCGGCCTTTTGCTGCGCCAACCGGCGCGCGTCCTGAGGTTGCCCCTCGCGCTGCCGGCATTGCTGCGCTTCGTGCTCGGACGCGCCGATCACGGTGAGCTCAAAGCCGCGTTCATCCACGGGACGTTCGGCGGACTTGAGCGCGCTGACCTCGACGCCTGGACTGCGCAGTTCGTGCCGCGGCTTTTGAAAAAAGGCCTGCTCCACGACGCTCGCGCCGCCATTGAGGCACATCGGCGCCAGGGCGATCGACTCGCGCTCCTGAGTGCCAGCACCGATCTGTATGTCCCCGCGATCGGCAAGGCGCTCGGCTTTGACGAGACGGTGTGCACTGGCATCGCCTGGGACGGTGCGCGCCTTCTCGGCACCCTCACCACACCGAACCGCCGCGGCGAGGAGAAAGTGCGCTGTCTGCAGGCTTTACGGACGCGGCATCAGAACCTCCCCGTCGTCGCCTACGGCAACGCACCAAGCGACCTGGCGCACCTGCGCCTGGCCGAGCGCGGTGTACTGGTAAATGGCAGCCGCGCCGCTGTGCGACAGGCCGCTGGCGAGGGTGTTTCCTGCGTCACGTGGCGCTAGGCTGCAATAAAACTCCCGCTCGCTGGGTCTATGTGTATGTCGCAACTTCGTGCGACGCGCGCCATGCTCGCGCATGGCTGACCTGCTAACAGCGGAGCCTGAATGATCGTTGCGGTATTGGCATTTCTCGGTGGCGCGCTCACGATTCTAAGTCCCTGCATTCTGCCGGTGCTGCCGTTTGTATTCGCCCGCACCGAGCAGCCATTTGCCCGCAGCACCCTGCCGTTGCTGATCGGCATGGCGGCGACCTTCGCCGCGATTTCGACGCTGGCGGCGGTTGGCGGCGCCTGGGCCGTACACCTCAACGACTACGGCCGGGTCGTAGCCATGGCGCTGCTGGCGGTGAGTGCGCTGGCCCTGCTGTCGCGTCGCTTTGCCACCTGGGTAACCCGCCCTTTCGTGGCGCTCGGCGCCCGTCTTGCGTCCGACACCGCCGGCGGCGCGCGCTCCGGTGTGATTCCTTCCCTGCTGCTAGGCGTCGCGACCGGTTTCCTGTGGGCGCCGTGCGCCGGGCCGATCCTGGGCCTGATACTGACCGGTGCGGCGCTGCGCGGCCCGAGCGTGACGACCAGCGTCCTGCTGCTGGCCTATGCGCTCGGCGCCGCGACCTCGTTGGGCGTCGCAGCTGCCGCCAGCACCCGCGTGATCGCCGCCATGAAACGCTCGTTCGCGGCCGGCGAGTGGCTGCGACGGGTGCTCGGGGCTGGCGTACTCGCGGCGGTGGCGGCCATCGCGCTGGGTTGGGACACCGGCACGCTGACGCGCCTGTCCGTTGCCAACACGACGCGTATTGAGCAGGCGCTGATCGAGCGCGTCGCACCCCGCGAAACGGCCGGGCAAGCCGTGACCATCGCGGGGCAGCTGCCGGCGCTGAACGGCGCAGTCGCATGGCTGAATTCGCCACCGCTGACACCGCAGGCGCTGCGCGGCAAGGTGGTGCTCATCGATTTCTGGACTTACTCCTGCATCAACTGTCTGCGCGCACTGCCCTACGTAAAGAGCTGGAATGAGCGCTACCGCGCGCAGGGGTTGGTCGTGATCGGCGTGCACGCGCCGGAATTCGCTTTTGAAAAGGACACGCAGAATGTCACGCGTGCGGTGCGCGATCTGGGCATCACCTATCCGGTGGCCCTGGACAACGACTACGCCATCTGGAAGGCATTCGACAATCATTACTGGCCGGCGCACTACTTCATCGACGCGCAGGGGCGAGTCCGTGGCCATCACTTCGGCGAGGGCGATTATGTGGGCTCCGAGCAGCTCATACGGCAACTGCTGACCGAGGCAGGCGCGACAAATCTGGCGGCCCCGGCGGCCGCGATTCAAGGCACCGGAGTGCAGGCGGCGTCCAGTGACTCCGCCGTGAATTCGCCGGAAACATACCTTGGGTACCTGCGCGCGGCGAACTTTGCCTCCGCCGGCGGCCTGGTGCGGGATGAAATGCACTCATACGCCGCGCCGCGCGCGCTGCAGCTGAATCAATGGGCGTTGTCCGGCCCCTGGCGGGTGGATGGCGAAAAAGCAGTCGCCACTGGGGCCGGCGCCATGGTCGTGTTTCGCTTCCATGCGCGCGACCTGCACCTGGTCCTGGGTCCCGGCGACGCCCGCCAGCCGGTTCGCTTCCGGGTCACCCTCGACGGGCGCGCGCCCGGCCCGGATCACGGCACCGATGTTCAGCCCGACGGCAGCGGCAGCGTGAGCGAGCAACGCCTGTATCAGCTGCTGCGCCAGTCCGATACTGGCGCGGACCACACGTTTGCGATCGAATTTCTCGACGCGGATGTGCAGGCGTATTCCTTTACCTTTGGCTGACGGAGATGACCCCATGAGCCACGGCCTGTCACGCAGACTCCTCCTCAGGTATGCGCTGTGCTGCGGCGTCGCCGCGACTGGTTACCGGATCGCTCGGGCGGCGGCGCCGCTGTCCCCGGCCGCCGAAGACCGCGTGACCCTCGAGGCCTTCGGCGCGGACGGCAAGAGCCGTGGCACCGTGACCGTGCCGCGCGTCTTCAAGTCTGACGCGCAGTGGCGCCAGCAGCTATCGCCGCTCGCCTATAACGTCACGCGTCACGAAGGAACCGAATTAGCCTTCAGCGGTGCATACGACAGTAACCATGCCGACGGTCTGTATGCCTGCATCTGCTGCGGCACGGTGCTGTTCGATTCGCGAACGAAATTCGATTCCGGCACGGGCTGGCCGAGCTTCTGGCGACCGATCTCGCGCCTCAACGTCGTGGAACGCGCCGATGGTAGTCTTGGAATGCAGCGCGTGGCGGTATCGTGCCGACGCTGCGACGCGCACCTGGGTCACGTCTTTGACGACGGTCCGCGCCCGACCGGGCTGCGGTACTGCATGAACTCCGTGGCCCTCGCCTTTACGGCGCGCGGCTGATACGACCCAGTCACCAACTGAGAACTCACATGTCAGTCAAGAATCTGCTCAAAGCATCCGTCGCAGCGCTGGCTCTGGTTGCGGCGGTCGGCTGGATGACCGCGACTCGTGGAGCCGAGCCGCCATTCGTGGTGCCTGCACCGGCTCTCGACAACCCCAGGACGGACGGTGCTCTGCAGACCGCGGTTGTTGCCGGCGGATGCTTCTGGGGAATTCAGGGGGTCTTCGAGCACGTGCGCGGGGTCCATGAGGTATTGGCCGGGTATGCCGGCGGCTCAAGACTAACGGCCCGGTACGAAGAGGTGAGTACCGGCCGCACCGGCCACGCCGAGTCGGTTCAGATTACCTTCGATCCCCGCGAGGTGACCTACGGCGAACTGCTGCAGATATACTTCTCGGTGGCGCACGATCCTACGCAGCTCGACCGCCAGTGGCCGGACAGCGGCCCGCAGTACCGTTCGGCAGTCTTTTACGCCGATGCGACGCAGCAGCGCATTGCCGAGAGCTATATCGCCCAGCTGAACCAGGGCAAAACCTTCGCAGCTCCCATCGTGACACGGGTAGATGCGCTCACGGGTTTCTATCCCGCTGAAGGGTATCACCAGGACTTCTACCTGAAGAATCCCCACTACCCCTACATCGTGATTAACGACCTGCCCAAGATCAGGAATCTGCAGGCGCTTTTCCCGAACCACTATCGCGACTCGCCGGCAACCGTCGGCGCCCGCTAGCGCCGCTCACATCGACGTGCGCACCTGCCACAGCTCAGGAAAGAACTTAAGCTCCAGCGCCTTGGCGAGATAAGAGACCCCGCCGGTACCGCCGGTTCCCGGTTTGTAGCCGATGATGCGCTCCACGGTCTTCAGGTGATGGAAGCGCCACAGCTGAAAGTTGTGGTCCAGATCCACGAGCCGCTCGGCAAGCTCGTACAGGTCCCAGCCCTTCTCGGCGTTGTGGTACACGCCGAGCCATGCCCCGGCCACCTGTTTGCTCGCCTGGTACGGCTCGCTGAAGTCGCGCGTCAGGTAGTCTTGCGGGATACCGTAGCCGCGGCGGCTGAGTAAGCGCAGCACCTCATCGTACAGCGACGGCGCCGCCAGTGCGCGCGCCAGCGTCTCGTGCTCGGCGGGGTCGCGCTCGTGGACGGTGAGCATCTGCGAGTTCTTGTTGCCGAACAGGAATTCGAGCAACCGGTATTGCACCGACTGGAAGCCCGAAGAGCGTCCGAGGGTGTTGCGAAACGCCGAATACTCGAACGGCGTCATGGTCGAGAGCACGTCCCACACCGACAGCAGCTGGGTTTGGGTGCGCGAAATGCGCGCCAGCATTTTCAGCGCCGGCCCCAGATCATCGCGCCGGATGCATTCCAGCGAGGCCGTCAGCTCGTGCAGCATCAGGCGCATCCACAGCTCCGACACCTGGTGGACGATGATGAACAGCATCTCGTTGTGTTCGGTGGACAGCGGCTGCTGCGCGGTGAGCAGCTTCTCCAGGTGCAGGTACTCACCGTAGGAGAGCGAGGAGCCCAGGTCCCAGTGCACCGCTTCGTCAGCCAGCTCCACGCGCTCGGACTTGTCGTATTGCCGGGTGGTCATGGCAGTGATGTTACACGCTTGGGACGTGATGACACTGCAGAACCAACCGCGTCGCCACCGCGGCAGCCAAAGGAATCAGTGTCCGCCTAAATCGCTGCCAAGCGATTTAGGCCAATTGACCAGGGCAGACGTCGGCACGCTAAACCGGTTAGCATCGCGCGCTTGGACGCACCCATCCTCGAAGTCCGCGATCTCGTCAAACAGTACACCGCCATCACCGCGGTGGCCGGCGTGTCGTTCAGTGTTCCGCAGGGCATGTGCTTTGGCCTGCTCGGGCCGAACGGTGCCGGCAAGACGACCACCATCGAAATCATGGAAGGGATCCTGCCGGCGACCGCGGGGGAAGTCCGCTACCGCGGCGAGCCGCAGGGTGCGAGCTTTCGCGAAGAAGCCGGCATCCTGTTCCAGAAGACCGCATTGCAGGACTTTCTGACCGTGCGCCAGAGCATCGCGCTGTTCCGCGGCCTGTACCGCTCCGGCCTCGGCGTCGACGAGGTGCTGAAACTGTGTGCACTGGAGGCGCTTGCCGGGCGCGACAGGCGCAAGCTCTCCGGCGGCCAGCAACAACGGCTGCTGCTCGCGATCGCGCTCGTCAACGATCCGGCGGTGTTGTTTCTGGATGAACCCACGACCGGGCTCGACCCGCAGGCGCGGCGCAACTTCTGGGATCTGGTGCAGTCCATCAAGGCGCGCCATAAGACCATTATTCTCACCACCCACTACATGGAGGAAGCGGAGCTGTTGTGCGACGAGGTGGCGATCATGGATCGCGGCCGCATCGTCGCCCAGGGCCCGCCGCAGCGCCTGCTGCGCGAGCACTTCGCGGAAGTGCTGCTGGAATTGCCGCGCCAGGATTTCCCGCCGGCCGCGCGCGAGCTGCCGCTGCAGCTGCTCGAGGCCAGCGATCGCATCGAAATCACGACCCAGGATCTCGAGGGCACCCTGCGCACGCTGCTCGCCGCGCACGTGCCGCTCACCAACCTGCGCATCCGCCCGGCTAACCTCGAGGATCTGTTTCTCGCCCTTACCGGCAAGGAGCTGCGCCCGTGATCCGCCGCTTAGCCTCGGTCTGGCATGCGCGTAATCTTGAGTTCCTGCGCGATCGCGGCACGCTGATGTTCACATTGTTGCTGCCGCTCATGCTCGTGGTCGGCATGGGGTTCGTGTTCGGCGGTCCACCGCGGCCGCTGTTCAAGGTCGGCGTGCTCGCCGAGCAGATCGACAAGGCGACCTCTCCCTTCCTGCGCGAGCAGTACGTGCAGTTCGTCGCTACCCCCGATGAGCCCACCGCCTTGCACAAGCTCACCCACCAGACTCTGGACCTGGTGGTCGACCTGGGCGCTAACGCGCGCTATTGGGTCAACACCGATTCGCCCAAGGGATATATCGTCGAGAAGCTGCTGCTGGCCGCGGTCCCGGGCGCGCAGCGCCAGCCGGTCACGGGAGTGGCGGTGCGCTACGTCGATTGGCTGTTTCCGGGCATCCTTGGCATGAACCTGATGTTCAGCTGTCTTTTCGGCGTCGGCTACGTCGTCGTGCGTTATCGCAAGAGCGGCTTCCTCAAGCGTCTGCACGCCACGCCGCTGAGCGCCTTCGAGTTTCTCGGGGCGCAGGTGTTGTCGCGGCTGGCGATCATTGTCACCGTGACGAGCATTCTCTACTTCGGCATCGGCACCATCATCGGTTTTCATTCCGCCGGCAACGTCGCGCTGCTCGCGCTGCTGATGATCGTCGGCGCGCTGTCGATGATCGCCCTCGGGCTCACGGTCGCGGCGCGCTTTTCCAGCGAGGAACTCGTCGGCGGCGTGCTCAACGTGCTCACCTGGCCGATGATGCTGCTGTCGGGTGTGTGGTTCTCGCTCGAGGACTCGCCGCGCTGGGTGCAATGGGTGGCGCATGTGTTTCCGCTCACCCACGTGCTCGATGGCGCGCGCGCGGTGATGCTGGACGGAGCGGGCCTTGCCCAGGTGGCACCGCACCTGCTGTATCTCGCCGCCACCACGCTCGCGTTTCTCGCCTTCGGCGCCTGGTCGTTCCGCTGGCGGATCGACTGATGCGCTTCTTCAGCGACAATACCGCCAGCGCCTGCCCGCAGATTCTGGCCGCGCTCGCCGACGCCAATCACGGACTTGCACGCGCTTATGGCGATGACGAATGGACCACTCGCCTGGATGCGGCCTTCAGCAGCTTCTTCGCCGCCCCCGTGCGCGCCTTCGCGGTCGCGACCGGGACGGCCGCGAACTCGCTCAGCCTTGCGACCTTGAGCCCGCCCTACGGCGCGATCTTCGCGCACGCCGAGGCGCATATCGCCTGCGATGAGTGCGGCGCGCCCGGATTTTTCTCAGGCGGTGCGCAACTCGCGCTGCTGGAAGGCGAACACGGCAGGCTGCGACCGCAAATCGTGGCGGCCGCGCTCGCCGCCCATCCACGACACCTGCACTCCGTGCAGCCCGCGGCCCTGTCCCTGACCCAGGCGACCGAGCTTGGCACGGTCTACCGGGTCCCTGAACTCACCGCGCTGTGCGAGTCGGCGCACGCCAATGGGCTGAAGGTGCATATGGACGGGGCGCGTTTCGCCAACGCCGTCGCGTTTCTCAACTGCCACCCCGCAGATATCACCTGGCGCGCCGGGGTGGATGTACTGTCCTTCGGCGCCACCAAGAACGGCGCGCTCGCCGCCGAGGCGGTGGTGTTCTTCGATCCGGCGCTGGTGCGCGACTTCGAGTTGCGCCGCAAGCGCGCCGGCCACCTGCTGTCCAAGTCACGCTACGTCGCCGCGCAGCTCCTCGCCTACATTGAAACGGACCTGTGGCAGCGCAATGCGCAGCGCACCAACACCCTGGCACAGCAAATCGGGCGCGCCGCCGGCGCGCGGCTCCTGCACCCGGTGGAAGCCAACGAGGTATTCGTGATGCTCGGCAACGCCGCCAAGGGGTCGCTGCGCAAGAGCGGCTACGAGTTCTACGACTGGGGGGCGGAGAGTTCCGGCGAGGCGCGTTTCGTCGTGTCCTGGGACCAGCCCGAGGCTGATGTACCGGCGTTGTGCGAGGCGCTCAGGCGCCTTTGATGAGCGAGCAAATCCGCTTTCGCGTCCGCCGCCGTTTCCGGTTGTCAGGTTGCCGCTATTGCTCGCGCAGGCTGGTCGTCACCGGCTGGCGCGCCGCGCGCAGCGCCGGCAGGAATCCCCCGATCATGCCGATCACGACGGCGATGATCAGTCCCCGCACCACGAGCTGCGGTGTCACCTTGAAGTTGAACACCACCTGGGTGAAGTTCTGCCCCAGGGTCGCCACCGAGAGATTATTGAACAGCACGTAAGCAATCAGGGCGCCGAGTATTCCCCCGGCCAGCGCGAGCAGCAGCGCCTCGATCATCACCGAGATCACCACCGATCCGCCCCCAAAGCCAATGGCACGCAGGGTGGCGATCTCCTTGCCCCGCGCCGCGACCGCCGCGTACATGCTGTTGAGCGCCGCGAACACCGCACCCAGCGCCATGATGATGGTGACCACGCCCGCCAGGAACCCGATTGACTGGCGGAACTGTTTGGTCTGGCCGTCGAAGTAGTCGGTCTCGCGGATCACGTCCACGGTCATGCGCGGGTCCGCCGCCATCGCGCTCTTGAGCTTCTGGAATCCATCCGGACCATCCAGCGCCACGAGTACGGAGCTGGACCCCAGGCGACCGAAGGTGGTGCGTGCCACATTCACATCGGTCCACAGCTCGCTGTCGTGCGAGTCGCCGGATTCGAACTCACCGACCACGGTCCAGTTCGAACCGCGCATGCGCACCGTCTTACCGACTTCGGCGCCCTGGAACTGTCGCAAGACCCCGCGGCCGACAATCAGCTCCCGCAGGCCGGGAGTGAAGTTGCGGCCGGCGACGATCTTCAGAGTCGGGCGCAGGGCAAAGGCCGTGGGTTCGACACCGCGCACGGTGATGTTCGCGCCGTTCTTGACATCGTCCTTGCGAATCAGCTCGGCGATGATCATCAGTTCCGCCGAGGCCAGCGGCTTGCCATCCGCGCCCATGCGAATGCCCGGCCCCTGCTCGATCAGGTCGGTCTGGTCGCGCAGCAGCGCGGAATTCAGTTCAGCCTGCGAGCCACCGCGCATGACGAGCGCATAATCGGTACGGCCGGTCGCTTTCAGGGTGCTCTCAAAGCCGCTGGCCATGGCCAGGAGCGCGGTGAACACCGCCACGACGCCCGCCAGTCCGATGACAATGACCAGGGACGGCGCCCAGCGTTCCGGAATGCTCCGGATGCTGATGCGGGTGATGGCGAGAGCTTGACTCAACAAGATGCGTTCTCCTTGGACTTGCCGCCGTTCTAGCGCCCGGCCAGGGCGTCGACAATCTTCAGCCGCCGCGCCCGCAGTGCCGGCAAGAGGCCTACGGCAAGACTCATGAGCACGATGGCCGCGATGCCGATCATCCAGACCGAGGCGTCGAGCGCGAGCTGAAATTGTCCGCCCGTGCCCTTCTCCACCATAGCGCCGCCCATGGTGGCAAGACACAGCCCGACCAGGCCCCCAAACAGGCACAGCGCCAGGGCCTCCGCGAGCACGAAGCCGAGCACGCTGCCGTCGCTGAACCCCAGGGTCTTCATCACCGCAAGCTCCGGTATCCGCTCGCGCACGCTTTGCGCCATGGTGTTGCCCACCACTAACAGCAGCGTGAAGAACACCGCGAACAGGATCCAGCGTACGATCAGACCGATGTCCCCGACCTGCTTGATGAACCCCAAGTTGAAATCCTTTTCGGTCTGGGTCTTGGTTTCATCCGGGGAATTCTCGAACATCGCATCGACGGTCTTGCTGATCGCCTCGGCCCGGTTGCTGTCGGCGAGCTTCAGGATGAAGAAATTGGTGCGGCCCTTGATGCCGAAGCCGTTGGCTTCGTCGAAATAGTCGCGGTTGATGAAGACGACATTGGTCTGCTTCTTCCACGACTCGTCCTTGCCATCGAAAATCCCGACCAGGTCAAAGGCCCACGCCTTGCTGCCGTCTTTCTGCGGATAGATGTTCGAGGAAATCGGGATCTTCTGCCCGATCTTCCAGCCGTACTGGTCGGCGACCATCTTGCCGGCGATCATGGCGGTGCGGGTGTTGGCGAATGCCTGCCACTGCGCATCCGGCATGACGTATTCGGGATACACGTCCCGATAGCGCAACGGGTCGATCGCGAAGACGAACAACTGGGTGTTTTCCTGCCATACGCCGCCGAACCACTGTGAGAACGCGACGCGCGCCACGCCCGGGATCGCCTCGAGCTTGGGCACCATGCTTATGGGCAGCGGCTGAGTAAAGGACACGCGCGCCTGCGTCATCAGGCGCGTGGCGCCCACAAAATCCGAGCCGGCGTTGAAGATGTGGTTCACCGACTGCAGCAGGCCGAACAGCAGAAACGCCATGATCACCGACAGCAGCGTCAGGATGGTGCGTGTGCGCTTGCGAAACAGGTTGGCGATGACAAAACCGGTTTTGGTCATGGGCGTCTCCAGCCACAGAAGTGCAGGCGGCAAAAGTCGGGCCCTTTGCCGCCGGAAATCACAGTGATTTCCGGCGCAAGCGCCGCAGACGACTTTCGCCCAATCATGCTAGGCCGCCTGCTCGAGCAGCTGGCCCTTTTCCAGGTGCAGCGTGCGGCGCGCGAATTCGGCGGCCTTCGGATCGTGGGTGACCACGACGATGGTCTTGCCATGCTCGCGATTCAGCACCTGCAGGAGTCCCAGGATTTCATCCGCCGTCTTGCGATCCAGGTCGCCCGTGGGCTCATCGCACACCAGCAGCTGCGGGTCGGACACCAGCGCGCGGGCGATCGCGACGCGTTGCTCCTGACCG
>Ga0070733_10000334_pt1 | contig 39822 bp, 28 predicted proteins | sample Coa_R1_9_FD_66450 | JGI IMG/M metagenome (GOLD analysis project Ga0070733, IMG submission 66450) | Surface soil microbial communities from Centralia Pennsylvania, which are recovering from an underground coalmine fire - Coalmine... | ecosystem: Environmental > Terrestrial > Soil > Unclassified ... | reverse complement strand
AGTCCCAGCCTGTTCACTCGTGAATCACTGGAGCAGCGCTGGCGCGATACGGGACACAAAGTCAAGTAGGCAAGATTTCCACCGTTGCGACTCTCACCTGCACCGCAATTCTGCTAGACTCCGCGCTCAGAATACTCCGCAGCACATAATCGCGATTTAAAAAGGACGCGGAGTGATCTTCCGAGGAGGCGTCATCATGCAACGCAGAAATTTCTTGCGACACGCCGCGGTAGCCGCGGCCGCGTTTGGATTTCCGCTGGCCCGCGCGGAGCAGGCCTTCGCCCAGGATGCGCCCGCGCTGCCGCCTTCGACTATGTTCTCCTCCGATCCCGAGCGTTATTGGGCGGAACTGCGGCGCCAATGGCTGCTGGCCAGCGATCATATTAACTTGAACTGCGGCTCGATTGGATGCACGCCTCTGCCGGTGCTTCGCGCAACCATTGAGCACATGTTGAGCGCGGAAGAATTCCGCGAACCCGCGTATCCCTGGTTTGGCTACGAGGAAAACACGCGCATCCATGATTTGCGCGATGCCATGGCCGCGTTTCTGCACATCAATCGCGATGAGCTGGCGATTCTTCGCAATGCCACCGAAGCCAACAATCTTGTCTGCAACGGGCTGGACATGAAGCCGGGCGAGGAAGCCATCCTGTCCGATCAGGAACATCCCGGTTGCCGCGGCTGCTGGGAGCAAAAAGCCGCGCGATTCGGCGTCAAGATCGTGAATGTACCGCTGCCCACGCCTCCGGCCACGCCCGAAGAAATAGTTGGACTGTTTGAGCGCGCAATCACACCGCGCACAAAAATCCTCGTTTTCAGCCATATCACCACCGCCACGGGCCTGATCCTGCCCGTGAAGCAGCTCAGCACCATGGCCCGCGCAAAAGGCATTCTGACGCATGTGGATGGAGCGCACGCTGTCGGACAGATCCCGCTCGACCTACACGATTTGGGCTGCGACTTTTACGCCTCAAGTCCTCACAAGTGGCTGATGTCGCCCAAGGGCACCGGGCTCCTCTATGTGCGTCCGGAGTTGCTTGAAAAATTGTGGGTGAATGTCTGCTCCGGCAGTTGGAACGACTACTCCCTGAAAGCTTACCGGCTTGAGAATCTGGGCACCTCAAATCTTTCCGTGATGGTGGGGCTGAAAGCCGCTCTGGATTTCTTCCAGACCATCGGGCCCGAGCGTATCTACGCGCGCATTCATCAGCAATCGAACAAGATTCGCGACATCGTCACTTCCCACCCCGAGCTTGCCGTGGCCGCCGCCAGCAGAGACGATTTCTTCGGCGGGCTTCTGAGCTTCTCCAACACCAAGGGCAATCTGGACAAAGTCGCCGCCGAATGCGGCAAGCGTTCCATTCGAGTTGCAGGCGGCGGGCCGCGCATGCGCATTGCCACTCACATTTTCACGCAGCAAACGGAAATCAACTCGTTTGCGGATTCGGTCGATGCGGGATTGCGCGCCTGATGCTCTATCTCCTCCATCGCAGCTATTTGCGCTGACCACTTGCGAATTCAGCCTTCGTTCTCCTCCACTAACCGGGATTCACCGGTAGTAAGCCGCTGTTCGCCGAAAAACAGACGACACCATTTCACATTGCCTTTACCCTCTGGCCATGGATGCAGCAACTGTGTGGTCCGGAGATGAGACTGTGGCAAACGTAAACCGGCAAGTTACATCAAAGCACTCGATTTCAGCGGCATCGGTGGGATGGTTGACGGCAGGGGTACTGCTTTCGCTGGGAGCGGCATTGCAGTTGGGCGAACTGGGTTATGGTCCCTATCAGCCGGCCAACCGATGGATGATCTCCATGCTGGCGAACGGTGCGTGGCATATTCTCAAGCTGATGGACGGGGCCATGTTGCAGTACATTTTGCAATATTGGCCGATGCTGCTCATTTCGTTCGGCCTGGGAATTCTGTCGCTGGCGTGGAGTGGGAATCGTGGAAGGGCGCATTCCGGCGCGCCGTCTGAAATTGGAGAAGACCATGGATCCTGAAAAAAAAGACATCATAGACAAATTCTACGCTGCTGCCGGCGACAAACAGAAAAAGAGGATCTTCGTCTATCATGCGGGAGGCCTCTCCTTCGGCCTGTTCATGATCGCAATCGGAGTAATCCTTCTCCTCGGTCAGATGGGCATCATTTCGACCACCTATGTATTTCATTATTTCTGGTCGGCGGGCTTGATTCTTTTCGGTATGGAGTGCGCCTTCTCACGAAATTCATTCAATCGAGACCTGGGAATCTTCATGATCCTGGCCGGGATCGTTCTCCTGATCAGCAAGTTGGGCTATTTGCACTTCGGATTTTCGGTCATCTGGCCGCTGGCGCTGATTTATTGGGGCCTCTGGTTTATGGTGCGCACGCCCAAATGGGGCACCGGATGGAGGACAACCTGGCCAAATCCCGAAGAAAGCGCCGCGAAGCAGGCGGCTCAGGCTCAAAGCTTCGATTCGGACTCCGGATTGGACGTTCAAGCTTTGTTCGGTTCCGTGAAGCCAACAATCAATTCCAAAATGTTTAAGGGTGGAAAGCTTGAATCGGTTTTCGGTGAAATCAATCTTGATCTCACTCAGGCCGAAATTGACGGCGACGAGGCCGTAATCAAAGCGGACGCGGTGTTCGGCTCCTGTGAAATTCGCATTCCCGCGAGTTGGGATGTTGTGGTGCGCGGCAACGCGGTCCTTGGCGAATTCACGGACAAGACTCGCCAGCGGCTGGTGGCAGGCATAACGGCCAAGCGGTTGGTCGTCAGGGGCGGCGCGGTGCTGGGCAGCGTGGTCATTAAGAACTAGAGGGATCGGCAAATTTATGCATCCAATTCTTGGCCAGTTCCGGCGCCTGGCGATGTACCTGCTGGCGTGGATCCCGCTCGCGGGGTTGTTGACCTATCTGATGGCGGCCACTGCAGGATTGCCCTGGCGCGCCGCAATTGCTCTGGCATTTCCATTGTGCTTTCTCTATGCGTTTGTGTGTCTATCGGCCTGGTACCCTTGCCGGACAAATTTTCGGGATCATCTGCCGCCGATCAAATTTCTGCAGGCAGTGGCCATTCAAACGGTTGTGGCCTCAGTCCTGTGGAACGTAGCCGCCCAGGTCTGGGCGCACGCGCTGGCGGAAACCGATTACTTCCCGGACCTGCTCGGCCATTTGCCGCGCATCACGCCGCTCTTGCTATGGACGGGAGTTTTCTTCTATCTCTCCTCTGTCGCGGTCTTTTATTCCATGCTAGCTGAGCAGGCGGCTCAAGAATTGGAGGCGCGCGCCATGCAGGCCAGCGTCCTGGCCCGAGAGGCGGAGCTGAAGGCCCTGAAAGCGCAGGTGAATCCGCATTTCCTCTTTAACAGCCTGAATTCCATCAGCGCGCTCACAAGCTCTGACGCATCGAAAGCACGCGAGATGTGTGTTCTGCTGGGCGATTTCCTGCGCCGTACGCTGGGATTGGGAGAGAAGACTGCCATCCCTCTGGAGGAAGAGCTTTCCCTGATCCACGCATTCCTTGCGGTAGAAAAAATACGCTTCGGCCCGCGAATCCAAATGGAAGAAAATATTGATAAAGATGCACTGGACGTTTTGTTGCCTCCGCTATTGCTTCAGCCGCTGGTGGAAAATGCGGTGGCGCATGGCGTCGCCAATCTTGTGGAAGGCGGGTGGATTCATCTGGACGCTCACTGCCAAAATGGAAATGTCTTCATCCATGTGGAGAACAATTTTGATCCGGAAGCTCCACCGCGACGCAGGGGTGGGGTGGGGCTCGCTAACGTGCGCCAGCGATTGGACGCTCGATATGGGGAACGCGGGAGTTTTGCCGCGAAAAGTGAACAAGGGCGTTTTAGCGTAGCCATTACTATCCCGGTGGAAAGAGAGCAGCGAACCCAATGAGCGCCAAGCCGGCAACAAGAATTCGCGCCGTCCTGGTGGACGATGAAGCGCTGGCTCGCCAGGTGCTGCGTGAATTCCTTTCCCCTCATGAGGAGATTGAAATCATCGGTGAATGTGCCAACGGGTTTGAGGCGGTAAAGGCAGTCACCGAACAAAAACCGGATTTGGTCTTTCTGGACATACAAATGCCCAAGCTCGACGGGTTTGAGGTGCTCGAACTAATCGGGGCTGGGCCGGCGGTGGTGTTCGTTACCGCTCATGACACATTCGCAATTCGCGCGTTTGAAGCCCATGCGGTGGATTACCTGCTGAAGCCCTACAGCGCGGAAAGGTTTGAAGCCGCGCTTCAGCGGGCCAAGCAGCGGCTGGGCGGGAAAATGCCTTCGCCCTCGGAGCTGGCGGCGTCGGCGCGGCCGCCATCCCAATATCTGGAGCGGCTTGCGGTCAAGGACGGCACGCGTGTGTTCATCATTCCTGTGCAGAAACTGGATTATGCCGAAGCGCAAGACGATTACGTGGAGCTGAACGCGGATGGGAAAAAATATTTGAAGCAGCAGACCATCTCCAGCCTGGAATCCGGGCTCGATCCTGCTCGCTTCGTGCGCATTCACCGGTCTTACATCGCAAATGTTGAACGAATCGTGAAGGTTGAGCCTTACGCCAAGGATAGTCATGTGGCGGTCTTGACCGGCGGGAAACAATTGGCGGTGAGCCGGACGGGATATGCACGCCTGCGTGCACTGTTGGGCCGTTGAGTACAGAACGTTTCGCTCGTGCCCCACAAATTGGTTGTGGAGATGCCGAGGCTGTATAATCGCGGGATGCCAATGGGCCGGAATTATCAACAGGGGCGCGGCACAAAATCCGGGCGGACAAAAATCCGCAGCACGACCGTGCTGTGTGTGCGCCGCGAGAATAAAGTGGTTATGGCCGGCGACGGACAGGTCACCATTGGCGAGCATGTGATGAAACATTCGGCCAAGAAAATCCGCCGCCTGTATGAGGATAAGGTGCTTGCGGGTTTTGCCGGGTCAACCGCCGACGCGCTCTCGCTTTTTGGGCGGTTTGAGAACAAGCTTCAGGAATTCCACGGCAATCTTTCACGCGCAGCGGTTGAACTGGCCAAGGAATGGCGCACCGACCGCGCCTTGCGGCATCTGGACGCCCTGCTCCTGGTGGCCGACCCCAAGGGAACGTTCCTGCTCTCCGGACACGGCGACATCATCGAGCCGGATGACGGCATCTGCGCCATCGGCTCCGGCGGCCCATATGCCTTGGCGGCCGCGCGCGCACTGGCGAAGAATACCAAGATGAGCGCGAAGGAGATCGCGCAGGAGGCCATGCGCGTGGCCAGCGAGATCTGCATCTTTACGAACAACAGTTTTACGGTCGAAGAACTCTAACCCGCGCGTGCGGCGTAAAGGAAACATGGTGGATAAGGTGGACAAGAACACGGTGATTTATCTGCCCGGCGAGACGCGGCCCGAGGAAACCGTCCCGCTGCCGTCCTTCGACGAACTGACGCCGCGCGAGATCGTTGTAGAGCTCGATAAGTACATCGTGGGCCAGGCCGCGGCGAAAAAAGCCGTGGCCATCGCGTTGCGCAACCGGGTTCGCCGCCAAAAACTTCCCGTGGAAATGGCCGAAGAAGTTTTGCCGAAAAACATACTGATGATCGGGCCGACCGGCGTGGGCAAAACGGAAATAGCGCGAAGACTGGCGCGATTGGCCGGATGCCCATTCGTAAAGGTGGAAGCCTCGAAGTATACCGAAGTCGGCTACGTCGGGCGCGATGTGGAATCCATGGTGCGCGATCTGGTGGAGACCGCGATTGACATGGTGCGCGAGGAAAAGCTGGACGAAGTAGCGGAGCGCGCCGAGCAGTCCGCCGAAGAACGCGTACTCGACCTGCTGCTTCCTCCGTCGCCTCCACCCGTTGATATCGCCAGTCCCGTGGCCACGCAAGTGGAAGCGCTTCGCAAGGAACAGGCGGATCGCACCCGTGAAAAGCTTCGCGCTCAATTGCGCGAAGGCAAACTCGACACGCGCATGGTTGAAGTCGAAGTGCGCGAGCGGGCCATGCCCGCGTTTGAAATTATCGCCAATCAGGGCGCCGAAGAGATGGACAACAACATCCGGGACATGCTCTCCGGATTTTTCGGCCAGCAGAAAAAGAAGCGCAAGATGACCGTGGCCGAAGCTTTCGATTACCTGATTCAGGAAGAAGAAAGCAAGCTGATTGACATGGACCAGGTGACGCGCACGGCGGTCGAGCGCGCCGAGCAGATGGGGATCATTTTTATAGATGAAGTGGACAAAATCGCCGGGCGCGAATCGGGCCACGGCCCCGATGTTTCGCGCGAAGGCGTGCAGCGGGACATTCTCCCCATCATTGAAGGCACCACAGTCAACACCCGCTACGGCATGATCCGCACAGACCACATCTTGTTCATCGCCGCGGGCGCCTTCCACGTGAGCAAACCCTCGGATCTGATCCCTGAATTGCAAGGCCGCTTGCCCATCCGGGTGGAACTGACTTCGCTGGGTGAAGCCGATTTCGTCCGCATCCTGACCGAGCCGAAGAACGCGCTCATCAAGCAGTACACGGCTTTGCTGGAAACCGAAGGGCTGAAGCTCACCTTTACGGAAGATGCCATCGCCACCATCGCCCGCTTTGCGATGAATGTGAATGATCAGACCGAAAACATCGGCGCGCGGCGATTGCACACCATCATGGAGAAATTGCTGGAAGAGATTTCCTTTGAGGCGCCCGATCTGAAGAAAAAGAACGTGAAGATTGACAATATTTATGTAAGCAAGCAACTCGCTGAAATCGTCAAGAACCAGGACCTGAGCCGCTACATCTTGTGACCGAGCTTCCCGGCATGCGCCTGGTCCCAGCCCCGCCTCGCTTCGATTTCAAAATGCGCCCATCGCCTCATTCATTCGCCAAAATGTGTGCGTCACTCTCGTTGCTTGCCTGCGCTTGGATCGCCGGCTGCGCGGCGCCCGGGGCGCCCACTCCGCCCAAAGCGATCGTGCCCAAGGCCGTCACCGATCTAGCCGCGCACCAGCAGGCCAGTTCGATGATCTTGACGTTCACGCCGCCAAAGCAATCCGTGGATAACGAGAAACTCGCGGAGCGGCCGGATCTTGAAATTTTCCGCGCCGAGCGGCAGCCGGGCGCGCCTGGCAAACTCGCCCCCCGGCTCGTTTACTCGGTCCCGTCAGCGCTCGTGGAAAGTTACATGAAGAATGGACAAATTGAGTTTCGCGATTCGCTCGAATCCGGTTCGCTCACCGGCCAGGAATTGGTTTACACCGTGCGGACACGCGCATCGAAGAAACGCGCTTCAGAAGATTCCAATGTAGTTTCCGTCCTTGCCTTGCCGGTGCCCAGCGCACCGTCCGAGGTCCGCTCCACTGTGACCGAGACTGCGATCGAGCTCTCCTGGTCTCAACCTGCGCAGAGCTCTGCGATCAACACTATTTCAGGATACCGCGTTTACCGGGTCGAGCTGCCGCCGGGCACCGCGCCACCCGCCAACGTCTCCGATCTCTCACAATCAAAATTACCTGCGCCACTTGAAATGCTTGGTCCCGCGCCCACGACCTCTTTCCGCGACTCCAATTTCAGTTTTGACACCACCTATATCTACGTGGTTCGCAGCGTGGCCGATGAGCAGGGGCAATCCGTGGAATCCGCCGATTCCACCCCCGTGGTTGTCACACCTAAGGACGTGTTTCCTCCCGCCGCGCCACTGGGGCTTGTGGCCGTGGTCCCGCCAGCCACCGAAGGTCCTGCAACTCTGCAGACGCCTGCTCGCGTCGAACTATCGTGGGGCATTAGTCCCGAACTTGACCTTTCTGGTTATTGGGTGTACAGGAGTGAGCAACCGGACACTCCGGGACAACGGTTAAACGCTCAATTATTGTTGACCCCGGCGTTTCGGGATACGACAGCAGTACCGGGCCAGCGATATACCTACAGAGTTAGTGCCGTGGATCGAGCCGGCAATGAGAGTTCTTTCAGTTCACCTGTTTCGGTGGACGTGCCGCGACGAGATCCTTGAGCGTCAACGGAAATTTAAAGAGGCCAAACTATGACCCGTACCCAGTCACGGGGCAAATTCGCTGCCATGGGACCGCTTCGGTCTGCCCTGCCAATCGGCATCACAGTAGGCCTCGGCCTTTCCCTGATGTTTTCGGCCTGGTTGATGGTGGCTAACCGGATGCCCTCGCTCGACCGTTATGCCAATCTGCGCAATGCCGCTGCCGCTGGCGCGTTCTTTCTGGTCTCCCTCTTGCCCCTGGCATGCTATCGAAATTCACCCGTGAGGTTGTTCTTGTCGGGGTTCATTGGGTGCGCGATCGCCAGTCTATGTTTTTTTGCGTGGGCCATGCGTTTCAACCGTTTGGAAAACCATGTGAGCGCATTCCAAGTTTTTGTGATGGGCGGAGCGCTTTATGGTCTGGCGGCGATATTGGTCTGGCTCGGAACGTTGTTGCGGTCCGCGCGGATCCATCACATTTCCATGCAACCGGCAACGCGCCGCCGCGGCCATTGAAACCGCGCGCGTAATTCGATAGATCAACTCAGGATTCAACGGACAACCATGAGGCCTCGATGAAGCTTTGCCGGTTCCAACCGGCCATTCTGCCCGCGCCGGATTCCCGAAAATTCACAGAAACACATCCAGGGCCAAGGTTTGGAATCATTGAAGGGGATTCCGTCAGGGAAGCTTCTGGAGATTTTGCATCCGGATGGCGCCCGGGCAAGCAGGCCTGGGCCTTGAAGGATGTGAAGCTGCTGCCTCCATCGGTCCCCAGCAAGATCGTTTGCGTGGGGCGAAATTATGCCGAGCACGCCAAAGAACTTGGCAACGATGTCCCCGCTGAGCCCGTAATTTTCCTGAAGCCGCCGTCGGCCATCATCGCACCGGAAGAAACCATCGTCATGCCCTCGATCTCGCGGCGAGTGGACCACGAAGGCGAGATCGCCATCATCATTGCGCGGACTTGCTCGCATCTTGGAACCCAGGAAGACGTCCGGCCGTTTTTAGCCGGCATTACCTGCTTGAACGATGTAACCGCCCGGGACCTTCAAAAAACCGATGGACAGTGGACGCGCGCCAAGGGGTTCGATACTTTTTGCCCTTTCGGACCTGTGTTGGAGACAGAACCGAATATGAACGTCGCGGTTGTTGAAACATTTGTTAATGGCGTTCGGAAACAGTCGGGCCGCGCCTCGGAAATGATCTTTCCAGTTGATGTTATAATTAAGTGGATTTCACGCATGATGACTCTGCAGCCGGGTGATGTGGTGGCGACCGGGACTCCCTCGGGCGTGGGCCCGCTGCAAGCCGGCGACGTGGTGGAAATCGTGGTCAGCGGAGTGGGAACACTTCGCAACCCCGTCGTAGCGCAGGGCTCGTAACAATTTAGATTGTGCGCGGCGGATTGCCGGAGCAAGCCGCCCACAAGGATGGCCAAAATGAAATTTTTCCTGGACACTGCTAACTTGGAAGAAATCAGGCAAGCCGCCGCTCTGGGCATTCTCGACGGTATCACCACCAATCCGACGTTGGTGGCCAAGGAAAAGCGCAAATTCAAGGAATTGATCCTTGAAATCTGCGACGTAGTGAAACCCGGTGTAGTGAACGCGGAAGTGGTGTCCACCGATACCGCGGGAATGCTCCGCGAGGGACATGAAGTCGCCTCCTGGCATCCAAGCGTTGTGGTCAAGATTCCTATGACGCCCGACGGAATTCGCGCGGTCACTGTTTTTGCCCGGGAAGGCATTCGCACCAACGTGACCTTGGTGTTCTCACCGGCTCAGGCTCTGATAGTTGCCAAAGCAGGCGCGAATTATTGCAGCCCGTTCCTCGGGCGCCTGGACGACATCGCTGAAAACGGATTGGGGCTCATCGCGGAAATCATGGCCATTTACCGCGCTTATAATTACAAGACGGAAGTTCTGGCCGCCAGCCTCCGCCATCCCATGCATGTGGTGGAGGCGGCAAAAATGGGCGCGCACATCGGCACCATGCCCTTCAAACTCTTGGAGCAGCTCTTCCATCATCCACTGACCGACAAAGGCCTGGCCACATTCTTGAAAGACTGGGCCGCGGCAAGCGACACGATTGGCGGCATCTTCGAGCCAGGCGCGGTCAAACAGGCAGCGCGTTGACGCAATTTGAAGATCTGTCGCGGTTTGCACACGACCCGCGCGTATGGTATGGCGCGGGGGCCGGTGTAGTATTTGTTGCCCTCGTAGTTCTCTATCGCTGGCGGAATCGTCCGCCTTCTCCTGACGAATTTGAACGGCTTCGCCGTTTGCATGTGAACCACGTGGGGCGCATCGCCGAAGGGCGCGTGATCGATTTGATGAAAGTTGATCCACCGGATACTGGCGGCCGGGGTTTGCTGGGCATGTTCGGCGGGTCCAAGCGCGGTGGCGCGGCAATTCCCAGCCGGCAAATGGTTTGCTACAGCTATTCCATTTCCGGTGTGACCTATGAAACCGCCCAGGACGTCACCGGCCTCGAATCCCGAGTGGCAACTCATCGCCTGGTCCCCGGACAACCCGCCAGCGTGAAGTACGATCCCTCCAACCCCAGCAATTCCATTCTCGTGGCCGACGACTGGTCGGGTCTCCATTAATTCATTGTTCTGCTTTTGGCCGAATTAAAAATGACCGCTCATTTTGCCTCCCAAAATCTGCGGCCTTTTCCAAGGGGCTTGCTTTGTACTCATTTACATTCTTTAGGACTGCGCTTGCCGGAATGTCCAGCCTTGTGGCACTCTGACGAGTCGGCATTACGCTGATTTCTTATCAGGAGAACTGAATGTCCCCGAACGCCGGAGCACCGCGAGGTCTCGAAGGGGTTGTCGCCGCGCAAACGCGGCTGAGCCACGTGGATGGTCAGAACGGCGTGCTGATTATCGGCGGCTACACCGTGGAAGATCTGGTCGAGCACTCCGGACTTGAGGGGGCCGCGCATCTGCTTTGGCGTGGACGTCTTCCCGACCGCGTTGAGCAAAGAGACCTTGCTGCCCAAATGGCGGAGCTGCGGCAGCTTTCACCGCTGACACTGGATCTTTTGCGGGCGGCCGCGAAGGCGCCTCCGATTGATGCCTTGCGCATGGCCTGCGCGACGCTTTCGCTGGGCCTCTCGGATCCCAACGCCATAACTCCCGAAGCGGATTTCATCGCTTCCATGAGGCTGACCGCTTGTTTTCCGACCATTGTCGCGGCGCACGCGCGCATCGCCAAGGGACAGGATCCAATCCCGCCGCGAGCAGACCTGCCGCTGGCCGCGAATTTCCTCTACATGGTGCACGGGCGCGAGGTGGATCCGGCTGCTGCGCGCGCTCTCGACGCTTATTGGGTTACCGTAATTGATCACGGCATGAACGCCTCCACGTTCACGGCGCGCGTGATTGCCAGCACTCGTTCCGATATGGTCAGCAGCGTAACAGGCGCACTGGGCGCGCTCAAGGGTCCGCTGCATGGCGGCGCACCCGGCCCGGTGCTCGACATGTTGCACGAAATCAAGACCGCCGACCGTGCCGAGCCCTGGCTGCGCAACGAAATCGCTCAGGGGCGCCGCATCATGGGATTTGGCCACCGCGTTTACCGCGTGCGCGACCCGCGTGCCGAAGTGTTGAGCCGCGTGGCCGAGCGGCTGGGGCAAGCCCAGCTCGAAAACCGGCAACTTTACGATCTCGCCCGGCACGTGGAAAAAACGGCCGTGCGCGTCCTCGCCGAAACCAAGCCCGGGCGCCATCTCAGCACCAATGTCGAGTTTTTTACCGCGCTGGTGCTTCAAGCCCTGGGGCTGGAGCCCACTCAATTCGTGGCTATGTTTGCCTGCGGCCGCGTGGCAGGTTGGTGCGCGCATGTGATCGAGCAACACGCCGAGGATCATTTGATTCGTCCGCAATCGGAGTACATCGGTCCGATTGGAATGAAGGTAGAAGACTAGTAAGAGTTTCACGCGGTCCGATCACACTATTTCTCCACTCTGAAAAAATGGCGCACGAGAACCAACTCGAACAGTTGAAGCGGCTGGAAGCCGAGGCCGAAGCCGGCGGCGGGCCGGAGCGCCGCGAGCGCGAACACAAAGCCGGTAAGTTGACCGCCCGCGAGCGCGTTGACCTTCTTCTGGACGAAGGAACCTTCGAGGAACTTGACAAGTTTGTCCGGCATCGCTCCACCGATTTCGGCATGGAGGAGCAGCGCCCGGCGGGCGATGGCTTCGTCACCGGATACGGACGCATCGGCGGCAGGCTGGTCTATGTCTTTGCGCAGGACTTCACGGTTTTTGGGGGATCGCTTTCGGAGTCCAATGCGCTGAAAATCTGCAAAGTCATGGACCTTGCGATGCGCGGGGGCGCTCCAGTGATTGGGTTAAACGACTCGGGTGGCGCGCGCATTCAGGAAGGAGTGATGTCGCTGGCGGGTTACGCCGATATCTTCCTACGCAACACGATGGCCAGCGGAGTGATTCCACAGATCAGCGCCGTTATGGGCGCATGCGCCGGGGGCGCGGTTTATTCTCCGGCCATCACCGATTTCATTTTCATGACCCGCGACACTTCCTACATGTTTGTCACCGGCCCGGACGTGATTAAGACCGTGACGCACGAAGAAGTTTCCAAACACGAGCTGGGCGGGGCCATGACCCACAATGAAAAGAGCGGCGTGGCGCATTTCGTGGCCCGCGATGACCGTGATTGCCTGGCCATGATCCGCGAGCTGATGGGCTTCCTGCCTGCCAATAACCTGGAAGATCCGCCGCGGCGCGCCTCCTCGGATCCTGTGGACCGGGCCGACGCCTCGCTCGATCGCTTGGTGCCGGAAGACCCCATGCGGCCCTACGACATTAAGGATGCGATTCATTCCATCATGGACGACGGCGATTTCTTCGAGGTCCATGAACACTACGCCAAAAATATCGTGGTGGGATTCGCCCGATTAGACGGACGGCCTGTGGGGATCGCGGCCAATCAACCGGCCGTGTTGGCGGGCTGCCTCGATATCAACGCTTCGGTGAAAGGCGCGCGGTTTGTCCGTTTTTGCGATGCCTTCAATATTCCGCTGATTACCTTTGAAGATGTCCCCGGTTTCCTTCCCGGGACGCAGCAGGAATTCGGCGGCATCATCCGGCACGGGGCCAAGCTTCTGTTTGCCTTTGCGGAAGCCACCGTGCCCAAAATTACGGTCATCACCCGCAAAGCGTATGGCGGCGCTTACTGCGTCATGGCCTCGAAGCATATCCGCACCGACGCCAACTTTGCCTGGCCCACGGCGGAAATTGCCGTGATGGGCCCCGAGGGCGCTGTCAACATTGTGTACAAGCGCGAACTGGATCGTGCCCCCGAAGTTGATCGCGAGCGCCTCCGTGCGGAAAAAGTCGCAGAATTCCGCGAGCGCTTCGCAAATCCTTACGTCGCCGCCGAGCACGGTTTCATTGACGCCATCATCGAGCCCTCCCAAACGCGCACCAAGCTCATCACCACGCTGCGCGCCCTCGAGAATAAGCGCGACACTAACCCCAAGAAAAAGCACGGGAATATCCCGCTCTAGTATTTCGTTGAAATCAACCGATTAATCGCCGCCGCGGGTGGAAAGGCTGGGCTCTACTGCAGGCGATGGAGTGGCCGGCTTCGGCGGCTCCGGCTCGACTCCGCGCCATCCCACAGGTCGCCCTTTGACGGCCTGGGTCAGTGCCCGGAACAACACGAAGTACATCATTTGACGGTAGTAGAAGCGTTGAAGGATGAGCGGCAGCAGCAACGACCAATCCTCTTTTTTCTCGAGCAGAAAGGCGATCACGCACGCCAGCAGGTCAATCAACATGAAGCCCAGGAAAAACACCACCGATTGAACGATGTCTTGGCTGGTCCAGAGCTGCGGCAATTGCATGACGCGGAATTGCGCCAGTCCCCAAAATGCCAGCGAGAGCAGAAACAGCAAATCAATCACTGGGGAGAAAAGGGGCAACATTAGCTGAAACAGAAAAATATTGGGGATGGCAATCCATCCAAGCGTGCCGTAGCGCCATCGGCCAACCGTATCGCGGTGTTTCCACACGGATTGCAAAGTTCCGAATGTCCACCGAAAACGCTGCCGGATCAGCGCCCCCGCAGTTTCAGGCGCTTGCGTGTAACCGATAGCTTCCTCGTCATAGCAAATGCGCCAGCCCGCCCGCCGAATCGCAATCGTCAGATCAGTATCCTCCGCGACTGTTTGCGCGCTGAAACCTCCCGCGGCCCGCATGGCTTCCACGCGCCAGGCCCCCACGGCCCCCGGAACCACGGGAATGCAGTTCAGCAAATCAAATGCGCGCTTTTCCATGTTCTGGCTGGTGATGTATTCCAGGGCTTGCCACCGTGTAAGCCAGCGAGTCCGGTTGCCCACTTTCACGTTGCCCGCCACAGCACCCACATTGGCATCGGCGAAATTTCGCACCAATTTGCCAACGGCTTGGGGCTCAATGGAAGTGTCGGCATCAATGGTAATAATGATGGGACTGGTGGCTGCTTCCAGCATGAGAGCCAGTGCAGCCGGCTTGCCTCGGTTCACCTGGTGGAATATCCGCACCCGCGGGTCGCCGCCAAAGTGTTCGTCGAGAAGGTCTCCCGTCCGATCGGTGGAACCATCATCCACCACCAGGATTTCTTTGTTGGGATAATCGGCCGCCAGCGCCGAGGTAACCGTCTGGACGATAACGTCTTCCTCATTGTAAGCGGGGATCAGGATACTCACCTGCGGCTTGAAATCGGGGTGATCGCCCGGAGCGGGACGCAGCTTTTCAACCAAGGCCAGAAGGCCAATAATGAGTGCGCGGCCGCTGACCAACAAAATTCCGAAAATAAAAACCGCGGCAATGCCCACGCGGAATATGAAGAGCAGCCCAAAGATGGACGCGTCCGCCCGCGCGGCCCACAGTTCACGGCCCGTAACCGGCGGCATCACCTGTGCCCGCGTCTGATTTACGAGCTCCGAGACCGGCACAATCTCATAACCCGCGGCGCGCAATCCATCAATCACCTGTGGAAGCGCGGCCACGGTCTGGCTGCGGTCGCCGCCGCCGTCGTGCATCATAATGATGCTGCCAGTCGAGGCATCCGCAAGCGTTCTCTGGACGATCAACGACGCAGCAGGTGGCGCGCCGCCACCGACATCTCCCCAGTCGTGCGGATCAATTCTCGCGCCCACCAGCATGTATCCCATGCCTTGCGCAATGGGGAGCACCGACACTTCATCCGCGGTTTCCGGCTGGTGGTCAATGCCGAACGGCGGCCGGAAAAAAACCGTTTTCACGCCGAGCTGCGCCTCGATTAGCCGCTCGGTCAGGTTCAGTTCCCACTGGAGCCGCGATGTCGGCACTCCCTCCACAAACGGCTCGTGAGTGTAAGTGTGGTTGCCAATTTCGTGGCCTTCCTTAAATTCGCGCTCCAAAATTTGCGGATACCGGTTGGCGTTTTCCCCGATTACAAAAAACGTGGCCGGGACCCTCTTATCACGCAAGACATCCAGGATCTTAGGCGTCCACGAATCATCCGGGCCGTCGTCAAACGTCAGAGCCAACTTGTGGGGAGCCGCGCCCATCTCCTCGATGTGCCAGGCAAGCGGAGTCTTCTGAATCGACTCATCCTGAATTGTGTCGCTCGCCGAGTCGTACCGAAAAGTTCGCTGGCCATTCTGCGGAGTATCCAGGATCCGCCAGATATCTCCAGACCCCTCAAGAATCAGGTCCGGCCCAGGTGGCATATCGCCCAACTTTGACCGCGCTGCGGCGTCCGGTTGGTTGGTGTCCCAGACGTACCATATCGATGCATCGGCCATTCCCAATCGCCACAGCACCGTGCCCCGCACACCCGCGCGCTCCGATGCACGCATTTGGTTGTAGGCCGTCACCGCATCCGTGAACCACACCTGGTGAACGTGGTTGTGCTCGTCGTAGTAGGAGAAGTGGGGATTCAACGAATCAGAATCAAATTCAACTTGTGCATCCGATTCGGAAGCAGTGAGGAGTGCATCCTGAACACTCATGTCTTGCGCCGGTTCGCCTGCCTTTTGTGTTTCCTCCCAGTCATATCCATAGTTGGAAATGGCCATGATGATCTTGGCCGGCGGCACAACTTTCACCAGCGCGTCCAGATTCCGCTGAAACCAGGCTTGCGAGGCGATTGGCCCGGGGGCCGAAGTCTTCCAGTGCTCATCGTAATTCATCAACGCGATGGCGTCGGCTTGCTTTCCCAGAAACGCATAGTCGTAGTCGGGGTCCAATGCCGGCAGCGCGATCATCAACTTCAACGCTTTCGAGTGCAATTCGGTGGCAAGCTCGGCGGAGAATGCGCGGAAGTGGGGCTGGTCCTTCACTGCCAGGTCTTCAAAGTCCAGGCACAATCCTTGTTCGTGCATTTGCAAAATGTAAGTAACCAGCGTGCCTTCCAACTTCTTGCGGGCCGCCGGGTTAGCCAGCAATTGCGATAATTCCTTCGCATTCCAGATTTCGCCTTCTTCATCAATGTTATTGACTAGCGCCATCACCTGGATTTCAACGTTTGCCGCGAGCATCCAGCTGTGGAGCCTGCTCGCCGCGTTGATCCGCGCGGCCTCATCTGCTCCCAGGTGAGGATGCTCGTGATCCGTGGAATCCATCACGTCCACCAGTCCATCCGCCGAAATCACGTGGACCTCTTCCGGAAAAATCAAGTCGAGATCCTTGTAATGCATTTTCAAACTGGCCAGGGCCCTGGCGTCAGAGTCAATGTAAAATGCCGCTCGAAGCGGGTCGGGATTTGATACCGCTTGCCCCAGCGCCGCCACGCGGTGACGCCGGCCCGGTCGCCCTGTGGTCCTCTTAGGCGGGGCTTTCGTCAGGACGGGACGGCGCACGGCAATCGTGTTTTGCAGGATCAGGCTCGGCAGAGATACGGTGCGGATAATGCTTACGAAGAATGTCAGCAAGAGCAGTGTGACAACGGCCCCGCTGATTTCCAGCGCTCGACGAGTGAAAAACCAGCGCCGCCGATTCTCGTCGTAGAATATTGGCTTGCTTTGTTTCACCACCATATTAGAAGCTATCGGCCTGGCCGGGCTCTGTCAATGATCCGCGTCATGGCTTCCCACCGGTCTTTAACGCACCGGCAACCCGCACCATGAAAAACTCCCCGCGATCTCGCTGGCTGTGGATGGCCGCTCTGTTCGCGGGAATGGCGCTGCGCGCTTTCCTTGTCTTCGCGGTCAGTCCCGGTACTGGCGACGGGCCGATGTACAAAGAGCTTGCGCAAAACTGGCGCGATCACGGAATTTATGGCCTGGACCTGGGCGGAAAAATCACTCCTGTCGATATACGCATGCCCGGATATCCTGCATTCCTGGCTGCAGCCTCCATTATATTTGGACGCGGCGACCGGCCTCCGATGTTGGCTCAAGCCGTTGTTGATATTGTAACCTGTTTACTGACCGCCGCGTTGGCTGCCTTGCTGGTTCCACCCGAATCGAAAAAGAAGGTGGCATTGGCGGCACTTTGGTTATCGGCCCTATGCCCCTTCATTGCCAGCTACGCTTCCGCCCCGCTCACGGAAGTCCTGGCCACTTTTTGGACCGTGGTGGCTCTCGTTGCTTTTGCGGCCGCCTGCTCTGGACGTGAAACGTTTGAGTTCCGGGTGGGCAATCGGACATTCCGTATCAATCCCTGGTTGGCAGGCGGACTCGCTGTGGGAGTTGGCACGCTCCTCAGGCCGGAAACCCCACTTCTTTTGATCTCCCTGGCAATCCTACTGATATGGCGATGGAGGCGCTTTGCGGATTGGGACCGTTTGGTTCGCGTTGGTGCACTCACGGCTTTGGGCCTCGCGTTGCCCCTGATTCCCTGGGCATTGCGCAACGCCGTCACCCTGCATGAATTTCAGCCGCTCGCGCCGCGGTACGCAATTCTTCCCGGGGAATTCGCTACGAAAGGATTTGAATCTTGGACGAATACCTGGCTGGTGCGGTTCCGTGATGTTGAACTCACTTCCTGGAAACTTGGCGAAGACCCGCTCAGCATATCCGAAGTCCCTGATTCGGCTTTCGATTCCGCAGATGAGCGGGCTCGAGTTCAGTCACTTTATGACCAGTACAACCAAAATTCTTCCAACATGACTCCTGAATGGGACGCGCAGTTCGCTGAACTGGCTCGCGAGCGCACTGCCCGCCACCCGCTGCGGACTTACCTGACCGTGCCGGCGAAACGCAGCTTTACACTCTGGCTCACCCCGCGTATCGAACTCCTGCCTTATTCTGGGGAAATCTGGCCAGTCTGGCAGAGCTTTCTTGACGACCACACTGATTTTTCCGTGACGGTCGTATTGGGGCTAATGGGCATTGTCTATGTCGTGCTGGCCGCCGCTGGCGCCGCGCGCATATTCATCCGGCGGCTGCTCCCGCCGCCGCAACTTTGGGCCGCCGCACTACTGGTGACTTTCTGTCTGGTTCGCACCGCATTCTTCACTCACGTTGAGACACCCGAACCGCGCTACGTCCTGGAATGTTTTCCTGCCTTGTTCGCACTGGCCGCGATGCTTTGGTTGCACGCGCGTCGCAATTCTGGTCCCTAGAGTTCTAACGCTCTTCGATCGGTTCCGGATGGATGGTCACGCGGGCAATCTGGGGAAATTTCTCCTTCACGCGGTCTTCGAGCGCTGCCGTCACGTCATGCACCTCGGTGATTGGCAAATCGCCCGACATCGCGCAGTGGCAGGAAACCAGTATCTTGTGTCCAACCTGTCTCACGTGAACTTCATGACAGTCCACCAGCTCGTCATACTCAGCGGTCAGCGAATTCAAGAAACTTTCTACCTCGGTGCCCAGCCCTTTCATTTCCTTCGCTGTGCGGGCGCCCCTGGAAATTTCTGTTCCTTGCGGTTCGATGTGGATGTTTACTTCGGCTGGACGCGCCCCAGCCTCCTTCAACCCCGCTGCTATTTGTTGAACCTCGCCCTCCAGGCCGCTCGCCAACCGGTGCGCGTCGCGCAAACTCAGTCCTTCCTCCACTTCGAGATGCATTTCAATGAACAAACGGCCTTCCAGCTCTTGCGCGGAAAGTTCGTGAATTGCCAGATTCCGCCGCTGTGCGGCCGCGCGAATGGCTTCAAACAGGTGCTCATTGGCGCGCGCCCGCGGCTCCATGTGGACCATCACGTCGGCGGGAAGGATCTGGGCGACGCGACGCTCGACGGCATCGCTAATCTCATGCACGCGCTCAAAGCTTGCCGTCCGAGGCACGCTGATGGTGATGTCCACGAAATGCCTGCTTCCGGCGCGCCGCAAGCGCACACGTTCCGCTCCCAGCACTCCCTCCATTCCCGATACCGCGGTTGATATCTGCTCCTGCAATCCCGGCGGAGCCGCATCCACCAGCGCGTCCAGCGTGCGCAGGCCCAGCCGCGAGCCAACCCAGATGACAAATCCAGCCACGCCCAGCGCGGCAATGGGGTCGGCGTAACGCAGCCAGGGAATCTGAAACCGTTCGCCAATCCACACCGCCGCGATGCCCAGCATTACCGTCATCGTGCTCCAAACGTCGGTTGAGAAATGGAGAGCGTCGGCCTCGAGCGCCTCGCTCGCGTATTTGCGCGCCACTCGGCCCAGTGCTCGTGAACGAACCAAGTCCACGCCCAGCGCCAATCCAAGTAGTCCAACCGCGAGCAAGCTGGGATGAATGCTGAAATCCCGGAAAAACAACCGCATAATCGCTTCCCAGATAATGTAGACCGCCGTAACCAGCAGGAGAGCCGTCTCCACAAACGCGGAAAAGTTCTCAAATTTTCCGTGCCCGTACGGGTGGCGCTCGTCGGCAGGCGTATCCGAAACGCTCACCGAAAGGTAGGTGATCACAGCGGCAATCAGGTCGAGGCTGGAATGCAGTGCTTCGGAAAGCACGCCCAGGCTGCCCGTGGCCACAGTCAGGAACACTTTCAGGGACACTAGAACAATGGCGGACCCCACCGAGGCGATTGCCGCCATCTTTTTTTCGCGTGCTACCGTGGAGATTTCCATCTTTTCGATCATCGTCCCCAGAAACTTCGCCATAGCCTAGCACGGGCGCCCTCCTGAAACAGCTCTACCATTTCCCTCTCTTTACCAGAGGCTTGCTATCTGCGAAGTAATCAGGCAAATTATCGCCATTCTTCGCGGAGGAACATCGTGACCTCATACCGTGTCAAAGTTTCCCTTCTTATTTCCGTGGTTTTCGCCTGCGTAGCGCCTCCTGCCTTGGCCCAGGCTTCCCCGGCGGCTTCAGGTGATGCCCAGACTATCTGGAATTCTCTCGCGCATCCCGCATTTGATCCCTCCAAGATTGCCGCCGTGAACAATCTGGTCATCGAGCGCGACCGTATCCGCGTCACCCTCACCAACGGAACGCTGCATTTCACTCAGCCGGTGAATGGGATCGTATTCGGCGCCGTTTTCCACGGTTCCGGCAAGCTCCGAATGACCGCGCCCAATCCCCGTGAGGGTCAGCAGTTGAGCCTCTTTACTAAGAACCCGGAAGTGTTGACGGCTGATTTTGACGATGCGACGTTCAGTTTCACGGACAAGACCTTCGACGAAATCGCCGCTAAAGTCACCTGGGGCGGCGCGGCCGCTGCCAATGACGACCTTTACGCAGCTCGGATGCAACAGAATGAGGACCTCGGGGCGGCATTTCTTCCCAGGCTTTTCAAGAGCGTGATGGCTACCGACAGAACAAAGTCCGCCCTGTTCCTTGCGGACATGAAGACCAAGGAATACGGTTGGATGGAAGCGACCGACGACGCCTCGGAACCGGAAGAAATCAGAATTGGCCGCTGGGGAGATATCGGCCCAGTCAAAATATTTGATGTTTGGATGAGTTTCCCGGCTGGCGGGCGCAGCGCCAGCGAGGCCTTCGATGTCCCCATGGCTAAGGCCGACTACGTAATCCACAGCTACGATATGAATGTAAATATCGGAAATAACACCGAAATGACCACAACCGCCAAGGTGACCCTGGAAACTCGTTGGCCCGGTGAACGCGTAATGTTATTCGGACTCAATTCGAACCTTCGCGTCGATAAGATCACCGATTCACAGGGAACTTCCTTGCCTTTCATAGAGGCTCGGGAACAAAAGGATCGCCCTCAGTCCTATGGCGATTATGTAGCCGTCGTGACGCCCAACCCTATTCAGGCGGGTCAAACCCAGACGATTACTTTTCAATACGCCGGAAAGCGATTGATCCGTCAAGTCGGCCCTGGCAACTATTTTGCGGATAGTTTCGGTTGGTATCCCTCCCGCATTGCCAGCAGCACCGGCGGCGATGAATTTGCGGTGCGATATGATTTCCATTTGAGCTTTCGATGCGCGAAAAAATATAGCTTGGTCGCCACAGGCAATAAAGTTAGCGACACAACGGACGGCAATAATCGAGTGACCGAGTGGAAGAGCGATCTACCTCTGGCTGTCGCGGGCTTTGCTTATGGCGATTACAAGGAAGTCACCGAAAAAGTGGGTGATATAGAGGTTCAAGTTTTTGCAAATACTTTGCAGGACGACAACATGGCGGCATTGCAGAGGCTAGCCGACAACCCCGATGTCCATGTAGCGGTCGGAAACCTCTCGCCCGTCGGATTTGCTCCCCAAATCGCCACGGAAATGGGGAATTCAATTCGTACCTTTCAGGTCTATTTTGGGCCCTATCCCTATAAACAGCTTGCGGTTGCTAATATTCCGTTTGGATACGGTCAGGGGTGGCCCGGACTCATCTATCTTTCCGTCTTTACTTTTCTGGATGACACTCAAATCCACGAGATTTTCGGCCGCGTCGATTCCCGGCAAACTCAGTTCTTCCGCGCACATGAAACCTCTCACCAGTGGTGGGGACATCGTGTCGCTTGGAAGAGTTACCACGATCAGTGGCTCTCAGAAGGGTTTGCGACGTTCTCAGGAGATCTTTACACCCAGTTTCGCAACGGCCCCAAGGACTATCTGACCCGCCTGCGCGCGGACAAGGAGGGGCTACTCACCCGGGACACGCACAATCGCGTAATTGAATCCGTCGGGCCTGTATGGATGGGCTATCGGACCAGCACCTCGCTTGATCCCCGCGACACGGCAACCATTATTTACAACAAGGGCGCCTACGCTCTTACCATGTTGCGCATGATGATGGCCGATTCCTCCAAACCTACGCTTGAAACTCAGGACGCCCGTTTCATCGCCATGATGCACGACTTCACCAAGACGTTCGATAACAAGGCTGCTTCCACGGAGGATTTCAAGGCCATCGCCGAAAAATACATGACGCCCGGAATGGACCTCGACGGCAATCACAAGCTGAATTGGTTTTTCGACCAATACGTTTACGGCACGGGTATTCCTCATTACGAATTTCACTATGACGCGAAAGACGCGGGCGGTGGAAAGTGGAATGTTACCGGGACACTCAAACGCACAGGCGTCCCGGAGGGATGGAAAGATTTAATTCCTCTGTTCATCGAACGAAACGGTAAGATGGCTCGCGTCGGCACGTTGAGCGCCGTGAAGGCTGATACTCCTATTTCATTCACTCTTCCAATGAATCCCGGCAAATTGCAATTGAACACGAACGAAGAATTGCTGGCGGAGATCAAGCAGTAGTCATCGACCAACCCTATTCGATGGCCGTCTTTAAATCCACGGGTCCAAGTGGGATTCCAACGCCAAAGGCCTGTGGAAATCTCCTTTCCTAGAACAGGATTCCCATAACGAAACTTCAGCTTTTCCCCCGTGTTTAAGCCATTCAGATGGCTCTTGCAACATCTTACGAGAAGGGTTTAACCTTTGAGTGCTGCTTAGGGGACTGTAGTACCAAAGTCCTATTCGCCGACCCAACCCCGTCCCAGTACCCTTGTACTGGGCATCCTTGGCAGCTGGCGTACCCCAGCGCGCGGAAGACAGTAACGATTACAGGATTAGGAATCTAACTCTACCGGACTCTTATGAACACTACGATTAATACATTCAGGCAGAGCAGTCTCACAAAGGGGGTTTCGGCGGGGCCGAAGTCGGTCCGCGTTGTTTTGCCGCCCAAGACGGGAAGGCCCAGCACAACTGCCCGCTTTGAACTTTTGCCCTCCGGTAAATCGCGCTGGAGCTCTTTGGGAGTCAGCGCCACTTGCCAGGCGCTTTTCCTGCTTACTGTGGTGATCATCCCTCTGGCTTTCCCCCAGAAGCTGATCCCTAAAATGATGTATGACGTTGTGACCATCGCCGCTCCTGTGACGGAAGTGCCGCTGCCACCCGAGCCGCCCAAACAGCCAATCATAAAGCCTAAGCCCAAGCCAACACCTCCGCCGCCAGTTGTTGAAGCAGCCGTTATCCCTGAACCTGTGCGGCAACCTAAACTTCTTGCTCCTAAGGTCGTGGCACCGAAAGTGCAGCCAAAAAAGGTGATGCCGGCCGATATACCGAAACTGGATACGCCGATAGATACTCCCAAAGTGGACCTGAAAGTGAACACTCCCGGCCCGGTAAGGCCGCGTCCAGTGGTGACGGGAATGATTGACACCGGCAGCGCTGCGCCGGCCACTCTTCCCAAATCGACACCGATAGATAAGGTCCAGACGGGCGGTTTCGGCGATCCTAATGGCATGGCTGGCCCGGCGAATCCCAATAAGGGAGGCAACATCAACGCACGAGGCCAACTGGATCTTCCCAATGGTCCCGGCTATGGCAACGGCACTGGAGGAGCGAATGGCGCTCGTGGGACGGTGGCCAGCGCGGGCTTTGGCAACGGCACCGCAATCGCACCGTCTGGCGGAGGCGGGGGTCGTGGCACCGTCAGGCAAGGTGTTATTTCTCAGGCCGTGATCGAATCCGATAAGCCCAAGCAGCAACAATCTCAGGCTGCCGCCGTACAGCCAATCGAAATTCTGGATAAGCCCAGACCGGAGTACACGGCTGAGGCTCGCGCACTGAAGCTCGAAGGCGATGTCATTATTTCTGTCGTCTTCAAGGTAAACGGTGAGATCCAGATTCTCGGCGTCGTGAAAGGTATGGGACACGGATTGGACGAAAATGCCATCCGCGCCGCCCAAAAGATCAAGTACAAGCCGGCCATCAGCAATGGGCAGCCGGTCGATTTTCCGGCCAGGGTCCACATCGAATTTCAGTTGGCTTATTAACACCATTGGAGGAGTGGAGGAAACATGCGTACGCTTAAGATTGCAGCAATTTTTGTACTGGCTCTTTGCGCCGTCCCTTCCCGGGCGGCCGACGACCAGACACCTGGGAGCGCGCTCGATCAGATCGTGAATAAGATCATCGCCCGCGAACAGGTGGAAATAAACACATTCCACAAGTACACCCCGCTGGTGGAAACGTACATCCAGACCTTGAAGAACGACAAGGCGGATGGCTGGATTCCCAACGGCGACTCCTATTTCATGGGCCGTGCGGAACTTGCCAAAGGCGTTGACCTCGAGACGATCAGCGAAGAGGGTGGCGTACGCCACGGACTCATGAGCGGCTTCAAGGGCGTCTTCAGTTTCGGCGTGGAATTCTTGCCCCGCGGTTTTCTGCAGATGATTTATCTGGACAATACCGGCATCGACCGCAGCCGCTATAGCTTTGATTACGTGCGCCGCGAATTCCTCGGCGAAGTGCGCTGCCTGGTATTCGACGTCACGCCACTGCCCAAGTCACCTAAGGGCAGCTTTGTCGGCCGCATCTGGGTCGAAGATCAGGGCTATACCATTGTGCGGTTCAATGGCGCTTACACGGGCAGTTCCCACTCCAGCATCTACTTCCACTTTGACAGCTGGCGCGTGAACACCGGCCCGGACCTTTGGTTGCCGGCGTTCATTTATAGCGAAGAAAATGAAATGCACTACACTGTGGGCAAATCGCTTTCCTTCAAGGCCCAAACCCGTCTCTGGGGTTACAACCTGGGCCACACCAAGCAGGAGCAAGAGCTGAGCAAGATCATGGTGGAAGCCAATTCTCCCATCAATGATCAGACCCAGACCAACAACGACGTGTCGCCCATTCAGGCGCAGCGCAATTGGGATCGCCAGGCGGAGGACAATGTCGTAGATCGCCTGGAACGCATGGGCTTGATTGCCCCCAAGGGTGACGTGGACAAGTCGCTCGAGCAGGTCATCACCAATATTGAGGTCGGAAACAATCTGGATATCCAACCCGATATCCGCTGCCGTATTCTCCTGACCTCAACTTTGGAATCTTTCTCCGTGGGCCACACTATCATCATGAGCCGGGGATTGATTGATGTCCTTCCCGATGAAGCCAGCTTCGCGACCATGCTCGCGGGAGAATTGGCCCACATCGTTCTCGGGCACAAGGTCGATACTCAGTTTGCCTTCTTTGACCGAGTGTTGAACTTTAACGAAAAAGAGACCTTCCAGCATTTCGGGTTCGCCCGTACGAAGGAAGAGGACGACGCAGCCGCCATCAAGGCCGCCGAACTCCTCAAGAACTCCACTTACAAAGATCAGCTCAAATCCGCTCAGCTTTTCCTGGGTGAGCTTCAGCTTCGCGCCAAGGAAATACCGAGCCTGATCAATCCCAAGCTTGGAAACGCCATTCTGGCCAAGCCGGCAGTCATGGCCGCTTCCAACGATAAGCCGGTCGCAAACCAGATTATCGCTCTCCCCTTGGGCGGCCGCATCAAACTCGATCCCTGGGACGACAAGCTCGAAATGATGAAGACCAAGCCCGTGGGCACTGTTTCGGAGCGGGAAAAGATGCCCTTTGAGATCACCCCGTTCATGCCCTACTTGACCCGGGAAACCAGCGGATTGCCGACTACGGCGATAAACGCCCAGGCCAAACAGGACCAGGACAAGAAAATCAATCAGCAGAACAAGCAGAATTAAGTACCAAGCAACTCCGTTCCTTCTGCCGGCGGCCGTTCCCGAACGCACGGGATCTGCCGCCGGTTCCGTTTTTGTCCCCGTGTTATCCTAAGGCCTTCTCAAACGTATCCCTATCTGTATGAGCACTTCGCCCAAACCCGTCCCAGCACCTGGCAAGAAGGCCGGTCCGACCGAGCCACTGTGGAAAGCCCTGCCCGATGCCATTCGCATGTTGCGTCCGAACCCCGGCTTGATTGTCGGGGGTTTCCTTTTGATGATCGTGAATAGAGTAATGAGTCTGGTCTTGCCGTTCACCACCCGCTACCTGGTAGACGATGTCTTGGTGCCTCACAACGCAAAACTTCTTGGCCCTATCGCGCTGGCGGTCGTCGCGGCTACTCTCATTCAGGGATTGACCGCCTATTCGCTCTCCCAGCTGATCTCCAAAGCCGCTCAGCGCATGGTGACGCAACTCCGGCAGCGCGTTCAGACGCACATCGGACGCCTTTCCGTCTCATACTTTGACTCCAACAAAACCGGACAGCTCGTTTCCAGAATCATGAGTGACGTCGAGGGTGTGCGAAACCTCATCGGCACCGGGATGATAGATTTTTTCGGCAGCCTCTTGACGGGTGTACTTGCCTTCGGTGTCCTGGTTTATTACAGCCGCCTGCTCACTGTCATAGCATTCACGGTAATTCTTTTTTTTGGTCTGGGGCTCAGAAAAGCCTTCGCCGTAATTCGCCCGCTCTTCCGTGCTCGCCCAAAAATTTACGCCGAGGTCACCGGTCGTTTGACGGAATCGCTTGGGGGCGTGCGTGTCATCAAGGGATACAACGCCGAAGGACGTGAGGAAGGTGTTTTTGCGGCCGGGGTCGGCCGGCTGCTCGATAACGTGCTGAAGTCCATCACCGCCATGTCCTTAATGAGCCTGTCTTCTACGGTTTTGTTTGGAATAGTGAGCGCGCTGGTCATGTACTTCGGAGGAAAGCAGGTGGTGGCCTCACATATGACCTCCGGGATGTTGCTCTCCTATTTCGTCTTTCTCGGGTTTCTCATCGCCCCCGCGCTCCAAGTCGTCAATATCGGCACGCAGGTGAATGAAGCTTTGGCGGGGCTCGAGCGAACACGGGATGTCCTTAAAGAAGCGCGCGAGGAATCCGATCCGCACCGCCGGACGGAAATCGGCCCAATCGTCGGCACCGTGGAATTTGAAAACGTTGGATTTGCCTACGATCCCGGAAAGCCGGTGCTGTTTGATAATTCGTTCCGCGCCGATCCGGGCACTGTGACCGCGCTGGTCGGCCCTTCGGGCGCCGGGAAATCCACCATCATCGGATTGATCGCCTCGTTTTACACTCCGACCTCTGGTGTCATTCGTGTAGATGGCCTGGATCTCGCCACCGTAAAACTTTCGACGTATCGCACGCAGCTGGGCGTCGTCCTTCAGGAAACTTTTCTGTTTGACGGTACCATCCGCGAAAACGTGGCCTTCTCGCGTCCTGACGCCACCGAGGACGAGATCCTCACCGCCTGCCGGATCGCACGGGTGGATGAATTCGCAGAAACTTTCGAGAAAAAGTACGACACCATCATTGGTGAACGCGGCGTAAAGCTTTCGGGCGGCCAGCGCCAGCGCCTTTCCATCGCGCGCGCCATCCTGGCCAATCCCCGCATCCTGATTCTTGACGAAGCGACTTCCAGCCTTGATTCAGAATCCGAAGCCATGATCCAGGAAGGTCTCTCCTTTCTGATGCGCGGCCGCACCACGTTCGTGATTGCCCACAGACTTTCCACCATTCGTCGTGCTGATCAGATCCTGGTCATTGAAGGCGGACGCATCGTGGAACGCGGAACCCACGCATCACTCTATGAGGCGCGCGGCCGGTATTTTGAGATGTACACCAAGCAGCATGGCCTGGAGGAAAATCTGTTTCTCGCCCCGGGCGAGTGTCCCGCCGAAGCCGAAGACGCGCCCGGCCGCCGAGTTGGCGGCGGAAATGGCCCCGCAATGCCCGATGCCATGCGAATCATCCGTGGTCAAGAAACCTGAACTGTTTTCCTGCCGTCTATTTACGTGGGCCGGACTCGGCCCGCCGCCCACCGGGCCTTGCTGACATCCAACGCTCCTCTGCAATCGTCAGCAGCGGCGGATAAACTGGGGTAATATAGCCCCGCTTTCAACTAAGAAATTACCGAGGGACTATGCGACGAATTTTTCTGAGCAGTTCCGTGTTGGTGGTTGTTTTGCTCTCCGTTTTCATCACCGTTCGAGTCGCCCATTCCGCGCCGCAAGACAGAGCCAAAGTGACCAAAGTCAAGTCCGGCGCGGCTACCACCTATGGCAACTCCGATTCGATCAACGAAGACGAGATGAAGATTTACGATTATTTCCTGGCTTCCGACCAGCTCGAGGGCCGCTACTATCCTTCACGCGGTTACGACACTGCGGCTCTTTATGTCGCCAGCCATCTCGCCGAATGGGGCCTGAAACCGGGCGGCAGCACCTCGGGTACAAATGGCCCTCTTCAGCCCTACCTGATGCCCATTGAAATGATCAGCCGTCAAGTCGTTCCCGAAGATGCCAAAGCAACGATCACCGGACCGGCGTTCGGCGGACGCGGCGGTGGAGGCGGCGGAGCGCGCGGCGGAGTTGCTCCTCCCTTGACCACCACGGATTTTGAATACGGCAAAGATTGGGTCGCAAATGCCGGCGGACGTGGCGCGCCCCCGCCGGAATCTTACGACATCAGTGCAAAGAACCTGGTTTTTGTCGGCAATGGATATGTCTCCATCAAGACTAATGCGAATCCCTACGACGGCCTGAACGTCAGCGGCAAAATCGTGGTCGTTGCCGGCGTGCCTCCCGAAATCGCCGCGCTGCAGGCGGCTGCCGGCAGAGGCGGACGCGGCGCCGCGCAGCAGGATCCACTTGGTGTCAATTGCACCGATTATTGGACGCCCACGGAAGCCGCGGCCAAGAACGGCGCGTTGGCCGTTGTAAACATCGCAACTTTTCAACAAGCTGCAACTATGGCCAGCTTCAATCCTGCCGGACGCGGCCCGGCGCCCAATGCCGGTGGAACTTTCCAACCCGCAAAATTCACGCAGCAGCTTCCATGCCCGGCCGTTCCTTCACTAACGGGGGGATTGGCCATGGCCAACGTTCTGTTCCAGGGTGAAAAGATGAGCGGCGCGCAAATATTCTACGGCGCCGGCGCCAACACCAAGCTCGATTCGTTTGACCTCAACGCAAACAAGACCATCACCATCCATGTCCCCGTCAAGATCGAGCAAGGCCACGGCGAAAACGTTGTGGGCATTGTCGAAGGCAGCGACCCGGTGCTGAAGAACGAATACGTTATCATCAGCGCCCACCTCGATCACATCGGGCTTACCGCCAATCCGCTGCCCGATGGTCACAACGTCAACAATGGCGCCGATGACGACGGCTCCGGTTCCACCGGATTGCTGGGCATCGCACGCTCCTACGCTCAGGGCGCCGCCAAAGGCATTCGCCCCAAGCGCAGCATTCTTTTCTTGTGGAATGCGGGCGAGGAGCGCGGTCTATGGGGCTCGCAGTATTTCAATATGTTTCCGCCCATCGATCTCTCCAAGGTCGTGGCGAATCTGAACATTGACATGATTGGACGCACCAAGAATCCCAATTCCGTGGACAACGATCCCACTCACCGGCTGGTGAAACACGGCGACGTGATGATTGTCGGCCCGCACATCAGCAGCGACGACATGCTGAAAACCATCGAAACCGTGAACAACAGCTACCAGAAACTCGGTCTCGATGATTTCTACGATACGACCGCTCCCGATGCCACTCACGACAATCTCGGTCCTCAACCCAACGGCCAGCGGATTTTTTACCGCAGCGATCATTACAACTTCGCCAAGAATGGAATTCCCATCGCCTTCTTCACCATCGGGTTGCATGTGGATTATCACCGCCCCACCGACACGCCGGAGAAGATCGACTATAAGCAAATCGAAATCGTATCCAAGACTGTTTCCGCCGTCGGTTGGGTACTCGCGAATCAGGCCGGCCGTCCGCAGTTGAAAGCCAATCTGCCGGACCTGTTGCAGCGGGACATGAAGACCGCCAAGGACCAGGGCTGGGGAAAGCTCACTCCGGTCATGCCGCCTTTGCCCGGCGAACCTTACTAACCGGATCGCATTGAATCGTCCATCGGGCCCGCGAAGATTTCGCTTCGCGGGCTCGCTTCATTCATAATGCTCTCGATGCTTACGTGTTAACGCTGTCATTCTGAGCCCGTCGCGGCGGGCGAAGAATCTCTCTTTGCAGTCAGCCGGAAAGCATCAAATTCATACGGAGCACAAAAAATGACTCGCAATCTTCGCACCCCATTCTTCGCCCTCCTCGCTGCAGCCTTTTTCTTCGCCGGTTACGCCGCCGGCCAAAACCAATTCGGCCAGCCAAGAACCGTCCTTCAAGTTTCCCTCATCAAGTTCAACCCGGGCGTTTCCGACGCCGATGGCCAAAAAGTCATCGACGGCGTGAAAAAAATGGCCGCGCAAATCCCCGGCATCAAGAACATCTGGTTGAAAGCCGACCGCATGGAGCCGCGCGACTTTGACGCCGCCATCGTCATCGAGTTCGTCAACCGCGCCGCCGCCGACCGCTACGCCGAGTCGCCCATCCACGAATCATGGAGCCGCCAGCTCCAGCAAATCCGCCTGACCAGCATCTCCCCGCAGATCACCAATCCCTGATTGTTTGTTTGGCGCGGACTCAGCCGTTCGAAGTCTCTGCTGTCGTCTCCAACCTGCACGGGTCCGTTCGCCTGGTCTCGGCGGACAATGTGGGGGACCTGCTTCTCATCCTTCCTCCCCCAACGATTCCGTTGTTATTAGAATAAAAACCGCGCTAAAGTTATCAACCTGATTCATGCGCAACAAACAAAAACCAGAATCCCTCGACGAAATTGTCACCCACAGCGCCGTTGTCCTCGCCGACCAAATCCAGAAAGCCGCAGCCTGGGCAACTTCCGAGATGGATCTCCAAGTAGAGGTCTCCGGAGATCTGAAAGACTTCGCAAGGCGCGCCAAAATCAATCCTCTCGAACTCCGCCATAACGTCACCATCGCCACGGGCCGCGCCGACTCCGTTTATGGCGGCGTCATCATCGAATACAAGGCACCCAATACACTCTCGGCAAAAAAAGACGCCGCCCCCAATAAAGCGGTCATCGAACAGCTCAAGCGCCGCTTCTACGACCTTAAGCGCGAAGAAAATCGTAAGTGGCCCAGTATGTTTGGCGTCGGCACCGACGGAAAGTATTTCGTTTTCCTTCGATTTCGTGATGACAAATGGACCGACCAGGAGCCGCTCGAAGTTAATCGCTATTCAACAGAGCGCTTTCTCTGGGCGCTCTATAACCTCGGACAAAAAGGGAAACCGTATCAACCGGAATATCTCCACGGGGATTTCGGCTCCGAAAGCCGGATCGCCCAGGAAGGCGTTGCGGCGCTCTACCAGGAAATCCTCAACACGGATAATCCCAAGGCTCAAGTCTTATTCAGCCAGTGGAAAATCCTATTCGGAGAAGTTTGCGGCTTTGACGTGGAGAACTTGAGCGATAAGCTCAAGAAACTTGCCGAATTCTATGGCGTTATGGGCAAGCCCCACCCTGCTCAGCTTTTGTTTGCCCTGCATACTTATTACGCCGCTTTGATCAAGTTGCTTGCCGCCGAAATCGTCAGCTTTTTCAATCCCTGGATGCCCAGACAAGTCGAAAAACTCTTAAACGCCACAACGTCCGCCAAACTGAAACGCGAATTGGAAGAGCTTGAACGAGGCGGCATTTTCCACGACATGGGCATCACCAATTTCCTCGAAGGCGACCTCTTCTCCTGGTATCTGTCCGTTTGGAGCGAACCCATAGAAAAACTCGCCCGCCAGATGATCGTAAAACTCGACGAATACAACCCCGGAACTTTTTCAGAGGACCCCATACAATCCCGCGACCTCCTCAAAAAGCTCTACCAGCAATTGTTCCCGAAATCCGTCCGCCATGACTTGGGCGAGTATTACACGCCGGATTGGCTCGCCGACCACGTGTTGAACGAACTCGGATACTTAGGCGACCCGGATAAGCGCCTCCTCGACCCCGCCTGCGGCTCCGGCACATTCCTCGTCATGGCCATCAACCGCGTTCGCCGTTGGTACGACGCAAACCGGGAAAAGTGCTCCTATGACGAAGGTGAATTGCTCAAGAAAATCCTGGCAAATGTCATTGGGTTTGACCTGAACCCCCTCGCTGTAATGGCAGCAAGAACAAATTATCTCGTATCAATAAAGGATTTGATTCGCCATGTGGATCAAGTCGAAATTCCCGTCTACCTATGCGATTCCATCATGACCCCAGTTCAGGTGGGCTCTCAAGAAGCCCAGCACTCATTTCTGACGGAGACGGGGACACTGTATGACCCAAGAAATCCACCCATTGCAGTTAAGACTGCCGTCGGGATATTCCTCGTCCCTCCCGAAATTGCGACAGGTCGGGAACAAATTGCAAAGTATGCAGAGGTTTTGGAGAAATGCATAAAACGCGGTTCTTCCAAACAAGCGTTTCTAGCGCAATGCAAAGAAGAGAACCTGGGAGTTAGCTCGCAGGAAACTCATCTAAATCTTTACGGTGAACTGGTCCAACTGGACAAGGACAACAAAAACGGAATCTGGGCGCGGATCATAAAGAATAACTTTGCACCGCTGTTTGTGGGAAAAGTCGATTATGTTGCAGGGAATCCTCCTTGGGTACGTTGGGGTTATCTCCCACAGGACTACCGCGAACAATCGATTCCCCTATGGCAAAACTATGGACTCTTCTCACTAAAGGGATTTGAAGCGCGTCTTGGGTCGGGCGAGAAAGATCTTTCTCAATTGTTTTCCTACGTGTGCATCGACAAATACTTGAAGACTGCAGGCAAGCTTGGGTTTCTGATCACGCAAACCGTATTCAAGGCGAAAGGGCAAGCAGAAGGTTTTCGACGGTTTCGACTTGGAGCCTCCGGTGATTTCTTCAAGATAGCATCCGTAACAGACTTCTCAAGGCTCCGTCCTTTCGAGGGGGCCTCAAATCTGACTGCCTCATTCATCGCGGAAAAAGGAGTCCCAACTCAATTCCCCGTGCCCTATTCAGTCTGGGTTCCAAAACAGTCAGCGAATATTCAACTTGACCAGTCGCTTGAAAAAGTAATGGAAGGATGTGAAATCGTTGTGCAGCAGGCGCATCCGGTGGACAGCGCCAAATCAAATTCTGAGTGGCAAACATCTTCCAAATCAACTTCCAAGGCACTCAAGGGTGTTATGGGCCCCTCCGAATATAAGGCCAAGATCGGCGCACGCACCGATCCATACGGTGTATTTCAAGTCCATATCCTAAGCAGACTGACTAACAAGCTGGTGTTGGTGGAGAACTGCGCTGACGCGGGCAAAACCAAACTCGAAAAAATCCAACATCCAATTGAATCGGAACTACTATTTCCATTGGCTCGAGGTCGGGACGTCGACGGATGGTTTTCCACCCCAAAGCTATACGTGATCATGACTCAAGACCCAGTTCGCAGAGCTGCCATACCTCTTAACACATTTCGGAACAGCTACCCACAGGCCCTGGATTATTTTGCTTTCTTCAAGACCCAACTAGAAAACCGGGGATCGAGGGCAGTACGGGCCGTGATGGCCTCGAGTGCATACTATGCAATGTTTGCCGTCGGAATAGAAACTTTTGCGCCATACAAGGTCGCGTGGCGCAGAATGGGCAACATTTTTCAAGCGACGCTGATATCAACCATTGAAGATCGAATTTTAGGCAAGCGGCTGATAATTCCCTCTGACACTGTGAGCTTCGTCCCATTTGATCGCGAAGACGAAGCCTTGTTCTTTTTGGGCCTCATTAATTCATCGCCAGCAAAAGCTGCCATCTATTCCTTTTCCCCGCCCGGTCGTGGATTGGGATCACCTTCAATACTTAAGAATATTCGAATAGGTCTCTTTTCAAGCGCTGACCACGCGTTAGCTCGCAAGATTGCCGTCTCGGCGGGAGAGCTAATCAAGAAGTTCTCGGGCAAGCAGCCAGACTTCTCTGGCCTCAAGCGCGGCCTAGATTTGTTGGATCAACTTGCTGCGGAGTATTGGAAATTAACGAGCGCTCAGCTTCAGAATTGCTTCGATAATGTGGTGATGTTGGAGCGGAAACATACCCGTAGGTACCCCAGCCACTCTAGCGATCAAGAACTATTAAAGAGCTTTCAGGATGCGGTGTCAGAAGCTGACGACGAGTAGCCATGGCCAAGCCGCCGATGTTCGACACAAATGTCATCATATCTGGCGCGTACGACACTTTTATTGGCCTTCTTGCAGGGTACTTCATGAGTGCAGTTGTCGTGCAGGAGCTCCTTGTAGGCAAGGACCCTGAGGCGCAGAGAACTATCCTTTCTATTGCGAACCAGCTAGAACGGCGGGAACTCCTCGTTGTCCCAACGAAAGAAGACTGGTACGAGGTTGGCAAACAATTAGCTCGGCTCATGTCAGGCGAAGCTGGAAACCACAAACTCAGCAAACAAGAGGTTAGCACCCTCGTCAAAGACGCATTAATCGCCCGGACTGCAATGCGTATGGACGCAGTCCTTGTTACAGACAATACGGGTGATTTTGCCAAAATAAAGACCGTCTTTAGGTCGTTGGTATTCAAGTCTCCAAGCGAATACTTTGGTGTCCGTCCTAGGTAACCGAAATCTCGCCCCTTTCGTTATTTGGCAGGCCTCGTTCAACAGTCGTTTGAGATATATAATTCTGACAGTGAAACTACCATCTGCACAGGCGACCTCAACACTTACATCCGGCACCCGCGTCAGGAGTCTCAATCGCATCTATAGGTCGCTTGGCGTGGGTCGAATTGCAAAACTCAAGGATCATCAATGCAAGGTCGAATTCAATCCAACGGTTTTTTCACGTCCCCCGTATCGTTCAGAAAACAAGATACTGCAAACAGATGAGATTGAAGTTTGCCTTCCACCCATAGAGCTTGCAAAATCCGCCCGATGGGATGAAGCAGGAAAATTTGAATTCCGACAGATGGCCGCCCGCTTCCTTTGCCTCAACAAAGGCGGCCAGCTTTCCAACGCCCGAACCGAAATCCTGCCCCACCAGATCTTCACGGCCCACACCGTAGTTTCCAGTCCCAAACGTCGCCACATGCTCGCGGACGAAGTCGGTCTGGGCAAGACCGTCGAAGCAGGCATGGTCTGGCAGGCGCTGGCCCAGCGCGGCAACGCGTCGCGTACCCTGGTCGTTTGCCCCGCCGGACTCACTCTTCAATGGCAGGAAGAATTTGAAGACAAATTCCAGGAGACCTTTGAAATCTTTGGCCGGGATTTCAGCGCCATCAATCCGCGCATCTGGGACCTCAAAGCCACTGCTATTGCCTCCCTGCAGCGCCTGAAGCGCAAGGAACACAAACGCACGCTGCTCGAAAACCGCAAATGGGACCTCATCATCTTCGACGAAGCCCAGCATTTGAGCGCCCGCGACTATCCGAAGAAAACGGAGAAGACACTCAATTATCAGCTCGCCGAATCCTTGCGCGACTACACCGACGCACTCTTACTTTTGACCGCGACGCCCCATGCCGGCGATCCCAATCACGGCCGTTTCATCAACCTGGTCAAGCTCCTGGAATCCAATGTGGATTTCGCGCCTTTGGTGGACGAGGGCCTGTTCCGCGAAAAAGACGCCATCCCCTATTCCAAGCTCATACTGCGCACCCCGAAACTCAAAGTTACTGACGCCCACGGCGAAGCCGTTTTCAAGGGCCGCCGCACCGTCCAGCTCGATTTCAAAATGTACGGCGACGAAAAGGAATTCTATGACGCCGTCGAGGACTACATCCGCACCGGCTACAACTCCCTGGAAAACGTCGAAGACCCCACCCATCGCCGGGCCATCGGCTTCATCCTCACCAGCTTTCAGAAGCTGAACGCCAGCTCCCTGCGCGCCATCCGAACCGCTCTGGGCGTGCGTCTTGGCAGGCTGGAACAGAAACTCTCCCAACTTCCGCAAGAAGAGGATGAGGAAGAAACCGACGAGCGCTACCTCGGCGAGCAGGTTGAGCGTGAAGCTTTCAAGAGCGACCGCGAAATCCTGAAGGACGAAATCGCGGTCTTGAAGAAACTGCTCGCCATGGCGGTGGCCCACGAAAAGAAAATTGACCGCCTCAGGGATCTCCTAAAGCAAGTGGACAGGGAAAACCCCGGCGCGAAGGTCCTGATCTTCACCGAGTATCGCCGCACCCAGGAGTTCTTGCAGGAGCAGTTGGAAGCCTGGTACGGCAGTGGAACCGTGGTTCTTATCAATGGAGACATGAAGCTCGAAGGAAAAACCTCGGAAGCGGATAGCAAGCGCCGAAGCCAGCGCTTATTCCGCGACGATCCGAATGTTCGCTTCCTTGTTTCCACCGAGGCGGGCGGCGAAGGTATCAACCTTCAGTTCTGCCACATCCTGGTCAACTACGATTTGCCCTGGAATCCCATGCGCTACGAGCAGCGCATCGGGCGCGTTTATCGCTACGGCCAGCAAAAAGTCGTCCACATCTACAATCTGAAAAACCGCGACACGATTGAGGACACGGTCCGCTCTTACTTCGATCAAAAACTACGGCTCGCCGCTGGCGCGCTCAGCAAGGTAACCGGCGAAGATCCTGAAGAGTTGATTGCCAGCCTGAACGGCCAACTCGAAACAGAAATTAACCCCGAGGACATCTACAAACGCGCCCTCGTCGACGGCACGCTCAACAAGCAATCCAAGGAAGAAATACGTGACGCCGTTGAGCGCGCCCAAAAAGCCTACGAAATCGCCACCACCAGCCTGTTCAAGGATATTTCCAGCTACAGCTTTGACACGTACCAGAGGAACCTTGCCAGCCCAGTGGGATTGAAGGACCTGGAAGAGTTCACCGTCAAATTTCTCCGGCGACAAGGAAAGCAAATTCAGCGCAGGGATGAGTTCCTTGAATTCCTCACCCCAGAGGCCCTGCGAGAGAGTGGTCTTTCGGAAAGATACAAGACGGTCACATTTGACCGGGCGACCGCAATCAAGAATCCGCAGGCCGAATTCTTCGCTATTGGTCATCCCTTTGTGGATGGCATGCTTCACCACGTCGGTGATTACGACTTCGGCGGGCATACCGCCGTTCGTGCCATCCCAATTGAAGGCGTGAACGGAGATCGCCCGATTATCGGATTTCAATTCAACTTCACTGTCCGCCGCCGAGTAGCCCGTGAAGATGGCGACGAATACTTGTTTGATTTGCACACGGTCGTCGTCCGCGATGACGCCACCATTGACGAAAAACTCTCGCAGGCTGCTCTTAATGCGTATAGCCTGCCGATCTCTGAACTGCCCTCAGAAGTTTCAGGCGCGCTCGAAAACTTGAATTCTTCTGCTTTGACCGCCTCCTACGACCTTGCGAAATCCTTCCTCGAACAAAAGATCAAGCTATGGGACTGGGACGAGGAAGTGGATCTGATCGGTGTCGCCAAGGTTGCTTTCATCCCGAATTCGGATTGACCCGCTCCAGAATCTTCTTGACATTCTCTATAACTCTCTGGTAATATGCCCTGCAGACTCGGACGAACGTTTCGAACACTCCTCGCGAGACTCCCTCCCTGACTGCTGAAATCTATTCGAATTGCCAATGAATATTGAGAATTTGCGATCCTGAAATCATGATAAAGGAGTCCCGAATTGGTTCGCTCTCGCCCTCTAACCTCTAACATCCATCCTCGAACCTCTGAATTGATAACTAACTAGATAACACTTAAGTCCCGCAGAATCCGCACTTACGAGATGGGGTTCAACACCATGAAAACATTCGACTTTAACCCCTTCATTAGCCACACATACGCCGATCGCACCTGTAACCCCTGCATTAGCAATACATACGAAAAACATAGGGGGTACCCCCTCCAGCTGCTGAAAAATAGTGCAAACCTGTCCCATTCCGGCACAGAAAAGTCCTCGCCTTAATTCCGCTGGAGTGTTAGTCTCCCGCTGCTAACGGGGCGGTTTGAGCCCGCCTCGACAGGGTCCCCTCGTTTGGCACTCTTGGATCGGAAATCAATCGTTGGCGGCGGGCGCCATGGGCATTTCCCAATTTGGCGGGCTGCTCTCCGGAGGATACGAAAATGGACATGAAGAAGACTCTTGGGGCCATCGTCGCAAGCTTCGTGGTGCAGTATGGAGGAGATTATCTGCTTCACGGCGTCATTTTGAAGTCCACGTATGCCGATACAGCCGACCTTTGGCGCAGCGATGCCGACATGATGCACCGCATGTGGGTCCTGATTCTGGCGCAGGTCATATTCGCCATCGCCGCCGTGTTGATCTATCAAAGGGGAGTCGAGAAGAAAGCCTGGATTGGGCAGGGCATCCGATTCGGAATTCTGCTGGCGCTGGTCGCGCCCTTGCCCAACAACATGATTTGGTACGTTGTTGTGCCCATGCCCCACCAGCTGGCACTGCATTCGGCGCTGGGTGACGGGATCCTGGCAATATTGGTTGGCCTGGTGATTGCCGGAATCTGCCAGCCACAGCAGAGCTAGTTGATTATTGAGTTGCTTTGTCCGTGGGTTTGGGCGCACTTGAGGCGGCATTCAAACCGGCATCGTCTAAACCAAAGTTACGCGAGACGTGGCGGTCCACAGTTTTATCCGGTAGCAGCCGCACGAACCACATGGCCCGTCCGGCGCTGGCCGGAACCGAATAACGCGCGCGGGGGTTGCGCGCTTTCAGCGCACCCAGAACAATTTCCGCGCAATCTTCGGGCGTGGTATGGGCCTTTTCTTTTTCGGCTTGCCACCCCTTCACAAACCCTCGATACACTTTGGCGTACGGGCCGGACCTGGATAGCTCCTTATAATCCGATACAAGTTCGGTGGAAGTTTCTTCAATTTTTGTGCGGATAATTCCCGGCTCAATCACAATCACTTTCACTCCAAAGGGAATCAGTTCGTAGCGCAGAGCGTCGCTCATCGCTTCCACGGCAAACTTTGTGCCCGAGTAAGGCCCGAAAAGCGGCAGCGCGAATCGTCCTCCTTGTGAACTCATATTGAGGATCCACCCTCGCCGCCGCGCGCGCATTTCCGGCAGCACATGTTGAATCAGCCGCACATACGCGAAATAGTTGGTCTCGAATTGCGCCCGCAGATGCTCCATGCGGATTTCTTCCATGGTCACGACATACGCGATTCCGGCATTGTTGATTAGCACATCGACAGGACCTGCTTCGGAACGCAACTGCGCCAGCGCGCGTGCGACACTCGCTTCGTCGCAAACATCCATCTCCAGCGGTGTGACGGACAGGTTCAGTTTGCGCGCCTCTTCCGCGATTCGCGCGCGACGCTCCGCCGACCGCCCCGCCGCGAAAACCCGGTGGCCTTCGCGCGCCAAACGCAGAGCGATCGCCTTGCCCAATCCCTCCGTGCCGCCAGTCACCAGAATTGTCAACACACCTTGTACATTTGCCATCGAAACTCCTCAGGCCCACGCTACCGCAAAATGCAGCTCACGGCCACTCACATGGACGTGGCCGCTGAAAACTATGGACAATTCGCCGTCCCTGGAGCATTGTCGTCAACTTGCGCAGGACGTGAGCCATTCGCACGCCGCCGGCGGAGCGTTTTCAGAAAAAGCCAATATTCTTTAACTTTAAAACATGCACTATATTGCAGGTTGGAAGCGTCGAAACGCCCTAATTGGTTAAGAACATGAATTATTCCGCATGGAGGAACAAGATGAAGATCCGAAAGTCATCAAATCGGCAGGCGCAACAAAATCATGGAACGCTGGAGAAATTATTTCTTTTCATCCTGAGTTTGATCCTGCTGGTTGGGGTGACTCCTTTGCGCGGCCGCGCGGATGACGGCGATTCATCCGCGGCGAAGCGCGCCTCTTCTGACCGCGCCAAGGCGGCGCCGGCGCCGCCGATTGATGAGGGGTACACCGCAAAGATTAAGCAGTTCAC
>Ga0070733_10000333_pt1 | contig 39823 bp, 34 predicted proteins | sample Coa_R1_9_FD_66450 | JGI IMG/M metagenome (GOLD analysis project Ga0070733, IMG submission 66450) | Surface soil microbial communities from Centralia Pennsylvania, which are recovering from an underground coalmine fire - Coalmine... | ecosystem: Environmental > Terrestrial > Soil > Unclassified ... | reverse complement strand
GTGAAAATCGGCGACCGGACTTACAAGAACCATCTCGATGGCTACGATCAGACCGCCATGCTCACCGGCAAGGGCCCGTCCAACCGCCACGAGATCTTCTATCTTGGCGAAAGCACGATTGGCGCGGTACGCATTGACGACTACAAGTATCGGTTCATTGACCAACCCCAAGGCTGGCTGGGCGTAAAGACCCATCCCGACGTGCCTATGATCACCAATCTGCGTCTTGATCCGTACGAGAAACTGGGCTTTCCCGAAGACCTGACGAGGAATGGGTCGCTGTTATTCTTCAGCGATTGGTACATGTATCAATTCTGGCGTTTTGTCTTCGTCCAACAAGTGATGGGCAAGGAAATCCAGACCTTCCTGGAATTTCCGCCGATGCAACGTGGCGCAAGTTTCAACCTCGATGCCCTGAAAGCGGAAATGGCCGCCAAGATGGCCCAGGCGGAAGCCGCATCCAAAGGCCCCAGCAATTAACCGAGACTGCGTTCACGGTGGGCGGCCCGCAAGGGCCGCCCCTCTGAAAATCCAGATAGCCGGTCCAGGGCGCGCTCCTGCTTCTGCAAGAACCAACAAATGAATTGCGTTCGTGCCAAATGGCTGGTGGCAGCACCACTCTTGTTATTGGTCTGTGTGCCTGTCCGCGCACAAACGTCAACAACGGAGTTCCTGCCCGAGATCGATGCGAATTTCAAACTGAATTCCAACGTGCGATTTCTTTTTCAAGCGAAGGAAACCAGAGAAGGTGGTGATCCTACGCAAGCGGAAGTGGGGCCCAGCATCGAATTTTATTTGAAGCCTTTGCTCAAGCTGAAAAACGTCACGCTTTTCGATCTGGACGACGCAAAATCCAGGCCGCTGCTGCTGGCGGTCGGCTACCGGGTTGTTCCCTCACCGGGCAAGCCGACGATCAATCGGCTGGAACCCGTCGTCACTTTTCACGTTCCCATAACTGCTCGGATTCTCATTTCCGATAGAAACCGCGCCGATCTGGATTGGTCCCCCGGCAAGTTCGTCTGGCGCTATCGCAACCGGCTAACGGCCGAACGGCGCTTCACGATAAATAACTACCACCCCGCGCTGTACGCCAGCGCTGAGATTTTCTACGAGAGCCAGTACTCAAAAATCAGCTCCACCGATCTTTACGCGGGTTGCTTGCTGCCGGTGAGCAAGCACATCGAATTCGATCCCTACTACGAGCATGAGAACAACACGGGTAAGCGCCCGAATCAGCAGGTGAACGCCTTAGGTCTGATCCTGAACCTATTCTTCTAGGCGTTGGGACCTTGCGCTGAGAATCACTCCGCCCCGCCCGGCGCGGGACCCGGCTGCGGCTAAACCGTGGCTTCCGCGCGTAACGAGCTTTTGCACAAATACGCTCAGCCATGCCGATGGTGATTGAGCGCGATGGGACTGTTACTTCTGACAATTATATCGGACGCGCACTCGGCGCAGGCTTAGCACGCTTGGACAGCTGCAGCACTCAGTCGCGCGAAGTACACAACAAGGAGCGTCTCGTGACGTCAGACCAGAAATCCACGGCATCGGCAATATTCTTGGGACTGCTCCTGCTCGCAAGTGCGCGCCCGTCTCACGCTCAAGCGACACCCCCAGCGCGCAGCGCGGATGTCCTTGCAACCAACGCCTCAAGCTCCGCGGCTTCGACCGCGAATACTTCAGCCACAGACGCAGTGGCGCCTTCCGACTCCGCGTCCGCGCCGCCAACTCCAAATAACAGCGACACGGCCGCCAGCAGCGCCTCCGATAGCGACTGGCACTTTACCGTGAGTCCCTATCTGTGGTTCCCCGGAGTGCACGGGAGTATTGGGGGCCCGAATGGCGGGCAAACCGGTTTCAGCGCGTCGCCTGGCGATATGCTTTCGCACTTCCGGTTTGGATTGATGGGCGTCGTTGAGCCGCGTTACAAGCGAATCGTCATGCCCCTCGATATTCTGTGGATCCGACTGGGCTCTAATAAGGCGCTGCCGAACACTCCTGGCCAGGGCGTTGCCAACTTGCGAGCGACCGAATTCGTCCTGACTCAGAAGCTCGGCTACCGCGTGATTGATTCGGAAAGGGTCAAAATTGACGCACTCGCGGGATTCCGTTACTGGTATTACGGCGAGAACCTATCGTTCACCACCAACACTCTGAATTTCTCCGCGTCGCAGAATTGGGTGGACCCGCTGGTCGGCGGACGTATCACTGGAATCCTGACGCCCAAGGTAGAAATTACGGTGGGAGGTGATGTCGGCGGATGGAGTCACGCTGCTCAAATTGATTATCAGGTTTTTGGTCTTCTCGGCTACCGAATCAAACCTGCGCTGGCGCTGCAAGCTGGATACCGTTACCTCTACTTTGATTATCTGCGCACCTCAGGCGCGTTCTTGAACACTGCGACTTCCGGTGTGATCTTTGGCGTGAGCATCACCCTCAAATAGACAAACGGATTTGTGAAATGTTCCGGTGGCCGCGGCGGTGGCAAATTCACGCTTCTGCAAATGGCGCCTTCTTTCTCTTTCGGCGCGCGAGCGGCCGGATGACCAAGCCGCGCTCCATTCTTCTTTCACCGAGGAATCAAGCCGCGCCCCTTGTCCCGCGCTTTTTGCTAAACCTGTCAATCTTGACAATACCGTTAAATCCGCCCGAATCGTATTCTCGACTCGGTTAGGGTGGAGGACCCGGGCTGAGGCTACTCCACGCTTCGTTCTGAAGAGGGGCGCCCAACGCCTCTCCCAAGACTCTTTTCCGGGTCCTCCAAAAAAATCGAGCCAGAGGCAATTTCAGTCGCGGCCTTTGCCGGATGCGGCTTGAGATTCGTGCACCGAGTACTCCGCAGCATCGCAACAGAGGGTTTCGCGACTCGTAAAGAAAACGGTCCAGCTAGCGGGAAGTGGCGGTGGACGCAGGCGACGAAGTTAGCGGCTAAATCTTGACACAGGATAAGGGAGCGTTCCAATGAGTCATGGAATTACGAATAGCCGCAGCCGACAGTCGCTCGTCAGCTTCTTTGCTCCTATCGCCAGGCGCTTGGCAATTATCGGCGCTATGGCGCTGGTCGCAAGTGGCGCCACCATCGCGCAGAACCCTGAAGTGCAGCAGAAGCTTGCGGCTGCGAAGCAGGCTGCTGCTGAAAATAAGCAACGACTCCGCCAGTATCAATGGACAGAAACAACGCAGATCACGCTAAAGGGAGACCCGAAGCCTGCAACTGAGAAATTGTGTCAATACGGGCCCGACGGACAGGTTCAGAAGACACCGATTGGTCCCCCGCCATCACCACCCAGCGGCGGTAGATTGAAGCAAAGAGTCGTTGAAAAGAAAAAGGCGGAGATCACGGACTACATGGACGATGTGAAGGGGGTCCTAAGCATGTACGTTCCGCCGGACCCCGACAGAATGCAACTGGCTTTTCAGGCCGGTAAACTCTCGCTGAATCCCGCTGGCAACGTAGTCAATCTCATCTTCACCGATTATGCTCAGCCGGGCGATCGCATGACGCTTGTGTTCGACCCTGCAATAAAAAAAATCATTTCCTTGAGCATCAACACATATATGGGTCAGGCGAAAGATGCAGTGACGTTGCAGGTTCAGATGGCCCCGCTGCCTGATGGGACCAGCTACGCGCAGCAGACAATTCTTAACGCGACCGCCAAACAGCTCGTCGTGACTACGACCAATTCCAATTACCAGAAGCTCGGCGGCTAGTAAGGAGCCGCTGAGGGCGAGGCCCTCGCCAGCCACGCTGAGAAGTTCGCCCCATCGTCAATTCGGTTGACGGCTATACGTACCTTCCGAATGAATTCGGAAATCCGGAATCGCGGGAGTCGGGCGATGCGAACAAGACAATCGTTAATTTGGTTGCTAGCGGCCTTACTTCTGGTCGTATCTGGCATGGCGCTGGCGCAGGATGCAAGCCAGAATCGCACGCTCATCGTAAACGACCAGCCGGGAATCGTGCCCGTGATTCAGGTCAACGGTCGCTCCTACGTTGATCTGGAAGCACTGGCACGCGCGGCAAATGGCTCGCTCAGCTTTTCTGGAAACCAGATTGCGTTGACCCTGCCCGCCTCATCCGCCGCCGCGAACGCAACGCCAGCGCCCACAGGGGCTCCGGCTCCGGCAGCGAATGCGGGATTTTCGCAAGCATTTTTGAAGGCCGGTATCGAGCAAATGGCCACTGTCCGGGAATGGCATACGGCGCTCGCATCCGCAATTCAGAATGGAACTCCTGTCGCGGCAAATTGGCTTGCGCCGTATCGGAATCAGGCGGCTATCAATCTGCGTCTGGCTTCGGTGGCAATCCAAACGGATTCGGATCGTAAAGCATTTCAATTGTTGAGCAACGAGTTTCAGAACATGGCGAAATTAGCCGACAAGTACATCACTGCGCGCAACAATCTGACCTACGTTTCGCCCGACGCGCTGCAAAACGATGATCTGAACCAGCGTATCGTGGGCTGCGGGCACGCGCTCGGGGCTATGGCCGCGAGTGGTCAGTTTGTAGACGATGGTTCGTGCAGTTGAATCTCGCAATGCCGAGAGCAAGGCCTCATTGTTTCCGACCGAGTGCGATCGATTGTTAATTTTGACAATTACATCTCGTCATTGCTGAGAGCAGCATCGCGCTATCTGCAACGTTGCGTCGCGGCACCACTTCAACGGCCGCATCGTTCCGTTCAACAAGCGTGAAAACGGCCAGAGATCGCAACACTGGCTGGGATTTCGCTTCATCCCGACGTTGAACGATTCCTCTTGTCACAATTGCCCGGGAGGCCCGTATGGAAAGACATGGCCCGCTAGCGCGACAGTTCATGGCCGTGCTTCTCGTGATTTGCATGAATATTAGCCTCGCCGCCGGAGCGGCAGGCTTCTCACAGGCCGGAAACTCGCCCGCCCCTACGCCGGACCAACTCGATAAACTCCTGGCGCCCGTCGCTTTATATCCGGATGCCTTACTCATGCAGGTACTGGCGGCTTCTATAAACTCCCAGGAAGTTTTGGACGGAGGCAACTGGCTGCTGCAGAACAATAGCCTGGAGGGAGATAAGCTCGATAGCGCCGCAAAAGCAGCGGGATTCGGCCCTGCGATGATGGCGCTGTTTCATTTTCCACAAGTCGTAGACATGATGTGCTCCGAAATCGACTGGACCAAGCAGTTGGGAGAAGCGTTCAACGCGAGCCAGAGTGCTGTGCTTGATTCGGTCCAGCGGCTTCGGCTGCAGGCGAAACAGGCCGGGAATCTGCAAACGACTCCGCAGCAGACCGTGGTGACCCAGCAAGCTGGCACCCAGCAGGTAATCGTGATCCAGCCCACCAACCCGCAAGTTGTTTACGTACCACAATACAATCCGGTGCAGGTATATGTTGCGCCCCCGCCGAGCCAGCCGGCCACTGGCGTCATTATCGCGTTCGGCGTCGGTATGGCCGTCGGAGCGATGTTCAGCAGCAACAATTACTACTATTACCCACGTTGGGGATATGGGGGCGGAGTTTACTACCGGGGCGGACCCTGGGTGGCACATCACTACGTGTATCGTCCGGTCTATGGCCCGAACTATCACCGCGCGACCTTGTACTCTCGCCCACCGAATTATGCCTACGCGTACAACCGGCCGTACCCGGGAAACGCCCACTACAATTCCAACAACTACTACAACAATTACCGGGGCAATACGAACGCTCAAAACAAAAGCAATAACACCATCAACCGGAACGTCAGCGGGAACAACGTTACGATCAACACCGGCAACCAGGTCAACAAGTCGGGAAACACCGCAGTGAAGACCGGTAACACTCAAAACAATCAGAGTTGGAAGGGGCAATCTGCCTACAACGGCGGGAACAAGAGTACCGGCACTCCAGCGAACAACGCCTCCAGGAATCCGTCCACGCCTAACGCTCGGCCCTCCCCTGCCAATCAGGCAAGTACGCAGGCAGTGAAACCGGATCGCGGCTATTCCTCGGGCTCTGCGACTTCGTCTCAAACGCGTCCGGCTCCCAAGCCGCCTGCCCAAACCCGACCCGCGGGAGCATTCGAAGGTGCGGGAAACACCGGTAAAACAGAGAGAACCGCAAGTCAGCGTGGGGCGGCGAGCACACAGGGAAGAAAGGGAGGCCAATGAGAACTCAACCTTCGATTCATCTACCGCCACTTATTCTTGTCGTGGGCCTTTTCTGGCTCATGAGTGTCACGCCACTGAACGCACAAGCAGTCAGCGGACAAAAAACTTTCTCCTCGCCAATGGAAGCGGTTCACGCTCTAGTGGAAGCGGCGCGTTCGGGAGATCCTGCCCAACTCGAACCATTGCTCGGTCCGAAAGCGAAGGAGCTTATAGCTTCCGGCGACGCGGGTGCCGCCAAGGAACTTCTCGCAGGCTTCGTCAAAGCCTACGGTGAAAAACATTCGCTTTCGGTTGAAGCACAAGGTTTCGAATATCTGCAAGTCGGAGAAGGCAACTGGCCGTTCCCTTTTCCTATCGTTCGCGACGGAAAAGTCTGGTATTTCGACATCGATCGTGGCAACGAAGAAATTCTTGATCGCCGCATCGGCCGCAACGAGCTCGGTGCAATCGCCGTGTGTGAGGGCTACGTCCAAAGCCAGAGCGATTACGGCTCTAAAGGTCGCGATGGCAATCCCAGCGGCATCTATGCACAGCAATTTCTCAGCGACCCAGGCAAACAGAATGGCCTCTACTGGCCTGTTGAAAAGGGTCAGCCGACGAGCCCTATAGGGCCTTTAGTTGCGAACGCTGCGATAGAGAAATCTCCGGGGCAATCGGCGGCAGCGCCGACGCCCTACTACGGCTACCTGTACAAGATTCTCGTCGAGCAGGGCCCTGACGCGCCCGGCGGAGCAAAAAGCTATGTGGTGGACGGAAAGCTCACAGCCGGTTTCGCCCTCGTCGCCTATCCGGCGCAATATCGCTACAGCGGCGTCATGACCTTCATCGTCGATCAGGACGGAGTGGTGTACCAGCAGGACTTGGGTGACCAAACGAGCGACCTGGCGTCCAAAATGACTGCCTACAATCCCGATAGTTCTTGGGAGCCGGTGCACCCGTAATTCATCGTTCAGCGCGCGCTCATCTGGTGGGAGCTCTTTTGTTAGCGTGAGCTATTGCGATTTGCCTGCCCTTGGCCAACTCCTCGTCGTTTTTTAACCCCGCGGCTCAGACTGTCAATTATGACAATTACCGATCGCGGTTCTTGGGGCGTAGCATCGCCAGACCTGCGAAGGTGCCGGCGTGGGTGCACGAGTGATCGGCAACATCATGTTTCGGTCAAGACCGAAATTCGAAGAGGAGCAATGGTATGAACTGGATGGCAAAAACTACCCTGGTCGCGCTGTCTCTAGCAGCGCTGGGACTAGCAGCATCATCGGCCCCGGCGCAGGGCGTTCCGGTTTTCGAGTTTAATCACGCCGAGAGCGCAATTAAGTTCAATGTAAAGGCGTCAGTGGCCATCGCCGGGACCTTTGACAAGTGGGACGCCAGCATGACATTTACGTCTCCCGAGTTAGCCACTGGAGTTTTGGACATCAAGATTCAGGCCGCCTCGGTGAACTCCGGAAGCGGTATGAAAGACGGCAAGCTGAAAAGCAAAGACTTCTTCGATGCCGAGCACGATCCGCTGATCACGTTTCACTCCACAAAGGTGACACAGACTGGTCCGAACACCGTTGAATTGGAAGGCGACTTCACAATTCGTGGCGTGACCAAGCCCGAAAAGTTGACCTTTACAATTACAGGCATAGGGACCGGCACGGGCGAGATTACCGGCACCATGGCCTTCGACCGCAAGGACTACGGGATGAATAAAGGCATTCCCTTCGTGACGATCGCCGACCGCGTCGAGGTAATTGTGGATCTCAAGGGCAAGCGAGTCAGTGGCCCTCCTGTGGTCTTTAAGAAGTAGTCAGGTTGGCACCGCAAGTGGTGTCGTACTTCGTTCACCGCGATTACGCCGCACAAAGCTTTGGCAGGCTCGACGCCGCGATTCCGAGGCAAAGTAGCGCGCTTGGATCATGAAGAGAGGTTAACCAGAATATGCTGCGCAATGCCCGAGTAGCCTCGATTATTTTGCTCCTGATGTCGGTCACGGCGGTCTGCGTCCGCGCTCAGCAGAAAAGACCGAACATCGTCGTTATCATGACCGATGACGTCGGCGTTTGGAATATTAGCGCCTACCATCGCGGCATGATGGGGGGCCGAACGCCCAACATTGACCGCATCGCCAATGAAGGCGCGCTCTTCACCGATTATTACGCCCAGCAGAGTTGCACCGCAGGGCGCGCTGCGTTTATTACGGGACAGCACCCCTTCCGCACCGGTCTGCTCACGGTCGGCCTGCCTGGCTCGCCCATCGGGTTGCAGAAGGAAGACCCCACAATCGCCGATCTGCTCAAGCCGCTCGGATACGCGACAGCTCAAATTGGCAAGAATCACCTGGGCGACCGGAACGAGTTTTTACCCACCGTGCACGGTTTCGATGAGTTTTACGGAAATCTCTACCACCTTAACGCCGAGGAAGAGCCAGAGGACCCCGACTACCCGAAGATCCCTGGGTTCCATGAAAAGTTCGGACCCCGCGGGGTACTGCGCTGTGTCGCAACAACCTCCGACAATCCAGAGCCCGCCGACGCTCGATTCGGTCCTTGGGGCAAACAGAAGTGCGAAGACACTGGTCCGCTCACTCGCGAGCGCATGGAGACAATCGAAGAGGACCTGCTACAGGTTTCGCTCGATTTCATGGATAAATCCGCGAAAAGCGGGCAGCCATTTTTTCTCTGGCACAACACTACGCGCATGCACGTTTGGACCCGACTGAGCCCGAAGTGGGAAAACAAAAGTGGTTATGGTCTGTACGCGGACGGGATGATGGAACTTGATTGGGTCGTCGGACAGCTTCTGAAGAAGCTCGATGACCTCGGCATTGCCAACAACACGATCGTGGTTCTGACCTCGGACAACGGCGCCGAAAAATTTTCGTGGCCGGACGGCGGCACCGAGCCTTTTCGCGGAGAAAAGGGCACCACTTGGGACGGAGGATTCCGCGTGCCGTGCGTGGCTCGCTGGCCCGGCGTCATCAAGCCAAACACGATCATCAACGACGTCGCCTCCCACGAGGATTGGACACCTACTTTCCTCGCCGCTGCCGGTGTGCCGGATGTGAAGCAACAGCTTCTTACTGGGTATAAGGGTGTTGACAGGACATTCAAGGTTCACCTCGATGCGTATGACATGACCGACCTTCTCTCCGGCAAAGGGCCGGGCCAGCGCAAGGAGATTTTCTACTTCGACGATTCCGGCAGCCTCAACGCGTTTCGCTACGGCGATTGGAAAGTCAGCTTTGCGACGAAGGATTCCTGGTGGGCCGATGTTGCGAAACTTCGTACCGTGCCCTTGGTGGTCAACCTTCGGCAGGACCCGTTCGAAGTGACGCCGGAATCTCCGATGTATACACGCTGGTATGGCGACAAGCTCTGGGTCATGATTCCTGCGCAGGCTATCGTAGGGCAGTTCCTCATGACGTTTAAGGAATTTCCACAACGCCAGAAAACTGCATCCTTCAACGTTCAACAAGTGCTAGACCAGATGCGGGCGCAAACCGACTGATCCGCTCTGTCAGGGTCTCCGTTGTGGCGAGCCAGCCAAAAGCTGGCCCGCCATCCCTTCCCCGCGGCAGCGCTTTGGCAAGCTAAGCCCGCGCGGGTAGAAATTCAGTCGGGGAGTGGAAATCGATATGCAAAATGACGTAGGTCGCCTTCGCCGCGCCACGAGAGCGGCGCCAGCGTTACGAAGGCTGTGGGCCTGGGACCATCTGAACGTAGGCCAGAAATCTATCACCCTGTTAGTTTTGACAATTAGAACCCATGGAGACTTGTGTCACCTTTCCGTGGTGCTGGTGACGCTCTAATTATGAAGATATCGAGTTCTGCCAACAAGTGGATCGTCGGCGCCCTGATCGCGATCACCTTGGCCATCGCCGTTTTCAAAACTGGCGCCCAGGACAAGCCCAAGCGGGAAACCATTCAAGCGCAAGCCATGGGTCAGAACAGAGCCATGGGCAAGTCGTTTAACGTGACCGTCACAATCAATTCGTACTCGACACCGGACGACCAAAAGGCACTCCTGGATGCTTTCGCCCAGGGCGGTCAGGCGGCGCTTTCTAAAATCCTCTCGAAAATGACATCGAAGGGCCGTGTAGCCCTCACCGGCACTCTGGGCTATGACGTTGCGTATGTACGGACGTTTCCCACCGCAGACGGCCGCACAATAAGGCTGATCACCGATCGCCCGATTCGGATCGCGGAAGCTCGCGATGGCGGACGCTCGACGGATTACGACCTTTCCGCCCTTGAGTTGAACCTGAACAATGATAAGTCGAAGAATTCGGGAAGTTTGATCGTTGGGCTGCGCGTCAAGGTGGATAAAGACAATCAGCTGGTTTTTGAAAGCTATGGTTCGGGACCGTGGAACCTTGTGAATGTGATGGAACGATAGGGTGACCGTGCATTATCCAAATGCGGACTTCCATGTTCGTTGACGCGAATTCTGGCGTGTGAAAGGCCGCGCCGGCTTCGCTGAAGCCGACGTGACCCTTACAGGAGGATTAAAGATGAAGAAACGAATCGCAGTGTGGCTTCCGCTTCTCGTGCTTGTCGCCACTTGTCCAGCGGCTCTGGCGCAGGTAACGCCGAAGGCGGCAGCGACCAAGAGCCAATCCGCGCAGTCGTCGACCACCCCCACGCAGAAGAAGAATATGCAGGAGTACATCGAACTGATGCGGACCAATGTTCGTGATCAGAAGGCCGAGATCATGGGTTCCGTGATGGAATTAAATGCAGCCGATGCCGCGAAATTCTGGCCGATTTACAGCGAGTATGACGCCGAATTGGCCAAAGTGAATGATCTGCGAGTCGCGAACATTAAGGACTACGCGGCGAATTACTCGCAAATGACCGACGAAAAGGCGGACGAACTGATCCAAAACGCCGTGAACTACCGCAAACAGCGTGCGGAACTTCTTGCAAAATACTATGGCCAGGTGAAGGGAGCGCTAGGTGCGGTTACCGCCGCGCGGTTCGCGCAGATCGAAGACCAATTGCTTTTGATCATCGATCTTCAGATAGCTTCTTCTCTGCCGATTGTGGGGCAGTGATCGTGAATACGACGAGGGAGAGAAAACATATGCGCACTGTGCCTGTTTGTGCCGTGGCCATTCTGTTCGGAATTGTATCCATGCAAGCTGATTCCTTCGCCAGGATCTCACCAGCAGCGTTGACGACCGCCCCCACCACGGCTGCGTCTGCTGCGGCGCAGAATACGAAGAAGATCTACGTGCCTGCTGGAACGCGCATTTTGATTCGCATGATTGACTCGATAGACTCAACCAAACAAAAGGCCGGGGACCGTTTCACCGCGAGCCTGGAAACGAATCTCGTGGTTGACAACATCGTGGTGGCGCCCAGGGGGACCACGGTATATGGCCGCCTCGCGTCCGCGGAATCGGCGGGCAGGATGAAAGGCAGCTCCGAGCTGTCGCTCGAATTGACGGATATCGTGATCAGAGGCACTGCCTACCCGCTGCTCACGAGTACTTACGACGTCAAGGGACAAGGCGAAGGCAGCAAGACGGCCAAGAAAGTTATCGGTGGGGCCGGGCTGGGCGCGCTGATCGGTGGAATTGCAGGCGGTGGAAAGGGCGCTGGAATCGGTGCGCTTGCCGGCGCTGGCGCCGGCACAGCTATCGCCGCCTCCAAAAAGGGTCAGCAGCTAACCATACCGAGCGAAACTTTGCTCGAATTCCGCCTGCAGCAGCCCGGATCGCTGCCGGTCGCTTCTTAATTTATGTAGCGCGCATGGAATCCTATTCGGAATCGCCGTTTAGGACTTCTGGCGGCAGGCTTGAAGACCGATGATCACAAAAGAGTGAGCCTTTCGTGTGCCGGCGGGTAGTGCCAAGATTGCTCCCACCGTCAACTAACTTCGGCGGGTAGAACTAGCCCCTAAGAATTCCGCAATTTTCCGGTTAGTGCGCGTGCAGGGACACGGCGAGGCTTGTTAGATTTTCTGGGCTGACACGGATGACGCCTCTTCGCGGGCTGTCGATGTCCGCTATGAGAAAAAACGCGATGGACAGAACGAGCGGAAGAACTAGAACGTGAATGGCTCCCGCTTTAGCATAGCGCGCACCATATCCGAACATCACATTACCGCAAATGGCAATCATAACCATCAGAACCCATGCCGCCGTGGGAATTCGATTCCGCCAGGCGGCCTGTGTGTATCCCTGCGAGTTCAATACATCGTTCATGCCGGAAACAACCAGGGCGTGCAACGGTGTCGCCTCCCGCGTAATGTTCGGCGCCAGTACAGCAGACCACAAATTGGTCTCCGCTTGAACGGTCGTATCATTGATCCGTCGAAGCGCATCCCCGTTGTAGGTCTCATAGAACAGCAGGCGTTGGTCGAGATAGTCCACTAGCAACGCACGTACTCGCGCCGCGTCGGCGGCAGGCAGCAGGTCTGCCCGGACATATTCCGTGCCAATCGCGTTAGCTTCGGCCTCCTCGCAATTTTTGCGTTGATCGTACCGCTCTGTGGCCATGGAGAAGCTGAATCCGATGATCAACCCGAGCAGCGTCAGGGTCGCCGCCACGACCACATCGAGATCATGGCGCAGGCCGTCATCCAAGGGCATCCGCTTGCGAAGCCCAGCACCGATCCGCGCCGAGAGCCATAGGATGATGAGAGAAAATAAGAGAACAAGATATGGCGATATCATCGGATTCTCCCTACCGTTTAGCCTTGCGTTCTGGTCTGACCGCTTTGGAACCTACGGCATGTCACATGGGAAAAACCAAATCGTATCCTGCAGGCGGGTCATCATGTTAGCGCGTGAGTTTGCCACTCCCGGATTGGGACCAGGATCGCTCAGAGCAGGAGCACACGCGACGCCGCGAATTCGATGCGTCGTACCTCTTGGAGGAGGGGCTTCGATCTTCGAAGCCCACCCTGACTCGATTCTCCTCTCGCGCTATTTCGCGGACGAGTCCAGCTGTTGGCCAAGCTGGTCCAGTTTCGCTTTGTTTTGTCCGTAATCGATCGTTGCATCGATCTCATCTGCCAGATCGCTGGCGATTCGCGTGTTCGCCTTCAGATATTCAGGATACGGCGGAGCCGTTGGGCGGCTCTTGCTCTTGTTCAGGCGATCGATGCTGGCGTTCATATTGGTCGCCAGGTCGTTCGCGAACCCGGTAATGCGATCAATTGCATCTTGTTGCCACGGACTGGCCACCGTTCGGTGCGATTGCAAGCCCCGCATATTCTGCTGCAGTAGATTCACATCAGCCTTGATTTTCTCAAGCGCCGTGGAGTGCGTTTGCCAGCTCAGTCCGGTGGTTTGCGTGTAGGATTGCATCTGTATCGCATCTTTTTTAATTTTGACTACGATCGCTTTTGCGTCGGTCAACTGCGCCGTGACGCTGGCATTGTCACTCGCCCCCTGCGCAAACGAGCTGCTGGGGACCGCAACGAAACCGAGCGATAAAACGATACAAGAGAGTACTTTTCTAGGATTCATTGTTTTTCCTCTTTTTTTTGAAGTGGCTAAATTCCCGCTCCAGAGTAGCTGCGTTTACATCTACTCCAATAAGCTCACACCACCACTGGAAATGTCGTAATACCCCGCGACAACCTTCAGCTTGCCTTCTTTCACTAATCCCGCGACGACAGTAGATGCTTCTCGCAGTAGAGCCGCCTGGATCTTGGCGTTTGCCTTCGTTGCTGCCTCAAGATTCGAACCCGCCTGATCTACGGCAGGCTGAATATGTGGATACAGCGCGCTGATCTGTCCCGGGACTTCCTTCGCTTGAATCGTTGCCTTCACCGCCCCGCAATTGCCGTGTCCCATCACCAGGATCACCTTCGTGCCTAACACGGCGGCACCATATTCGAGGCTCGCGATAATCTCCGGGGTCACCACATTGCCGGCGACGCGTGTAACAAAGATGTGTCCAATACTTTGGTCGAAAACCAGCTCAACGGGCACGCGAGAATCTGCGCAAGATAGCACCGCCGCGAATGGCTCCTGCTTTTCGACTGTTTTTTGTTTGAGGATCCCAAGGTCTTGCTCGAATGCCGTCAGCCGGTTCGACGAGAAACGTTGATTTCCATTCACTAACTCCTGGAGCGCAGCATCGGGACTAAGTGTGCTCTGCGCTTGAACGGTATCCGGGGCGGCGTATTCCATGCCGGCCGCCGTGAGCAGGCCAACCAATGTCCCCCCTGCGGCTCTCCGAAGGAACCCTCGCCTTGACGAATTTGTATGGGGTATACGCGTTTCAATGCTGGCATCCGGATGATGGAAATCCGTCGGTGCCACCTGCGATATCTCGCGCTTCGCACTGGATATTGAATCGGGAGGACGCTTCAAGTGTTCCCTCCTTCGAGTTTGACTTGCCATACGTGAGAGACAGCCAACGTTCTCCATTTCCGTGAACCGATGCTCCAACCTTCCAATTTCACTACATCGAATTCGCGGCGCCGATCTTGGTGCCAATCACTTCACCCGAAATTATTATCTCCACGCGCCTGTTCAATTGACGCCCAGCCGCTGTGTCGTTGCTGGCAGCCGGGCTGGACTCGCCGAATCCGGTCGCCGTCACCGAACCCGCTTCCAGACTCTGCTGAATCAGATAATCTCTTACGGAATTGGCGCGCTGCTCCGAGAGCGTCTGGTTAAACGCTTCCGTTCCAGTGCTATCGGTGTAGCCCTCTATCGCCAGGCGCAGCCCGGGGTGAGCGAGTACAATGCCGGAAAGTTTTGCCAGCGCTTCGCGTGCCGGAGGCTGCAGATCGTATTTCGCTGTCGCGAACAGCACATCGGCCATGTTCACTTTCAATCCGCGGGGCGTGTCCGTCGTCGGAAGCACGCGGTTGAATTGATCCAGCAAAGTCGCGCGCAGTTGCTGCTTCTCCAGTTCCGCCTGAGCGGCGGCTGCCTGCGCTTCTTTTTCACTTTGCAGCGCGGCTTGACTTGCCGCATTCGCCTGGGCCGCGGATGCTGCTTGCTGTGCCGCGTCGCGCTCTGCTTGTAGCTTCTGAATTTCCGCTTGTTGCCGTGCCGCTTCTTCCTGTCTCTGTTTCGCTTCGGCCGCTGCGGCGGCTGCCTGCGCCGCGGCCGTGGCGCTTTGTGCTTCCGCCTGCTGGGTGGCAAGCCGCTCAGCTTCGGCGCGTTTCAGCGAAATCTGCCGCGCATCGGCTGCTGTCTGCACGGCGTCGCGCGCGGCAGCTATCACCTGCTTCTTATTTCCTTTGCTCTTCAACAGTCGTTCTGCTTGATTTAAGGAGCTTTCTGCTTTGTTCAAAGACTCGGACGCGTACTTATTGGCGCCGGCTTGCACCGCAATCTGGATCGCATTGCGCGCCTGGTAGACCTCCAACGGCACGTTCGCAGACAAATTCGTGATCGGTTCCGTTACGTCGGAGACCGTGTAAGTGTACTGGCCGCGACGGAGCAATTCGTAATTCGCGGTCACGTCCTGAGTGGTTCCCTTGGTGTCGGCGCGAGCAATGTTTTCCAGCACGACCACGTCACTGGGCATGTTGACGGCAAAGTACGGCTCCGCCGTGACGATCAGCCCGAACGATTGCAGCGGAGTCGTCGCAAAAAGTTTGCTATCCGTTCCATTCAACGTTAACTCGCCCAGGTTCGTCGGTTTGCCGTCCGGCGTAATTGCCCACAAAACATAGGTCAGATACTCGCGACCGAACATTTGTGCCGACTGTAGAACGCTGAATTTCGCGTCGATCGTGATCGAGCCTTTCTTGCTGTCGATCTTTGCCTGACCCTTGGCCATAGGCAGCAGCGGTGTGCCCCGGAAATCGATCATTGTAGAACCGCTCCGGTGTTGGTAATTGATTGCCGTCACCGTCTTTCCCACCATGGTGACGTGGTATATCGACTGGTTCGGCTGCGGAGGTGCGCTTTGTTCTTGGGCTCCGACTTTCGACGAAAAAGCCAACAGCACCAGACTTACAATTGCGAACTTCCGGTTCATTGTTTTCTCCACCACCAACTTGATCGCGTCTCAGCTCAAACCAAACGTTCTGCCCAAGGCCACGGCCGGCGTGCGCACGATAGTCCGCGCTTCGCCCGAATTGCTTGGGAATCCCTTCAACCATAGGTCCGGGGGGCACGATGACTCAATTGTCAAAACTTACAGGTCACGGCAAGCGGCTGACACCCACCGCAAACTGCGCTGCTTCCGGTTCTGTGAATCGGAGCCGCTGTCAGCCTCCGGAACCCGCCGTGGCGGAATCAATCGTGCAGGTTCCCTCGGATCGAACTGGTAGTTCTGACAATGTTCAATTGGGCCATTTGTTTCGACTATCTACGGGTAACCATCAACTTGCAGCGGGCCCGGTGAGCCAATTGGCGGATCACTTCAGCCAGCGTTTGCGGAGCGATTTGTACCTCTTTCGCTTGAGGAACTGGACCAGCGCGCTGATTCAGCCTCACTTTGCGGACTACGGGCCACAATGATCGGAGTATCCGCGCGTCGCCGAGTCGCTACCCTTCGCATCGTGAATTGCGTGGAGGCTGCAACGCGCACTGTGCGCGGGTTAGACGCTCTAACTCGGGCCTAAATCATGGTTCCGCGAAGCCTCAGTGTATGCCGATAAATCGGATCCCATGGAAATTGCTAGCAACGTGCAAAAATCCAAGGTTCGCCGCAGAGCGATGAGTTTGACCACGCGTTATCTGAGCGTTGTGCTCGGCTGCGCGGGATATCTCTCAATCTGCATCTCCTGTCTCGCTCAAGACAATCCGCAAGCAGAGCAGTCATCGGTCGGGTCAGTTTCGCAGGAGAATTCTCCGAAGGCGGCAGCACAGGACCCGCAGTCGACCACCCCTGCGAATCCCGAGCCAGAGCCGAAGAAAAAGAAGAAGAAGCTCGGCGGTCGCGGAGCGTTCGTAGTTGCGCCTCTTCCAATATCGAGCCCCGCTATCGGATCGGGCATCGTACCGGTCCTTGGCTATATTTTCCCGTTCAGTAAGAACGACAAGGTCTCTCCACCTTCGACTATCGGAGGCGCAGGCCTCATTACGGACAACGGAAGCCGCGGATTTGCTATCGGAGGGCAGTTCTTTCTGAAACAGAATACCTATGAGATCACAACTGGCTTCGTCCATGGCAACGTAGACTACAACATCTACGGCACCGGAATTGCCTCGAACCTCAAGCTGCCCCTTGATCAAACCGGTGAGGCGTTCTTTGGGGAGTTCTTGCGCCGCGTTGGCTGGAAATTTTTTGTGGGACCTAGATTTATCACAGGACGTTCGTTTGTTACCGTGGCACCCAATAGCGGCAGCATCGTTCCAATTCCACCAGACGTCGGGTTGCACACCAATCTCACGTCCATCGGCGCGCGGCTGACCAGGGATACACGCCCCAACCATTTCTATCCGATCAGCGGAACCTTTTTCACCTTCACATCGGATTTCTTTTCCCAGGCACTAGACAGCAAGTATTCCTTCCAATCCTACAAGACTCAATTTGACAAATTTTGGAGTTTGAGCCAGCGTCAGGTCCTTGCCTATGACGCCTACTTCTGCGGGACGGGCGGCGCACCTCCCTTCTACGGGAATTGCATCTACGGAACCAGCAACGAATTGCGAGGATACATAGCGGGAAAATACTTCACCCGCTACACCCTGGCAACGCAACTGGAGTATCGCCTGGTCTTGCCGAAGCGATTCGGGTTAGTCGTGTTTGGCGGCCTGGGTGGAACGATTCCCGCGGGAAGTCAACTGTTACAAAGGGTTCAGAACGCCCACTTCCTCCCCGCCGGCGGCGGGGGCCTGCGATACGAGCTAAGCAAGAAATACCACGTCAATCTGCGTGCCGACATCGCCCAGGGCAGGGATGGCCATACATTCGGGATGGGCGTTGGCGAAGCGTTTTGACGCAAAAAGATACCATCGCAGGCCGGGTGGAGTTTTCTTTGTAAGGGGCACGGTCGGGATGCAAAACGTCCGTCGATTATTTTCGACCGCTGCGTCCTCCAAATTTCCGAATGCTGGAACGGTTGCCTTGTGATCCAGCTCGCTCACAAATCCGCCGGCTCCCACGAGCTGGCGCCACCGGTCCAGAGGTATTGCCTGCATCGAGCTTCGCTGGACAGGCCCGCTGCCGATCCCTCGCCGCACGAATGTTTCGGTGATCTCGTCTCGACTTAGGAGTCACGAAATGAATATTGCGCTAATTGGAATTCGCCGCGCGAGCCGCATCTTTCTACTCGCTCTTCTTTGGGCGTGTCTCTGTTCCGCCGCGCACGCCAAACGAAAAGACGTAGTCATCATGAACAACGGCGACCATTTCACCGGGGAAGTAAAGCGATTGGAAAACGGCTTGCTATTCGTCGAGACGGATTACGTTGCCGGTAGTATCGGGCTGGATTGGAATCAGGTCCAGTCGGTCCAGAGCACTGCGACTTACAGGATCGTGTTGAACAACGGCAAGAGACTGGAGGGAAAAATTGAAAAGGTTTCCGGTGACAAAACGAAGGAAGCAGATTTTCTAATTCGTGAGGCGACGGAAGAAGTACAGGTACCGTCGCTGGCAATCGTGACTATCGACACGAAAAAACCCACCTTCTGGCGGCAGTTGCAGGGAGCGATCGATCTAGGTTACAGCTTCACCAGTGGCAACAGCCAAACGGCGATAGACGTTAACACCAACGCAGCATATCGGACCGCGGCATGGGAGACCGCCACCGCTTACGACTCCACCTTTGGCGGGCAGGCAGGGGCATCCAAAACAAATCGTCAAGACTTGCAGTGGACGTTCACCAGGTTCTTAAACAGAAATTCCTACTTGTTGGCACTCACCGATTTTCTCCACAGCAGCCGGCAGGATTTAACGTTGCGTACCACATTGGGCGGTGGCTATGGACGCTACTTGAAGCGCACCACGAACAGCAATCTTTCCTGGCTAGCCGGCGTTGTGTTTGTTAACGAGTCGTTTGATACTTCCGCCGGACAGCCTTCGGACCAGCATGCCGAGGCCTTGGTGGGATTGCAGTACAGTCTGGTGCGCTTTAAGTTCGGCGAATTCAATTCTCAATTGCTCACATTTCCGGGACTGTCAGATACAGGCCGTATTCGTGTAACCACAAATAATTCAATAAACATCAAGCTAACCAACAATTTCCATTTCACCTTCACTTTTTGGGACAACTTCGATAGCAGACCCCCATTCACAGCCAAGCAAAATGAGCTGGGAGTGAGCTCGGGGATCGGCTGGTCTTTTTAGACGATCCCCTGGCGGATGCACTATTCGATGGCACTGAATACGTCCATCCTGGATCTGTCATTTATGACAATAGTGTCCGTCGCCGCTTGTGCCAGAATCAAAGTCTTATCCAGGCTGCGCGTAAACCGGCGGAACTTTTGTGGCAGCTCGCGACGAGAAGGGGAGAAATAACTTGAGAAGGCGCGCGGCCCTGATTCTAGCTCTATTGGCTGGGCTCACATGTGTGAATGGCAAATCCTCAAAGTTCGTGTTCACCTGGAAGAACCCGAGTTATTCCGGTGCACATTTCCAGAACATTCTGGTGCTGGGCATAAACGGCAAAGTAGAAAATCGCGCGGAGTTTGAAGATCAGCTCTCGGCGGCCATTGCGCGGCCGGGAATTCAGGCTATCCCCAGCTATTCGCTTCTTCCCAGACCGGAATCCACGCCAATCGATGTGAATCAATTGAGGGACGTAGTTCGAGGGCAAAATATTGATGCCATCGTCGCCTCCCGATTAGTAAAAGTAAATAAGACCGTCACGTATATCCCGGGGCAGGCTTACGTGCCCTATCCGTATTACGGCACGTTTTACGGCTACTACGGCGCCATCTACCCGGTGGTCTATTCCCCCGACTATCTTCGCGTGGACAAGACCGCGCAAATCGAAACGAATTTTTATTCGGCGGCGAAGCCGGATGGGGAGCTCATTTGGACCGGGACCAGCGACACGGTGAATCCTCGGTCACCGCTGAAAGCTATCGATGCAATTGCGAAGCTTATCGTCCAACAATTGGAGAAGGAAAAAATCATTTAGTCGGCGGGCTGAATTGATCGTCTGCGGTCGACACGCTCATTCTAAATCGCAAATGGTGGGCGGCCTACTTAGCGGAGCGTCGCTGCGTGTGCGGCTTGGAGGCTTCTCGTTTGAGCTGCTCTAATTTCGCCGGAGGCAATGTAAGTTCTACGTGGCCACAATCCAGACAGATTGAAATATCTTCGCTGACGTAGAGCGGAGCTCGATCCACATTTTCAAGTTCGCGAAAAGCAAGACTCATTTCTGATTTGAAGCTCCGCTCATTAACGGACGCGCACTTCCTGCAAGACATAGAGCCTCCTCCGCGGCCCAATTCTAGCATTGCTCGTCGCCAATCGGCACCTCTCTACTCACAGCCTTCCGCCGCGGCCGTGAACCGTTAAGACTGCTCGCGCTTCAAAATTCGCAACGTGGACAACGCGTCGTTCATCTCTCTTCGCTCGTCGCGAGAAATTCGAGCCGCAGACGAGCCGCGCGCGTGGATGGCATCCTCAGCTGCTTTCACCCGACCCTGAAGCCGCTTCGGATCGAGCTCAAGAATCGCGGCTCTGTACAATTCCCGCCATTGATTTTCGACCAACTTCAACTCCTGAAGCGGCAAGTAGCCATCTCTGTTCAGAGTCCCAGACCAAGTTGACGAGCTGAAAGTCCTGAACCAATTTCGGACGTAAGAGCGTCACATGCGCGAATGACTTTGTCGTTGCCTCACAGCAACCTTGAACTTGCTCAAGCGCAATTACGTAATACGACCGCGAGCGAAATACGAGGAAGGAATGTCTAGCGCGCCCGTACGCCGCAAAAAAATGGACCCTTTTCCCGGGCTTCTCTGTCTAAGTCGCGCGACAAGACGTTAGGCGAGTTGGTGACATCATCAGTCGCGTAAATGCTCGCTGACAAACCGCTCACCTGCCATAACCGCTTCCACCGCAACCAGGAGGTCGCTGTCAATGTCTATCTTCGAAACGTACCCTTCAGCGCCCAGACCGAGGGCTGCTTGCCTCGCAATCTCAGATGTTTCGGCAGTCAAGAACATGATTTTAGATTTCGGAACAAGCTCGCGGATTTGTCTGGCGGCTTCGATTCCTGTCAGACGGGGAAGGCCGATGTCCAGCAGGATTAAATCCGGCCTTCCTTCTACCGCTTTCCGAACCGCTTCAAGCCCGTCCGTCGCAAAATCGATGACGCGCAAGCGTGGATTTTCGCGGAGTGTCCCCACAATACAGTCCTGCCAAGCGCCAACATCTTCTACAACCAGAACGCGCACAATCGATTGATCGCCGATAATTTTCTCCTATTTTGAGCTCACGATCACAGGGACACAGTCGTGGCTATGGACATATGTCTGCCGGCGAAGCATCCCATGCGGGAGAAAGTGTGTCGTTGTGCTGAAGCAGGCTGTAACGTGCCCTTACGCAACTACGGGGAGAAAGCGCACAGTGAACCAAGGCGACCGGAACGGCGGTCAGAGTTCGTGCAGAAAGAGTCGGGTCGGCTGGCGGAGCAATATTTTACCGCGGCCCTTCTTTACCACGCCAAGGCGTTGCCACGCGCTCAGCATGCGGCTTGCGGTGAAAACTGTCACGTTCGCGGCATTCGCTAATTCTTCATTGGTCACATCCAATTCAACGCCACCGGAGACGTCCTGGCCGATCACCTCGGCCAGACTGCCCAGCACACCGGCCAATCTTTGTTCAGCAGAGTGACAAGTCAGCGCTACATGCGCGGCAAGATACCACGCTAAATAATCCGAGGCGGTGGCCAATGCATTCTCCAGCAGGACCGGATATTGCGCCACAAGACCCCGGATGGTGGCTCGATCCCACACTAACAGGTTGCACTCTCTTACCGTTTCCGAACCAAGCAGGTACGAAGCAGGTTTCGCCAGCAGCGCCATCCCTCCGATTATCTCGCCCACCGCGAGCCAGTGAAGGAGGATGTGCCGCCCTCCACGCTCGTCGAAAAAATATCTGGCCCGGCCCTTCGTAAGCAAGAACAGATTATCCGCAGGGTGGCCCTGGTTGGTGATGACAGATTTGGCGGCGAAGCGGCGAGGCTTCGCAGCGGCTAAGACTTTGTTGCGGTACTGTGAGGCTAGGCCATCGAAGAAGCTCGACATCCAACCCACGGATACGGCAGCAATTCTCGAAGACGCCATAGCTGCTTCTCCCTGCGGTGACTTCTCTTGTCTGCTGCAAGACCAACACAATCTTCAAGTGCAAGGGAACTTAAACAACGCCTGCGCTGCGAATGGGGTGATCGGCGACCTCCCGACCCAGTGCAGGTTTTTATTGTGAGCTTATAGATTTGTCAAAGCCTCGACAATATTCCTTTCCTGCGTTGACCAGTCGCAGCGTGATGCTTTCACCAGTCAGGCAAACGCGAAACTGTCAGAATTGACAGTCCGAGTGAATGCGGTATGCCGTCTCATCACCAGCGTTACCGGACGTTTAGGAGTTCACGGCCAAATTTAGCATGGCTCAAGCACGGTGCTTCTTAGCTGTCGGGATGTCTCCTGGCAGTGAAAGCATCGCGTTTGCCTACCGATGATCGAGCGGCTCGTTTCGTTTTCGGTCAAGCCCCGCAGCCTGTCATTTATGACAATTGTTCTCCGAGGCCGGCAACGCTAGTCTCGCGGCCTATTCGAGTCGGTGCCCCTACTCAGAGCAGTTTTTGTACGAGATGAAATGAGGAAGGATTCACCGGGGTCTGCACCTCCACACGATTCTCGGTCTGGTTTTGCTCTCGCTGAGAAACTCGTTCTATCATGAGCGAGAAAGTGGGTGAAGCACGAGGCGGCGGTCCAAGTCCGAAACTCGTATTGAAGAGGTACAACGACCCAATGGAGACTCCCGCCCCGGTTGCCAGTCAAAATCACTTTCTGGCCCGTCCGCGGTCAATGCTGGATCGTTTCGTTCACAACGAGGCATCCGGCTCGGTCCTTCTCTTTGGAGCCACCGTTGCCGCTCTCGTGTGGGCGAACTCGCCGTGGAGCGCATCCTATTTTGCGCTGTGGAAGCTTCCCCTGCAGTTGGGTCGCCGCCCTCTTCTCTCCATGGACTTGCATCACTGGATCGATGACGGATTGATGGCATTGTTTTTTCTCGTCGTTGGACTTGAAATCAAGCGTGAGATCGTAAAGGGCGAACTGTCCTCCTTTCGCCAGGCGGCCCTTCCTCTTGTGGCAGCGCTGGGCGGCATGATCCTTCCGGCCCTTCTCTATTTCGCATTGAATCGATCGGGGTTGGGCGCGCGCGGGTGGGGAATCCCCATGGCAACGGACATCGGCTTCGCCATGGGTGTTCTCGCGTTACTCGGCAAGCGCATACCTTCCAGCCTGCGTGTATTCATGCTTGCGCTGGCCATCGTCGACGATGTCGGAGCGATCCTCGTGATTGCATTCTTTTATACTCCGGCGATTTCTCTCCCGGCACTGGCGGCAGCGGGCGGTTTGCTGGCGCTCCTCGTAGTGCTTGCAATGCGTCGGGTTCCTATTTCCGTCTACGCGATCGCGGGCCTTTTCTTTTGGGCGGCGGTTCTGCGTTCCGGGGTGCATGCAACAATTGCCGGTGTGATTCTGGGGCTGATCGCGCCGATCAAGCCAAAATTCCGACCCGAGGCGCTAGCGGAGAGCGCGGAACTTCTCCTGAAAGATTTTCAGGCCCAGATCTTGAGTCAAAAAAAATCATCGGCCGAAGCCACGCTCACTTCACTAGGCCAACTTCTCCGCGGCACCGATTCGATTGCCGAGCGCTTGGAAAGAACTCTCCATCCATGGGTCTGCTTCTTCGTGCTTCCGTTATTCGCTCTAGCGAGCGCGGGGGTCCCACTGTCCATCGAACAACTCAGGCCCGCATTTTCGAGCCCCATCGCGCTGGGTGTGTTTCTCGGGCTGGTCGTCGGGAAGGCAGTGGGAGTAACAGCGTTTTCGTTTCTGGCTGTGAAATCGAAAGTCGCTGCGATGGCCGACGGTTTGACGTGGGCAGGAATTAGCGGAGTCGGGATTCTAGCGGGCGTCGGATTTACGGTCGCTCTGTTTATCAGCGGCCTCTCTTTCGCGGACGAAACCTTGATTTCCACCGCAAAGGTCGCAGTTCTCGCGGCCTCCTTGGCCGCTGGCACGATCGGTTACTTCTATCTCCGCTTCTCGCTCAGAGGCAGCTCTGAAAGAACGTAAGCAAAATGGTCGCGCGCCAACTGTATGTTCTGACAATTGAACCGTTACCGTTCGCTTGGATATGCTGCTCTGCTTTCTGGATTCGAATTCTTGCCCATCATGCGCCTCCGTTTCTTGCTGACAGCATTCATTTCGTTCGCGGCAGCGGCTGCGCAACTCACCGCGCAGGATTTGGCGCCGCGCGCATACGTGATAACTCCAGTACACTCCAACGCAGTCACGGTCACCTGGGCCTACTTCAACGGAGGCGTGGACTTTAATGGCACCGTACCTATCGCCAACGCCACTGGAACCTACTATGTTCCGATTCTCGCTTACTATCACTCGCTGAATTTCTTCGGACGCTCGGCGAACGTCACCGCCTCGTTGCCCTACGGCGTCGGAAATTTTAAGGGTGACGTCTCGGGGCAAACTCGAGCCATATACCGCTCGGGTCTGCTCGATTCCACCTTTCGTTTTTCCGTGAATTTGCTAGGCGGCCGGGCCATGCAAGCGCAAGAGATGGCAAGATGGAAGCAAAAGAGATTGTTAGGAGTAAGCCTGAAGGTAGTGGCGCCGACTGGCCAGTACGATGCCACAAAACTTGTAAATTGGGGTGGCAACCGGTGGGCTTTTAAGCCGGAGATTGGCTATTCCCAACTGTGGGGCCACTGGATGCTCGACGGCTATGCCGGAGTCTGGTTTTACACCAGGAACCCAGCGTCGTTCGATGGACCAGTCGTCGCGGCACAGACGGAGGCCCCCATAGGCGCTTTCGAAGGCCATCTTAGCTACGACGTAAAACCGCGCTTGTGGGTATCTGTGGACGGAAATTTCTGGGCCGGTGGCATCACCAGCTTAAGCGGCATAAGGAATTTGCAGACCAAGCAAACCGGCTCGCGAATTGGGGCAACTGCTTCCGTCCCGATCAACAAACATCAATCCATTAAAGCCAGCTATAGCGATGGCACATATGTGCGATTCGGCGGAAATTATCAAAACGTGTCGATAGCCTGGCAGTACTCTTGGATAGGCTGGCCGAAATAAGGTTTAGTGAAGTCCACGCACGCGTTGCCCGAAAAGGAGGGATTCGCCGAAGATTAATCCCAGTACGAGGTCATTCTTCTCCGAAACGTACGGCAGAGAACCGAAGGGTGACGCCTTTCCCCGTAGAATCGCCATCCAAATGCAAAAAAACCTCAACTCGATGGACTCATCTGACTGAGATCACATCTGCAAAACGTTAGCTCATCTGCATACGATTGCGCGTATTCTTGCCGAGGAAGGAGCTCAAGCATCTCGGGCCAATGAATCCTTGGCACGCATCGCCTCGAATTCACAGAAGGCAACATCGGAGAAATAGACACTGCTGACGGAATACATTTGGGTTTCACGAATTTCAAAGCATCCGATGGGGTCGCACTGAGGATCCTGTACTGGGACTTCGTTTCACGCGGTCCAAGAGCGCACTTTTTCGAAACAGCTGGAACGTTAAACCGCTTCAGCTTAATCGCAGTTGATTGGCTCCATCCACACTCGATGCCAAGATCGGATTTCCTTGCGTGAGATCTGTGCACCGCAGCGTGGTACACAACGGGGAATAGCTTAAGATATTTATTGCGGCGGTCAATAGAGGGCGGCGCTCACGATCACATCACATATTGCTCCCGGCCCGCGCGGCGATTGGCTCGTGGGCAATCTGCGGGCGTTTCGGCGCGACGTTCTCGGCCTGCTGCTGGAAAGCTCGAAACAATACGGCGACGTCGTTCGATTTCACATCGGCCCGTTCGTTGTGCATCTGCTGAATCATCCCGACCACATTGAACACGTGTTGCAATCCCACGCGCGCAACTACGATAAGGCCACGCGCAGCTCCGCCAAGATTCGCGCGATCTCGGGCGACAGCCTGCTCACGAGCAACGGTGAACTCTGGCAGCGCCAGCGCCGGTTGATGCAGCCGTCGTTCCATCGTCACAGCATCGCGAGCCTGGCCGGCCAGATGACTGGCTTGACGGCAGCGACGTTAGCCCGGTGGCAAGCGAACATTGCGAATGGCGAGCCGCTGGATATCGCGTCGGAGATGATGCGACTCACGTTCGCGATCGTCGGGACGACGCTGCTGGGAGCGGACGTCGGCGAAGACTCGAGCACCGTCGAGAGCGCGATGGAAACGATACTGACCCACACCTTCCAACGCTGGGGAAACATCATCGATCTGCCGGCGTTCGTTCCTACGCCCCAGAACCTCCGATTCCGCCGCGCGATGCAAACGCTGGACCAGATCGTGTACCGCATCATTGCCGAGCATCGCTCCAGGAAGGACGCGAACACCGACTTGCTTGGAATGCTGCTCGATGTGCGCGACGAAGAAACCGGAGCGGGCCTCGGCGACACGGAGCTGCGCAACGAGGCCATCACGTTGCTGCTGGCGGGGCACGAAACCACGGCCAACGCGCTTGCCTGGACGTTTTATCTGCTGTCGCAAAACTCCGACGCCGAGCGGCAACTCCAGGCTGAGGTGTCCACTGTGCTCGGCAAGTCTGTGCCGACGGTCGAGAATCTGCCGCAACTCAAATTCACCACGATGGTGATTCAGGAAGCGATGCGATTGTATCCGCCTATCTGGGCCATCGAACGTCGCGCCATTGCCGACGATACGATTGGAGGATTCCACATTCCCGCCGGTTCGAGCATTGTGATCAGCCCGTACGCACTGCATCGGAATGAAAGCTTTTGGCCGGACGCGAAACGATTCGATCCCACTCGATTCGCCACTCGGCCGCGAGCCTACATTCCGTTCGGAAGCGGGCCGCGGTTCTGCATCGGCAGCGAGTTCGCGATGATGGAGGCGCGATTGATTGTCCCGATGGTGATTCAGAGTTGCCATCTCGAACTCGTGCCGGGCCACCCAGTAGCGCCGCAGCCGAGCATAACCCTTCGGCCGAAGAACGGCCTGCGCATGGCAGTTCGGCCGTCCACTTGATGTGAGCTCGTAGGACGTAAGTCCCATCACTGTTTGCCTGCGTTCCTGAGCTCCCGGGCCAACGCGACGTAATCGACTTTTGCATTGTGGCGCTTGTCCACTGGGACTCGTTCCAGACGTACGACTTGATCCAACTGCGCCCAGGAAAGCGATTTCCTGATCGCCTCGAGGGACAATGTTTTTTCCCCCTCGATGGCAAGCACGCGGCGCCCCGCAACAGCAGCTAACGCGGCTCGCCGGACCGCCGCAGCCTGCATCGCCGCGCATTCCACGGCGAAAGGATACAGCGTTCCGCGTTCGTCCTGGATTTTGCCGTTGCATCGCCCCAGCAGCCAAAGCCGCCCAGATATGTCCAAATATCCTAGATCCCCGGTCCGATGCCAGCGCGCTCCATCCACTTCGAACTTTGTTTCAGCATCGCCCTCTCCGTTGAGATAGCCGCGCAGTACGTGGCCGCCGGAAACAACGATTTCGCCGGGCTCTCCGACGGACGTCATAAGCCGCTCGAAGGCCGCCGGATCGAGCGCCGGAATCGGCGTGCCCCATGCGTCGCGAATCACCCGCAGCGAAATCGACGAGACGGGGCGGCCCGCGAGGAGCCCTTTGCCTTGCTCCATCGCGTCGAAGTCCTCCTTCGCGATGTCTGGCAGCGCAATCTCGGCCATGGGCTCGGCTTCGGTCGAGCCGTAGACAGCCCAAACCCTGGCCTGCGGGCAAAACTGCTTCGCCTTGCGCAGCAGCCCGGGAAAAACCGGCGCGCCGCCGATAAAGATGCTCGATAAGGACGAAAGCGTCGCGCCACTCGATTCGCATCCGTCTAGCAGCCGCGATAGCAAGGCTGGCGACGCAGCGGTCGTCTGAATTTTGTGCCGCTCGATTTGCGCGAGTACCGGCCGTGCAACGATCTTGCCGGGCGCGCGCAGGTCCGCATCGGGTAGCACGCTCGTGACGCCCGATGCGAGATTCGCGAGGACAAAGATCGGCAGCGTCGTTAAATCGCGCGTGCCCGCCTGCAGACCCAGACTGGCTTCAAGCGCGTGATGCTGCGCCACAAGGAAACCGTGGCTCCGCATTGCCGCTTTGGGCTGATCCGTGCTTCCGCTCGTAAACGTCACCAATGCAGGCGCGTCCGAAGAGAGCGAAACGATCTCGCGTACTGATATGGAGCCCACGCCGAAATTCAACCGCTGTGCGCCGGGAAACCAGCCCGAGCAGAACGCCTTCGGCACGCGACGGAGCGACGGCATGGTCCACCGCAGGAGCTGCGCTCGCGGGCTGCCGAAAAATGCTTTTGGCGGAAAAATCGCGCAGCAGCGCTCGACGTGTTCTCGTCCAGCGGAAGGATCCAAAAAGATCGCCACGCCTCCCAGTCGGAACAGCGCGATGAGAACCACGTAGAGCTCGGCGGCCACGGGGTGCAGAAGCAGCATGCCATCGCCCGGCTTTAGCCCCGCACTCGTGAGCTCGTTGGCAATGCTGGCCGTCGCACTTTCCAGTTCGCGAAAACTGTACGAGCGGTCGCGTTTTCGGTGCACATCAACGATGGCCGCGTTGTCGCCCAGCTCCGAAGCACGCCGCAAAAGGATCTCGGCGATATTCATTTCGCCAGTTCCTTGGAATAGAGCGTGTATTTGCGCATGATCGCGGCGTAGTGGCGGCTGATATTGAGTGAAATGTTGTCCTCGAACATCAACGCATGGATGCAGCGGCGGAAGCCCATTTCGTGCCCCAGCTGCTGGGCGCGCGCCACCAACAGCGTGCCCAGGCCGCGAATCTCCGGGCGCGGAAGAATGGACACCGTCTTGATGATGAACGTGTCCACCTCGAGACCTCGGGCCTTCGGCGCGAGATCAGGAATAGCGAACAGGTAGCCCACGCACTCGCTCGCCCTCTCGGCAATGAGCACGAGCTCAGGACGCACCACCGAAAACAATGGCTCGTACATGGCGACGAACTCCGCCTCGGGAATCTCCGTGTACAGGAAGTTTTGGCGGAATGAGACTTGGCTGACACTGTAGATCTTTTGCATTTCGTGCCGGAGGTCGGCATTCGCCGAACGGATCGCGACTCCTGCATCGGCCATTCTCTTTTCAACCGCCGCCATGCGCGGATCGAGACGCGACAAGTCGGTATTGAGCGCCGAAAAGTAGGATGCCAGCGATGAAAAGCCCGCCCTTTCGAATTGCTGCGGCCACTCCGGAGGATTCGTCGGCTCGAGGAAGAACGGCGCCTGCTCACCGCGTTCCGTCACGAAGCGGTAGCTGCGCCAGGTGTTGCCGTTCATGGGGCCCACGGCCAGCGTGCATCCGGCCAGACGCAACCGTTCCTGCGCCGCAGCTAAGACTGCAGCGGCCGCGCCGTCCTCTGCGGCGGCGTAGTGGCCGATCACCCCGAGGTGGTGCTGTCCGTATGCCGGGACGTGATTCCACCAGAGTGAACATCGCGCCCGCACGTCACCGCTCTCCGACACCGCGCACAGGTGCACATCCGCGTGCTGGGCGTTGAAGTCCGCGGATTTGAAGCGCGGCAGCGATTCCGCTTGAACCAACGCATCGATTTCAGAAGCATTCGAGCACTGAATGACTCGCATCTTTAGAATATCCTGCTCGCTAGAGTTGCCAGCAACACGATGGCAGCCTGCCGCAGCCAGCGGGCGCCACTCGCCGGATAAATGCCATCCCTGCGCGGTTCAAGCAGGTAGAACGCTGCGAACGCGATAGCGCAGATCAGCAAGGCAGCGGCGCTTTGCACCAGCGACGAGCGCGAAGCGCCCCGAATCAGCAAGTACGGTGCAAACATCAACGCCCATGAAATCAGCACGCATGCAACCATTACACGTCGAGCGAATGAGTACCGGGGATAGAGCAGATTCCACGCAACCAGAGCAAGGTTGATGGCGAATGCGAGCGTGTAGGGAAATAACAATCCGGGTTGCTGCCAGACGCGGAACAGAAAAAGCCACAGCAGGCCCGCGGAGGCGATGCTTAGGACCGCATGGACATTATGCGTGCGATCCGACGCAGTGATCTTTCCCGGGAAAAACGCGGTATACGCGAGCAGCAAGGTGGCTGGCGGTATCAGCCATTGCCATCCTCCGAGCGCCCACGAAACGTAGAGCACCAGAGCCGCCGCCAGCAGCGCGCTGCCCTGCAGCGTGGTTTTGCGGGCGTAGGCGGTCACAAAAATCACCAGCGCCGCGGCCACGCGAAAGCGGTCCCACAGTTGCGCGACGGACATCACCAAATACAACCGCAGCAAGATAAATACACCGAGCGGGATGAAGATGTTGTCCAGCCCCCGCCAGGCAATCGCCTCGAGCAGCATCACGATTACGGCAATGTCGAGCGAAATCAGCAACGTCTCGATGCGCCCGGCATCCGAAAAAACTACCAGAGCCACGTTGACGCTGAAGTATGCGACGGAGAAGAACGCGATGGAGCCTTCAATAGTTTTCGTGGCCCCGGTCGTGCCGTATCCGTGCTTCCCGTATTCGGCGCCCGTAAGCGCGGCGACGGTGTCCGCCAGAGTGAGCACAACCAGGGGAACGGCGTAGAGCAGTTTGCTGCCGTTCGCGAGCTGATACAGCAGCGCGACCGACAACGGAAAGTAGATTTCTCCCCAGGACTCGCGCGCCACATCATCCAGCACGCCCGACAAACGACCGCGGATCATTGGCACATACCGCATCGCGAGCAGCAGCGCGATTGAGGCTCCGCAGATGATGAAAATCGGGATGCGGCTTGAGAATATCCATGGAAGACTGATCGAAATCAGGCCGGTTCCCAGGTGCGCCAGCTTGCGCAGCCACTCACCTTCTGCTCCGGTCCACTTGCGATAGAGCCGCAGCAGAAACAGCATCCCAAGCGCGCACGCCAGCACCACGGCCATCGCCACGATGTCGTGCGCGCTCATACCACTTCCTCCACGACCAAGGCGCTATAAAAGAAAGCCTGATCGCGAGCGAATAATTTCGAGCTCAATTCGGCGAGAGGCCGCAAGGACATGGCAAGCGAATCGGGGCGGCGGCGCGGCGCCAGCATATTCCAATATGCCAGCCGCGCTCCAGGCCGCGCGCTCGATACGATCAGCTTCAAGAGCTGTTCGTAAGCAGACGGCGACATGTATTCAAAAATATCGCTCAGGTTGAAGCAATCGAATTTCCGATCCTGGCCAAGTGATTCCTCGAGCGAGCCGCAACGCCATTCCAGGCGATCGAGATTGCGGCGGATCGGTTCAAAGCTCTCCTCTCGCAGGGCAGCGGGGAGCGCGCCGTCATAACGCCCAGTCAGTATCCAATGAATGTACGGATTTGCCGCTGGATCCAACTCCGTGAGCGCGTATTCCGTCCTCTTGAGTATCCGCTCGGAGACGCTGCCCTCCACGTATCGAAAAAACTCCGGGTCGCGCCCAAGCAAGCCCATGAGTTTCCGGGAAAAGAACATGCGGAACATGAGCCGCCAGCGCCAGTTGTTCCACCTGTTGCGATAAAACGAGCGCCGCTCGTCGCCGGATTTTGAACGCAGAAGTTCCCCGACGGCGTCGCGCGAATGCACCAGCGGCAAAACTCGTTCACGAAACATGCGGAAGTAGTGCTCGAATTTACCCACCGAACCAATGCCGGCCGCGATCAAGCTCGGTCGCTCGTCCCAGAACCCGCGAACGCCGGATGAGAGACGTTTGCGGCAGGCCTCGTAAAGCCGGGGGCGCGCGTCGCTATCCACGCATCCGATGAGTTCGAGCAGTTCGCCGTGTTGCAGTGTGCGATAGGCGGCTACCCTCAGTTCCAGGCAGGCCAGCTGCGCGGGACTGAGGTCCAGTGCGAGCACGCTTTCCGGATCGCGCGACAGCAAGGCGAGAGTGTTGTCTCCCGCCGACGCGATCGAGAGGCAACGCTTTCCCGGGCCCGGTTCGAGCGCGGAAAGCAGCACATCGGCATCTTCCCAGCATTGGGCGTAACGAATACCCGAGAAATCGGCGCGCCCTGCCGCCTCGCTACGCATCCGCTTGCCCTGCAGCCAGGCGGCGGACGATTCCGGCGGCGCCGTCGAGTTCGACTTCGTCTCCATCGCGGAGCCAATCGAGGAGTCCCGGAATCGATATCACGGCCGGAATCCCGAGCTCGCGCGCGACGATCGCCGAATGCGAGAGCAGGCTACCGCGCTCCACCAGCAGACCGCGCGCCGAGGGAAACAGCATGATCCAACCGGGATCGGTGTGATCGGCGACGAGGATGCATCCCGCCGTCAACTGCGCATGCTTTGGATCCCGCACGACGCGAGCAATGCCGCGCACGACTCCAGGGCAGCACCCCAGGCCGCTTCTTTCTTCGCCGCCGCGTGTGATTCCTTCGCTTGGTTTGCTCGAACGATACGTTTGCGCGTGATAGACGGGCCCTCGGGTCTCGAAGCGTTCCGCCGGAGCCGGGCCGTTTTTGTACGCGTCGAATTCCTGTTTCCTCACGGCTACGAGAGAGCGCAGGTCGGCGGTGGTTGCCGTGCCGTCGTTGAACGCGAGTATCTCGCGCACTTCCAGATAAAAGACGTCGCGAGCGTCGTCCAGGCGCCCCATGGCCTGCAATCGCCGGCCGGCCTCAAGAAAGAGCCGACGAATGGTGCCAAACAATCGCGTGCGCTCGAAGCGGAGATTCTCCCGATTGCTCACCCGCTTGCGGGCCTGGCGCAGCACCCAGAATAATATCTGACGTCGAACCGGCGAACTCGAGAGCGCCGCCTTCATCTTGTCCTCGGCTTGACGCGCGGACGGGATCTCCGCCGTCGGAGCCGGATGCGAAATCGAAGCAGCGCGCGCCACCTCGCCGATGTTCCTCAGCAGCACCAGAGGATCTTCGTGAAGTGTCTCGCTTTCAAGCTTCAACTCTTCGAGGCAACGATCGCCGAACTTCGCCAGGTAAGCATCGTACATCGCCGAGAAATCGGGATATTGGCGCACCACGCGGACTGCAACAGCCACCGGAGCTTCGCGCAGAGCAGCCACAAGCGCGGGGTGCGCGGCCGCCACTTGAGCCATTTCGCGAACCCGCGCCGCAGGTTCAAGGCTGATGATATTGCTCTGGCCACGAATCGCGTCGTTCGCCAGCATGCCGTTGGCGTCGCCGCACCAGCGTTCCGCCAGCTTGCGGAAAACGCCATGGAATATCATGGCGAAGAAATCGTTCACCAACGGCGCGTCCCAACGAGAAAGCAACTGCGCCTCGAGTTTGTAATAGTGTGCCGCGAGTTCATCGAGGCGCATATCCTCAAAGCTCGTCTCGGGCGCAGCCAGCGCCTCGTTCAGCCGGACGTAGAACTTTTCGATCTGGCGGTCCAACGTGATGTAATTTCTCGCCAGGCCGAACAGCATGCCGACGCTACGCAACGCGTCGAGGATTCTATCCGTCGTGCTGGCCTCGCCCAACTCGCGGACAATCTCGTCCGGAAGGCTCTCGCGCACTCCCATCATTTGTTCCATCAAGCGGCGATTCACAGTGAATCCTGGCAGCAGAGCCAGCACGCGATACCAATTCAGCAGGTTGTAGTAGACGCGGCCCCGAATCAGACCGAGCATGTGGCTAAAAGTGTGCTCGTTGCTCGCGATCCTGGTTTTGGGAACCCGCATGATGACGCAGAACTGCCGATACACACCTTCATAGATGGAACGCGCGAAAGAGAATGTCAGCGGAGTTGTCACGCCGTTGTAGCTTTCGGTGATGTTGCTGTTGTCCCAGAGATTGAGCGCGCCTTCGGGATCGGCAAGCTCGGCGATCGTTGTGATCGGGCGCGACTGCAAGAGAAATAGCTGGTCGCCCTCGATGGCCCATTCGATGTCCTGTGGACGCCCAAAAGCGCGGGCGGCGCGGCGTGCAAGGTCCGCGACCGCAACGGCTTGTGCGTCACTGAGCGCGGGCTTCAAACTTTTGGCATCGCTCAAGGTAATCGCGGAAACGCCTTCGTCCGCCGCAGGATCGAAGACGTGAGAAATGTTTTTCGGCACGATCGTTCGCTCAACGATCACGCCACGACGATCGACTTTGAAGACGTCCGCTGCCGCTTCGCCGCCGACAAGCGCCGTCCCCAGGCCCGGCACCGCCGAAACCACAGCCAGCGAACGCCGCCCGCTTACCGGGTCGGCGCTGAACGCCACGCCCGAAACTTCCGCGTTTACCATTTTCTGAACGAGCACGGCTGGAGCCATCAACGACGACGAGCCCCCCAACCCATGCTGGCGACGGTATTCGAGAATCCGGTCGTTGAAACCCGATCGCCACACAGCCGAAATTTTTCCGCTGATTCCTTCGGGCTCGACGAACAGAAACGTATCGAATTGCCCCGCAAACGAAAGCTGGGACCCGTCCTCATCAACTGCAGACGACCGCACTGCGAAGCGGCTGCCGTTGCAGCATAAATCCCGCAGCCCTTCCGCCACTTCGCGCAGGATTTCATCCGATGGCTTCAGCGTGAGGAGTTCCGACTTCGTCCATTCAGTACGCTCGGATGCCAGCGCATCCGCTTGCTCGCGAGTGAGACTTGCGGTGAACGCTGACGGCGCAACCACAAACCAGGGAGGGATGGGCAAGCCAGCTTGCTCCAACCGTAGCAACGCGAGCGCCTTGCCGCCAAGCTCCCGGAGTCCACCCTCGCGAAAGACGAAACGGCTCATGCCCAACCCCACTGCCGCAAAATCATCGGTACGAAGCCCAGGCTGAGATACATCAGCAGGCTCCAGACACCCGCCATCGCCTCGACAAATCGGCCGCGTTTGGCCACGGTGCCCCGAAGAAAGAACGCCGCAACGAGCACGGCTACAAAAAACAGGCCCAACAATAGAATAAGGATAGGACGAGCAAAGCCGATTCCGCGCGCGGCTACGTAGGCAAAGGCGGCCGTGCAAGCCATCATTCCAAGCCAGGCGACGACCGCAGTCCCGCGCCCCCACAGAAAGCTGTACGTCTCCACACCGGTTTCTTCGTCCTGTGGCGACCGAATCTTCCTTCCGATTTCAATCACCATGCCGTTGAAAAAGCTGACGAGCAGAAACCACAACAGGCCGTGCGGCGGCTTGGAGAGCCCCGCGGGAACCCAGTCGCAGGAGGTCGTGTAGAGGTCAACCAAAGGCATGATCGCCATGTGTGTGACCATGTATGTGATCGGTCTCGCCTTCAGCCAGCGTCGCGCGAAAAACTCCTTGCTCATCAGCAGCAGGTAAGTCCACGTCACCAGCAGTAACACGATCAATCGGGGTGCCAGCCAAAGCGCGAGCGCAAGCTGCGTCGCAATACAGCCCGCCCAAACCCAGCCCAGATCTTTCAGCTTCACCAGGCCGCGGGGCACGGGACGATAGGGCCGATAGCGCGAGTCTTCCTCGAAGTCCTTGAACTCGTCCGCAAGGCGAAGCTGCAAGAAAAATAGAAACGAGCTCGCAAACGCCACAACGCACGGTTTCCACCCCGGAAGGTGATGAGCACCGCGAATCAAAGCTGAATAGCTGACCGCGGAAAGGCTGAAGGCCGCAATGATAGGCGTGTGCGCCAAGATAGGAAACCGCTCGCGCTGGTAGATCCACCAGCGGTTAACCATTGTCGGAATTTTGTAGGGCCTGCCGGCCGCGCGCCAGTTTCTGGTGTGCGCGGGAAAATTCGTTGGCGCAGATTGCCGAGGTTAGCGAAATTTCGCCCGCCAGCGCCAGCGCTCCGCACACTTCCGCCAATGCCCGCGCGTGCCCGGCGCCGGCTAGCCCCATGATCTCCAGACACGCGTGCTGTGTGGGAAGCGCAGTGCCTCCTCCGACCGTGCCCACCATGATGCTGGGCAGCGTGACGCTGGCATAGAGATCGCCCTGTGGATCCAGCTCCATTCGCGTCACTCCCACCGCCGACTCGGCGACGCAAGCCGGATCCTGCCCGCACGCGATGTACAACGCGGCCAGCGCGTTCGCGAAGTGCCCCTGCACGCCGATGCTGCCGCTCTGAATCGCGCCAATTGCGGACATCTTCCAGTATTTCTCCAGCTGTTTCGGAGCCGTGTGCAGCCGATGCTCCAGCAATTCCGCTGGCAGAGTGACCTCGGCGCTCACCTTTTTCCCCCGGACTGTGGTGAACGAGTGCGCCGTCGCTTTCTTATCGCCGGAGAAATTCGCCTCCACGAAACTGTATTCCGGCTTCAGGGGAGAATTCTCGCGAATGTAATTGCAGACAGCCTGCGCCGCGATGGTCGCCATGTTTTGGCCCGAGGCATCGCCGGTGGTGAATTCGAGCAAGAGATACACGTGATTGCCCTCGACGGCCACGCCGAGGTCCGCGAGTTCGGCGTGCGCGCTGGTTTGGGCAGCGGCGGTTTTTAGCTCGTTGCTGTGGTCGATGCACCAGACGGAAAACAGCCCGGCGCTTACGAGGCTGCGAAAGGCGAATCCCGGCGTGCGGCTCACGCCTTCATTCAACAGCACGCTCACGCACCCGCCCGCTTCGGTGATCACTTGCGCTCCCCGCGAATACGAAGCAACCAGTGCCGCCTCGGTAGTCGCCAGAGGAACGTAATAATCGCCCGAGGCGAACATCCCCCGCACCCGCAACGGACCGGCAATTCCCACAGGGAGTTTGACTGCCCCGACACAGTTTTCGATGTGATTCTGATACGACGCGAGCTCGGATTCAGCGTCCGCCGGCAGCAGCGCGCGCCGGCCCTCTGCCGAGTGCGGGATCATCTCCCAGCGTTTGTTTATCGCGGAAAGCGACACAGAACTTCCGCCCGGAATTCGTGGCGCATGTTCCGGCGACGGAGCGGAAAGCGATTGCGCCACCTCCAGCGCGGACTTGTGCTCGAGAAGACGCTTCAGGAATTTGGCAACTCGCTCTTCGCTGCTCGCCACCTGTCTCTCCCAAGACGCCGGAACAGGGTTCCAGCGCGCATCCAGCACGGACAGCGGGTTTAGCTACAGCATATCGGGAGTTAGCGCGCGACGCGCTTAAAACCTGACGCGGAGCACTGCATGAGTAACCAGCTCGCCTGCGTGATTTTTCAAACGGAATCATCATCCGCGCAATCTGTAGGTGCGTTAGCAGTTAAGCTGAAGCGATCATCCTATTCCCGTCCAACTTCAACCCGATTGCGAAGGTTGGTAGCACCGCGCGATTCGGCGTAAAGCGACTGCAGATCCGGCACCGAGGTGACTTGCCAGCTTTGTAGCAAAGCAGGCGCAGCGTATGGAATTGACAACATTGCAGGAACGTCAAACGTCTGCGGCACGGTTAGAGCCCCTGCGTGGTGAGCAGGGGCTTGCAACGCAGCTGCATTGTCCGTTGTGCTTTTCAATTTCCGCCAATACTCGTAAGTCAAGTCCCTGAAACTCGAACTCGAGTGCCCTGTCACGGCAATATCTCCAACCGCAGGTTCCCAGAGACGGTCTTCTGGAGAGTGAGCCGTTTTCACTTGACAAGAATCTGTCGTCTCGGTTTATAAGGGAGCCGCGCGAGCCGAAACGATTCGCACGGTGAAAGGAGGCGACCCAATGCTGCGTCTGCTGATGTTGGCTTCTGTCGTTGCGTATTTGACATTGCCGGCGGCCTCCGCTCAAACGACGGACGCTGGCTTTCCCGCTGAGTTGTCGCCCTCGCTGGCAGCCAGTGCCAAGGCGATGCACGCGATGATTCGCCGAAATCTAGCGGAAGCGGCAGAGAACATGCCTGCGGATGAATACGCCTTTCGACCGACGCCGCAGGTCCGGACCTTCGGTCAGATTATGGGTCACGTGGTCAATGCGAACTTCTTCTTCTGTTCGCAAGCTGCGGGCGAAAAGTCGCTGGCAACCGCTGACTACGAGCAAGTCACTGACAAGGCCGCACTCGTTAAGGCGTTGAACGATTCGCTCATCTATTGCGATCGGGTGTACGCAGCGACCACCGACGCTAACTTCACTCGGCCGATGCGGATTGCGCACGTGGTTGGTACGGGGTCGACGAATACCGTTCGAGGCGCCGTGCTGATGTACAACATCGCACACAATAACGAGCACTACGGCAACTTGGCCGTGTACATGCGCTTGAAGGGCCATGTTCCGCCCTCAACAGCTCGGCTCCAGCAGCCATAGAATTAGTGACGCTTGGTAAGTCGTCCGGTTCAACCGGTCGGTGATCGGAAACTGACCGGCTGCGGAGGTCTGAGCTGGAGGACCGCGTTTGCTTGATCTGCCGGGGCTAGGCTGGCGCGTACGTTTTGCGGCAAACGCATCCACTCGCTCTTCCCGCCAGCTCTTGTCGTAAACATTCTGGGTCACGTCGATATTCGCGTGACCCAGAATGTCCCGTACCTCATCCGGCCTTGCGCCTTCGCGCAGCGTCTGCCTGGAATACACGGCGCGGAAGCTCCGAAAATGCCCATTAACGCTGGAATCGGCCGGGTCCGAGTCTCTGCAAAGAGTGGTTGCAAGCATTCGCGGGCAAAACAACGGATTGCGGGTGTGTACGTGCGAAATCTGCCATCGAAGCGCCCTCTCTGCGTCCCTGCACAGGGGTCAGAAGAAAGGCGTGGATGGTTCCCTTATAAGGCCCGCTTTGCACCGTTCCCATGCCCGAGATTTGTCCACTATCATTGATATTGCTAGCCGAGATTATGAACAGGTTGGAATCCTCGGGAATTAGCGAGTTAAGGTCGGTCATCACACCATCCTGCCAGAGGAATCCGTGGGACCAGCTGAAACTGGAGTCAAAGTTGTTTCCCACCACTTGGCCCCGGTCGTTGATGCCGGTGGCAAATGCGGCAAAATCTCCCGGCAGAACGCCAAGGCTTGTGACTGCGCCGTCGGCGCCGCCCAGCCAAGCCGCGGCATAGAAGGTCGTGCCGTCCGCACTGCCGACTTGTCCGGCGATTTGGCCGCGGTTGTTGATGGCATAGCCGAAATTGGAACCTGTAGCTCCGAGATCCTGAAGCACGAAGGCAGTCTTATCTTTCCACATTACGGCATGAATTGCCGCGGTGCAGCTTCCCGAGTAGCCGACCGCTTGACCTCGATCGTTAATCCCCCATGCGACACCGTCTACATCGCTACCCAATAGAGGAAGAGCTTCGGCGCTGCCTCTTTCCCACAACGCCGGCAACGTAATCCGATTGTTGGTTGTGCCGACTGGGCATGTGGGGTCCACGGGACCGCTTTCGGCATATCCGGCGACTTCTCCCCGGTTATTGATGGCGCTGGCCTGCCCATTATTTCCGCCGAGCGTCGGAAGAGCGCTCATTTGGCCGAATCGCCAAAGAAACGGAACGCAAATAAGGTGTGTGCCGAAGCCGCAAATGTCTTCTCCGTTCGGATCTAGTTCAGCTGTCTCAGACTGACCAACGGCTTCCCCGGAATCATTGATCCCGCCCCAGTTAATCCAACTGTTGGCCCCGGGTTTTCCAAGCGTGCCCAGGTCGATGTTGAATCCGTAGATGCTTATCACCGCGCGGCCCCTTGCAACCGACGTAAACAAATTATTCTCGGGAGGGTTCACGGTGCCATCCATGTTCTCAGTCCAGCCCTGATTATTGAGGCCCATGGCCATGCTGAAGTTGTCCTTGCTGTTGTTAATGCCCAGAT
>Ga0070733_10000332_pt1 | contig 39906 bp, 38 predicted proteins | sample Coa_R1_9_FD_66450 | JGI IMG/M metagenome (GOLD analysis project Ga0070733, IMG submission 66450) | Surface soil microbial communities from Centralia Pennsylvania, which are recovering from an underground coalmine fire - Coalmine... | ecosystem: Environmental > Terrestrial > Soil > Unclassified ... | reverse complement strand
GTATCCGGATAGGCTGCGCCGTGCCTGTGAAACACCACCGGCGCCAGGTATTCCAGGTTCACCTGGTGCACAATCCCCGTGTCCGGGGGCACCGCCCGGAAATCCTGAAACGCCGATTGACCCCAGCGTAGAAACGCATAGCGTTCGCGATTGCGTTGATATTCGAGCAAGGCATTCGCATCGAACGCATTCTTGGTGCCGAATTCGTCCACCTGCACCGAGTGATCGATGACCAGGTCGACGGGAATCAGCGGATTCGCCTTCTTCGGATCGGCGCCCATCTTTGCAAGCGCGTCGCGCATCGCGGCCAGGTCCACTACGCAAGGCACTCCCGTGAAATCCTGCAACAACACCCGCGCCGGACGAAAGTTGATCTCGCGAGCCGCGGCCTTCGGGTCCCAGGCGGCCACGTATTCGATGTCGCCGCGCTTAACAGTGGAGCCGTCCTCAAAACGCAGCAGGTTTTCGAGCAAAATCTTGATTGAAAAGGGGATCCGGTCCAGCTTTGTCAAGCCCGCCTTTTCCAGCGCCGCCAAGCGATGAATCTCGTAGGTCTGGCCGCCGGCGTGGAGTTTCCCGGCCGCCCCAAAAGAGTTCTGATTTGCCATCGGTACTCTTATTCTAACCGCTGCGAGATAATGGCCACAGCGGCAAAAGACCAGTAATGTTTAATGCCATCCGCGAGCAGATCGACACGGTCTTCAAGCGCGACCCCGCCGCGCGCAGCGCGCTGGAGATCTGGCTGTGCTACCCCGGCTTCCACGCCATTCTGCTGCATCGCGTGGCTCACCGCCTGTACATCGGCGGATGGTTCACGCTGGGGCGCGTGGTCAGCCAGTTTTCGCGCACTCTTACGGGCATTGAGATCCACCCCGGCGCGCGCATCGGCCGCCGCTTCTTTATCGATCACGGCATGGGCGTGGTGATTGGGGAAACCTCCGAGATCGGCGACGACGTTTTGCTGTACCAGGGCGTCACCCTCGGCGGCACCGGCAAGGACACAGGCAAGCGCCATCCCACCATCGGCGACGGCGTGGTGATTGGCACGGGTGCGAAAATTCTGGGCAACATTCGCATTGGCGATCACGCGAAAGTCGGCGCCGGTTCCGTGGTGGTGCGGCCCGTGCCGGATTATTCTACGGTCGTCGGCGTTCCCGGCCGGGTCGTGGGTGGCGCGGAGACCGATCCGCTCGAGCACGGCATGCTGCCCGATCCCGCTGGCCAGGCCATCGACGATCTGGCTCGGCGGATGGCCCAACTTGAATCTCTGATGAGGAGTCTGGCGGATGAAAAAACTACGACGAAGCATTAGCATTGTGCTCCTCACCGCCGGTCTTGCGGCCGCCAGCGATGTATCCTTCTATATCGCGCCCTGCACCGATCCCTCCACCGGCTGCGAGCCTGGCGACCTCGACTTGGCGCGCTGGGCTCTGCAATCCTGGCAAACGGCATCGCAGGGAGCCCCCACCGAGGCACGGCTGCACTTTGTGGAAACGAAGGACGAATCCAGCGCCTTGTTCCGCTTCGTCTGGGCCAGCCCCACCGGCGGCCTCTATGGCGAGACCGTCCCGATCGAAGTGCGCGGCAAACGCGGCGCGCAGATCTATATTGTCAACACCACGCGCGGCATCGCCGATCAGCTTCTCCGCGACACCATCGTCTACCTGACCTGTTTGCACGAGTCCGGCCACGCCCTCGGTCTCAGCCATACCGATCAGTTCCCCGACATCATGTATTATTTCGGCTTCGGCGGCGACATCGACGAATACTTCGGCCGCTATCGCCGCAAGCTTTCGACGCGTGACGACATTCGCAAGAACTCCGGACTCTCGGATGCGGATCGAAAACGCTTGCTCGCCCAGCTTTCAGGCCGGTGACACGGCGTAGGCGCAAACCGCATGGGAGCGCTGCGCTAAAATTGTGGACACACTCACCGTGCAACAAATTGGGCGTTACCAGATCATCGGGGAGTTGGGGCGGGGCGCAATGGGGATTGTCTACCGTGCGCAGGATCCCGCCATCGGCCGCACCATCGCGATCAAAAGTATCCGACTCAGCGAGCTCACCGAGGACGCCGAACGCGAACGGCTGAGGGAGCGCCTGTTCCGCGAGGCGCAATCCGCCGGCATGCTCTCCCACCCCGGCATCGTCACTATTTACGACATCGCCGAGGAAGGCGGCCTGGCTTATATCTTCATGGAATTCGTGAATGGGCCGCCGCTGGAGAAAATGCTTCTGGCCGCGCAGACACCCGATAAGGAGACGCTGCTTAGCATTTTCCGCCAGACCGCGGCCGCGCTGGACTACGCCCATAAGAAGGGTATCGTTCACCGCGACATCAAGCCCGCCAACATCATGATCCACGAGGATGGCACCGCCAAGATCACCGATTTCGGCGTGGCCAAGATTGTGTCGCAGCAGATGACGGTGGCGGGCACGATGATGGGAACGCCCAGTTACATGTCGCCGGAGCAGATCCAAGGCGGCGCGATCACCGGCCGCACCGACCAGTTCTCGCTCGCCGTGGTCGCGTACGAAGTGCTGACCGGCGAAAAGCCGTTCACGGCCGAATACCTTCCTACGCTGCTCTACCGCATTGTCCGCGAGCAGCCGCTGCCACCGCAACGGTTGAATACGACGCTTGGACCCGCGGTGGAATCCGTTCTGTTCAAAGCGCTCGCGAAGAATTCGGCGGACCGATACGAAACCTGTGCCGACTTCATCTCGGCTTTGGCCATCGCTTGCAATTCCACTCCGGGATGGATTCCCTTGCCGCGGGGCGCGAGCCAAAACATGCCTACCGGGGGATCCCAGGAGGGCCTCGCCGAAACCGTCGCCGATTTTCTTCCGGTAGCCGTTTTGGCCGAAGCCGTCACGGATGTCCCGACGGAAGAGGTGATCTCAGCACTCGAACCGGCGCCTCCCGAGCCCTCCAGCTTCCCGCCGCCTCCTACCGCAGCCGACTCTTCTCCCGGTGACTCTTCGCTGGGTGAGCCCGGTCTGCCTCCGGTCTGGGAGCCGCGCCGCCGCCAGCCCGATCGGGAGCCCAGCCATGCCGTGCGCTACGTTATGTTTGCGCTGCTGGCGTTTGCGCTGGTGGGCGCGGTTCTCGTTGTAGCCTATCGGCAATACGCCCCAACTCCCGCCCCGCTTGCGGCTACTCAGCCTGGCCCATCTGCCACAACCACGCCCGAGCCTCCACCGCCTCCTCCGCCCGAGCCAGCGCCGCCCGAGCCAACGGCGCCGGAGCCCGTGGTGCCGGAGCCCGCGGCGGAGCCGGCTCCTGCCCCCGTCGAAACCAAAACCAAGCCTAGTCCCGCGCCCAAATCGCCCCCCAGCCAGATGTACAAGCTTGCACCGGTCGCCACCGACGGCGTCTTTCAACTCACCGCCACGCCCGCCGGCGCTCTCGCCACTTTCGACAAGAACGCCGCCCTCAAGTGCGTCACGCCATGCAGCCTGACACTGCCGGTGGGCCGCCATACGTTCCTGGTCCAGTCACCTGGGTTTCGCGACGCGCAGAGAATTATCGATATTCCCCACGACACCGGGCTCATCGTCAACCTGGAGCGCATGTCCGGCATGCTAACCGTCAGCACTAACCCGCCGGGGCTGGCCATCGTGATTGACGGTCAGGAGCAGGCGCGCAAGTCCCCCGCGACGTTTGTGCTGTTGCCGGGTCCACATAATGTGGAGATCGTCAAGGGAACCGAGCGGCATTCCCTGGCGATTGAGATCCACGACGGCGCAACCATCGAACGCCACGTTGATCTACAGTGAGGAATCTTCAGTAACCCTCTGAATCTCGGCGAGTTCTCAGGCCGGCGCCAAAGCCAACTGGTGGCGAAGCGACTGCCGGATTCGGAGTAAACGCACGCGGATGCCTGTGGAGGTTATGCCTTCCACCTGCGCGATTTCTTCCGCGGAGTAGCCTTCCAGGCTCCGCTCCAGCAAGCGGCGATCCCGCCCCGTACACCGCTCCAGCAGCCGGTGCAATTCGATTTCCTCGAGGTTCATCATGTAGGGAGCCTCCACGCCGTCCATGGGCGTCACGACTCTAGCGCGAAACCTGGCACGGAACAGATTGCGCGCGATCGAGTTGACCCAAAAACCCACTAAGTCGGGGTCGCGGAGCTGATCGCGGAATTCCCAACCGCGCACCCAAGCGGCCTGCGCGATTTCCTCGGCTTCCTCAACAGCTGCGCCCCGCGAGAGCAGGAACCGGCGCGTTGCCGGAAATCCGGTCTCGAACGCCTTCGCGTAGTCATTCCTCTTCATCACGCCGCCCCGAGTGCAACTGCCGGGCCAGAGTCGAATTCTCCACAGGATCTATGGCTTAGCGAAAATGCTTCGTGCCCGGCCCTAGGGAAAAATTACACGATCCGGGACATTCGACCCTAATTTCCAAGGTCCGATCATCCGATAAACGAATAGAGTGAAACTCCTGTTTGTAATCGGGATTACGGCGGCACTGGCCGCCGGGGAGTCCCATCCTAGCTGGTGGACCTATGCCTCTCCAGAGGCCACTACTCTAGTCGGAATCCAATGGAACAACTTGCGACATTCGCCGTTTGCGGCGGCTATTGAAGCTGAACTCTCCAGCACCGGCGCGCTGGCCTTCCCCGATCTGGATTGCCTCAAGGAAGCTCGCGAGATTGTCATCTCTTCGCCGGCTTTGCTGGCGGCGGAAGCAGGCACTTTTCCCGCGGCGACGGTCAAGGATCAGGCCCAGCGGCAGGGGCTGCGCCGCTCGGTCTATAAGGGCGTGACGCTATGGCTTCCCGAGCTGGCCGAAAAACTCGGCGTGGCCCAGATCAGCGAGCAGCTCGTCCTAGTGGGGGCTCGGAAGACGCTTCAGGCGGCCGTCGATCGCAGTCTTATGGAAACCGGCCGGCTCTATTCCACACTCTTGCCCCGAGCCGCGCGCTTCTCGCAAACCGGGGACCTTTGGGTAGTGGCCGTGAAGCTGCCGGATCCTTTAGCCGATCTGTTCGTGCCGCTGGACGCCGATGCATCCGAATTCCTGGGCCAAGTCTCGGTCCGCGACGGGCTCACGGTGGAGGCATCTTTCAACGCGGGCTCGGACGAGGCAGCCGCTAAGTTCGCCCAAGGACTTCGCGAAATGGCGCCGTCCTTTTCCCCCGTAGCTCGCGGAGTCGAAGCCTCGGCCGATCAGAACAGGGTCACCATCGCGCTTCAGGTGAACTCACAGGAACTCGCCGCAGCTTTGCATCCAACGGTGTCGCGTCCCCCGGAGCCGGCGGTGTCCCGAGCCCCGGCGCCTGCGGCTGCGCCCGCCACCCCCGCTCCCATCCCGATGCCCGTCGTCGAATTGCGTGCTGGAGTGACAAACGCTCCTCCGCCCGCGCCGGCACCGGCTACCGCGCCGTCACCGGCTACCGCGCCGTCTCAACCTATCGCCGTCCTGACGCAACCTACCGCAGCGCTGCCGGAACCACCGCCACTGGTTAAGTTTGACCTAACCCATGTCGAAAACGGCCAGCCTCAAATCGTCCGCATTTACGGATTGGACGAAGGCACGCGCGAGATTGTTCTTCCGCCCTAGGTCTTCACTTCGGCACCGGAATCGTCAGGGTGCCGATTTTCCCGGTGGCGAGATTCCCAAAGAGCAGCTTCAGCTCGACCGCTTTAGGCGGGATCTGGAATTCGTTGTGGAAAGGTAAACCGCCGCGCATCGCTGCGTCGTAGCTGGCTTGACTCAGTTTCAAGGTAACGGTCTTGGAGAACACGTCGCCCGCAACGATTCCTTCGGCTGCGGTGAAGCGGGCCACGACTTCGAGGCTACCTGTCCAGAGATTCTGCTGCCCACCTTGGTTCAGAATCAGATCCAGGCTTTCCACATCGAGAGTCGCATCGAGGCTCAGCCGATCCTGCGCGCGCGTCGCCGAGGCATGGATGGCAATGGCCGTTGCGTCGATGGGGCGGTTTAACGCTTGCACCAGGCCGGCTACCGGATCCGCAGGCGTCGGCTGAGGCGGCTCCACCTCATAGCTGGTCCGATATCGCAACATAACCCCCGGGCGGCTGACGCTCATGGTAAGCCTGTGAACCGAGGCGTGGTCTTCACCAGATGGGTAGAAGCCGAGCGTGTAGCTGACGCGGCCGTCATCCATGGCCTCGCGAATGGCGACGTCCAGATCGTTGCGGCCATAGTAAGCCACTCCGCCTGTCAGCGCGGCGATGGAATTCATCGTATCTCTGGGTCTGTCGGGACAAAGACGGCACACTCCGTCAATGTCGACGGGATAAATCGAAACTCCCGCACGGTTGAGTTTCTGAATCGCTTTCGGGCCGATCAGGAATTTATTGGCGAGCCAAATCAGGTTCTTCCGTCCAGGAATGCCGGCCAGATGATCCGCCACCAGCTCCATTTCAAAGTCGCCAGCGGCGGCGTTGCGGAGGTCGTTGATGCGCGCGGCTTCGGCGGCCGCATCGTTTCGAAGTTGCGCCAACTGCGGATTCAGTTGCGCCTGAAGGCTGGGGCGCTGCTCGGGGGCCGGGGTGGTTGCGCTTGGTTTCCATTTCCGGAGCTGACGGTCCAGTAAATCCCGATCCGAAGTGAACTCGCAGATCACCTGAAGTTGCCCTCGCGCGGCATAGATCGCGATCTTTTCGCCGATCGGGATCGAACGCAACATCTGGAGCGCTCGCACCCTCGAGAGACTGCTGCCTTCTTCATTCGTCGGGTCGGAGCCGCTAAAGAGTTCGTCAATCAGAATCACCGAGTAGCCGCTGTGCGAACCGGCGGGAGCCGCGATCTGGTTGGTGAAAGTGTTGGGAGCCTTCCGTTCGGGAGCCGCGGGAGTGGGTTTCTCTGTTTCCGGGACGAACAGCCGGATCCACTGCGGAGAGCCGTTGTCGAAGAGCCTAAACTCTTCGCGCCGAAGATCCGCCACCGGCGCGCCGTGCTTGTCCTGCGCGACGACGTTGACCTGCACCAGTTGGACGCCGGTTTGGAAGGTCGGATCCTGTGCTCCGAACGCCACCCGCATCGTCAACAGCAAGCCGAAGATGGATTCTCGTGTCAAATGAAAAAGCCCGATGCAGGGCCGCTGCACCGGGCTACCGTCTAGAAACCGTGATGACGAGCTTACTTGGTGTTTGGATCGTCAGCCGAGGATACGCCGCTGAAGACTTTCTTGCCATCGTCAAACGCGACGCTGCTGGCGTTGACCAGGTTTGAGCCGTCCTTGGCGCGCGAGCCGTTGACCGAAACCACTTCGCCGATCTTCAGCGAGTTCCGCGTCCAGCCGGACCGCATCAGGCCGTTCGGGCTTCCCAGCTCGAACTCCCAATTGGTGACTTTGCCGGCATCGTCCTTTACGTCGACATAAAAGCGGGCGTGGGGGTTCATCCACTCCACTTTGGTTACGGTGCCCTTCAACGAAATCGGCTTGCTGCGATCGTATTCAGCCGAAAAAGAATGATGGGCGAGCATCGGCACGGCGGCTAGCATCAGACCACCCGCCATAACACTGAGCATCTTAGCTCTCATTGCAAAATACCTCCAAACAGGAAGAAATTATCGTTCGCCGCCGTGTGACGGACTGGATCTATACTACACATGGGGACCTTGGATGTCAACAGGGGTTCAGGGACCTCCTACGTATTGGAACTAAACCAGTTCTGCATGCAGGACCGGGCTTCAGTCGCGGCAGAAAGGAGGCGCCTCCGATGGATTCCGCCCTGACCGTGGACCGCTTGCATTTCGCCTTCACGGCTACGTTCCACTATCTGTTCCCGCAATTGACCATGGGTTTGGCGCTGCTGATCGTCTGGCTGAAGACCATCGCACTCAGAACCGGAAACGAGCACTACCACCAGGCCGCGCGCTTCTGGGCCAAAATCTTCGCCATCAATTTCGCCGTGGGTGTGGCGACCGGCATCCCCATGGAATTCCAGTTCGGCACCAACTGGTCGCGATTCTCGAAATCCGCCGGCGGCGTCATTGGACAGACACTGGCCATGGAGGGCGTCTATTCCTTCTTCCTCGAATCCAGCTTTCTGGGTTTATTTATTTATGGTGAAAAGATGCTTGGACCAGTGGGGCATTGGGTGTCGGCAGTATTGGTCTGGCTGGGCTCCTGGCTGTCGGGATACTTCATCGTCGCTACCGACGCCTGGATGCAGCACCCCGTCGGCTATGCGCTCGGGCTGCGTGGGGAATTCGGTCTCACCAGTCTTCAAGACTTGCTGCTGAATCCGTGGGTTCAATGGCAATACCCGCACGTGATGATGGGAGCCCTCGCGACGGGAGCCTTCGTCATGGCTTCGACCGGCGCTTTTTACCTCATAGCGAAGCGCCACGAAGCCTACGGGCGCATCTTCATTGCAACCGGCGTCGGCGGGGCACTCTTCGGCAGTCTGTTCCTGATGGCGACGGGTGACGGCCAGGGCAGGAACGTGGCGGCCTATCAGCCGGTCACGCTGGCGGCTTCCGAGGGGCTGTTTAGCACGGCGCAAGGTGCTCCGCTTGCGATCATGGGCCAACCCGATACCAGCGCCGGACGGCTGGATAATCCGCTTCTGCTTCCCAATGTGCTCAGCTTCCTCACCTATCGCCACTGGTCGGCGGAGGTCAAGGGGCTGAACGAATACCCGCGCGATGTTTGGCCGGATCAGGTGCCCCTGCTGTATTACAGCTTCCACATCATGGTGGGGCTGGGGACCATCTTCATCGCCATCGCCGCGATCTCGGCGGTCTGGCTCATGCGCGGCCGGCTGTTTGGTTCCAAGCCGCTGCTTTGGATCTTGATGCTCGCATTTCCTTTCCCGTATATCGCCAACACCGCGGGCTGGATGACCGCCGAACTGGGCCGGCAGCCGTGGCTGATCTACGGCATCCTGCGCACCGCCGACGGCAATTCCCCAGCCGTCTCCGAGGGCAGCGTCCTGTTTACTCTGGTGGGGTTCATGGGGATTTACATGGTGCTGGGCATGCTCTGGCTGTTTCTGATTTATCGCGAGCTGGAACATGGGCCTGGGGCGCATCCATGATCCAGCTCGTTTGGTTCTGCCTGGCGGCGATGATGATCGCAGGCTACGTCGTGTTGGACGGTTTCGATATCGGTGCTGGCGCAATCCATCTGCTGGTGGCGAGAACTCCGGCGGAACGCAAGCAGGTGCTCGCGACCATCGGGCCGGTGTGGGACGGCAATGAAGTATGGCTGATCGCAGGCGGTGGCACGCTCTTCATTGCGTTTCCGGCCCTGTACGCGTCCAGTTTCAGCGGATTCTACCTGCCTCTGATGATGGTGTTGTGGCTGCTGATCCTGCGCGGCGTGTCGATTGAATTTCGCAATCACATCGATTCACCCGTCTGGACGCCGATTTGGGACGCGGGATTCTGCGTATCCAGCGGGCTGCTGGCGGTGTTCTACGGAGCGGCCCTGGGCAACGTCGTTCGCGGAGTGCCTTTGAATGCCAGCGGCGACTTCTTTCTGCCGTTGTGGACCGACTTCACGACCGGCGAGCGTCCCGGAATTCTCGATTGGTATACAATTCTGATCGGAGTTCTCGCCTTGGCGGCGCTGGTGGTTCACGGCGCGCTGTGGGTGCGCCATAAGACCCGCGGCGCATTGAGCGCTCGCGCGGGAAGATTCGCTCACGGAGTGTGGTGGCTGCTAGGGATTCTCACGCTGGCCGCCACCGCCGCGAGTTTCTCCTTGCAGCCGCATATTACGGCTAACTTCCGCGCCTATCCTGGGGGGGCGGTGTTTCCCCTCCTGGCCGTCGCCGGATTCCTGGGGATGCGGCAGCGCCGTGAACTGACGGCCTTTCTGTCTTCCTGTGCGTATCTCGTCGGGATGCTTACGAGCGCGGCCTTCGGCATGTTCCCCTACGTGCTGCCGTCGGTTGGCGCTCCCGATTTCGGGCTGACGATCTACAACACCGCACCCGCAGTCTATGGCCTCCAGGTCGGACTGGCGTGGTGCATTCCCGGCATGGCTCTCGCGGTGGGGTATTCGGTGTTCGTGTACCGGCGATTCGCAGGCAAGGTGACGTAATCGCCTTTGGTGCTAAACTGGCGGTTTCCCAATGCATAAAATCGTTCGCAAGATTTCCCGGCCAGACCCGGAGGCCGTCAAGATTCTGGGCGAGTTGGGCGTAGCCACGGTGCACGAGGCGCAAGGGCGCACAGGGCTGATGAAGACGTACATGCGTCCGATCTATCCAGGCGCAAAAGTAGCGGGGCCGGCGGTGACCGTGCTGTGCCAGTCCGGCGACAACCTCATGATCCACGCAGCCGTGGAGGTGTGCCAGCCCGGTGACGTGCTGGTGGTCACGACGGAGTCGGATTCCACCGACGGTATGTTTGGCGACCTGCTGGCGACGTCCCTGGTGGCGCATGGCGTGCTCGGATTGATCATCGACGCGGGCGTACGCGACGTGAGCGAGCTGACGGCCATGGATTTTCCGGTGTGGTCGAAGGCCATCAGCGCGCAGGGGACGGTGAAGGCGACGGCGGGGTCCGTAAACATCCCGGTGGTCTGCGCGGGTGCGGCCATCCAGCCCGGCGATGTGGTCGTCGGCGATATGGACGGTGTGGTGGTGGTGCCGCGGGAACGCGCGGCCGAGGTGGCCAAGGCCAGTCAGGCTCGTGTGGCCAAGGAAGAGAAGAATCGCCACAGCCTGCGCTCGGGTGAATTGGGGCTCGATATGTACGGCCTGAGGGCCAAGTTAAAAGAGCTGGGCGTACAATGGACTGAGGAGTAGCCTTTGGCTACTTAAGGAGACTGAAGATGGGAAAGATAGTCGCCGCCGTCGCCACCGTGCACGCGCCGCAGTTGTTCGTGAGGCCGCCCACGGAGATTCCGGAGCAGTTGGACGCCGACATCGCGGCAATGCGCGAGTTGGGCAAGGATATCGAAGACGCCAAGCCGGATCTGGCGATCATCATCGGCAGCGATCACCTGGAGACGTTTTTCCTCTCCTCGGTTCCGACCTTCGCCGTGGTGGCAGGGGAGAAATCGCGCGCGGCCTTCGCGAACCGGAGCTGGGAACTGCCCGTTCACCTCCCCTTCGCCGACGCTCTGCTGGAGAAGCTGATGCAGCGCGGCTTCGACATGGCGTATTCGCAGGACGCGGTCCTGGGACACTCCTTCGCGGCTGTGTACGAATGGGTGATCGAGGGACGCGCTATTCCTGTGGTGCCGATCTTCGTGAACACCTATTTGCCGCCTCTGCCGTCGCCGCAACGATGCTTCGCACTGGGCAAGGCGATCGCCGAAATCGTCGCCGAGAGGCCCGAACGCGTGGCCATCATCGCCAGCGGCGGGCTTTCCCACTATCCCGGTACGTGGAAGTATCCGCAACCGGCTTACGATTTCGATTACTGGGCCATCGCGAATATGGAGCGAGGCAATATTGAGCCGCTCCTGAAGTTATCGAGCGAGCAGTTGGATGAGGTCGGCAATACCGAGATGCTGCCGTGGTACTTCCTGTTTGGGGCGATTGGTAATGTTCCCGGCGAGTTGCTCACCTATCAACCCACGTGGCACCACGGGCACGCGGTGATGCGCTTCATTCCGAACAAGCGCCAGGGGCCGCCTCCGGGCGAGGTGCCCGCGGCCTATACGTTCACCCAAGGCGGGTTCGAGTTTTATAAGGCGCCGCCCTCCTCTTCCTATGCGCTCAACAAAGTGCTGTACGACCTGCGGCATCATCAGGACATGCGCCTGGAGTTCCTGAAGGATCCGTATTCGATCGCGGCCAAATATAACCTGAATCCTCAGGAATCGAAGGCCTTGGCGATGATCACGGACGAGAATATCGACGTGCTGCGGTCGCTCAAACCCCATCCCCTGGTGGATGCTGGGGCGCATCCGCTGGGAATGCTGATGTGCCTGGTGACGGTACAGGCGGAAGCGCGGCGGTTGCGCGCGGCTGCTCGAAACTAGAATTCCCGGGAAACCAGACGGATGATCATCGACTGCCACGGTCACTATACGACCGCACCGAAGCAAGCAGAAACCTGGAGGAAGAATCAGATCGCGGGATTGGATGATCCCGGGCACGTTCCCAGCAAAGGGAAGCTGGACATCAGCGACGATGAGATTCGCGAAAGCCTGGAAGGTGCGCAGCTCAAGTTCCAGCGCGAGCGCGGCTCCGATGTGACCATCTTCTCCCCGCGAGCTTCTGTCATGGGGCACCACATCGGGACCGCGACCACCAGCCTGCACTGGACCCAGCACTCCAATGATTTGATTCACCGGGTTTGCACGCTGTACCCGGAGAATTTCGTGGGCGTGTGCCAGTTGCCGCAATCGCCTGGGACGGATCTCAAGAATTCGATCGAGGAACTGGAACGTTGCGTGAACGAATTCGGCTTCATCGGCTGCAATCTGAATCCGGACCCGTCGGGTGGATCCTGGAACTCGCCGCCGCTGAGCGATAAGCACTGGTATCCGTTCTACGAAAAGATGGTGGAGCTGAATGTGCCCGCGATGGTCCACGTCAGTGGGTCCTGCCATCCGGGGTTTCACACCACCGGCACCTATTACATCAACGCGGACACCACCGCGTTCATGCAGTTCCTGACCTCGCACCTGTTCACGGATTTCCCCACGCTGCGGTTCATCATTCCGCACGGAGGCGGTGCGGCTCCTTATCATTGGGGACGCTATCGCGGGCTGGCTCAGGATATGAAGCGTCCTCCGCTCGAGGAACTGCTGCTCAAGAACGTGTACTTCGATACTTGCGTGTATCACCTGCCGGGGATTGAACTGCTGTTGAAGGTGGTTCCGGTGGACAATATTTTATTTGGGTCGGAAATGGTGGGCGCGGTGCGCGGCATCGATCCTCGTACCGGCCACTATTACGACGACACGAAAAAATATCTCGACGCGCTGCCGCTCAGCGCCGAGGATCGGTACAAAGTGTTTGAAGGCAACGCTCGGAAAGTTTATCCGCGCATTGCTAAAAATCTCAAGGAGAAGGCAAAGTCATGAAGGTTGCGCTGGCGGGACAGGGCGCGTTCGGGATCAAACACCTGGAGGCGATGGCCAACATCCCCGGGATCGAAGTGGTGTCGCTTGCCGGGGGCAATCCCGCGGGTACCGAAGAGGTCGCGAAGAAGTGGAAAATCCCGCACTGGACCACCGATCTGGCCGAGAGTTTAAAGCAGCCCGGCGTGGAGGCGGTGATCCTGACTACGCCCACGCAACTACACGCAGCGCAAGCGATCCAATCCATGCGCGCGGGAAAACACGTGATGGTGGAGATCCCCATGGCGGATACGCTCGAAGACTCCGAGCGCATCGTGGCCACCCAAAAGGAGACTGGGCTGGTGGCGATGGCCGGGCATACCCGGCGCTTTAATCCCAGCCATCAATGGGTTCATAAGCGGATCAAGGCTGGCGAGTTGAAGGTCCTGCACATGAACGTGCAGACCTACTTCTTCCGGCGCACCAACATGAACGCCGCCGGCAAGCCCAGGAGCTGGACCGATCATCTGTTGTGGCACCACTCCTGCCACACTGTGGATCTCTTCGCGTATCAGACCGGCGAAGCGGCTACCGTCGCCAACGCGGTCCAGGGGCCGGTGCATCCGGAACTGGGCATCGCCATGGACATGAGCATTCAGTTGAAGAACGCAGGCGGAGCCATCTGCACTCTGTCGCTCTCCTTCAACAACAAGGGTCCGCAAGGGACCTTCTTCCGCTACATCTGCGACAACGGAACCTATGTCGCTTACTACGACGACCTGGAGGACGGCGATAAGAAGCAGATCGATTTGTCACAAGTGGATGTGTCGATGAACGGCATCGAGCTTCAGGATCGAGAGTTTTTCGCGGCAATCAAGGAAGGCCGAGAACCGAACTCGAGCGTCCAGCAGGTGCTGCCCGCGATGCGAACTCTGGATAAGCTGGAGCACTGCGTGGGGCGCGAAGGCAAAGCTCCGCTGAAGGCGCGGTAGGTTCCCCGCGCTCAACCGCGTCGTCGATTAAAATCCCAGTTCGTGATCCAGCTTCGCGTCCACCGCGGCGCGATGCACCGCGTTGAGCGCTTCATCGATGTGCTTAAAGGCGACACTACGCCACTCCCGGGCGCGAGGATTGTCTTCCTCCCCCTCGATGTCAGCCCGGGAGCTGCGCAGCAGATCCACGATCTTACGGAAGCGATCCTTGCGCTCCAGTCTGGCGTCGATGGGCGGGTGGTCATTCAGGTCCCTTCGGTCCAGCACTGCGGCGCGGTCGATCTCTCCGATGGCCGCTTCGATCTCGCGGGCGGCAGCCTCCAGATTTCTGGTGACGTTCGGCTCCTCCCGCACCCTCGCAAACAGTTGCGCGGTCCTCAAATCGGTGCGCGCGCGGAGATAGCGGGGATGCCGTCCCTGAGCGTTCGCGGCCGCCGGCGCCAGCAGCGCCGCCGCTGCCACCAAACTCATTGCATATGTTTTTAGATTCATTGTTCTTTTTTCCCTTCCTACCCTTCCTGCATTTGTGGATGCGGGCATTCGTGAACGCGTTTCGGGCCGCCCGCCTTCCTAAGGCAATTTTAATCGAGTCACTCCCATTCACCCCGACAAATGCAGAATAACGCTTCGCCGCTGCGGCATCACCCGATGTTCGAACACATAGATGCCCTGCCACGTCCCCAGCGCGAGGCACCTGCCCATCACCGGAATCGACAGGTGCGTCTGCGTCAGCGCCGCGCGGATGTGCGAGGGCATATCGTCAGGACCTTCCAGCGTGTGCCGGTAGCGCCGGGCGTCTTGTTTGCCGCCTTCGGGAACCAGCCGCTCGAAGAAATCCGCAAGATCCAGCACCACGTCCGGGTCGGCGTTCTCCTGGATCACCAGCGACGCGGAAGTATGCTGGATGAAAACGGTCAGCAGGCCGGTCTCGACTTTTGTGGACGTCACCCACGCCGCAACGTCGCGAGTGAACGGATAGAAACCCTTCCCGCGAGTCCGGATTTCCAAGTGATGAATAAAATGCGCGATTATTCCACCGTGACGCTCTTCGCCAGGTTCCGGGGCTGGTCCACATCGCAGCCACGTCTCACCGCAATATGATACGCCAGCAACTGCAACGGCACCACTTCAAGAATCGGCAGCAGCAGGTCGTGGGTCGAGCCAATCCGGATCACGTGGTCAGCTACCTTGGCCACTTCCTCATCGCCGTCGCAGGCCACCGCCACCACGATGCCCTCGCGCGCCTTCACTTCTTGGATGTTCGACAGCGTCTTCTCGTAAATGATGCGGCTCAGCTCGTCCGTAGGATCCAGCGTGGCCAGCACCACTGTGGGCAGGTTTTCGTCGATCAGTGCGTTGGGGCCGTGCTTCATTTCACCAGCGGGGTAACCCTCGGCGTGAATATAGGAGATTTCTTTGAGCTTTAGCGCACCTTCGAGTGCAATTGGAAAATGGATGCCGCGGCCCAGATACAGAAAATCGGACGCTCGGAACAGAGTTTTGGCAAGATCCTCGTAAATCGCGTCGCGGCGCAGGATGTCCTCGAGCTGCACCGGAATATGAAGGAGCTTCTCCACCAGTTTCAGGGAAGTCTCCGCGCTCACCGCTTCGCGCACCTGCGCCAGATACAGCCCCACCAGGAACAGCGCGGTCAACTGGCCCGTGAAGGCTTTGGTCGAGGCCACGCCGATCTCCGGCCCGGCGTGCGTAATCAATGTGCCCGCCGCCTCGCGTGTGATCATCGATCCTACCACGTTGCAGATGGCCAGCGTCTTCGATCCTTTATGCTTGGCTTCGCGCTGCGCCGCCAGCGTGTCCGCGGTCTCGCCCGATTGCGAGATTACGATGGTCAGCGTGTCGCGGCCCACCAGCGGATCGCGATAGCGGAACTCGCTCCCGTAATCGACCTCCACGGGAATGCGGGCCAGCCGCTCGATCATGAACTTCCCCGCCAGCGCCGCGTGCCAGCTGGTGCCGCAAGCCACGATCCGCACCTGGCGGAATTCCTTGAATTCGCGCTGGGTGATGTCCATCTCATCCAGGAAAATGCGGCCGGACTCCTGCCCAACGCGGCCGAGAGTGGTGTCGCGCACAGCGCGCGGCTGCTCAAAGATTTCCTTGAGCATGAAGTGCTTATAGCCACCCTTCTCGGCCATGATAGGGTCCCACAAAATGTGCGAGACCTGGCGCTTCACGGGGCGGCCGTTGAAGTCGGTCAGATGCACACCGTCGAGCGTCAGAATCGCCATGTCCCCGTCTGCGAGGAAGAACATGTCGCGCGTATATCCCAGGATCGCGGGCACGTCCGATGCCACGAAGTATTCACCGTCGCCCAGACCCACCACCACCGGGGGGCCCGATCGCGCCGCCACAATCTTATTGGGGTCCTTGCGCGAGATCACGCTCAGCGCGAACACTCCCCGCAACTGCTTCACTGCATCGCGCACCGCCGCTTCCAGACTTCCGTCGTAGTATTTTTCAACCAGGTGGGCGATCACCTCGGTGTCGGTTTCCGTGACGAACTTGTGGCCTTCCTCCACCAACTGCTGCTTCAGCGCGAGGTAGTTCTCGACGATGCCGTTGTGCACCACCACGATGTCGCCATGACAGTCGCGGTGCGGGTGCGCGTTCTCTTCCGTCGGGCGCCCATGCGTTGCCCAGCGTGTGTGGCCGATCCCGTAATGCCCGTCCACGGGACTCAGCTTCAGCGCGTCTTCCAGATTGCGCAACTTACCCTGCGCTCGCCGCACTCCCAGGCAGTTGTTGCTCTCCAGCACCGCCAGCCCCGCGGAATCGTAGCCGCGATACTCCAGCCGCTTCAGGCCGTCCAGAATGATCGGCACGGCCGCCTGCGCTCCGATGTAGCCCACAATGCCGCACATTAGTCCAGAAACTCCACGCGATAATCCTCCATCACCGGGTTGGCCAGCACATCCTTGGCGATCTGGTCTATCTCTTTGGCCGCTTCGTGTTTGATGGCTCCCGGACCCAATTCGATTTCAAAAAATTTCCCCTGACGCACGCCAGTTATGCTTTTGTGTCCCAGGCCGTTGAGCGCGCTTTGGATGGTTTGCCCCTGCGGATCCAGCACCGAGGTTTTGAAAGAGACGTAGACGCGAGCCTTCATGCTTTATTCTAATCGGTTATCATTCAAGAGAGTAGAGTACGAAGGTTCAGTTACAAACGTCATACTTCAAGGACTGACCCGCAAGGACTGATCGCCATCGTCTCCGTAACCGTTCTAGCCTCTTCGAGCTCCGGAAATTGCACCCTGGTCGCCACCGGGCGCACCCGCCTCCTCGTCGACGCAGGTTTGAGCCGCAAGGAAACCTTCGAGCGGCTGAAGCTTTTGGGCGTCGATCCCGATTCCATCTCGGCGATTCTGATCACCCACGAACATGCCGACCATATTGGCGGCTTGCCCGTGCTCGCCAAGAAGCGCCACGGGGTCCAGATTCCCGTTTACATCTCGCATTTGACCGCGCCAGCCGTCCCCTGGGGAGATTGCGAGCCTGCTCTTGAAACCTTCCAAGCGGGCGCCAGCTTTACCATCGGCGACATTGACGTGACCAGCTTTACCATTCCTCATGACGCCGCCGATCCCGTGGGATATTCGCTTCGCGCGGAAGGGATCAAGGTTTCGATCGCCACCGACCTGGGCTACCTGCCCGATTCGGTGCGAACTCACTTGCGCGGCTCCGATCTGTTGATGCTCGAGTCCAATCACGACCTCGAAATGCTCAAGGTCGGTCCCTATCCTTGGGCGATTAAACAGCGCGTGATGAGCCGCGTGGGCCATCTTTCCAACGACGCCGCGTCGTCGTTTATCCGCGACGAGCTGGATACACGCACCTCTACCTTGATCCTCGGCCACATTAGCGAACACAACAATCATCCGGCGCTGGTCGAGCAAGCCGCCGCGCAAGCACTGAACGGCCGCACCCTCTTCACCCGCCTGGTGCTCGCCGACCCACGGCGCGGAACCGAAACCTTCGTTTACTGACATCCGCATGATTCCCCGCTACACCCGCCCCGAAATGGGCCGCATCTTCAGCGACCAGAACCGCTTCGAGCAGTGGCTGGCGGTGGAATTGGCCGCGAGCGATGCCTTGGCGGAAACCGGGGAAGTTCCCTCCGAAGCCGCCGCTGCGTTGCGTGCCCATGCCAGCTTCGACATCGAGCGCATTCACGCAATCGAGCGGAAGGTTAAGCATGATGTCATCGCCTTCACCACCGCGGTCTCCGAGCGGCTGGCGGCGGCCGGCCACGCCGATGCCTCGCGCTGGCTGCACTATGGCCTGACCTCGAACGACGTTGTCGATACCGCCCAAGCCCTGGTCTTGAAAGGGGCTTCCAAGCTGCTGATGGACGGGGCACGCGCATTGACGCAATCTCTTGAGCGCAGGGCGTGGGAATTCAAGGATACGGTGCAGATCGGGCGCACTCATGGAATCCACGCTGAGCCGATAACATTTGGGCTCAAGCTGGCTGTTTGGTTCGATGAAATGCGGCGCAACATCCAGCGACTGGAGGCCGCAGCCGAGGATCTTCGTGTGGGGAAAATCTCCGGCGCAGTCGGAACCTTCGGCCACATCGGCCCGGAAGCCGAAGAACAGATCTGCGCACGGCTGGGCCTCGAGCCCGCGGCCATCGCCAGCCAGGTCATCTCGCGAGATCGCCACGCCGCGTGGGTGGCCACTCTGGGCCTGCTCACCGCGACGCTCGAAAAGATCGCCCTCGAAATCCGGCATCTCCAGCGCACCGAGGTTCGGGAAGTGGAAGAACCATTTAGCGAGGGCCAAAAAGGCTCCTCGGCCATGCCCCACAAGCGCAACCCCATCGTCAGCGAGCAGATCTGCGGGTTGGCGAGGGTGGTTCGCGCCAACGTCCAGCCGGCTTTCGAAGACGTGGCACTGTGGCATGAGCGCGACATCTCCCATTCCTCGGTCGAGCGAGTGATCCTGGCCGATTCCGCCATCCTCACGGACTATCTTCTGGCCAAAACCAGGTGGCTGATCGATGGGATGAGAGTGTACCCGGAACGCATGCGCCGCAATCTCGAGAGCACTCGCGGGTTGATCTTCTCCGGCCAACTCCTGCTGGATCTGGCTGCAGCCGGGATGCTCCGTGAGGAGGCGTACCGGATAGTACAGAACTACGCCATGCTTGCCTGGGAGAATGAGGAGGATTTTCGCTTCGCCATAGAGTCTGACTCAAAAGTACTTTCTTTTCTTTCGATTGAAGAGATCAGGCGGGCGTTTTCGCTGGACCGTCAACTGGCCAACGTAGATCGGATCTTTACGAGAGTGTTTCAAAAAAGATAATCATTGCAACTACTTAGACAGTACCAAGAACGTTGAGTGAAAACTTTGTGGTCGAATTGGGTGTCTTCTGGAGTAAACTCTAGCTAGGCAACCGATGAGCCACTCGGCAAGAACTGTCGAATACGAGCTGGCCAGGGTCCTCCTCGTGGATGATGACCTGGCGTCCCGTCTTACTCTTAAGACGGTACTGGAAGCCGGCGGATATAACGTCGACTCGGCTGCCAGTGCCGCGGAAGCGGTCGGCAAGCTGAACGAGGGTCAATACGAGCTTGTTCTCAGCGACTTACAGATGGAGTCTCCGGAGGCGGGGCTGAAGGTTTTGGCGCACGCCCGCATGATGGAGTACAAGCCGGCGATGGCCCTTATCACCACCTACCAGAATTCCAAGCCTAGCCCGGCGCAGCAACGCCGTAACTCCATGCTGATCAAGCCGGAAGACATTCCCGGGCTACTCGGCAAAGTCGCCGACCTGATCGCTGAGCGAGCTACCCGCCGCCTGGAACGCCAACTCCGCCTCGCCAGCGCGTAACCCCCTTTCCACTGAATCCAGGACCTTAGAGGAGACCTTAAGGAACCATAAGTCTTTACATTTATGGGGCTTTGGCACATTAGTACTCTTGCCAATGGTCCCTGGGTATAGTACATTTGCTAATATTTCTATATCCTTTGGAGCAACGATGAAGCCGCTGAAAATTGGTTTTCTAGGACTTATGGTGCCAATCGCGCTGTTTGCGAACACCAGCTACACGGTGACGGTCGATGTCATTGAAGACGGGGAAGACTATCTCCTCCTCAACGGCAATACACTCGAGTGGGAGCACCTCAGCCTGTTCGCCAACGGTGGGGTCGCCGGTGGGACCCAAACAGAGACCGACTACGCAGGCAACAGCAGAAGCGTCACGAATCCCTTTGTCCATGTCAGCGGCACGGATTCTTCGAATTCGGGACTGAACTTTACCAATTCCGATTGGTATAACGGAATCCAGGGCTTTGACTGCACGACCTTGACTTGTCCCTACACCGACGCAAACAATGCGCATGGAACCTGGGAATTCGCTCTGAACGCTCCCTATACCATAACTGGAATTATCGGGAACGTTACGCTCACAACCCTGATTTGCGGCGGTGTCGCAAGCCCAACTTGCGGTGCCAGCGGCGATTCTCCGCCCTCGATTCTCAATCAGCCCGCCACCAATGCCGGCACCCTGGTTGTCGATCTCAATGACATACCCGATGGCGGAACGCATGAGTTTGAGATCCAACTGGGATGGACTGATACCAGTTCGACGCCCGAACCCGCCTCCGCCGCATTGATAGGGGCTGGGTTGATCGCGCTCGGGATCGTTAGGCGCCGACAAGCACGGAACGTGACCACCTTACTACCTAGACCGGCCGGAAAAAGGCCTTAAAAGCACTTAAGTCTTTAAAGTTCAGTACTTTAGTGGTATTAGTACTCTTGCGATTGTTGTGTAAGTTGTAGTACGTTTAATCCAGTCCTTGATTTTTACGCGAGCCAACGTTGGGAGAGACGTCATCTTCAAGCGTACCGCTCTCGGAGGAAAATGAAAGCCATGCAAGCTCGATCGATTCGTCTCTTCAGCGCTCTGCCGGCCATCTGTCTGCTGGGTGCGCTCACTACGCCCGCCCGAGCGTCCACCGCGTTCTTCACCAGCCCGACGAATACATTTTACGTCGGGACCGAGGATAGTGCCTCTGGGGGCTGCGATTGTGACTATAACGATCTACTCTTTTCCCTTTCGTCAACTGGGGCGAGCGGACTTGGTCTCAACGCGATTTATGGCTCGGCGGCAGATCTTCAAAGCGGCGCGACGGCGCCCACGCTTGGTACCGGTCCGGCGGCGACCCTCAACGGCGGCTCGCCCTTCTGGAACACTTTGTCGGGAGACAGCACCTACGCCAATTTCGGCGAGTGTTTGTATGAGACGGGTATCCACAATACGTGCAACTCCAACGGCACCGCGGGTGGGACCGCGTTTGATAACACCGCGAAGTATCTGGTCGGTGCGGGCGCAGTGAAAGCGGGGCCGCCGAATGCCGGCGATGCCGGGGGATCGGTCGACTTTTATTTCAGCGAGACGGTTGCCACGGCCGTGACGTTCACGTTGCTCGAAAGCATCGCGGGAACTCCGGCCAACGATGAAACCGCGCTATACGCTTGCCCGCAGGGCGGGGCCGTCAATAGTGGGGGCCGCGCCAACTGTATCCATATCAGCTTAGTGAGCGGATCGGCAACCCTCACGGCGGCCAACATGACCACGCTCGGCCTCAGCTTCGATCTGCTATTTTTCACCAATGGCGGCAGCGGCGGTTTCGGGCCTTATGATTCGAACACGACGGTCACTGGCAACACTGACCTCGCCATCGATCACTTCGCGGTAGCCGTGGGAGAGCCGCTGGGATCCGCAACGCCCGAACCCGCAACGCTGGTTCTGGTAGGCGGAGGCTTGCTGGCGGCAGGTCTGTTCAGGCGCCGTAAACGCGGCGGACCGGCAGCCTGACGTCGTCTGACTAGTCCAATTGGGCGATTTCTTCTTCCAATCGTTCTAGAGCTCCGGCGAAGAAGTGGTCCTGCGCTTCGATGAACACCAGCCTCTTGGGCTCCGGCAAGGTGGCGACCAGCGCCTCCAGCTCGGATGCCGGGCCATATTGGTCCTGCGTGCTCTGCACGAAGACCCGGGGCACGGTGCAGCTTTGCAGATAGCTGCGGTCTTTGTAAACGGTGGGGAAACCCACGGCGATGGCCCGGCGCGACGGTTCGCCGCCGCAAGCCAGCCGCAGCGCGATGCGCGATCCGAATGAAAATCCCGCTAGCGTCACGGGTAAGTCAGGATAGCGCCCGCGCAGTGCGGTGAGGGCGCATCTGGCGTCCTCGAGTTCTCCTTCGCCGTGGGCATACACGCCCTCGCTCAGATTCACTCCGCGATAGTTGAAGCGCAGCACCACGGCGCCGGCGCGCCGCAGACCGCGCGCGATGCGGTAGACCACTTTGTTGTGCATGGTGCCGCCGTGCTGGGGATGTGGGTGGCAGACCAGCGCGGCTTCCTTGAGCGCAGCCTCGGGCTCCTCAAGCAGGGCTTCGAGCCGTCCGGCCGGGCCATCCAGAAACAGCGATTCGATCCGTCTCGGCATAAATTTCAACTCCAGCGCGAGCGCGCCAGGATCCAGATCTTTTCCCACGTGGGCACGCGAATGCGATGCGCGAGGACTTCGTAGCCGGAGGCCTCGACTCGGTCGAGCAGCCGCGAGTAGATCCCGATCAGCGCGCGCAGGGAAGCCCGGCTTTCCTTGTGAATCATCGCCACCAGCGGAGCGGACTCGCTGTAATATTCGCGGGCACGGCCGGCTTCGAACTCAAGCAGTGCTTTTAATCGAGCGGAGACCACGGACTCGCGCAGCTCTTCGGCCGTCACCTGAAAGCGCTGCAAATCCTCCTCAGGAAGATACACGCGATTGTTCTCCGCGTCTTCGCGGATATCGCGGAGGATGTTGGTCAACTGGAAGGCGACGCCACATTTCTCGGCCAGCTTCAATGCTACGGCCGGGGCTTCGGGCGAGGCTTCGATGGAATCGAAGCCGAAGATGTGAATGATGGTGAGGCCCACCACGCTGGCGACGTGATAGCAGTAATCGTACAACTCGGCGAAAGTACGGACGCGGCGCGGCTCGAGATCCGAGCTGACACCCTCGATCATTTCAAAGAAATACTGGTGAGGAATGCGATAGCGCGCGACGGCATCGATGAAGGCCGGCCACAGAGCATGCTCCGGTGTTCTCCCTTCGAAGGCGCATTCCAAGTCCCGGCGCCAGCCCGCGATGGCCTCGGCTCTTCCGGAAACGGCTTGAGAATCACTCAAGTCGTCGCAATAGCGCATAAACGCATAGATGGCGCACATGGCCCTGCGGCGTTCTGCATCGAGTAGCAGGAACGAATAATAGAAGTTCTTGGCTTCACGCCGGGCTACCTGTTCGCAGAAGCCGTAGGATTCGGCGACAGTCATGCAGCGCGGGCGTTGTGATTACGAGCTAGAGCTCGCCGGGTGAGCGCGCCCAGCAGCAGGCCGACCCGTTCGATCTTGGTGACGGCGGGACGGGCTCCGAGGACATTGTAATCCTGGCGCTCGATCTTTTCGAGCACCTTGAGGCCGCCGCGGCTAAACAGATCCAGATCGATCGCCAGGCGGCGGTCCACCATCCCGGCCAAAGGCAGGCCTTTGAGAAACAACTCCCGCGCGACTTCGACGGCATCCCGCATGGCCGCCTTGAAGCGTGCGTCAAAACGCCGCTCGAGCAGCGCCTCGATGGGATAGCCGTGGCGTTCCATCACATCCAACGGAAGATAGACGCGGCCTTTTTGAAGATCCACGGTAACGTCCTGCCAGTGATTGGCGAGCTGTAACGCCGTACAAGTCGCATCGGAGAGAGCCTGGCGCTCGGCGTCCTGGTATCCGCACAGAGCCAGCACCAGACGGCCGACGGGATTGGCGGAGTAGCGGCAGTATTCGAACAACTCCTCGAAGTTGCGATATCTCGTGACGGTTTGGTCTTGCTCGAAGGCTGTGATGAGATCGTCGAACAGGATGCGCGGCAGATCAAAGCGGGCGACGGTACCTTGGAGCGCCACGAAGACGGGATGCGAAGCATGGCCGGCGAACATGGCCTGCAATTCGCCGCGCCACCAGGCCAGTAAACGAAGGCTCTCCCGAGGGTCGCCGATTTCGTCGCCCAGATCATCGGCCCATCGGCAAAAGGAATAGACGTTGTAAAAATCCTGATGCAGGCGTTTGGGCAGCAGGAAACTGACGACGTGGAAGTTTTCGTAATGATGCGTGGCCAGCCAGCGCGTGTAGGCCAGCGATTCGGCGAGAGCCCAGGAGCGCTCCATCCCCTCAGGTGCGGCCAGAAACTCGGTGGGCGCGAGGTACACGGGAGCTTGTTCCGAGGATCCTAGGGGATGATCGCGGTCTTCAGGTGCCCGTTGTGGCTCATCAGGTGCTGCATGACTTCGAGCAGGTTCACTAGCGGTTCCACGCGATTGACGAAATCGCGGGCGGTGATATAGCCGCTGCTGACCGCGTCCACGGCCTTGCGGACCAGAGCCGGCGTATGGTGGAAGCTGGCTTTGAGCGTCAGCTCGGAGTAATGGAGTAAGTGGGTATCGACACCGACTTGGGTCCCCGTGGGACAACCCCCGAAGAAATTGACGACGCCGCCACGGCGCAGCAGCTTCAGGGCGAGCTGCCAGACGTCGGGCAGCCCTACCGCTTCAATCACAACATCGGCTCCGCGGCCCCCTGTGAGCTTGTGGACGGCGCTGACGGGATCGGCGCCCTCGTCGTTGAGCACGGTCTCAGCCGCACCCAGTCCCACGGCGCGATCCAGTTGCTGCTGGCGGCGACCCACGGCGATCACCCGGGCTTTATACACGGTGGTGGCCAGGCGGACGAACATCATGCCGATGGGACCCAGGCCGATCACCGCGACGCTGTCGGCGGGCCGGACGCCGGTCTCCTCCAGGCCGCGCATCACGCAGGACAGCGGCTCCACCAGAGCGGCGTCCTGATAGCTCACGTGCGCCGGAATCCGGTACATGTTCTTTTGGACGATGCGCTCCGGGATGCGGATGTACTCGGCATAGGCTCCGTTGTTAAAGAGCAGATCCGAGCACAGGTTTTCCTGGTTGCGGCAGCAATGGTAACATTCCCCGCACGGGGCCGAATTCGCCGCCACCACGCGGTCGCCAATCCCAAAGCCGCGAACCGCGTCCCCCATGGCGACAATGTCGCCGGCGAGCTCATGCCCGAACAGGGAGGGGGGCTGGATCATGCGCGCGTGGTAGCCGCGGCGGAACACTTTGACGTCGGTTCCACAGGTAAGGGCCGTCCGCACGCGCACCAATACATCGCCAGGCGCGAGTTGCGGAACATTCACTTGCTCAATCCGCAACTGCTCTTTGCCATACAGCACAGCAGCCGTCATCTGATCTGTCACTCTAGCATCACCTCTGAGGCTGTACCACTATCTTCAACGATCCTTCTCCCGGATGCAATGCGCGCTCAATCCCTTCATGAATTTGGCTTAATGGATAGCGGTGGGAAATCAACTCCGCCACTGGCAAGGCGCCGCTGAACACCAGCTCGGCTGACTCGCGCTGCAAGTCCACTGAGGCGCTATAGGCGCCGCACAACGTACGCTCCTCCATGCAGATGGAGGCGCCGGAAACCTCGATGCGTTCCTGGTGCGAGGTCTGCGCGAACAGCAGGATGCGCGCGCCGGGGCGGGAGCAGGCAACGGCTTGTTCCACGATTCCAGGGGCGGATGCCGCGACGATCACCAGATCCGCTCCGCGGCCATTGGTCAAGGAGCGAACCCGGCTATCGAATTCGGTTTGACGCGGATTGAAGGCTTCGAGAGCTCCGAACTTCCGGGCCTGGGCACGGCGTTCCGCCATGGTGTCGGTGGCTAGAATCGTGGCTCCGCTGCGGGCCGCCAGCATGGTGAAAATCAGGCCGATGGGGCCCTGACCCAGCACCACGACGACCTCATCGGGCCGCGGATCGACTTGCTGAATGCCCTTGAGGCAGGTATTTACCGGCTCGACAAAACAGGCCTGTTCGAAGGATACGCCCGCAGGGATTTTTTCGATGCCGCGTTCGACGATCCAGTCCATGGCGCGCACGTATTGGGCGAAGCCGCCGCCTGCCGGCTCATACCCGGCGGTGACGCCCACCCGTTTGTAAACCGGACATTGAGCGTAGAGCTTGCGCAGGCAATAGAAGCATTCGCCGCAAGGGATGTGGTGGAAGACGATCACACGGTCACCAGGAGAGTAGCGCGTGACGCCAGAGCCGGCTGCGGCTACGACGCCCGCCGTCTCATGTCCGAAAATGCGTGGAGCGGGAAGCAGGTCGTAGGCGATCTTCTTCAAGTCGGTATGGCAGATCCCGCAGGCCTCCACACGAATCAGGATCTCGCCGGGGCCGATTGCGGGAACCGGCACGGATTCGACGGCAACGAGGCTGGATCCTTTGTAGACGGCGGCTTGCATCGTGGTGGGGATGGCTTCCACGCGTATCGGTGCTTCCAGTTTTGTCGGTGCTTCAGAGTTGGCAGTCGGCAAAGAACTCTCCTAACTTGTCCGCGGCGTGGCGGCAGTTGCGGTCCAGGCGAAGCAATCCGGGGATGGCGGTGAAGGGGCGGAAAACCGCCGCGAACGCGATCCTGGGACGCGAAAAACGTCCGGACGAATCGCGGTACCGGTTAAAATCGAGCGGCATGTCTTCGGCGGCGGTGTCGGAGACCACCTTGATGCAACGGAAAGGCACGCCTAACTCCCGGGCCTTGAGGGCCACGGCGTCCGATTCCATTTCGACGGCCACCGCGCCGGTGACTTCGTGCAAATTGCGCTTTTCGGCGGCGGTGACAGCAACCCGATCCAGGGACAAAATCTGCCCCTGGACGAACGGCCGCGGAGACGCCACGCCGTCGCCAGAGACGACGATGTCGCCGATCCCCAGTGAGGGGTCAAGCGCGCCGCAGAATCCCGTGCTCACGATGCCGTCCACCCGTCTTCGCTCCCGCAATGCCTGGTCGATCGCTTCCACCACCAGCCTGGGTCCGGGACCATTGGCCGCCAAAATCCATCGATCGTTGGGGGCCCCGGTTCGTTTCTTAATCCCGGTGAATTCCCGCGTCTCGGCCGCCACAATCAACCAAGTGAATCGCTTCAAAATCAGCAGTACCCGTTACCGCGAAACCACTCCACGGCACGTTCCAACGCTACCCTCGCCGGACCCGGCGCATAACCTAGTTCCCGTGCGGCTTTGTCATGCCGCACCCACATTTTCTTGCGAGCCATCCGCACCCCGTCGAGCGGAGCGCGCGGCTCACGGCCGGTCATGCCGGCCCACGCGGTCGAGATGGCGCCGGCGGCATAGGCCACGGCGTACGGGACCTGCATTTTCGGAGCCGGCCTCCCGGCAATCTCTCCCAGCGATACAAAGATCTGTTGGAGCGTTAGATTTTCCGCCCCCAAAATATATCTTTCCCCAACGCGCCCGCGCTCACAGGCGGCCACATGACCGTCCGCCACATCCCGGACGTCAACGACATTCAAACCCGTGTCGAGATACGCGGGCATCTTCCCGCGCACAAAATCCACCACGATCTTGCCGGTCGGCGTGGGTTTGAAGTCCCGATCCCCCACCGGCGCGGTCGGGTTCACGATGACCACCGGGAACCCGCGTCCGGCAAACTCCAGCGCCGCCCGCTCGGCCAAAAACTTGGACCGCTTGTACGGCCCCGCCATCTGCTCCAAGCCGACGGGTGAATCCTCATCGCCGACTCCTCCAGGGGGCACGCCGATGCAGCCCACCGTGCTGGTATAGACGAATCTTTCCACTCCCGCGTTCTCGGCCGCCTCCAGCAGGCTGCGCGTCCCATCCACGTTGGACCGAAACATTTCCTGCGGCTCTCTGGTCCACAGGCGGTAATCCGCGGCCACGTGGTAGACCACTCCGCACCCCTCCACCGCCCGCTTCAGAGAAGCACTATCCCGCAAATCCCCAGTGACCGGCTCGACTTCTTCCAGTTCCTGAAGCCTGGCCGGGTCCCTCACCAACGCACGAACGCGTTCCCCCCGTTCGATCAGCCTGCGCGCCACGTGCCACCCGATGAAGCCGGTGGCTCCCGTGACGAGAATCGGTTTCATCCTAAAAGTGGCAGGTCGGGGACCTGCCACACATCATCCCAACAGCCAGCTCAACTGCTTGAACGAGTCGGTCATCTTGGAATTGATCCCGTAGGCGGCGGACGGCTCGTAGCCGCAATGCACCATGCATTGATCGCAACGAGGATCGTTGCCCGCGCCGTAATTATCCCAAGGCGTCTTGGTCATCAGGTCTTCAAAGGTTTCGTGATGCGCGTCGGTGATGAGGTAGCACGGGCCCTTCCAGCCCTTGACGTTGTAGGTGGGCATGCCCCACGCGGTACACGGCAACTCCCGCTCACCCTTGAGGAACTCCATGTAGATCGGGCTGGAGACCAGCGGGAAGCGCTTGGACATCTTGTCGATATCCTTGAACTTCTCATGAACGTCCTCGCGGGTCATGAAGATTTCGCGGTCGTTCACGGAGGAGTAGCCGTAGGCCGGAGAAATCGAGTGCCCGTCCAACTTGAACTGCTCCAGGTACTCGAACATCTGCCAGATCTCGTTCATATCGGTCTCGCGGTAGACGGTGGTGTTGGAGAACACTTTGAATCCGCCCGCCTTGGCCGCTTGAATGCCCTCGATGGCCAGTTTGAAGACGCCCTCGCGCTCGACCGCGAGGTCGTGATTTTTTTCCATGCCGTCCAGGTGGACGTTGAAGACCAGCCCGGAGTGCGGCTTGAATTCCTTGAGCTTCTTTGCCAGGAACATCCCGTTGGTGCAGAACTGAATGTACTTCCCTCGTGAAAGGATGCCCGCCACCAGCGCGCCGATTTCGGGATACAGCAGGGGCTCGCCGCCGCAGATCGAAACCATGGGGGCGTCGCACTCATCGACGGCCTTGAAACACTGTTCCAGGGACAGGCGCTCGCGGATGCTGGACTCGTATTCCCGGATACGTCCGCAGCCGGTGCAGGTGAGATTACAGGCGTGCAGAGGCTCCAGCATCATGACCAGCGGGAAGCGCTTGTTGATCATGGGGTGCTGCTTGCGCTCGCCCGGCTTGCCATCAATGTGGACGGCCGGAATCTGCGAGTGAACGATGCGGAAAGGATTGTGCTCATCGTGCTCGGAGGCCAGGTTCTTCTGCCACTCCGGCTTGGGCCGAATCCTGTTCTTGGCGATGTAAGTAGCCAGATCGGCCACCTGCGAAAAAGGAACTCTCATGTGCGCGAAACTCCTCTGGCTTCTGGAATCGACCGCACGGCGGAGCCTGACCCCGCGCGGGCTTTCCGGTAGGCAGCAAGGGCCAGCACCGGAAACGAATTTCGGTACAAGTGATACTTCAAGTAGAACACGCGGGGGAAGCCGGTGCCGGTGGAATGCTCCTCATCCCAGCCGCCGTCGGCACGCTGATGCTCCACCAGCCATTCGATGCCGTGATTCACGCTGCTGGAGGCGGTGTCGCCGCTGGCCAGCAATCCCAGGACGCCCCAAGCGGTTTGCGAAGGAGTGCTGGGTCCCGGCGTAAAAGTCTGGTTGTCGTAGCTGGCGCAGCTTTCGCCCCAGCCTCCGTCGGCGTTCTGAATGGAGCGGAGCCATTCGCCGGCGCGAATAATGTACCATTCGCGATCGCCTTCCCCGGCGGCGCGCAGCCCTCGCAGGGCCAGGAAGGTGCCATACACGTAATCCACGCCCCAACGCCCGTACCAGCTTCCGTCGACTTCCTGAGTACGCTTGAGGTATTCGACGGCTCGGCGGACCGCAGGCTCGCCAGGGCGGACGCCGCAGGCCATCAGGGCCTCAAGCACCCGGCCGGTGATATCCGGACAGGTGGGATCGAGCATCGCATTGTGATCGGCAAATGGTACGGCGCTGAGGAAATGCCAGTTATTGTCGACGTCGAAGGCGGCCCAGCCGCCATCGGAGCCTTGCATCGCCAGCAGCCAGTTCACGGCCCGGCGAACGCAGGCTTCCTGCTTGGCTGAATTGCCGCCAGGCGCATGATTTAACGCCAACAGCACCTGCGCGGTGTCGTCGATATCGGGGTAGAACTCGTTGGCAAACTCGAAGTACCAGCCGGAGGGCTCGACATTCGGGCGCTTGACCGACCAATCGCCCTTGCGGCGGATCTCTTTGCCCACGAGCCATTCGGCAGTACGCGCGAGCGCCGCGGGAGTGGCTTCGCCGGATTCGCCCAGGGCATAGGCGACGATGGCGGTGTCCCAGACCACGGAAAAGCAGGGCTGGAAAAAGAACCCGCGTTCGTCGTCCACCAGCAGATTCATGAACTGATCTTCGGCTTCCTTGCGATCCGGATGATCCTTGGGATAGCCCAGCAGATCCAGCATCATGACGACGTACATCATGGAGGGGTAGATGGCCGCCAGGCCGCCGGAATAGCGCGCATGCTGGAGCACCCACTGCTCGGCGCGGCGGACCGCCCGGGTGCGGATGGCTCGGGGACAATAACGGTCCCACAGCTTCAGAATCCGGTCGGCTTTCAGGAAGAAGTTGCGCCAGCTAAAGAAGCCCTCGTGATTCGAGAAGGTGAGCGGCACTCCGGGAACGAACAGCTCGTCCAGGGTGAACCCGGCCGGAACGGGGCGCTGAACATTCGAGGAGCGCAACACCGACAGCGGGATCACGATGGCCCTGGTCCACGAGGACATCTCGTAGATGGCATTCCCTAGGAGCATCATTTCGGGAGGAATGGAGGGGGCGTGCTCCCGGGGGTACAGGCCGAACAGGCTCAGATTGATCTTGACGTAACTGTTGGCGGCTTGCAGACCGCCGAGCGCCAGAATGCGCTCCCGCGCGCGAGCCAGATTGGGGTCGTCGACAGGCAAACCGGCAAGTTTCAGCGCGGTGTAAGCCTTGATGGTGGCGCTGATCTCCGAAGGCCCGTGCGCGTAAATATTGAATCCGCCGTCGGGTAACTGGCGCGAGAGAATGGATCGGGCGGCCTTGGCGATGCGGGTCTTTGACGGAGGGTTCCAGGTCCCGCCTTGCGGGGGATTCAGCCATAGCTCCAGCAGAACGTAGTCGGATTCGAGGGTGGTGTCGGCCGTCAGGTCAGCCCACCAATAGCCTTCGCTCGACTGGCGTGATAGCAGGTGTGCCGCTGCCCGGCGCATGCTTTCGCGCGCCGAATCCAGCAATGCCTCGGCTATTTGCAGGCTAGGGCTCATACACGCGCACTGGTCTGAATCTGGACGGTTTTGAGTTGCGGCGCGCGGGCCAGCTCACTGGGCAGGTTGAAGCGCACGTCCTCCTCTTTGATCTCCATCTCCTCAAGATCGGAGTAGCCGCGTTGCCGAAGGGATTCAATTAAATCTTCCACCAGGTTTTCCGGCGCTGAAGCCCCGGCAGTCACCGCTACCGTATCGACACCGTCGAGCCACTGCGGTTGCACCTCGCCCAGGTCGTCGATGAGGTAGGCGGGGACGCCGATCTTCTGGCAAACTTCCACCAAGCGCCTGGAATTCGAACTGTTTTGCGATCCCACCACGAGTAGCATCTGGCACAGCGGCACCACGGCTTTCACCGCCAACTGGCGGTTTTCCGTGGCATAGCAGATATCCTGCGCCGCCGGCCCCTGAATCTTCGGAAACCTTTCTTTTAGACGCTGGACGATCTCGCTGGTTTCATCCAGGCTAAGAGTAGTTTGGGTAATAAAGGAGATACGTTCGGGATCTTTAATGGTTAGCCGGTCCACATCCTCCGGGGAAGAGACCAGGATGGTGGATTCCGGAGCCTCGCCCAGGGTCCCGATCACTTCGTCATGATCCTTATGACCAATCAGAATGATGGTGTAATCCTTGCGGGCGAACTTTACGGCTTCCAGATGTACCTTGGTGACAAGCGGACAAGTGGCGTCAATCACCTTGAGATTACGGTTCCGGGCGTCGCTACGCACCGAGGGCGCCACGCCATGGGCGCTGAAGATGACCCTCGCGCCGGTAGGAACTTCGTCCAGCTCCTCGATAAAGATCGCGCCCAAGCCCCGCAACTCATCCACGACGTGGCGGTTATGGACAATTTCCTTGCGCACGTAGATCGGCGCACCATAGAGATTTAGGGCGATCTTGACCACGTCGATGGCGCGGACGACACCGGCGCAAAACCCCCGTGGCCTCAACAGGATAATCTTCTTACCTGGAGCAGACATAGAGTAAACCTATTATATCAGAGCCGTTAGGGCCAAAGACAGGCAAGACGCCACAAGACAACCCCAAGCGAACCAATCTCCGTGGCGGGTATAGAACGTAGTGCCTTGCAGGTACTGGAAGTGCATGTCGGCGGCGAGTTGGCGGTACGGTTGTAACCGTTCCGCAACGCGGCCGGCGGGGTCGATCATGGCGGTGATGCCGTCGTTGGTTGAGCGCAGGATCCAGCGGTGGTTTTCGGCCGCCCGCATGCGCGCCAAATTCAAGTGCTGTTCCCTTGCCGCACTGTGGGCGAAATAGCCGTCATTGGAGAGATTGATCAACATCTCGGCGCCGTTGCGCGAGGATTGACGCACCAGGTCCGGGAACGCCGACTCGTAACAAATAAAAACGCCCATCCGGTGATTCGCAACGGGGAAAACAACGAGTCGATTGCCGGGTACGAAATCGCTGGTCTCTTTGGTAATGCGGTTGACCCAGCCGAAGGGTGGCGGCACGTACTCGCCGAAGGGGACCAGGTTGATCTGATCGTAGCTCTCGACGATGGCGCCTTCGGGATTCACCAGAAACGCCGAGTTGAGAGGCTCGCCGCGACCGGTTTGGCCGGCGGCGTTGAAGATCAGGAAGGCGTGCGAGTCGCGGGCCACATCGGCGACGAAGGCTCGGAACGACGAAGTCATGTCAAAAGGTGCGGGCCACTCCGGCCAGACGATCAGTGGCGTGTTCTTATCGTGCGACAGAACGGCCATCTGCTGTTCCAGGTCTCTGAGGGATTCGGAGTTGAAACTGGCTTCGGTGTCGAGATTGGGTTGCACCACGCGGACAGATTCGCTCGGAGCAGCCGTGGGCGGCGGCAGTGCAGGCAGCAGAGGCAAGCCCAATAAGGGGACCACCCATGCGAGCTGGACGCGCGGACGGCGCAAGGCAATCAGCGCGACAGCGCATCCGAGCATCGCAAACACGAAGGAGAGACCATAGACTCCGAGGAATGGGGCGAGGCGCAGCGCCACCGGCATGTCGATCCCGGCGTTGCCCAAGTCCAGCCACGCGAAGCCGAAGGGACCGTGCGTGCGCTCGATGCCGGTCCACAGTGCGGCGATCGCCGGCAACGCCCAGCGCCTCTTTATCAGAAATCCGGCGAGCGTGGCGAAAAGCGCCATGTGCAGGCCTTTCAGGACGGCGAAAAGCACGAAGGTCACCCAGCTCAACCAGCCGCTCAGGCCGCCGTGAGATTCGAGCACGGCCTGAATCCAGTAACACACGCTGAACCAGAACACGATTCCCGCGGCCCAGCCCTGGAGGAATCGGCGCATCCAGGAGAGCTCGCGGGCGCAGGCAATCAGAATCGGCGCCAGAGCCAGGGGGGCGAGCCACGTCAAATTGAAACGGGGGAAGATCAGAACCAGGAAGACCGCGGAGGCCAGCGACAGAACCAGGTTCACGAACTTGACGCCTGTTCGCGGACCAGATCCGCCATGTAGGAGCTGCGCACCAGAGGTCCGCTGAAGACCATCTTGAAGCCCAGCGACAATCCGTAATCGCGATACGATTCAAAACGCTCCGGCGCAATGTATTCGGCAACCGGAAGGTTGCGGCGAGTGGGCTGGAGATACTGACCCAGCGTGACCACGTCGACTTGGGCTTCGCGCAAATCGCGCAACAGTTGTTCGACTTCGTTTTGCGTTTCCCCCAGACCCAGCATCGCGCCGGATTTCACGAGGGCGGGTCGGGAACCTGCCCGACTCTCGGCGGCGAAGCGTAAGACATCCAGGGATTGCTCATAATTGGCTTGCGGTCGAACGGTCCGGTACAAGCGCGGAACGGTCTCGACGTTATGGTTAAAGACGTCCGGGGAGGCATCCAGCACGCAGGCCACGGCATCGAGGTCCCCGCAAAAATCGGGCGTAAGCGTCTCGATGCGAGCTTCGGGGAGGGCGCGTCTGACTTCGCGAACCGTTTGAGCGAAGTGCCGCGATCCGCCATCGGGAAGATCGTCGCGATTCACGCTGGTGATCACCACGTGGCGCAGACCCAAGGCTCGAGCCATACTCGCGACGTTCGCCGGCTCCTTCGGATCGAGCGGACCGGGATGACGGCTCTTGGGAACGGAGCAGAATCCGCATCCGCGCGTACACAGATTGCCCAGGATCATGAACGTCGCGGTGCCGCGATGGAAGCACTCGTGAAGGTTGGGACACCGCGCGGACTCGCATACCGTATTCAGGCGCAAGCGGCGAAGCTCGCCCTTCAGATCGTGGACGGATGCAAAATGGCCGCCGCTCTTTCTCAACCAAACCGGCAGCCTGGGGCCGGGCGGAGAAAGCTGGATCAAGCCGGGCATGCCTAATACTTTTTGGGGATGGCGTTGTTTCCCGGTAAACCCTTGGCTTGAAGATCGGCCTTCATCTTATTCATTTCACCAGGAGCCAAAGGGCCAACCAACACGCGAAACAGCCCGGGTTTTTCGGGAACCTCGGTATCGAGTGCCGGAAAACCATTCTTGCGAAGCACCTCCACCGTGCCATCGGCATCGTGCTTGGTGGTTGCGACCAGTTGCAAATAGGTCTGCCCAGCGACCGGCCCCTGGCCTGGAGTGCTCTGGGTTGGATTGGCTTGCTTCGAGGGAATAGATTTTTCCGCTTTGGCAGCTTCACGCTTCGGCACAGCCGGTTCAGACCTGGAAGTGGAAGGCTTGATGGGCTCGGTCTTGGCAGGCTCAGGTTTGGGAGCCTCGGTTCGGGGCAACTCGGGTTTTGTTTCCGGCGCCTTTGCGATGGCGACCTCCGCGGGCTTGGAAGTATCGGGCGTTGCCGTTCCGGTTTGCGGCGCGGACGCCTGCTTGGGCGCTGGCGAATCCACCACCAGCGGCTTGGTATCGGTCTTTCGGGCGGTGGTGGGTTCGCCGTTCGCCAGAGGAGCGGAGTTGCGCCCAACCACGTAGCCCATGATGAAAAACACGCCGAGCAGCACGACCACGACGAAGAACATGCCCAGCAACTGCTTGTTCCCCAAAATTAACTCAAATTCTCCATCTTCGTTCTTGGCCACTATGGTTCCTTGGAGGCTGCCGGCGCGGGTCCGGCCATCTTGTCGAGCAATCGTCCTACTGACGAGAGTATATCCATCGGAAGCGGGAACACAACCGTCGTATTCTTCTCGGAGCCGATTTCGACCAATGTTTGCAGATATCGTAATTGTATCGCGACGGGCTGACTGGCCATGGTCTCGGCGGCGCGCGCCAGGTTTTGCGCGGCCGAGGCTTCGCCTTCCGCATGGATGATTTTGGCGCGGCGTTCGCGCTCGGCTTCAGCCTGACGGGCGATGGCGCGGATCATCTGATCGGGCAGGTCCACTTGCTTGACCTCGACCATGGAAACCTTCACGCCCCAGGGTCCGGTGTGTTCATCGAGCGCGGTCTGGAGTTTCATGTTGAGCTTTTCGCGCTGGCTGAGCAGCTCATCCAGTTCCACTTCGCCGAGCACGCTACGCAAGGTGGTCTGGGCCAGTTGCGAGGTGGCGTACAAGTAGTTGGCGACTTCGAGCACAGCCTTGTTCGGATCGACGATGCGGAAATAGATCACGGCGTTGACCTTGACCGTCACGTTGTCGCGAGTCACGACGTCTTGGGCGGGAACTTCCATGGCTTCGACTCGCAAGGAAACGCGCACGATGCGGTCCAGAGGGACAAACACCAGAATCACGCCGGGGCCCTTGGGCTCCGAGCGCACGCGGCCAAGGCGAAAGATGACGCCGCGCTCGTACTCCGCGAGGATCTTGATGCTGGAGACGATGTAGAAAACGATGACCACAATCGCAACGATGGGAACGAACGATTGATCCATGGAGTCCTCCTTGTCTACAATAGCGCCGTTCGCATCATTTCACAGGCAACACGCCAGCAGCACGGCGAGAGCGATCGCGCTGACTGCGGCGGAGCGATAAAGCGTCTTCGGAACGAAGCGGAAGTCGACAATGTGCGTTCCGGCGGGGATGCTGACGCCGCGGAAGGCCGCATCGGTGGGATAGACGCGCGTGGGAATGCCGTCGATGGTCGCTTCCCATCCGGGATAATACGACTCGGTCGCGACCAGGAACGACGGGGCCGACGCCACCGTCTCCAAACGGATCGCCGAGGGAGCGTATGAGACGACGCGAACCGTAGCGGGCGCGCTGGATGCCGCGAAGTTTTCGCCGGGTGCCTCGACGACGGCATCCTCGGACGGGTGAAAGTCCGCCGATTGCACGTTGGCGGCGGCTTCGGCCAAGGTCTCGACGACGCGCACACGCTTCACGAAGAAAAATCGCTCCAGGACTGCGGTGTTCTCGTAAATTTTGTAGCCTCCTGATTGGGCGGCCAGCCGTAGTCCTGGCCCATCGAGGTCGGTGACCGATAGTAACGCTCGTACGTTCATCAAGCTGAGCACCGGCGAGCGTGGATTTTCGACCTGATAACATGTGCCCCAGCGCGGACCGGAAGCGAAGGCGAGCCGCGCATCGATGGTACGCTCCGGTGCCAGCGGGTCGCAGCCGTTAGCTGTGGGAATGCCCATCACTGGGCCAGAGTTGGACCAGAGAAACGAGACTCCGGGACTGGCGTCGTAACGATAGGGAGGGGCGTGCGCTGAAATCGGATGGCCGGTGATTTCCCGCAGCCGCGCGAGGACTTCAGGATTTCCATCCGCGGAGTCGTGCGTGATGCCGGGATCGAGTATGGTCGAGCTCTGGTTCATCGGCCGGCCGGAACTGACCAGGATGAGATCGCAGACAATTACGATGCCGGCGGCGATCTGGAGACGCGAGCTCCGAAGCAGGCGCTCCGCACCCAGGCCCGCGAGAATTGCGAGAGACAGCGAGAACACGCAGAACAGAAACTCGGGATGAACGCCGATGCGGAGTTGGGCCGGCAAAGCCCGCAGAGCCGCGCGCCCGATCGCCGTCTGGTCGCCGAGCATTGCAACCGTGAAGATGGCGAAAAGCGCCGCAAACACGCGAGCCCAGCGTCCCGGCTTCCAGAAGATTGGGCTCATCAAAATTGAACCGAGGGCCAGCGCGAGTCCGAGAAGGCTCGAGTAGAGGTACAGGAACGTCAAGTCCGTGGGCCCATGAAAAGTTGAGAGGTCGAACACGTTCCAGTAATTCGGCACGACCAGCGAGAGCAGGGCACCGGGTGGGATTCCGCCGCCGCTTCCCAGCCATTCGGAACGATACTTGGCCACGCTGTTGCTGGTCAGCTCCGCCGTGGGAAGAAATTGAACCGCGGCCAGGAGCAAGGCCGCAAGCGAGGCGAGGAGTGCGAACGCAGTGACGCGCCAATTCGAGACGCGGCACAACGCCAACAGGATGGCGAGACAGATCGCGGAGCTGAAGGCGGCAACCGCCACCTGGGGAAGTCCCGCGAAGACGGTCATCGCCAACGCCAATGCCAAGATGGCGAGCCACCTGCGTTTGAATGTGCGGAGCTGCAAAACGCAAAGCCAGATCAGAGGCAGCCAGGCCGCGCTCTGCATCGCGCCCATGTGCTCGGGTTGGGCTGCGAAGAAACAACCGAGCTCGTAGACCGAAGCTCCGATCCAGGCGGCCGCGGGACGGACGTCCAGCTTCCGCATCAGCTCAAATGCGCAGAGGCCGGCGAAGGCCACCTGAAGCACGACGGAGATCGCCAGGAACTTGGGCAGGAGATGGTCGCCGAAGATCGCCCCTAAACCCGTGGCCACGAGCACGGGAGGGTAAAAGAGAGCCGCTTGAATGTTCGCGAAGATCGGTATTCCGCAGTAGGTATAGGGATCCCACAGAGGGAACTCGCCGCGACGGAAGGAATCCGAAATGAGCGTCGCCAGGGGGACGTGGACGGCCCGGAAATCCCAGGGGAAGATGAAATCGGGGTCGAACACAACGCGCCGGTGAAACACCAGGACGGCGGCGACGAGGGCGAGGCGATAAAAGACGAGATCCGGCCAGCGCCGCGGCGTCGCGTTCACACAGCCTGTTTAGCGCGACGTTCGCGGTAGGCCGCGCGGACACCCTGGATCTGTTTCACGTGGCTCTCCAGGTGTTCGGCGTTGTCGCGCACCTGATCCAGCAGCGTAGTCTTGCCGCGCTCGACGTGCGTACCGGTGCGGGCCAGAGCCGCCTCGGGCAGGTCCTTGACCAACTCGTAATTCTCGGTGCGCAGGCGGCGGAAGGTCTCGAGTGCCTGGGAGATTTTGCGGCGTCCGTAATCGAGGTTTTTGGCCCAGGCTTCCTGATCGTAGGCGCCCAAGGTAGGGTTATCCTCGGCGGCGATCAGCCGGAGACGCATGGCGGTGACCACTTCGGAATCCGACAAATGGCAGACGATCTGCCGCACACTCCACTTGTCTTCGGAGGGTTTGAAGTCGAGCTCGGTACCGGCAGCGCCGGTGGTGGCCACGGCCAGCAACTCCGCGCCGCGTCGAAATCGTTCCAGGATGTCTGCGGTTTCGCTCACTGTGGAACTATTATAATGATTGCAAGCGCGGAACACTGAATAGCGGAACATCGAATGAAGACACGAATTCTTTTGTTGGCGATCGTGGTGGTGAGCGGAGGCGTTTCCCAGACGCGCCAGCCGTATGAGCGTCCGGTGCGCCAGGCTGTGCGCGGCATACACGGCGCCGTGGCGGCTGGGAGCGAGTATGCCACCGAAGCCGGTATGCGGACGTACTATCGCGGGGGCAACGCGGTCGACGTGGGTGTCGCCACGATGTTCGCGGCCTCGGTCACGGAGCTTTCGCACTTCGGCCTGGGAGGCGAGGCGCCGATCCTGATCCGCACCAAGGACGGCAAGGTCCATGCGATCGCGGGCGTCGGGACCATGCCCAAGCTGGCCTCGGCCGAGATGTTCCGGAAGCGCCCGCTCCAGAACGGCGAGGTTGAGGTCCGCGGCAAGAACGGCGAGACCGGGCTCAAGGGCGTGATTCCGGTGGGTGGGCTGATGCCGGCGCTGGTGCCGGGCATGATGGACGCGGGCCTGCTGGCGCTGCGTGAATACGGAACCAAATCCTTCCAGGAAGTAATCGCGCCCGCCATCGAAGACGCCGACGGCTATGCCATCGACGAAATGCGCGTGCAGACCATCGCCGGCAGCCGCGATTTCTTCGATCTGTGGCCGACCTCGAAGGCGCACTTCATGCCCAATGGCAGGGCTCCGCAGGTCGGCGAGATTTTCCGCCAGCCGGATACCGCCCGCACCTTGCGCGCCATGGCGGAGGTGGAGAAAAAGGCGCTGGCGGGCGGGGCGACGCGCGTGGCGGCCATCGACGCCGTGCGGGATTATTTTTATCGCGGCGAGATCGCGCACAAAATCGACGCCTTCAGCAAAGCCAACAAAGGATTGCTGCGTTACGAAGACATGGCGGCGTTCAAGCTCCAGGTGGAGGATCCGGTTTCGACCACCTATCGCGGATATCAGGTTTACAAACCCGGCTTCTGGAGCCAGGGCCCCACCATGCTGGAATTGCTGAACATCATGGAAGGTTTCGACCGCTACCCGGTCAATTCCGCCGACTACATCCACCACGCCGTCGAGGCGATGAAGCTGGCGTATGCGGATCGCGACACTTATTACGGCGATCCGAAGTTCAATCACATCCCCACCGACGTGCTGCTCTCGAAAGAGTACGCGGCGGAACGCCGCAAGCAGATCGGCGCGCGCGCGTCGATGGAATTTCTTCCGGGCGCGATCAACGGCAAGATCGGCCAGCATCCCGCCCAGGTGGATATGGCGCACGTGCACATCGACGACGCTTTGATCGCCAAGGACACCACCTGCGTGGACGCCATCGACGCCGA